>Ga0182747_1003723_pt1 | contig 10169 bp, 9 predicted proteins | sample eDN3rd30CBELigBY_FD_128526 | JGI IMG/M metagenome (GOLD analysis project Ga0182747, IMG submission 128526) | Enriched backyard soil microbial communities from Emeryville, California, USA - eDNA 3rd pass 30_C BE-Lig BY (version 2) (version 2) | ecosystem: Environmental > Terrestrial > Soil >...
AGTTCGTTTGCGATTCTGCGTGGCTCGTCAGCGTCGAATAGTCGTGTAACGGGCCACGGTAATGTTCTCGTTGTTCTGTCATTTCGAGCGCACACGCGAGAAATCTGTCCCGCGTTGAAAGGAGTCGAACGGGTGGGAGATTCTTCGGCTATGGCCTCAGAACGACAGAAGTAGCGAGTGGCTGTCGCACCCGCCGGATCCTCTCCTTGACGCTGACAACACCTTCCGAATGACGAAGGGGCGGGTTTGCCACTCGGCTGACACAAACACCGCGGTTGACAACTCGTTGTTCCGGCCAGCAAGGATGCTGGGTTCTGCGCTACTCCACCGGAATCGCCGCGCCGCGGATGATGCCGGCCTGCTGGCTGCAGAGAAAGGCGATAACTTCGCCGACGTCGGCCGGCTTGACCCAGTTGTCAGGATTGGCCTTTGGCATCGACTCGCGATTCTGCGGTGTGTCGATCGTCTCCGGCAGGATGCAGTTGATCGTCACGCCGGTCCGGCGGAATTCGCGTCCGAGTGAGCGCGTGAAGGCGATGACCGATGCCTTTGCGGCGGCATAGGCGGCTGTGTTCGGCATCGGGTTGACGGCGGAGCGAGCACCAACCGTGACGATCCGGCCGTAGTCGCGCTCGACCATGCCGGGCAGCGCAGCGCGAATTGTCGACACCGCCGTCTGGACGTTCAGCTCGATCAGCTCACGCCACGTCTGGTTGTCGGTCTGGATGAATGCTCCGCCGCGAAACCCGCCGACGAGGCAGACGAGGGCATCCAGTCGGCCGTGCTGGGCGATGATGCGTTCGATGAGCGGCTCAGCGGCACCTGGCTCCAGCAGATCGGCGACCTCCACGGTAATCCCCTCGCCCGGCGACTCTGTGGGCCGGTGGGCCGTCGTGACGACAGTGGCGCCCTCGCGAACGAGCACCGGCAGCACGCCCGCGCCGAGCGCTCCGGTCCCGCCGGTCACCAGCACGACGCGATCGTTCAATATCCCTGACATGACGTGGATCCTCCTGACATCGTCTCGCTTTGATTGTACGCCCACCTGTGCGCGCTCAGGGTCTTGACAGGTACGATGTTACTAATTAGGATGATATGGAATTGGAGGATCGCAGGTGACCGTGAGTCGACAGTCATGAACCGAGAGCCGTTGGGCTTCCTGCTTGGCGCAGCCGGACGCAAAGTCGCGAAGATGTACACCGCCGCGTTGGCGGATGACGTCGTCTCGCCGTCGCAGCTCTACGTGCTGCGCCAGCTCTGGCGTGAGGACGGGCTTGCGCTGGTCGACCTGCGGGAGCGCGCTCAACTCGATGCGACGTCGACGACCTGGATCGCGGATCAGCTGGAGAAGGCCGGACTTGTCGAGCGCAAGCGCAATGATCCTGACCGGCGCATCGTCCGGCTCTGGTTGACGAACTCTGGTCGCGCGCTTGAGCCTGATCTGGAGATGCGGCTGGCGAGCTGGGATGCAGGCATCGACGCCATGTTGCAGCAGCACCACGCCCCGGCTGATCTGGAAGCGTTTCGCTCGGTTCTGTCGACCATTGTGGCCACGTTGCCGGAAGGCGACGACCTCTGGTCGAGCCTGTCGACCTCCTGGGATGAGGCGCTGGAGCGCCTTCGTCGTTCGATTCTGGATGAACCAGAACATGCAGTAGAAGGAGAGCTGGAACCATGACATCATCATCTATTGGACGCGCCATTGAGAAGGAGATCGTCGTTGCTGCGACGCCGGAGCGTGTCTATCAGGCGCTCACCACCCAGGCGGATCTGGAGCACTGGTTTGTCAAGCAGGCCGACATCGGCTCCGCGCCGGGCGAGCGTTACAACCTGACCTGGCTGCCGCATCAGAAGAGCGTCGGGAGAATCGTCGAGATGTCGCCACCGCACCGCTTCGTCTTGGTCTGGGATCTCGAGTCTGGCGGCCAGGAAACGACCTGTGCCTTCGACATTCTCCCCCACAATGAGGGCACCCTCGTTCGTCTGACACAGACCGGATTCGGTGATAGCGACGACTGGGACCGGGTCTATGAGGACAATAGCGGCGGCTGGGATATTGAGCTGGGTAACCTGAAGCGCTGGCTCGATGAAGGTCAGCGCAAGACCGAGTGGTTCGAAGAGAACAGCTGATCGTCGGATGCCGTTCGGCCCGACCGACCGATGGGCCGAACGGCACATACCCGCGGGCGGAGGCACGCACCGGATGCAGATCGAGACTGAGCGGTTGATCCTGCGCGAGTTCGTGTCGGACGACTGGCTGGTGATGGCGCGCTACTGGCGCGATCCGCGCTACCAGCACTTCTATCCTGAGAACGACGATCCTGCCCCATCGTGCGCGAGCTGGTCGAGCGCTTCGTCGCGGCGCAGGCAACCAGCCCGCGTCTGAAACGCCAGCTCGTCATCGTCGAGCGCGCGTCTGGCGCGATGATCGGTAATTGCGGCATCCGGATCAATGATCCGGAGATCGGCGAGGCCAACATCGGCTACGAGCTCGACCCGGACTTCTGGGGGCACGGATACGCGACTGAGGCCGCGCGAGCCATCGTCCGGTTCGGGTTCGAGGATCTTGCGCTGCATCGCATCTGGGCCGAATGCATCGCCGATAACCGCGGTTCGTGGCGCGTTATGGAAAGGCTCGGCATGCGCCGCGAAGCGCACGTCCGCGAGCACCAGCACTTCCGCGATCGCTGGTGGGACACCTTCACCTACGCCATTCTGGATCACGAGTGGCAAGCAAGAGGCGGCTCCAACTGACTTGAGCATCAGTAGCCGCCGGGAGCATAAGTCCAACAACCCTATTGACATTCCGTGCGGGCCCCGCATAACCTGCTGCGCATCGTCGCCGGTTGAACGATTCCCTTTCGACAACAGCGCGCTGGCGGGTTGCCTGCGCGCGCGTGAATGGCGTTACGTTCGGCAGCGGCTGCCGGATCAATACGTCACTTCACACAACGAGGGGAGTCTTATCTGCCGCGGCCAGCGCATCGATGGCTGATAGCGCGCTGGTCGGTTTCGCATACCGGCATGGGAAAGGGCGGGAGCGAAATCAGGCGGCCTGCTGGCTTGTGCCGGCACCTGTCCGCGACGGACGAATCCGTTGGACTGGAGCGTGCCGGCTGGATGGTGAGGGGAAGGAGTCTCCCGGTGGTTCGTATAACGCCCGTATCAGATTCAGTTGAGGATCTCTGGAACGAGGCCCGTTCCGGGCGTCTCACTCGTCGCAATCTGTTGCGACGGGGTGCAGCGCTCGGCCTGAGCGCACCGGTCATCGCGACGCTGCTTGCCGCATGCGGCGGAGACGATGACAACGACACCGAATCTTCGGGTGGCGAGGCGACGACCGCGCCGTCAGCGACCGAGCCACCTGCCACCGAGGCTGAGTCGACTGCCACCGCTGAGGAGGGCTCGCCAGAGGCAACGACCAATGACGCGTCGCCGACGGCTGCGGAGGAGGAGCCGACCGAGCCATCTGCGCCGGCCGCTGAGGCAGGCGGCGGAGGCCAGCTGCGCATTCTGCAGTGGCAAGCACCGACGATGCTCAACCCGCATCTGGCGACCGGCTATAAGGATTACGATGCGTCACGCATCGCCTATCAGCCGCTGGCCGACTTCACTCGCGAAGGCGAGCCCGTGCCGGTGCTCGCAGCCGAATTTCCGACTCTGGCGAACGGCGGCGTAGCCGAAGACGGCCTGTCGGTCACCTGGAAGCTCCGCGAGGGCGTCACCTGGCACGACGGCACGCCGTTCACGTCGAAGGACGTGAAATTCACCTGGGAGTATGCGACCGATCCCGATACCGCCTCAGTGACATCGGCTGTGTTCGCGCCGATTGAATCGATCGACACCCCGGACGACTATACGGTAACAATCACCTTCGCCGAGCCGAATCCAGCCGGCTTCGAGATCTTCACCGGCCGCAACGGCATGATCATTCCCGAACACATCTTTCGCGACTTTATGGGTACGGAATCGCGCAACGCCGAAGCGAACCTCAAGCCGGTTGGCACTGGCCCATTCGTTGTCACCGAGTTCCGACCGGGCGATGTCGTCCTCTACGATCGCTACGAGGGTTACTGGGAGGCAGGCAAGCCGTTCTTTGACAGCGTCGAGCTGAAGGGTGGCGGCGACGCGCTTTCTGCTACGCGTGCCGTTTTGCAGACCGGCGAAGCGGACTGGGCATGGGGTGCCGGCGGCGACCCGAAGGTCATCGCGGAGCTGGAGAAGGAGACCGCTGGCAAGCTGACCAAGGTTGCCGCAATCACTGGCGACAAGGTCGTCGTGCAGTTCGCCGATCCGAACACCGAAGTGGATGGCGCGCGCGCCGAACCTGGCACACATCATCCGCTGTTCCAGCACCTTGAGGCGCGTCAGGCGATCGCCCTCTGTGTCCCACGCGACGTCATCGCCGCCGAGGTTTACGGCAATGGCGCTGTGCCAACGTCGAATAATCTGGTCGCTCCGCCGCGCTTCAACTCGCCGAACACGACCTGGGAGTTCAATATCGACAAGGCCAGGGAGCTCCTGGCCGGAATCCCGGAAGCAGCTGACTACAAGCTGCTTTTCCAGACATCGGTCAGCTCGACGCGCCAGAAGGCGCAGGAGGTCGTCAAGCAGTATCTCGAGCAGGTCGGCTTCGAAGTTGAGCTGAAGTCGGTTGACGCGGCTGTGTTCTTTTCCGCGGATGCCGGCAACCCGGATACCTACACCAAGTTCTACGCCGACCTCGAAATCTTCACGTATGCGCCGGATAGCCTCTATCCAATCGGCTATATGCGGCGTTACGCAACCTCGGGTATCGCCCAGAAGTCCAACAGTTGGGGCGGCCTGAACGTCACCCGCTACTCCAACCCGGAGTACGACGCGTTGCACGAGCAGGCGAAGACGGAGATGGATCCTGATACGCAGAACGACCTGTTTATCAAGATGAACGACATTTCGGTGAACGACGTCGTTGAGATCCCGATGGTCATCCCGCAAGGCCTGACCGCCGCTGCCGCTGACCTGACGGACTACAACCCGACCTCGTGGACCGGCCCGTACTGGGATATCCAGAACTGGCGGCGCGAGGGATAGGTCAGGGGACAACGCGAGTAGCAAACGCCGCTGACCACCAATGTGGTCGGCGGCGTTTGTTATGCGTCTCAGCCAGGTGCGCCCAGAAACTCAAGCAGCAGCTGATTGAACCGCTCCGGCTCATCGATGTGTAGCCAGTGGCCGGCATCGGCAAATAGCTCGTAGCGCCATTCACCGGTGACCTTCGTGGCTGACTGCGCCATTGCCTGCTCGGTCAGATATGGGTCGCGTCCGCCAAACAGCCCGAACGTTGCCGCCTGAACTTGCGGCATAGTCGGGCCATCGGCCATCAGTCGCTCCGGTGGCATGTTCGCCCGATACCAGTTGATTCCTGCGGTCAGCGCGCCGGGTGCTGCGAGGACGTTGCGGTGCTGCTCAAACTCGGTCTGACCCTCAAGCATGACCCGCAACATGGCCCAGTCGTTGTGTCGCAGGATGTCTTCGGCCGAATCGAACTGGAAGAGCAGGCGGTACCAGCCCTTCTGCAACGCCTCGAGCGATGGTCCGCCCGACGCTCCCGGGTGACCGACCGACAACACGACGAGCTTCTCCACGCGTTGGGGAGCATAGGCGGCCAGCGCCCAGGCGATGACCGCGCCCCAGTCGTGCCCGACGACGTGCGCGCGCTCAACACCGAGTTCGTCCATGATGGCGGTGACATCGCCGACGATGTTGGGGATCGTGTAGTCCGCCAATTGTGCGGGCATCTCCGTCTGTCCACGTCCGCGAAGATCCGGCGCAATCGCCCGCCAGCCTGATTGCGACAGCAATTCGATCTGCGGCTCCCACATCGACGAGGTGTCGGGGAAGCCATGGAGCAGCACGACCGCTCGGCCTTCGCCCACATCCCGCACAGCGTGATTGAGTCCATTGGCTGCAATGTGCTTCATGCGACGACGGCGTCCTTCTGGATCATTGAGCTGAACGCTGCTTTGTTGCGCTCCAGAATGGACTGGATCGGCGGAGGCAGCGCCTCGAGGCCATCGGCTAGCGCTGTGGCCAGCATCCGCGAGGTGGCGGGAGAGGCGAGCATACCACGCAACGCGGCCAGGCTTGCGGCTGAAGGAGAGTGCTCGGCGGTGTACCAGAGCGTGAACTTGTAGAGAGGCACTAGTGCTTCGTCGCGCTGGCGCTGAAACTCGGCCATGGCCTCATCCCAGTCCGCGCCATTGAGTGCGGCGTCCAGCGCACCGGCCAGCCAGAATGACTGCCCCAACGCGTTCCCCATGCCGAGTCCGGTGCTCGGATCCATCAGCAAGCCGGCGTCGCCAGTAAGTGCCCAACCGGGCCCGTACGGCTTCCTGATGTAGTTCTCGATCCCACGCGTCCCGATGATCTTGCCGACGAGGCGCGCGTTTGCAAAGCGCTCGTGCATTGTGGGGAGTGCGCGGAAGCGACGCTCGAACTCATCGCGCGGCGCATGACGCACCGCGTCGAAATCGACCGGCTGCATTTCAAGCGCCAGGCAATCCAGCCCCGGCTGCATTGGAAAAACGAAGCCGATTTGGTCGCCGGTGAAGTACAGCTCGATTGCTGGATCGGGGAGAGGAATGACTCCCTCGTAGTAGCCGTAATACGCCGGGCGTAATGCCGGTGTCGAATCGATGACCACTGGCTGCACCTCGCGTGCGATTGTTGAATGCTTGCCATCCGCGCCAACCACGACGCAAGCGCGGACATTGATAGGCTTGCCGTCAACGGTGATTCGAGCGCCGATGACGCGCTCACCCTCGTGCAGCAGGCTGTGGACACGGGTGTGATCACGAAACTCCACGCCGTCGTGGGCCGTCGCGGCATTGACCAGCACAGCGTCGAGGTGGTTGCGTCGCGGAGCGAGCGCATAATCGCCATTCGATGAGATCGGCGCGTCCAGAATGCAATCCTCGATGCAGGTCCGTGCTCGTGTAATGCGCCGAAACCCGGCCGCCTCAACATCTGCCAGAACACCGAGCTGATTGAGCAGCGCAACGTGCATCCACGACATGTAATGCGTCGACATCGTGTCGCTCGGAAACCTGTCCCGATCGACGAGGAGTACGCGATGTCCGCGCTGGCCGAGTAGTAGCGCCAGGCTCGCGCCCGCGACTCTTCCGCCAACGATCAGAACATCGACATCCTGTGGGATTGATGAATCCATCGCGACCCTGCCTCCAGATACTAGAGTGAAGCAATAAAGAGTGGAGTTGGATTGGAACTACCGCAACAACGTAGTCTCGCCATTACGCAATGTCAACTAGCTGAAGCAATGCGAGATCGCCGATTCCCGCGCTCGCTGGCTGTATGCTTGACGATGCGGCGAATCGTGCTGTGAACATGGATTGATGGAGCGGGGTGGGGCTGGTGTCGACTGAGAGTCTGGTAATCACGTTTGAAGACGTGCTGGATGCCGCCGAGCGCTTGCGCGGCGTAGCCAACCCCACGCCTGTGCTGCAGAGCCGAACACTCAACGAGATAACCGGCCGTAATATCTATCTGAAGTGCGAGAACTTCCAGCGAGCAGGCGCGTTCAAATTCCGCGGGGCGTACAACGCCATCAGCCGCCTTGACGAAGAAGCGCGCACTCGCGGCGTCGTCGCCTACAGCAGCGGAAACCACGCTCAGGGTATCGCGCTCTCAGCACGCCTTCTCGGCGTGCCAGCCGTGATCGTCATGCCGGACGACGCGCCGCAGGTCAAGGTGGATGCGACTCGCGGCTATGGCGCAGAGATCGTGTTCTTCGACCGCCAGAAGGTCGATGGCGCAGACTATCAGCACGTCGTCGCTGCCGAGCGCGGCTCGGTCGTCATCCCGCCGTACGACAATCCCTACATCATGGCCGGCCAGGGCACTGCCGCGCTGGAGCTGCTAAAGACCGCTCCGGAGATTGACACGCTTGTCGTGCCGATCGGCGGGGGTGGCCTGATCGCCGGTTGTGCCGTTGCCGCTAAAGGCTTCCGTCCGTCGATCCGAATCTATGGCGTCGAGACGGTTGGCGCTGACGATACGAAACTCTCGCTGGCGAAGGGCGAGCGCGTCACCGTCCCGCCGCCCGAGACAATCGCCGACGGCACCCGTTCACAAACGCCGGGTGAGCTGACCTTCCCGGTCATGCAGGCGCTGCTCGAGGATGTGCTGATCGTCAGCGACGAGCAGGTGCTGGACGCACTGCGTTTCGTCGTGACGCGCATGAAGATCGTGATTGAGCCTAGTGGCGCTGTACCGGTCGCGGCTGCGATGGCCGGCCTGCTACCTGATGCCGCGCGCAACGTCGGCATTGTCATCAGCGGCGGCAACATCGATCCGTCAGTTCTGGCCTCACTCTGGGAGTAGCGACTCTTACCAGTCGCAGCGCGGCAGGAACAACGGCGACGGTCACGATGTTGCACCAGTCAGAGCGCAAGCGCTCTGCACTGGACCGGCAGTTTGCGTGAGACAGGATACCGTGCGATGAGTATGCAATCTGCCGCGTGGCGCTCGATGCGCAGCTCTGCCAGCGATCGTGCCAACGAACGACCATTCTCGATGGCGACGCTGCGACGCATCGGGGGATTTGCGCGTCCGCGGCGGCGACTGATCGCTGCGTTCCTGGTCATCAGCGTCATTACTGCGGCGCTCGCCGTCGCGACGCCGGTGCTGGCTGGTCGCGTTGTCGACGCGATCGTCACGGGCCAGTCCACCCGGCATGTCATCCAGCTCGCCGCGCTGATCGCCGGCATCGCCATCCTGGAGGCCGGGCTCGGCATCGTCAATCGCTGGCTCTCCTCGAACATCGGCGAGGGGCTGATCCTCGACCTGCGGACGGCTGTCTTCGATCATGTCCAGCGCATGCCAGTCGCCTTCTTCACCCGCACCCGCACCGGCGCGCTCGTCTCGCGGCTGAACAGCGACGTGATGGGTGCCCAGCGTGCCTTCAGCGACACGTTGTCCGGCGTCGTCAGCAACATCGTGATGCTCCTGCTGACGCTCGGCGTGATGCTCAGCATCTCCTGGCAGATCACCGCGCTGGCGCTGGCGCTGCTGCCGATCTTCGTTCTGCCGTCGCGGCGCATTGGTCGTCGACTGGCGGCGCTGCGGCGCGAGGCGGCGGACTACAACGCGGCCATGAGCACGCGCATGACCGAGCGCTTCTCTGCCCCTGGCGCGACACTCGTCAAGCTCTATGGTCGGCCCGATGAGGAGTCTGCCGAGTTCGCCCGCCGCGCGGCGCGTGTGCGCGACATCGGTGTCCGCGCGACGATGCTGCAGGCCGTCTTCGTCACGGCGCTGACGCTCGTCTCGGCCCTCGCGCTGGCGCTCGTCTACGGTCTCGGCGGTTTCTACGCGATTCGCGGCCAGCTTGAGGCCGGCTCGGTCGTCGCCCTCGCCCTGTTGCTGACACGCCTCTATGCCCCGCTGACGTCGCTGGCCGGGGCTCGCGTGGAGGTGATGGGCGCGATGGTCAGCTTCGAGCGCGTCTTCGAGGTGCTGGACCTGCCACCGCTGATCGCCGAGAAGCTGGACGCCCGCGAGGTCCCACCCGGTCCGGTATCGATCGAGTTCGATCACGTCTCGTTCAGCTATCCAGCCGCCGACAAGGTGTCGCTGGCCTCGCTGGAAGAGGTCGCCGTCCTCGATACGCGCGGCGGCGTTGAGGTGCTGCACGACATCACCTTCCGGGCCGAACCCGGTGAGATGGTCGCGCTTGTCGGCTCGTCTGGCGCAGGAAAGTCGACCATTGCCCAACTCGTCCCGCGCCTCTACGACGTCGATTCCGGCGCAGTCCGGCTCGGCGGCGTTGATGTCCGCGACCTGTCGCTGGCGTCGATCCGCGCGACGCTCGGCATGGTGACGCAGGATGGCCACCTGTTCCACGAATCAATCCGCGACAATCTCACGCTGGCTCGCCCGGACGCGACCGACGACGAGCTGTGGGACGCCCTGCGTCGCGCCCGCCTGGAGGGCATCATCTCGGCGCTCCCGGACGGGCTGGACACGATCGTCGGCGAGCGCGGTTATCGGCTGTCCGGCGGCGAGCGCCAGCGCCTGACGATCGCCCGCCTTCTGCTGGCCCACCCGCGTGTCGTTATCCTCGATGAAGCGACTGCGCACCTCGACTCGACCTCGGAAGTCGCGGTTTC
>Ga0182747_1003725_pt1 | contig 10166 bp, 9 predicted proteins | sample eDN3rd30CBELigBY_FD_128526 | JGI IMG/M metagenome (GOLD analysis project Ga0182747, IMG submission 128526) | Enriched backyard soil microbial communities from Emeryville, California, USA - eDNA 3rd pass 30_C BE-Lig BY (version 2) (version 2) | ecosystem: Environmental > Terrestrial > Soil >...
CACGTCATGGCCTCGCGCCGTCAGGCAGCCTGCACAGACTGCACCCACATAACCCAAACCAAAGATGCTGATACGCATCGCTATCACCTCATGTGTTTATCACGCCAGCTCCTTCGCAAAGAGCCGGACTGGGTGGATTAACAACAATTTCAAGGCGCACGGATCCATGGCGAATGCACACTTCGCCGAGCGCAGGCATGAATAAGTCCGGAGCGCACAAAGTTGTGCACTCAAAGTTGGCAGTAAAAGGCCAGTAATTAAAAGGCGTGCCCTGTAATGCAGCCGTCTTTATTGCAATGCGCTACTTGGCGCGTTGCTGTGCTTGTTTTTTCAAGTGGATAAATCCTTTGAAATCAACCACTAGGACGAATTGTAAGGGGCGCGTCTCTCCTCCATGGACAGGGCTTTCCGGGTAATCCCTTGCGCCTGTCGAAGTGCTCGGGGTGGGCAGTGAATTACTGCCGGTAGTCATCTGTAAGTCATCTCTCACACCCAGGGGCATGAAATTCGTTACGGCACTATGAGCGATAGGCCGCAGGAGAAGTTCCAGGCGGCGTTGTGCCTTCATGAAAGATTTCTAAATATTTATTCAGTGGCAAATACTTTCACTTTGATAGCACGGGCGGGGTTCACCCCTGTATATAAAGGGCGAGACTGAAGGGGGATGTTTTTATGCCAGCATGGAAAAAATTTTTTCAAAATTCGTCAAAAAATTACGAACGGTCTTATGACGTTTGGCGATAAGGGGATGGCTGGTGGTTTTTTGGCGTCACGAATATGACGTGATGGCGATTTGAAGTGTGCCCTGTTGCGGGGCGGGGGAGGGGTGGTGTTGCTGCTGGCCTCATCGCCGGCAAGCCGGCTCCCGCAGGTACGCCACAGCTTCAAATGTTGTGGGGTTTCTGTGGGAGCCGGCTTGCCGGCGATGAGGCCCTTGCAGGATCACTCGGCTGGATGATCGCGCAGGAACACCAGGTGATCAGGCTTGGACTGCTCGGCACTGTAGAAGTAGCCCTGTACATCGAACTGCTTGAGCTGCTCCGGGTCGCCGATGCGCTCCTGAATGACGAAACGGCTCATCATCCCGCGAGCTTTCTTGGCGTAGAAACTGATGATCTTGTACTGGCCATTCTTCAAGTCCTTGAAGTCGACGTTGATCACCCGCCCCTTGAGGGCGCTGCGTTTCACCGCGCTGAAGTATTCATTGCTGGCCAGGTTCAACAGCAGGTCATCGCCCTGGTCGGCCAGTGCCTGGTTCAACCATTCGCTGATGCGCGTGCCCCAGAAGGCGTAAAGGTCCTTGCCACGGGCGTTGGCCAGCTTGGTGCCCATCTCGAGGCGATAGGGCTGCATCAGGTCGAGCGGACGCAGCAGGCCGTACAGGCCCGAGAGCATGCGCAGATGCGCCTGGGCGTAGCTGAAGTCGGCGTCGCTGAGGGTCTCGGCATCAAGCCCGGTATACACGTCGCCCTTGAACGCCAGCAGCGCCTGCTTGGCATTGGCCGGGGTGAAATCCGGTGTCCAGCTGCCGAAGCGCGCAGCGTTCAGGCCGGCGAGCTTGTCGGACAGGTGCATCAGTTCGCTGATCTGTGCCGGCGACAGTTCGCGCAGCTGCTGGATCAGTACCTGCGAGTCATCCAGGTATTGCGGCAAGGTGAAGCGGTCGGTGACCGGCTTGGTGTCGTAGTCGAGGGTCTTGGCGGGGGAAATCACCGTCAGCATCGGGTCGGCTCCTGGAATCGTTGCCGGGGATTCTACGGACTGGGACCGGCCACGCCAAACTATGGCGACAATAGACACAGACCATCGGCAAAGCAGGCGCTATAGTGCGCGTTTTCGCTGTCACGGAGAGACCGATCGTGCGCATTGCCGGTGCCTTGCTGGCCTCGCTGTTGAGCCTGGCCGCCCAGGCCGCCCCCATTCCTCCGGCCAGCCTGGACCGCAGCCTGTGGCCCGAGCAACTGGACAGCCCGGCGCTGTTCGACGTTGCCTCGCGTGCCGAGATCCTGTCCTTCGCCCGGGTGCTGCATGAAAGCGAACTGCTCGACGACGGCACACTGGCCGCACGCCTGGGGCTGCGGCAGATCAACCTGCAGAAGATTCGTGCGGTGCGCGCGCGGATGTGGCAGCGCTTGTGGCAAAGTTATCAACAGGCCCAGCGCAGTTGCACGGAGGATGCCTCGTTCTGCTATCCCGTGCAGTCCATGGCGGAGTTGCGCACTCAAGCGGCCACGTTCGCTACAGATGTAGGCACGTTCTATACCGGCTGGATCGAGCCGAGCCACCAGTTCCATGTGCGTTACCTGGATGAACAGCTGCGCAAGGCAGCCCTGTTGCCGCAGACGAGCAGCGAGGTGGAGCGCTTGTCCAGCCGTGAGCGAAGTGGCGATGAACTGAACGACCGCATGTTCCTGCTGACCTTCGTCGGCGGGCCTGGCCCCGAAGGGGGTAGCACGGATGGGCTGGCTGACTACCTGCGCAAACAGAAAATGCAGGGCACCTTCTTTATATTGGGCAACCGCTTGCAGCAGCGTCGTGATACCGGTGCGGCTGGCTCCCTTGGCCAGCTCTACCAGGGACAATGCGTGGGCATTCAGGGCTGGGAGTATCGTTCCCATGCGCAGTGGAACGGCTGGCAAGACTCGATCAAGCGCGCCCAGGCACGCGTCCAGGCCGACCTGGCGGATCAGTATGTGCCGCTGTTCCGCCCGCCCTACGGCCAGCGTCGTGCCGATGGCGAAGCCTTCATGGCCAGCCAGCAGTTGCGCGTTTCGTTATGGGACATCGATGCCCAGGACGACACGGCGCTCACCGCCGAGGCCTCGGCCCAGCGGGTGGTGACCTTGATGTTGCTGTGGCGCAAGGGCGTGATCCAGTTCCATGACACCCTGCCCAAGGCGCAAGGTGCAGTGGACTGGCTGCTGCACAATACGGCGCAGAGCGGCATTGGCTGGGAAGATTGCCGAGAATACGGCGATCAGAAGTAGTGGGTCTGAACTCTGACTGTAGTCCTGTCTGCCGCCACCGCCAAGGCCTGTTCGTCATTCGGAAAAATAAACTTCACCGGTACGTAAAAAAGCTTTTTTCGGTCATCGTTTTTGCGGTATGAAGAAAGCAGACAGCCGATTCCTGCAGCACAGGTGGCGTCATCCAGGCCCACCTTGCCAGGTTCACTTCCCGCCCGTAGCAACGCGGATACGGGAGGACCGGCAGTCACTCTGCGGCGTAACAGAAAGCGCCGTGTGGCTTCGACATAAGGTGACCGAGTATGGATGACCAAGGACGCAACCCTTCCTCCAGCAAGCCAATCCTCTATGTGCTCGATACCAACGTCCTGATTCACGACCCCAACGCATTGCTCAACTTCGAGGAGCACCACGTCGCCATACCGATGACGGTGCTGGAGGAACTCGACAAGCTCAAGACCGGGAAACAGACCATCGCCGCCGAATGTCGCCAGGCCATTCGCCTGATCGACCAGACCCTCGGTGACGCTTCGCCCAGCGATGTCGAGCAGGGCGTGCCGATCCAGCGTGGCAAGAGCGGGCCCAAGGGTTACCTGTCGATCCTGATGAGCCCGCGCAACGAACCCAGCAAGCTGCTGCCGGAAAACCTCAACGACAACATCATCATCAACACCCTGCTCGAAGTACGTAGCCGGCGCGCCGACCTGGACGTGGTGCTGGTTACCAAAGACATCAACATGCGCCTGAAGGCCCGCGCCTGCGGGATCGCGGCCGAGGACTACAGCACCGACCAGCTGGTCGATGACGTTTCCTTGCTGTCCAAGGGTTACCACTCGGTCACCGGCTCGTTCTGGGACCGGGTCAGCAAGGTCGATACCCGCCAGGAGCGCGGGCGCACCTGGCATCGGGTGCAAATGATCGACAACCTGCCGGCCGTGCACGTCAACGAGTTCATCATCGACGAGCAGGGTTTCGTCGGCTGGATCAAGGGCATCCGCAACGACGAACTGCTACTGCTCGACCTGCACCAGGAGCCGCTGCTGCACCAGGAAGCCTGGGGCCTCAAGCCACGAGACATCCATCAGAGCCTGGCGCTGTTCGCGCTGCTCGACCCGGATATCCACCTGGTCAACCTGACCGGCCCCGCCGGTTCCGGCAAGACCATCCTGGCACTGGCCGCGGCCATCGAGCAGACCATGGTCAGCAAGCGCTACCGGCGCATCATCGCCACCCGCAGCGTGCAGGGGCTGGACCAGGAGATCGGCTTCCTGCCGGGTACCGAGGCGGAGAAGATGGAGCCTTGGCTGGGCGCCATCACCGACAACCTCGAAGCCTTGCACATGGATGACGAAAGCACCCACGGCAGTGTCGAGTACATCCTCGAAAGGGTGCCGCTGCAGTTCAAATCGCTGAACTACATTCGCGGTCGCAGCTTCCAGCAGAGCCTGATCCTGATCGACGAGTGCCAGAACCTGACCCCGCACCAGATCAAAACCATCATCACCCGTGCCGGTTCCGGTTCCAAGGTGGTCTGCCTGGGCAACCTGGCGCAGATCGATACCCCTTACCTGTCCGCGACCAGCTCGGGCCTGACCTACCTGACCGAGCGCTTCAAGGACTTCCCCCATGGCGTGCACCTCACCCTGCAAGGGGTGCCACGCTCGGTCCTGGCCGAGTACGCCGAGTCGCATCTGTAACCCCATCCGCCGGGCGGTGCGCCGCCCGGCCCTATCGCCGCGGTTCGTCGCCACGACAAGCCAGCTCCCACAGGTACCCCACAGTTCTCAAGAATTGTGGGGTACCTGTGGGAGCTGGCTTGCCAGCGATAAGGCCAGTCCTGCCGACACATTCCGCTGCTCAAACCTGACCCACAGGTTTAAACTCTGAGTTCCCTTCACAGGAGCAGAGCAGTGCTGACACATCTTGATTCCCAGGGGCGCGCCAACATGGTCGACGTCACTGAAAAGGCCGTGACCGCGCGCGAGGCGATTGCCGAGGCGCGCGTGCGGATGTTGCCGCAGACCTTGCAGATGATCGTCGAGGGCGAGCATCCCAAGGGCGATGTGTTCGCCGTGGCGCGCATCGCCGGCATCCAGGCGGCGAAGAAGACCAGCGACCTGATTCCGCTGTGCCACCCGCTGATGCTGACCAGCGTCAAGGTCGAGCTGAGCGCCGAAGGCGAGGACGTGGTGCACATCGTCGCGCGCTGCAAGCTGGCCGGGCAGACGGGCGTTGAGATGGAAGCCCTGACCGCTGCCAGCGTCGCCGCGCTGACGATCTACGACATGTGCAAGGCCGTGGACAAAGGCATGGTCATCGAGCAAGTGCGCCTTTTGGAGAAGCTCGGCGGCAAGAGCGGCCACTACAAGGTGGAGGCGTGATGAAGGTCAAGGTGATGTATTTCGCCCGTTATCGGGAGCTGCTGGGCCTTGATGCCGAGCGTCTGGAAGGGGACTTCAAGGTGCTCGACGATGTGCGTCAGGCGCTGGTGGCCAAGGGCGGGCAGTACGCGGTGCTGGCCGAGCAGAACCTGATGTGTGCGCGCAACGAAGAGCTGTGCAGGCTTGATGAAGCGTTGGAAGAGTGCGATGAAGTGGCGTTCTTTCCACCGGTGACGGGAGGCTGAACATGTCGGTACGTGTGCAGGAAGGGGCGTTCGACCCCGGTGCCGAGGTCAACGCCATGCACGATGCCAATGTCGGCGTCGGCGCGGTGGTCGGCTTCGTTGGTTACGTGCGTGATTTCAATGATGGCCGGGACGTGGCGGGGATGTTCCTCGAACATTACCCAGGCATGACCGAGAAGGCCCTGGCCAAGATCGTGGTCGAGGCCGAGCAGCGCTGGCCGTTGCTCAAAGTCGAGGTGTTGCACCGTATCGGTGCGCTGGAGCCGGGCGAGCCGATCGTCTTCGTCGGCGTTGCCAGTGCCCATCGGCAGGCGGCGTTCGATGCCTGCAACTTTGTCATGGATTACCTGAAGACGCGGGCGCCGTTCTGGAAGAAGGAGAATACCCAGGAGGGGCCGCGCTGGGTGGAAGGGAAGCAGAGTGACCAGGATGCGGCGCAGCGCTGGTAGGTCAGATGGGGATGGCCGGGGCTTTGCCCCGGATCGCCGGCAAGCCGGCTCCCACAGGTACTGCACCGTTCTCCAAGCCAGTGGCGATCCTGTGGGAGCCGGCTTGCCGGCGATTGGGCTGCAAAGCAGCCCCAATTTCAATGATGCTTGCGCGGCACCGGTTTCAATAGCTCATCCGGCGGCATCTCACACTTGATCTTGCGCCCCAGCAGCTCCTCGATCGCCGGCAACTGGTAGGAATCATCCTCACCGGCAAAGCTGATCGACACACCACTGCTGCCCGCACGGCCCGTACGGCCAATGCGGTGCACGTAGTCATCCGGGTCTTCCGGCAGGGTGAAGTTGATCACATGGCTGATGCCATCGATGTGAATCCCGCGCCCCGCCACGTCAGTGGCCACCAGCACGGTGATACGGCCTTCGCGGAAGCTCTCCAGGGTACGGATGCGCTTGTGCTGCGGCACGTCGCCAGACAATTGCGCGGCATTGATGCCATCGCGTACCAGCTTCTCTTCGATGCGCCGCACTTCGTCCTTGCGGTTGGCGAATACCATCACCCGCTCCCACTTGTTCTGGGTCACCAGGTTGTACAGCAGCTTGTACTTGTCGCTGCCGGCCACCGCGTAGACGTGCTGTTCGACGGTCTCGCTGGCGACGTTTTCCGGTTCGATCTCGACGATGGCCGGGTTGGTGGTCCACTGCTTGGCCAGGTTCATCACGTCTTCGGTGAACGTAGCGGAGAACAGCAGGGTCTGGCGTTCGCTCTTCGGCGGGGTCTGGCGGATGATCTGCCGTACCTGGGGGATGAAGCCCATGTCGAGCATACGATCGGCTTCGTCCAGCACCATCACCTCGACCATGTCCAAGTGCACTTCACCGCGCTGGTTGAAGTCCAGCAGACGGCCCGGGGTAGCCACCAGGATGTCGCAATGGCGGGCTTCCAGGGCCTTGAGCTGCTTGTCGAAGTCCATGCCGCCGACGAAGCTCATGACGTTCAGGCCGGTGTATTTGGTCAGGGCGACGGCGTCCTTGGCGATCTGCACCACCAGCTCGCGGGTCGGGGCGATGATCAGCGCGCGCGGTTCGCCCATGAAGCGTTCCTTGGGCGGCGGCGTCTGCTGCAACTGCGAGATGATCGAAATGAGGAACGCGGCAGTCTTGCCGGTGCCGGTCTGGGCGCGGCCGATGGCGTCCTGGCCACGCAGGGTGTAACCCAGCACCTGGGCCTGGATCGGCGTGCAGTACGGGAAACCGAGGTCGTGGATGGCGTGCATCAGCTCGTTGGAGAGCTTGAAGTCATGGAAGCGGGTCTTGCCTTCCTGCGGCTCGACCACGAAGTCTTCCGGCTTCCACAAGCTGGCTTGAGGTTTGGGCTTGCGTTCGCGGCGCGGTTTGTCCTTGGCCGGTTTCTCGGCGGCCGGTGCGGTAGCGGGCGTTTCGGCCGGGACGCTGCTGGTCGTGCCGTGGGGAGCCTTGTGCTGCGGCTCGGGCTGAGTCTCGGGTGCCGCGACGGGGGCCGGCGGCGTGACGCTGGCAGCAGGAGCGACGGCCTGGGGCGCGGCGTCTCCCTTGCCGAATATTTTCTTGAGTGCCTTGAGCACGATCGTCTCGTCAACTGGTTAAGGAATGTACGCCCGGCAGTGTAAAGCAAGAACCGGGCGCGGCGTAGCGGAATACTCCCACAACTACAGGCGAGCCTTGCTTATTGCAACTGCTCGCTCAACCAGTCGTGGATATCGCTCAGCTCCTCGACGGCCACTTCATGTTCCATCGGGTACTCGTGCCAGCGGGCGGCGACGCCCCAGGTGTTCAGGTATTCGAAGGCGGTACGGCCCATGGCCGGGATCACCACCGAGTCGTGCACACCATGCAGGCACAGGGCCGGGGTGCGCTGCTGGCAGGCGCTCAGCTGGTGGCTGTCGGTGAAGGTCGGGGCGTAGGTGGACAGGGCGATTACCCCGCCCAGCGCTTCCTGCCACCTTATATAGGCGGTGTGCAGCACCACGGCGCCGCCCTGGGAGAACCCCGCCAGGAAGATCCGCGACAAACTGATGCCCTTGGCCTGTTCAGCCTTGATCAGGTCGATCACCTGGTCGGCCGAGGCTTCGAGCTGCACTTCGTCGATGGCACGGGCCGGGGTCATGGCCTTGATGTCGTACCAGCTGGGCATGGCGTAGCCGCCGTTGATGGTCACCGGGCGGGTCGGTGCCTGGGGCATGACGAAACGTGTGCTGAGCAGGCGCTCCTGCATGAATTCGGCAACGGGTAGGAAGTCGTAACGGTCGGCACCCAGGCCGTGCAACCAGATCACACAGGCGTCTGCGGTTTTCTGCGGTTCGAGAATGAGCGGGTGGGTCATGACTGCTCCGAAAGTGTGCGTGCTTTGTTATTAAGTGCGTAAAAAAGAGGCGCAGGAATTAATTGTCGGAAAAAGAATGTCGCAACGATACAAGTTTCACTACTTGACGATTGCTTAATCGCTCCAGCCTTCGAGTGTGGTACGCGCTTTGCTACGAAACCATTTGATACGAAGGGGCAAACCCAGACGGTAACACCCTTTGTACGCGAAGGCTGTCATAGAACGGCCCATTGCGCCAATTGACCCAATAACAAGCCAACTCGGGTCGGATGCGCCTCAAAAGGGTGCGGTGCAATTCCGGCTCGGTACAACAAGAGCGATTTGGAGGTTGTGAATGAAGATGCTGAAAACCACCCTGGCAGTCCTGACCGCTGCCGCCGCGCTGGGCGCCGTGAGCACTGCCCAGGCCGGCGCCACGCTCGATGCGGTAAAGAAGAAGGGCTTCGTCCAGTGTGGCGTGAGCGACGGTCTTCCAGGCTTCTCGGTACCTGATGCGCAGGGCAAGATCGTCGGTATCGACGCCGACGTCTGCCGCGCCGTGGCCGCCGCCGTGTTCGGCGACGCCAGCAAGGTCAAGTTCAGCCAGCTCAATGCCAAGGAGCGCTTCACCGCCTTGCAGTCCGGCGAAGTCGACGTGCTGTCGCGCAACACCACCTGGACCAGCTCGCGCGATGCCGGCATGGGCCTGGTGTTCGCCGGCGTCACCTACTATGACGGCGTTGGCTTCCTGGTCAACAAGAAGCTCGGCGTGTCCAGCGCCAAAGAACTGGATGGCGCGACCATCTGCATCCAGGCAGGTACCACCACCGAACTGAACGTGTCGGACTTCTTCCGCGCCAATGGCCTGAAATACACCCCGATCACCTTCGACACCTCCGACGAAAGCGCCAAGTCGCTGGAATCTGGCCGTTGCGACGTGCTGACCTCGGACAAGTCGCAACTGTTCGCCCAGCGCTCCAAGCTGGCCGCGCCGACCGACTACGTGGTGCTGCCGGAAACCATCTCCAAGGAACCGCTGGGCCCGGTGGTGCGCAAGGGCGACGAGGAGTGGTTCAGCATCGTCAAGTGGACCCTGTTCGCCATGCTCAACGCCGAAGAGGCGGGCATCACCACGAAGAACGTCGAGGCTGAGGCCAAGTCCACCAAGAACCCTGACGTGGCCCGCTTGCTCGGCGCGGATGGCGAGTACGGCAAGGACCTCAAGCTGCCCAAAGACTGGGTAGTGCAGATCGTCAAGCAAGTCGGCAACTATGGCGAAGTGTTCGAGAAGAACCTGGGCCAGAGCACTGACCTGAAGATCGACCGTGGCATGAACGCCCTGTGGAACAACGGCGGCATCCAGTACGCGCCACCTGTGCGCTGATGGCTGCACCCTGCGGCGGCATCCCGCCGCCGCAGGCTGTTCGAATCCCTACTGTCCGGGGCACTTCATGCAAAATCGAATCGGCGCACAAAAGGGGCTTACCCTGAGCGATCCACGTGTGCGCGCGTGGCTGTTCCAGATTCTCACGATCATCTTCGTGGTGGGTCTGGGCTGGTACCTGTTCCACAACACCCAAACCAACCTGCAACACCGGGGCATCACCTCCGGTTTCGACTTCCTCGAGCGCAGTGCCGGCTTTGGTATTGCCCAGCATCTGATCCCCTATGTGGAGTCCGACAGCTATGCGCGGGTGTTCGTCATCGGCCTGCTCAATACCCTGCTGGTCACCTTCATCGGCGTCATCCTGGCGACCGTCCTGGGCTTCATCATCGGTGTGGCGCGG
>Ga0182747_1003727_pt1 | contig 10165 bp, 9 predicted proteins | sample eDN3rd30CBELigBY_FD_128526 | JGI IMG/M metagenome (GOLD analysis project Ga0182747, IMG submission 128526) | Enriched backyard soil microbial communities from Emeryville, California, USA - eDNA 3rd pass 30_C BE-Lig BY (version 2) (version 2) | ecosystem: Environmental > Terrestrial > Soil >...
ATGATCTATTTCGAGGCGGATGACGGACGCATCTGCCTTGTCTACGACTATCACGGTCTGGCGCTGGTGGGGTCCACCGATATTCCATCGGACGATCCCGACAATGTGCGCTGCGACGATCCTGAAACCGACTATTTCATCGACAGCCTGCGTTCGCTGCTGCCGAAGCTCAAATTCGACCGCAGCCAAATCGTCTACACTTACAGCGGCATTCGTCCGCTTCCGGCTTCCAATGCTTCCGAACCGGGTTTGATCAGTCGCGATCATTCCGCGCCCGTCATCGAGCCGGATAACGAACGGCCATTCGCGATCATTTCGCTTGTTGGCGGCAAGTGGACCACATTCCGCGGCTTTGCCGAGGAAGTGGCCGACAAGGTTCTGGGCCGGTTCGACAAGACGCGGCAGGTTTCAACGCGAAACCTCCCTATAGGCGGCGGCAGGGACTATCCGTCCGATGATCGCGCCCGCAAGGCTTGGGTGACGACATATGCCACCGAAACAAAGTTGTCCGCCGCACGGGTTGAGACATTGTTGAAGCGCTATGGCAGCACGGCCCTGCCGATCCTCCGGGAGGAAGCAGAAGCAACGGTCGCGATGCTGCCGGAAACCGACACGGTCAGCGCGACGGAAATCGCATGGATCGCACGCAACGAGCTTGTCGTGCATCTGGCGGACGTCGTTTTGCGGCGCACCACACTTGCAATCGACGGGGCCTTGACGACCGGCAATCTCGCCGCAATCGCCGATATTCTGGCGCGGGAGCTTGGCTGGGACGATGTGCGCAAGGCGCAGGAAATCGAAGCGGTCAACACAGAGCTTGAGAAACGGCATAACGTGATTTTGCAGCGGGACCCCGCCAAAAGGCGCTGAACAGTCCGAGAAGTTGATCTATGTTGCGTTGTGAACAGGAAAGGAAACGCCTCATGGATATCAAGCGCAATGGAACTGATCCTTCGGGGAAAGGGCCTGCCGACTGGTTTACGGGCACTGTCCGTATCGATCCGCTGTTTTCTCCCAATAATGCCCGGCGGGCTGCGGCTGCGACCGTGACGTTTGAGCCCGGCGCTCGCACTGCATGGCACACGCATCCGCTTGGCCAGACCCTGATCGTGACCGCCGGGCTTGGTCTTGTGCAGCGCGAAGGCGGACCGATTGAGGAAATCCGGCCCGGCGATGTGGTCTGGTTCGAACCGGGCGAGAAGCACTGGCACGGCGCATCCGCGAGCAATGCCATGACCCATATAGCCATTCAGGAACAGCTCGACGGCAAAGTCGTCGACTGGATGGAGCATGTCAGCGACGTGCAATATGGCGGTGACAAATAAATTTCGCCCCGGTTTTGCGCAGCTTTCAGAAATCGACCCGACTGATCAATGGTCAAAGGTTGCGCAAAACGCAAAGATGATTGCGTATATTGCGAACAGGCGTTTCCTGTTTCCCCTATCATGTTGTTCTCAATAAAAACAAAGGGGAGAAGATAATGAAACGCATCGTTCTTTTGCTTGCAGCAAGCGTCGCCAGCCTTGCCAGCGTGCAGGCGCATGCCGCTGAAGGCGCAAACTGCAAGGCACCCAAATTCTCCGATGTCGGCTGGACCGACATTACTGCGACGACAGCGCTCGCTTCTTTGCTGCTTGAAAAAGCCGGGTATGAGCCGCAGACAACCATTCTTTCCGTGCCGGTCACCTTCCAGTCTCTGGAAAATGGACAGATCGATATTTTCCTCGGTAACTGGATGCCGCTTCAGGAAGAAGCGCGCAAACCCTATATCGAAGGAAAGAAGGTCGAGCAGGCTGGCGTCAATCTCGAAGGCGCCAAGATTGGTCTTGCAGCAACAGGCAAGGATCTCGGCATCAAGAACTACGCTGATATCGCGAAGTTCAAGGATCAGCTTGGCGGCAAGATCTACGGTATTGAGGCTGGCAGCAGCGCCAACGCCACGATCCAGTCGATGGTCGAGAAGGACAAGTTTGGCCTGAAGGATTTCCAGCTCGCGGAATCGAGCGAGCAGGCCATGCTTTCGCAGGTTCAAAACGCGGTGCGCAAGGATGAGCCCGTTGTGTTTTTCGCGTGGACGCCGCATCCGATGAATATTCGCTATAAGCTCACCTATCTGGAAAATGGCGAAAACCTGTTCGGACCGGATGACGGCGCCGCGACCGTCGAAACATTGACCCGCAAGGGCTATGCAGCGGATTGCCCCAATGTCTCGCGCTTTCTGTCGAACCTTAAGTTCAGCACGGAGATGGAAAGCACGATGATGAACATGATCCTGAACGACAGCATGGAAGCCAAGGACGCCGTCACGAAATGGATCAAGGACAACCCGGCGCAGCTTGATGCGTGGCTTGACGGCGTGACCACTTTCGACGGCAAGCCCGCGCTCGCGGAGGTGAAGTCGGGGCTTGGTCTGTAAGAAACCCGTCCGCTACTGCCGCAGCTTGCTCGGCGATTGACCGAAATGCCGCTTGAAGGCGCGCGACAGCGAACTGATCGACGAAAAGCCGGTCTGTTCCGCTGTATCCGCCATGGAGAGATGCGTATCGAGGATCAGCCGCCGGGCCGCTTTCAGCCGAAGCGACAGATAGTAATTGCCCGGTGACTGCCCGATCACATTGGCGAACAGCAATTCAAGGCTGCGCGTTGAAAGCCCAAGTCTTCGGGCTATGCTCGACACGGGGATCGGGCGGTCGATATGGGTTTCCATGATTTTTATGGCATCTGCCAGTCGCGGTTCGCGGTTAAGCAAACGGCCAAGGGATACCAGCGGCTGTGCGTCGGAAGCCTGTTTCACCTCATCGTAGATGTAGAGGCTCGCCACATCCAGCGCGATGGAATAGCCGTGGCGGGTGCGAATGAGCGCCAGCATCATGTCGAGCGCCGGTGCCGCACCTCCGGTTGTCAGAAAAGCTCCATCCCGCACCCAACGATCCGATTGCATTTCGACGTCCGGGAAGCGCTGCGAGAATGCTTCCATGTCTTCCCAGTGCGTTGTTGCCTTACGTCCGTTCAGCAATCCTGCCTTTGCCAGCACCCATGACCCGGCTTCCACACCCACGACGAGTTTCGATTGCTTGGCCGCCTGGCGCAGCATGGCGAGAAGCTTCGGCGTCGCATGTTCCAGCGCGTGAAAAGCGCTGACGATAATAAGAATATCCTGCGCGCCAGCCTCGAAACGGCCATTGGCCGCAACTTTGAGGCCGCTGGATGTGACGGGATCGCTGCCATCCGGCGACACCACCTGCCAGCGATAAAGCGAGCGGCCCGTCACGCGGTTGGCGCCGCGCATCGGGTCCAGCGTTGCAGCGAGCGACATAAGCGAACAATCCGGCAGGACCAGCAAGGTAACGCTCAGTTCTTCGTCGGAGGGTTCAAAGATCATACGTTTCGCTCTTCGCCAAATAGATTTCGTAAAATGATAATCCCGGCATTTCACGACCTGTCAAGCTCGGCGAAAATTGAGGGAAACGATCATGCCTTTAAAGCCCGCCCGCGAAATATTCATCACCGCCGCCGTCACCGGTGCCGGAGCCACCACGCACCGCTCGAACAAGGTGCCGATCACGCCGCGCCAGATCGCGGATGCGGCCATTGAGAGTGCCGAAGCGGGTGCCGCTGTCGCGCATATTCATGTGCGCGATCCGGAAACGGGTGAACCATCGCGCAAGCTGGAGCTTTTCCGCGAGGTTGTGGACCACATCCGGGCGTCTGGTGTCGATATCGTGCTGAACCTGACGGCAGGTGTCGGCGGCGATCTGGTCTTTGGGTCGGCAGAAGCCCCGCTGCCGCCCGATGCCGCCAAGACCGATATGGCGGGCGCAACGGAACGGCTTGCGCATGTTGCTGAACTCTTGCCGGAAATCTGCACGCTGGATTGCGGCACGATGAATTTCGGTGAAGGCGATTATGTGATGACCAACACGCCCGCCATGCTCAGGGAAATGGCCGGTCAGATACAGCGGCTTGGCGTGCGCCCGGAGATCGAGATTTTCGACACCGGCCATCTGCCGCTCGCCCAATGGCTGCAACAGCAGGGCCTGCTTGATGACCCGGTTCTGGTGCAGCTGTGCATGGGTATTCCATGGGGCGCGCCGGACGATCTGGCGACGCTGGTATCCATCCTCCACAACCTGCCGGATAACTGGATTTTCTCGGCGTTCTCCATTGGCCGTAATCAGTTGCCTTATGCGGCCCTTGCCGTGCTGGCGGGTGGCAATATCCGTGTGGGGCTCGAAGACAATATCTGGCTCGACAAGGGCGTTCTGGCGTCGAATGGCGATCTGGTCGAACGGGCCAAAGCCATCGCCGTCAATATGGGAACGAAGGTTCTGACGCCTGCTGAAGTCCGCGAAAAACTCAAGCTTACAAAGCGTTGGTGAAATCCATGAATAGCCATTCTCCCAAGATTGCCTGCATCGGCAGCGGCGTCATCGGCAGCGGCTGGGCCGCACGCTTTCTGCTGAACGGTTTCGACGTTGCTGTTTACGATCCGTCGCCCGATGCAAAGGCGACGACCGAACACATTCTCGATAATGCGCGCAAGGCGCTGGCAGCGCTGACCACTGTGCGCCTTCCGCAGGAGGGGCAATTGTCGTTTTCCTCTTCGCTGGCGGAGGCGGTGGCAGGCGCGGTGCTTGTTCAGGAAAGCGTGCCCGAGCGTCTCGACCTGAAACTTGCCGTTCTGGCGGAGATTGAAGCCGCTTGTGCAGACGATGCACTGATCGCCTCGTCCACCTCCGGTTTTCTTCCAAGCAAGTTGCAGGCTGGGTTACGGCATCCGGAGCGCCTCTTGATCGCGCATCCCTACAATCCCGTTTACCTGTTGCCGCTGGTTGAACTCGTGCCGGGAGGCAAGACTTCCGTATCGACAATCGAAAGTGCGTCCGCGCTCTACCGCCAGACCGGAATGGAGCCGGTCGTGCTCGAAAAGGAGATCGATGCTTTTGTTGGCGACCGGCTTCTGGAAGCGCTGTGGCGCGAGGCATTGTGGCTCGTGCGTGACGGTATCGCCACGGTCGAGCAGATTGACGATATCATCCGCTATTCGTTCGGGCTTCGCTGGGCGCAGATGGGGCTGTTCCAGACCTATCGCATTGCCGGTGGTCCGGCAGGCATGCGGCACTTCCTGGCCCAGTTCGGGCCTGCGTTGCAATGGCCATGGACGAAGCTGACAGATGTGCCCGATCTCGATGACAGCCTCATCAACCGCATCGCGGACCAGTCGGACGCGCAAAATGAAGGGCTTTCAATTCGCGATCTGGAGCGGATTCGTGACGAAAATCTGGTCGCGATCATTCGCGCTCTCGCGCATCAGCAAAATGGCAAGGGTTGGGGCGCAGGCGCGCTTCTCAACGCCTATACAGCACGGCTCGATGCGGCTGCGGGTTCTTCCAAGGCAGGTTCCGGTCCATTGCGCCTACTGGATGCGCGCGTCATCCCGGAATGGATCGACTATAACGGACATATGACCGAGCATCGTTATCTTGATGTATTTGGCCAGACGACGGACAGGTTTCTGGCGCATATCGGTGTGGACGAAGCCTATCTGAAATCCGGTCACAGCTACTACACGGTCGAAACCCATATCATGCATCGCGGCGAGGCCAAGGCAGGCGATGCGCTGCATGTCGAAACGCAGTTGCTCTCCTTCGACGAGAAGCGCGCACATGTCTTTCACAGCCTCCGGCGTGGCGATACGGAGATTGCCAGCGCCGAGCAGATGTTGCTTCATGTCGACAGCAAGGCGGGCAAGGCGGTCGCTGCGAAGACCGAAATTCTGGCCGTATTGGAGGGGCTTTCTCACACACCGCGAGATGCCGACACCGATTGCTGTCGGTCGACATGTTGGAAGACGAGGCTGAACGACGTCTATAATTTTCAGTAGGATCCAAGGTGCTGATCCAAGATCGGCGCTTTGGGTTCTGTTATGCTTGACATTTAATCAATCGATTGATTAAATCATGATATGAGCAAAACGAAACATGCAGGACAAGAGCCTCCGTCACCTTCGGTCGATCAGACGCGGATGGCGCTGATCCATGCGGCCTTGCAACTGTTTGGTTCGAAGGGCTTTGACGCCACATCGACCCGCGAGATTGCCGGGATGGCCAAGGCGAATATCGGTTCCATTGCCTACCATTTCGGCGGCAAGGAAGGGCTGCGGCTGGCGGCGGCAGACTATATTGTCGAAACGATACAGGGCATAGCGGGGCAGGCGCTCGGGCACCACGGTGTGATCAGTGCACCTGCCGAAACGAAGGAAACGGCCCGTCAGCAGCTTGGTCTGGCGCTGGAGCGGATGACGTATTTCATCGTCGCACAACCGCAATCCGGCGAGATCGTCCAGTTCCTTTTGCGTGAGCTGGCGCATCCGACGGCGGCGCTCGATCGCATCTATTCCGGTGTTTTCGAGCCAACGCACAAAAGGCTGTGCGCCATCTGGGAAGTCGCGACGGGCGAACCTGCCGAGAGCGAGGCTACGCGGCTTCTCGTCTTCACCCTGCTTGGGCAGGTTGTTTATTTCCGCATTGGCCGGGAGGCGGTGAAACGGCGCATGGGCTGGTCCACGATGGGTGCGGAAGAGGCGGCGGCTGTTGCGGCAATCGCACGCCAGAATCTCATGGCTATTCTTGCAGCGAAGGACGCCGCCAAAAACGGCGAGGTGTTGGCATGAGCATTCTCTGTATGGTTCCTTTTGCGTCCTACCTTTTCGCCGCATGCAGCGCGCAGCCTCTTGCTGTTGGTTATGTTGAGGGTGAATTCGTGCAGCTTGCACCGCTGGAAGTGGCGCAGGTTCAGTCCGTTGCCGTCAGGCGTGGTGATCGCGTTGAACCGGGCAAGCCGATAGCAAAGACGGAAGATGCGGATGCAAAGATCGCCGTTGCGCAGGCCGACGCGGCGCTGGCGCAGGCCCGCGCGCAACTGGCGGATTTGCAGGTTGGCAAGCGCCCAGATGAAATTGCAGTTCTGGATGCGGCCGTCAGGACAGCAAAGGCACAGGCAGACGATGCCCGGCGAACGCTTTTGCGTACGCAGGACCTGACGAAACGCGGGGTGATGACGCAGGCACAGCTTGACGATGCGGCCACCAAGGTGGAAGTGGCTGAGGCCTCGATCAATCAGGCCACAGCCAATCTGGCGGTTGGTCGCTTGCCCGCGCGCCCGGAAGAGATTAAGGCGGCGGAAAATGCCGTCAAGAGCGCCGAAGCGCAGCTTGATTCCGCACGCTGGCATCTGACCAAGCGAACGATTGAAGCACCCGCGCCGGGCCGGATCACCGATGTCATCCGTAATCCGGGCGATATTGCGGGTCCGTCCGCACCGGTGCTGACCATGTTGCCGGACGGTGCGGTCAAGCTGAAGGTCTATATTCCGGAAGACAAGTTTTCGGCGGTGCGGGTGGGCGATATGCTGTCCGTGCGCTGCGATGGTTGCGCGCCTGGCCTGCAAGCGCGTGTGAGCTATGTTTCGCCCGATCCCGAGTTCACACCGCCCGTCATCTACTCGCTTGAAACGCGCCAGAAGCTTGTCTATCTCGTCGAGGCGCATCCGGTCGATCCCGCATCGCCTCTGCAGCCCGGTCAGATCGTGGATGTCGATCTGGCTGCCCGATAGGCGGAGGTGGCAATGTCGAACGCTATCGATGTCAAAGGTCTCGTCAAGCGGTTCGGTGACGCTACGGTCGTCGATCATGTAAGCATGTCGGTGGCCGAGGGCGAGATTGTCGGCTTTCTGGGGCCGAACGGTTCGGGCAAGACGACCACGATCCGCATGATGTGCGGGCTGCTGACGCCCGACGAAGGCGAAGGGAAGGTGCTGGGTTTCGATCTTCGTACCGAAGGGCTGAAGATCAAGCGCGAAGTCGGTTACATGACGCAGCGTTTTTCATTCTATGAAGACCTGACCATTGCCGAAAACCTTGAATTCGTTGCGCGTCTCTACCGGTTGAAGCCGGTGAAGGAACATGTGGCACGGACACTTGAGGAACTGGGCCTGACCTCTCGCGGAGACCAGTTGGCGGGCACGCTTTCCGGCGGCTGGAAGCAGCGGTTGGCACTGGCGGCCTGTATCATGCACAAGCCAAAGCTTCTGCTGCTGGATGAGCCGACTGCCGGGGTCGATCCGAAGGCACGGCGCGACTTCTGGGACGAGATACATCGCCTCGCCGATGGCGGGCTGACTGTGCTCGTCTCAACCCATTACATGGATGAAGCCGAACGCTGCCACCGCATCAGCTATATTTCCTATGGCAAGCTATTGGCGACGGGAACCGTCCGGGACGTCATCGATAAAGCGGGACTGACGACCTTCATCGTCAACGGTCCGACGCTGGGCGAAGTGGCGCGCGAACTGGAGGGTGAACCGGGTGTCGAGCAGGTAGCGCCATTCGGTGCGACACTGCACGTCGTGGGGTCCGACAGGGCGAAGCTTGAGGCAGCTCTGGAAAAGATCAGGCATCGTGAGGGCGTTACCGTCGAGGCAGGTGAAACCAGCCTAGAGGATGTGTTCATCCAGTTCATGGCCAATGCCCAGGACAATATGTCGAAGGGCAGAAATTCCGGGAGCAGCAAACAATGAATGGCTGGTTCTCGTTCGAGCGTCTTGGCGCAATGCTGGTGAAGGAATTCATCCAGATGCGGCGTGACCGCATCACCTTCGCCATGATGCTGGTCGTGCCGTTGATGCAACTGCTGCTCTTCGGCTTTGCCATCAACAATGATCCGAAGAGCCTGCCGAGCGCACTGGTTGTAACCAGCCAGGATCATTATACGCGCGCCATGATTTCCGCTCTGGAAACCACAGGCTATTACCGCTTTGACCATGTCGTGCAAAGTGCGGCGGAAGCCGAGGCACTGATTGCCAATGGCACAGTTTCCTTCGTGGTGACGATCCCGTCGGATTTCGCAAGGCGTGTCGATGCAGGCGAACAGCCGCAAATTCTGATCGAAGCCGATGCTACCGATCCGTCGGTGGCAAGCGGTGCCATTTCCACGCTTGGAACCGTCGCAAGTCAGGCGCTTCTGCGTGAACAGGGCAAGCAGGCTGAGGCTGCAGATGCCGCGCGAAGCCAGCTACAGGTCATCGTGCATCGGCGTTACAATCCGGAAGGCGTGTCGCAATATAATATCGTTCCCGGTCTGCTAGGTGTCATCCTGCAAATGACCATGGTGATGATGACAGCCATGGCGCTGACCCGCGAGACCGAACGCGGCACGATGGAAAACCTGCTTGCAATGCCTGCCACGCCTGCCGAAATCATGCTGGGCAAGGTTCTGCCATTTCTGGTCGTCGGCGGCGTGCAGGTCGTGGTCGTGCTGGTCGCGGCCAAGCTTCTGTTCGGTGTGCCTTTTGTGGGATCGCTGGCGCTTCTGCTGACCTGCGTTCTGATTTTCGTTCTGTCGCTGGTCCTGCTCGGCTACACGATCTCGACAGCTTCGCGCACACAGATGCAGGCCATGCAGCTTACCTTCTTCTTCTTCCTGCCATCGCTGATGTTATCCGGTTTCATGTTCCCGTTTCGGGGTATGCCCGATTGGGCGCAGGTGCTGGGCGAGATTTTTCCGCTGACGCATTTTCTGCGGATCGTCCGTGCCGTCATGCTTAAGGGCGCGCACCTCTCCGACATTGCCGGAGAAGTGAACGCCCTCATGTTCTTCGTGTTCCTGTTTGCGTCGCTGGCGCTTCTGCGCTTCAGGAGAACGTTGGATTAGCAGGCTGATGGAGCCAGCGCTGTTTTCGGGCGGCGAGACAGTGTGAACAACAGTCCTGCCGCTGCCAGAAGGCCGCCTGCGACGGGAATGGCTGCATAGCCATAGCCTGCGCTGATGACGCCGCCGCCAAGGGCCGCGCCCACCGCATTGCCGAGGTTGAACGCGCCGATATTGATCGACGATGCCAGCCCCGGTGCTTCCGATGCAGCCTGCATCACGCGGGTCTGAACCGGAGGAACGATGGCGAAAGCTGCCGCACCCCAGGCGAGCAGGCCGATTGCCGCACCGATATGGCTTCCCAGCAGGAACGGCAGTGCCAGACTGATGATGGCAAGCGCTGCAAGAAATATCCGCGTAGCACCATTGAGCGACCAGTCTGCGAGGCGTCCGCCGAGCGCGTTGCCGATAGTGAAGCCCACGCCGATAAGAATGAGCGCCAGCGTCACGAAACCTTC
>Ga0182747_1003734_pt1 | contig 10158 bp, 9 predicted proteins | sample eDN3rd30CBELigBY_FD_128526 | JGI IMG/M metagenome (GOLD analysis project Ga0182747, IMG submission 128526) | Enriched backyard soil microbial communities from Emeryville, California, USA - eDNA 3rd pass 30_C BE-Lig BY (version 2) (version 2) | ecosystem: Environmental > Terrestrial > Soil >...
CTTCTGGCGCAGCGCGTCGCGCTGCTCGACGCCGAAGCGGTGCTGCTCGTCGATCACGACGACGCCGAGGGACCGGAACGCCACCTTGTCCTCGATGAGTGCGTGGGTGCCGATGAGCAGATCGACCTCGCCGCTCGCCAGCCCCTCGGCCAGCTTGCGACGGGCAGCCGCGGGCACCTTGTTGGTGAGCAGCTCGACGCGCAGCGGACGGTCCTCGGACATGCCCTCGAAGAGCGAGCCGGCCTCGGCGTCACCTGGGACCCGGAGGTCGGCGAGCAGCGCCCTGATGCCGGCGAAGTGCTGCTCGGCGAGGACCTCGGTGGGCGCCATGAGGGCGCCCTGGTGGCCGCCCTGGACGGCGGTGAGCATGGCGGTGACGGCCACGACGGTCTTGCCCGCGCCCACGTCGCCCTGGAGGAGCCGGTGCATCGGGTGCGGACCCGTGAGGTCGCGGGTGATCTCGGCGATGACGCGATCCTGCGCGCCGGTCAGCGGGTACGGCAGGGCGTCGTGGAACCGGCGCACCAGCTCGCCGGACCCGTCGTGTGCGATGCCCTTCGCGGTGCGCTCGATCGACCGCTTGCGCAGCACGAGGGCGAGCTGGACACGCAGCAGCTCGTCGAACACCAGGCGCTTGCGGGCCGTGGCGATGTCCTTCCACGCCTCGGGCTGGTGGTAGCCCCACAGCGCCCGCTCCCGCTCGATCAGGCCGAGGCGGTCGCGGACCGCGGCGGGCAGCGGCTCGGCCAGACCCCGCGCCCGGGTCTTGCCGAGCGCCACGCCGATCCACGTCACGAAGTCGTCGGAGCTGAGCTCGGTCTTGGTCTTCTCGCCGGTCCGCTTGACCTGGTGCTGCGGGTAGATCGAGATGATCTTGCCCGTCTGGTCGCCGCCGATGACGTCGACCACGGGGTTGGTCATCTGCGCCCGGCCGTTGAACGTGTCGATCTTCCCGAAGAACACGGCCTCGGTGCCGACCTCGAGCTTCCGGTCGATGCCCCACGTGTTGAAGAACGTGACCTTGAGCCGACCGCCTGTCCCGTCGGTGACGTCGAACTCGTCGCGGTTCAGCGGGCGGCCCCGGCCCCGCCGAGGCGGGCGGTGGGCCTTGTGGTTGCGGACCGTGCCGACGACCATCGCCTCCTCCCCCGGCACCAGGTCCCGGATGGCCACCTGGCGGGACCGGTCCACGTGGCGGCGCGGGTAGTAGGTGACGAGGTCCAAGATGTCGCCGACGCCGATCTGGCCGAGCGCCTCGACCTTCTTGGGGCTCGAGTGGAGCGCACGGATGGCGGTGAGGGGGATCGCCGCCAGATCGGCGTAGGTGAGCGGCCCGTCGGTCATCGCCCGTGGAGGCTACGGGGTGACCGGCACGTCCCCGACGACCGGTCGGCGGCGGCCGACGACCTCGTCTTCGATGAGCACCGCGAGCTGCAGGTACAGCCCGATCCGCAGCGTCACCGCGCCCAGGAGCGCCAGCCGGCCGAGCTCGGGGGTCGCTCCGTGCCAGCCGGTGTAGAGCGACGTGATCGCCAGCCCGACCAGCGCCCAGGGGATCGCCCAGCGCGCCGAGCGCCGGCGGATCCGCGCCAGCGTCCAGCCGCCCACCAGGACCAGGAGGAAGATCACCGTGCCCGTGTCGCCGGCGCCGAAGATGACGTCCTCGACGACGGACGGGATCACCGGGCGGCTGGCGGCGTAGCGGTCCGGCGGCGAGAGCATCGCCGCCGCGGGCTCCACGGCGTCGGCCGTGGAGCGCTGGACGTCGGTGAAGTCGTCGAGCGGGGCGGTCGCCGTGTACCAGGGGTGGGTCAGGAGGTACCGCAGGTAGGTGCTCGGGCCCTCGTGCGCGACCCAGGTCGAGAACGCCGGGTCCGAGCGCAGCGTCTCCGGGTCGAACCGGCCCGAGGCCGGCGCCGGCATCCCGTGGTCGGTGAACCACACGAGCCGGGCCGGATCCGAGGCCACCCGGTTCGAGATGATGACGCGCAGGTTCTCCTGCACGATCTCCTGGTTGTGGCTGTAGGTGACCGTCGCGACCGCGGTCTCGGCCGCCAGCACGAGGCACAGGGCGGCGAGGACCCGCACCGCGAGGCCTTCCGAGCCGCGCCGCCGCCAGGTGATCGCAGCGACGAGCGCCGCGAGGCCCACCACGAGCCAGGCCGTCGGGATCAGGCTCTGGCGCACGAACAGCCACGGCAGGGTCGCCAGCGCGACGAACAGCGCCGTCCCCACCTCGGTCCGTCGTATGAGGTTCAGCCAGGAGGCGATGACGAGCACCGTCAGCGACAAGCCGAGCGACTCGGAGAGCTTGGCGGCATCCCAGTTGGTGACGATGGTGGTGCAGCCCAGCCCCGCGAGCACGGCGGCGACCACGATCCGCGAGGTGCGGAACCGGAACCAGGCCGCGGCGCTGAGCGCCAAGGCGGCCCAGCACACCGCGCCGACGAGGGCCTGGCCGACGACGAGCCCGCGGGCGCGGCCGGGGATCAGCCAGTAGAGGCACGGCGTGGCCCACGGCCTCCGCCAATCGCCGCTGAAGTCGATCCGGTCGTACTCCGCCGAGTCGACGTAGAGGTACAGCCGCATGCCAGCCACGGCGACGAGCCGCAGCGCGACCACGGCGGCCACCAGCCAGCCCGCCCACGGCCAGGACCGGACGAGCGCGTGCAGCGGCGGCGGCGGATCGTCGAACCCGGCGAGCGACGTGACCTGGCGCGGCCGGCGGACGGGCCGGCCGGCCGGCCCGTCCGCCTCGTTCCGGTGGCCCTCGCCCGTGATCGGCGTCACGACCTCGTCGCCCTCGTCGTCCGCCACGACCACGGGCTACTCGATGCCGACGAAGTAGGGGTAGAGCGGCTGCCCGCCGTGGTGGGTCTCCGTCTCCACCCCGTCGTGGTGCTCTTCGATCCAGAGCAGGACCTTGCGGGTCTCGGCGTCGGACGACCCCTCGCCCGTGATGAGGGTGACGATCTCGTGGTCCTCGGTCAGGAGGTGGTCGAGCAGGCCGATGGTCGCCTCGCTGACCGACGGCGCGACCGCCTGGATCCCGTCGCGGGCGATGCCGAGGAAGTCGCCCTCGACGATCGGCCCGACGTCGCACGACGAGTCCCGCACGGCCTGGGTGACCTCGCCGGCGAGCACGTTGGCCGCCGCGTCCGCCATGCCCGACGCGTTCTCGGCGATCTCGGCGTCGGGGTCGTAGGCCACCAGGGCGGCGAAGCCCTCGGGGATCCCCTTGGTGGGGACGACCACGACCGTCTTGTCGGTGGTGGCGTCGACCTGCTCGGCCACGGCGATGATGTTCTTGTTGTTGGGGAGGATCACCACGCAGTCCGACGGCGCCGCCTCGACCGCCTCCAGGATCTGTGCCGTGGACGGGTTCATCGACTGGCCGCCGGTGAGGACCCGGGCACCGAGCGAGTGGAAGATCCGCTTCACGCCGTCGCCGGTGGCGATGGCCACCACCGCGGTGGCGACCGGGGCGGCGTCAGGCTCGGGCTCGGGGTGCTCCTCGGCCTCCCGGACCCAGCGCTCCTCCTCGACCTCCTCCAAGAGGTCGGTCACCCGGATCTTCGACGGCTTGCCGATCTCGATGGCGGCCTCGATGGCGGGGCCGATGTCATCGGTGTGGATGTGGCAGTTGAAGAGGCCGTCGCCGCCCACCACCACGATGGAGTCGCCGATGCCGGCCCACACGTCCTTGAAGGCGGGGATGGCGGCGTCGGGCGCCTCGAGGATGTACATGACCTCGTAGCGGAGGTCGGCCAGGCCCCGCTCGTGGCCGTCGTCGCCGTGGGCGAGGATCTGCAGGTCCTCGACGTGGCCGGCGTCGGCCACCGCCTCGGTGACGGACGCCGCCGGGAGCTCGCGGTCGTCCACCACGTGGAGGAAGCCGTCGATCAGCAGCATCAGCCCGGTGCCGCCGGCATCCACGACGCCCGCGGCCTTCAGGACCTCGAGCTGCTCAGGCGTGTTGGCCAGCGCCTCGTGCCCGGACGTGCGGGCGGCGTCGAGCACCTCGACGAGCGAGCCGCCGGCGCCGGCCGCGGCCGACGCTCCCTCCGATGCGACGCGGATGACGGTGAGGATCGTGCCCTCGACGGGGTTGCCCACCGCCTCGTACGCGCCCTTGGCCGCCACCTCGAGGCCCTGGGCCAGGAGGGCGGCGTCGACCTCGCCGTCGGCGGCGGTGGCGAGGGTCTGGGTGAGGCCCCGCAGGATCTGGGAGAGGATGACGCCGCTGTTGCCGCGGGCGCCCATGAGGGCCCCGTGGCCGATGGCCTTGCACACGGCCGCCAGGTCGCCATCGACACCCTCGAGCTCGGTCGCGACCGAGGTGATGGTGAGCGCCATGTTGCTGCCGGTGTCGCCATCGGGGACGGGGTAGACGTTGAGTCGGTTGATGCCGTCCTTGTGCGCCTGCAGGGCGTCTCGGAATGCGGCGACGACGAGCCGGAGATCGTCGGCACCGAGGCGCTCGAGCGTGGTCATGGCGGCGCAGCCTACCGACTGCGCCGCGGCCGGTCAGACGACGGATGCGTCACCGACGGGGCCGCTCGGCTTGTGACCGCCCGGTGGGACCGCGTACCGTTGTCCCTCGGCCCAGTCCGGGTCGATCAGCAGCGAACCCTGGAGTGCAGTGATGGCCTCGACGTGTGAAGTGTGCGGCAAGAAGCCGTCGTTCGGCATGAGCGTGAGCCACTCGCACCGTCGCACCAAGCGGCGGTGGAGCCCGAACATCCAGCAGGTGCGCGCCGTCGTGGCGCCCGGCACCGTGCGCCGGGTCAACGTGTGCACCGGCTGCCTGAAGGCCGGCAAGGTCACCAAGGCCACCCGGGCCAAGACCTCCGCCTGACCGCTTCGGTCGCTCCGTTCTGACACGAAGGCGCCGGGCTTCCCGGCGCCTTCGTCGCGCCCCATCGCAGTTGCCGATGCCCTGACCTCGCCGCATCGCCAGAACCGATGAACGGCATCCCAACTTCGTATGGCGTGAGGGCCCGTTGGTTGTGCGTCACATCGGACCTCGGCACTAGGGTCGCGACACCGCATCCACAGGTGGAGGTCGTTGTTGTGCAAGGTGTGATCAAGTCGTACGACCCAGGGACGGGCGACGGGATCATCATGTGCGACACCGATCTGGCCGACTACGACCTGGCTCCCGGGTCGATCCACGGCTCACCGTTCCGCATGCTCCGCCAGGGGCAGCGGGTGATCTTCGACCTCGATGACAGCGGTCGGGCCACGGGGCTGCGCCTCGGGTCCGAGGTCGACATGGGCACGCCGGGCTTCGGTCCGGCACCCGAAGTCTGAAGCAACCAAAACCTGCGGCTTTTCCGCCCGGTCACCGGAGAGATCATGACTGCCACCACCAGCAACGAGAAGCTCAAGGCGTGGGTCGCCGAGTGGGCGGAGGTCTTCGGACCCACCGACGTCCACTGGTGCGACGGATCCGCCGAGGAATACGAGTCGCTCTGCCGGCTCCTCGTCGACGGAGGCACCTTCGAGAAGCTGTCGGATGCCAAGCGCCCCAACAGCTACCTCGCCCTCTCGGACCCGGGCGATGTCGCCCGCGTCGAGGACCGCACCTTCATCTGCTCCGCCAAGGAGGTCGACGCCGGCCCCACCAACAACTGGCGTGAGCCCGCCGAGATGAAAGAGACCCTCCTCGGCCACTACCGCGGCGCCATGGCCGGCCGCACCCTGTACGTGGTGCCGTTCTCCATGGGCCCGCTCGGCTCACCCATCGCCCACATCGGGGTCCAGCTCACCGACTCGCCCTACGTGGCCGTGAGCATGCGCATCATGACCCGCATGGGCCAGGGCGCCCTCGACGTCCTCGGCGACGGCGACTGGGTGAAGTGCCTCCACTCGGTGGGCTACCCGCTCACCGACGGCCGCGCCGACGTGCCGTGGCCGTGCGATGCGGACAACAAGTACATCACCCACTTCCCCGAGACCAACGAGATCTGGAGCTACGGCTCGGGCTACGGCGGCAACGCCCTGCTCGGCAAGAAGTGCTTCGCCCTGCGCATCGCCTCCACCATGGCCCGCGACCAGGGCTGGATGGCCGAGCACATGCTCATCGTCGGCATCACCAACCCGGCCGGCGAGAAGAGGTACGTCGCCGGGGCCTTCCCGTCGGCCTGCGGCAAGACCAACATGGCCATGCTCATCCCCACCCTGCCGGGCTGGACGTGCGAGACCATCGGCGACGACATCGCCTGGATGAAGTTCGGCGAAGACGGCCGCCTCTACGCCATCAACCCCGAAGCCGGCTTCTTCGGCGTGGCGCCCGGCACCGGCGACGACACCAACCCGAACGCCATCGCCTCGCTCCACGCCAACTCGATCTTCACCAACGTGGCCAAGACCGATGACGGCGACGTGTGGTGGGAGGGCCTCACGAACGAGACCCCCGCCCACCTCATCGACTGGAAGGGCAACGACTGGACGCCCGAATCCGGCGTTCCCGCCGCCCACCCGAACGCCCGCTTCACCGCACCGGCCGAGCAGTGCCCGTCGATCGACCCCAAGTGGGAGGACCCCGCCGGCGTGCCGATCTCGGCCATCCTCTTCGGCGGCCGCCGCGCCACCAACGTCCCGCTGGTCACCGAGGCCTTCGACTGGCAGCACGGCACCTTCCTCGGCTCGATCATGAGCTCCGAGAAGACGGCCGCCGCCGCCGGCACCATCGGCGAGGTCCGCTTCGACCCCTTCGCCATGCTGCCGTTCATGGGCTACAACGCCGGCGACTACATGCAGCACTGGCTCGACATCGGCAAGGCCACCGACGCCGACAAGCTCCCGAAGCTGTTCTGGGTCAACTGGTTCCGCAAGGGCGACGACGGCTCGTTCCTCTGGCCCGGGTTCGGCGAGAACAGCCGGGTCCTCAAGTGGGTCCTCGAGCGCGTCAGCGGCGAGGCCGAGGCCGTCGACACCGCCATCGGCCGGGTCCCGCTGCCCGACGGCATCGACACCACAGGCCTCGACAGCGTCCCCACCGAGACCCTCGCCGAGCTGCTCAAGGTCGACAACGAGGCCTGGCGGGGCGAGATCCCGCTGATCGAGGAGCACTTCGCCTTCATCGGCGAGCACCTCCCCTCGGAGCTCCGCGACGAGCTCCAGGAGCTCGAGAAGCGCCTCGCCAACTGAGCCCCGCTTCCTGACGTGACCGAAGGCCGCCCTCCGGGGCGGCCTTCGCCGTTCCCGGGAGCCGCTCGCCCCTCCTCCACCCGCCCGCTCCGAACGTCGTGGCCGCAGCGCCGAATGCGGCGGTGCCGCCGGCGACGTTCCGTTCCCACTGCCGACCTGGCCCTGCCGTCGTTGTTAGGTTGCTGATCCCAGCACGAGCGCCCAGGAGGCAGCCATGGCCGTGACGGCGTACATCCTCATCCAGACCGAGGTCGGCAAGGCCGCGTCGGTCGCCTCCGAGGTCCGGGAGATCCCCGGGGTGGTCGCCGCCGACGACGTGACCGGCCCCTACGACGTGGTGGTGCGCGTCGAGGCCCCGTCGATGGACGAGCTGGGCCGCTTGGTCGTCAGCCGCGTGCAGATGCTGGCCGGCATCACCAAGACCACGACGATGCCGGTGGTCAACCTCTAGCGCCACCACCTGCCCTGGGCCCCGCCGTGCCCAGGGCTCGTTTCGACGCGCCTGGCAGCAGGGCGACGGCGAGGGTGCGCGTCGCCCGACTGGACTCAACATTGCGGTTTCGTTACGGTTTCTCGATCGCAGCGTCATCTTGTCGTTACTGAACTGACGCACCGTCTCTGTCTCCGTCCCAGGAACCCGTTCTCGTGAAGACCCGCCTCGCCTCGCTCGCCCTCGTCGCCCTCGTCCTCGTCGGCGCCGGAAGCCTGACCGCCTGCACCCCGCAGCTCAACGCCGTCGAAGCCGCCCGGGAGCAGATCGGCCAGCCGTACAAGAGCGGCGGCGAGTCGCGCGCCGAAGGCGGGTTCGACTGCTCCGGGCTCACCTTCTACGCATGGAAGCAGGCCGGCGTGACCCTCCCCCGCTCCTCCAGCGCCCAGTACGCCTGGGCCACGAAGATCAACAAGGCCGACCTCCAGCCCGGCGACCTCGTGTTCTACAGCAGCTCCAAGTCGGCGTCGAACATCAGCCACGTGGCGCTCTACGCCGGCAACGGCAAGATCATCCAGGCCCACAAGCCCGGCGTGCCCGCCAGCGAGGACGACCTGGCCACGTGGTGGACCAGCAACCTCATCGGCTACGGCCGGGTGCCGGCCAGCGCCCTCTGAGACATCAGATCGCGCCCTGCCCGATGGTGAGCAGGCGCAGGCCCAGCCCCATGATGAAGAGGCCGCCGAAGCCGTAGAGCAGGTACCGCTTCTCCTTCAGCTGGCCGCGGTAGCTGTAGATGATCCCGACCGCGAAGGCCGCCGAGAACCCGTACAGCACATGGAACCCGTAGTCCTCGCCCTTGTGGGACTGCAGGATCACGACGCCGAGCGCCACCTGGACGAACACGGCGAGCTCCGCGAGCGCGGTGAACCACCAGAGCTGCCTGACCCGGAACCGCTCGTCCTTGTGGGCGGCCAAGGCCCAGCTGCCGGCCAGGCCGTTCGCCACGATGACCACCCAGGCCAGGACCTCGTGGACATCGACCAGCGCCTGCGAGGCAGCGAGCACGAACACGCCGTCACGCTCCCACAGCACGAGGCCGCCGTGCGAAGTGGGCCGAAGCCGCCGCCGTCTCCGACCGGGTGACGATCAACCCCGTGGCCCGATCCTGGGGATCAGCCGGTGTAGCTGGCCTCACCCGGAACCGGCGTCGCGCCCTCGGCCTCGGGATCGGAGCCCACGACGGTGGTCGTGGTGGTGGTGGTCGACGTCGTGGTGCTCCAGTCCGGCGGGGCGAGCGGGGTGTAGATCGTGTCGAGCAGCGCCGAGTCGCAGCCGGGCGGCGCGTTCACCGGGTTGCAGCGTGCGACCGTGCCACCGGGGATCTCGACGGAGTACGGCGTGGTGAACCCGACGGCGAGCCCCGGGCCTTCGTAGTCGGTGCTCACCCACTGGGCGCCGCTGGCGAGCGCCGCGTCCCGAGGACCCGTGTCGTTGGCGCGGGCCTCCTTGGTGTCGCCGTCGGCCCGGGTGCGGACCACGTAGCCCGCCTTCACGAGACCGGGGATGCTCGAGTCCGACGAGTCGTTGCGCTCCACGAAGCCGGCGTCTGGGTCACCCGGATCGGCGTTCGTGAACAGGACCCGGCCCTCGAGGTTGGGATGCCCGCTCAAGTAGTTGGTGCGGTAGCCGCCCTTGTTGTCCATCAGGAAGAGGAACTTGCCGCGGCTCGCGCCGAGCGTGGGCCAGCCATCGGTGGTGACCGCCTCGTCGAGCGTCGCGTGGCTGCCCCGCACGTCATCAGGGGTGATCAAGTCGTCGGCGTCCATGACCGAGCGGATCTCGTCGTCGACGGTGCCGATGTTGGCGGCCGTGAACTTCTCGGGCGAGGTGAAGGTGAAGCCCGGGAAGTCGAGCTCGTCGTCTTTGAACTCGACCAGCACGGCGATGGGCACGTGGCTCGGGTTCGCATCGCTCCACGTCTTCATCTGCGTGAGGCAGTCGACGAAGGTGAGGCAGGTGCTGGCGTAGTCGACGTCTTGGATGTGCAGCACCTTGATGCCCGGCTCGTTCATGGCCGGGTCGTACGGGCCGACGCCGGCGGCGCTCCGCAGGAGCGGGTTCGAGTAGAGGCCGCCCGCCGAGTCTAGGTAGATGTCGATCTCGACCTGGCGGACCTTGCGGCTCTGGAACTGCGTCCCGAGCGGCTCGTGCTGGTACTGCATGAGGTCGGCGGCGCCGTCGATGAACTGCCGGCGCAGCGCCTCCTCCTTGTCCGACACCATCTTCTTGTACGAGTTGTGGCTGCCGACCACCTGGATCTCGTTCAGGTGCACGTCGTCGTCGACGCCCGCGACCGCAGCAGGGGCTGCCTTCCCGGCAGGCCGGCTGCTGACGGGAGACCCGATGACGACGGCGGCCGCAGCGAGTGCGGCTGCAGCCGTGGCCAATGCGACGAACCGACGGTGACCCATGTGGTGAACGCTCCCCGAACTCAAGATGAACCGGAGACGACGGTAGCGCGCCGGTCACCCCACCTCGGGGGTCGCCTCCGATCCGCGCTCCACCACCGA
>Ga0182747_1003736_pt1 | contig 10156 bp, 8 predicted proteins | sample eDN3rd30CBELigBY_FD_128526 | JGI IMG/M metagenome (GOLD analysis project Ga0182747, IMG submission 128526) | Enriched backyard soil microbial communities from Emeryville, California, USA - eDNA 3rd pass 30_C BE-Lig BY (version 2) (version 2) | ecosystem: Environmental > Terrestrial > Soil >...
CGACGCCCGCCTTGCCTTCGAGCGGGATTGCCTGACCATCGGCAGTCTGAAGCGTCGCCATCACGCCGAAGTCGATAAGCCCCAGGCCGTACGTCTCCGGCACAGGCTGGATCGACTGGAAAGAGTATGCAACACACGGTCTCTCTGACAATGACACAGGTGGGCTATGCAAGTTTCCCCTCTGTCTGTATAATCAGCATGAACGTACAGAACACATGCTCTATCCGCTGAGGATGCGAGGAACAGGAACGATGCGTCTGACAGCTTTTCGAGTAACGAACTTTCGGTCAGTTGAGGATAGTGGTTGGATAGATGTCTCTGATATCACCTCCTTAATTGGCACCAATGAGTCTGGCAAGACAAACCTGCTACTTCCCTTATGGAAACTGAATCCCGCTATGGAAGGCAAAATAGATATACTCGCCGACGCGCCTCGAAAGCGATTCAATGAGATTCGCGCAATGGAAGATAAGCCAGTATTCATTAGAGCGCGCTTTGAATTGGAAGACGGTCTCGTCCAAGAACTTGCGGAGGAGGCAAACTGCACGCTGACAGATGTGCAGGTAGCAGAGGTGTCTCGTACGCTAGGCGGCGAGTATCAAGTAGATTTCCCTAACGCAAATCCAATTAGAACAGCGTGCCGCAGCACTCTAGCCAATGCGCTAAACGTAGCAATGCAAGACATCGAGGCAATGGAGCCAATCGCAAACGCGGACATCACTTTGAAGGAGGCAACGCTCAACGCGATCAGCACGGCGGTCGGCAAACTGGATGGCGCTGACACTGTGGATTCACACAGCCTAGCGCGACTAAAGCAAGACCTTGAATCCGTGGATCCATCATCTGGTGCAAAGCGCTCCGTAATTGGCCCACGCTTCGGTCAATTACTTGACCTTATCAGCGATAGCCTCGCACGAATCTCAGTTCCTCATCCGGCATCCAATCAAAGCGCATGCAAGCTTGTCCAAGATAACCTGCCTTCATTCGTCTATTACTCAAACTATGGGAACCTAGACTCTGAGATATATCTTCCTCACGTCATTGAGAACCTAAAGCGAAAAAATCTCGGAGCCAAAGAAGAGGCAAGAGCACGCACACTAAGAGTCCTATTTAGTTTCGTTCGCCTGGAGGCGGAAGAGATACTTGAGTTAGGACGAGACTTCCCAATTAGCGATGGAACACCAACGGAGAAGGAGATTGAAGCGATTGCAGAGAAGAAGCGTACACGAACAATTCTGCTGCAGTCCGCTTCGTCGGAGCTCACAGAAAGTTTCCGAACATGGTGGAAGCAGGGAGATTATCGAATTCGGTTTCATGCTGATGGTGATCACTTCAAGATATGGGTGTCTGATGATCGAAGACCAGAGGAGATCGAGTTAGAAGGGCGAAGCACCGGCCTTCAATGGTTCCTGAGTTTCTATCTGATCTTCTTGGTAGAGAGTGAATCTAGCCATCGGGGTGCAGTGCTCCTGCTTGATGAGCCGGGGTTGTCTTTACACCCAATTGCCCAGCGGGATCTGTCGGACTTTTTCGAGAACCTTGCGACTGTCAACCAGATCGCGTACACCACGCATTCACCATTCATGGTTGATCCCAATCATCTTGATCGAGTCAAGGCCGTATATGTTGATGAGCGCGGCGCAACGGCTGTTTCTGCCGACCTAAGAGCAGGAACCAAAGATCAGGCTCAGAGTCAGTCAATATACCCAGTTCACGCGGCGTTAGGCTTGAGCGTGTCTGACGTCCTCATGGTAGGTTGTCAACCCGTTATTGTCGAAGGGCCTTCCGATCAACTGTACCTAAGCGCTATCAAGAACTATCTGATCCGTCACGGACACATTACCCCTAAACATGAACTTCTCTTTGTACCTGCTAGCGGCGTGAAATCGGTCAAAGCCTATGCAGGGCTCTTCACGGCAAGGGATGAAGCCGTTCCATTTATCGTTCTAGACTCAGACCATGCTGGAAGTCAGTTTCAGCGCAATCTTGAGAAAGACCTGTATAGAGGCAATGAAGATCGAGTTGTCAGCGTCGGCGAATTGTTGGGACTGCCAAACGCCGAGATCGAAGATCTAATACCTTCAGATTTGCTTGCTCGAGTAATGGCCCGCCAGTTCAGAGCACACGACGGAGACGATTTCAACGAGATTATGGATAGCGGCCTTCCGATCGTCCCACAGTTTGAAGAGTTTGCAGGGCGCGAGGGAATTGTTCTACATGAAGGTTGGAAGGTAGACATAGCACGTGCTGCCAAAGAGCGTCTGCAAAGGGACAATAGCTCGTTGGATTCACAGCCCAATCTATTAAGCCTGTGGATAGCATTGTTCGAGAAGTTTGATCGCTGAGCGGACCCGAGGTTCTTGCGGATAACGGTTCTTGTACGCAAAATCCAAAACCCCCAAACCAACCCCTCACATACCGCCATGACGACCGAGCAGCCCATGCAGGGCTCGGCTCGGTCGCCGTGCAGCGTCGCGCGGCGTTAGCCGGCGAGGTGGAAGCGGACGGGGTCGGCGCTGATGTAGGTCTGGACGGCGGTGGCGTCCATGGTGTCGAGGCGGTCCGGTGTGAGGCCGCTGAGCTCGGGGACGTCCTTGCCGAGGATCTGGTCGGCGACGGCGCGGCCGACGGCGGGCGCGATAGCGAAGCCGTGACCGGAGAAGCCGGCGGCGATGAAGAGCGCGTCGAATCCGGAATAGCGACCGACATACGGGATCTCGTCGATGCTGATGGCCTCAAGGCCGCACCAGCTGCGTGCTATGTCAAGCTCGTTCAGCAGCGGGATCAGGCGTGCGCCGTGCGACCAGTTGCCCGCGACGCTCTCGTCGATGCGCTCGTAGCTGAGGCGATCGGTCGAGGGCTGGCCGGGCCAGCCACCGCCGAGCAGGAACTCGCCGGACGGCAGCTGCTTGAGCGACAGGCGGTAGCTGATGCCGCCCATGACCGGCTTGACCAGCCCGGGCGTCGTCGGAGTGGACAGCACCATCTGCAGCGCGTGCATGCGCACCGGCAGTACGATGCCCAGCGGTGCCAGCAGCACATCGCTCCAGGCACCGGCGGCGACGACGGTCGCGTCGGCCAGGATGTCGCCGGCGGATGTCCGCACGCCGGCCACGCGATTGTTCTCGACGATGAGTTCGGTGGCGGTTGTGTTGGTCAGGTACTTCGCACCGTGGCGCTGTGCCGCGGCGGCGAAGGCGCGCGTGGTGGCTGCCGGGTCGGCGTGGCCGTCTTCCGGTGAGTAGCTGCCGGCGACGACGCGGTCGTTGACCACCGGCACGATCTCGCGCGCTTCCTTTGCATCGACGAGGCGCACATCGGTGAAGCCATTGGCGTGCTGAGTCTCGACGAACTGCCGGATCGTCTCAGCCTCATCGTCCGTCTCGGCGACGCGGAGATTGCCCTCGCGGCGGTAGCGGACGTCTGCGCCGAGCTCTTCCTCCAGCGTGCGCCAGCGGTCGATCGCTTCGGTCGCGAGTGCGGCCTCGGCCTGGTGGCGGCCCTGGCGGCGAACGCCGCCGGCGCTGGCCCACGAGGCGGCCGGCTCAGTGGCCGGTTCCCAGCGGTCGACGACTGTCACCGATTTGCCCGCACGCACCAGGTGGTACGCGGTCGAGCTGCCATTGACGCCGCCACCGATGATGACGACATCCGTTGTCTCATGGCTCATTCCACATCCCCTTCCAGTTCAGTTGATCGCTGCCGACGATCAGTCGCGCCCATTGTCGCGTAATTCGGTTGTTCCTGAATACTTGCAACGAGCTGCTGGCAGTATTATGTCCACAGGATGGCATAGGGTAGGAGCCAGTTGTCGATCAGGCGGACGCCGCCGGCGATGACGGCGACGATGACAAGCGCGTCCCCATCGATTGTCCCGTCGCACTCGGCGAACGATGCGGGATCCACCAGCGTGGCGTAGTCGATGGTGATCGCAGGCTCTGAGCCCAGACGACGGTGCAACGCTTCGCGCAGCCGTGCGGCGTCCCGCTGGCCGGACTCCCAGGCAGCGCGCACGTCAGCCAGCGCCTGCGGGATGGCGGCGGCTGCCGATCGCGCAGATGGCGATAGCAGCACGTTGCGGCTGCTCAGCGCCACGCCGTCGCTATCGCGCACGGTCGGCACCGGCACGATCTCGACTGGCAGCGCCAGATCAGTGACCATGCGGCGGACGACCGCCAACTGCTGGGCGTCCTTCTGACCGAAATACGCCGTCTGCGGCTGGACGATGTTGAGCAGCATCGTGACGGCCGTTGCGACGCCGGTGAAATGACCGGGACGCGCGGCACCCTCGAATGCGCGGGCGATTGGGCCGACATCGACCGACGTGGAATGTCCTGTCGGATAGACCGCCTCAACCCGCGGCAGAAAGACCAGATCGACGCCCTCGCTGGCCAGCAACGTTATGTCGCGTTGAGTATCGCGCGGGTAGCGACCAAAGTCGTCGGCCGAGGTGAACTGGGTTGGATTGACGAAGATCGAGACGGCGACGGACGCGTTCTCGTCGCGTGCTCGGCGTACGAGCGCGAGATGGCCGTCGTGCAGCGCGCCCATTGTCGGCACCAGCCCGAGCGGGTCTGGCAGCGCTCGTCGCGCCTCACGCACTTCAGCGACCGTCGTGCAGATGCGCACCGGCAACACTCCCCTTACCTCTGTGTCGGACTCCCCTGCCCGGCCTCACTCGCAGTGAGGGTGCCTGCGCAGGGACGGATCGTCAAGATAGCAAACGAGGCGAGCCGCAGTGGCTCGCCTCGTTGCGTGTGGGGCTGATTGATTGAGAGGTCAGTCGCCGCTGTCCGGAACCGGAATGGCTTCGACCTCGACCGGGAATGCCGCGTGCTCGCTGACCGGGTGCGCCGCAACGACTTCGTCGTTGATCAGCTTCCAGGCAACGACTGCCGCGACCATGATGACCGCCACCGAGACGACGATCGCGCGATCCATCCCGACCATGAAGGCGTTGCTGGACACCTCACGCAGCATCGAGGTGACGTCAGCCGGGACGCCCGGAAAGAGCGTCTGATCCTGGATCACCCGCCCTCCGTAGCTCATGCCCGCGCCGAGGATATCCAGAACCGGCTTCAGCGGGCCGCCGTCCGGGCTGTCACGCAGCGCACGCACCTGGGCATCGCTGCTGAAGTAGTTCTGGTAGGCGCGGTTCATGACCGTACCGAGCAGCGCGACACCGAACGCGTTGCCGATCTCGCGGATCGCGCCGTTGACGGCTGACGCGACACCGCTCTTGCCTGCCTCGACGCTATTGAGTACTGCAGTCGTCATCGGAGCGAAGATGAGCGACATGCCCAGGCCCATGACCAGGTAGGACGGCAGAATGTCGAGATAGGTGCCATGCACATTGGCGCGCATGAACAGCAGCGTGCCGATGCCGGCGATGACCATGCCGGCCGCCAGCAACTTCGACGCGCCGATGCGGCTGACCATCATGCCGGAGATTGGCGAGGCGACCATCATCACCGCGACCATCGGCAACAGCGCCAGACCCGAACGCACCGGCGAGAAGCCGTGGATGTTCTGCAGGTAGAGCGTGCCGAAGAACGCGATACCGGCGATCAGGAATGAGACGGCGAAGGCGACGAGGTTCGCGCCGGTGAACGTCGACGAGCGGAAGAAGCGCATCGGCACCATCGGGCGCTCGGTGCGCAGCTCAACGAGGACGAACGAGACGAACAGCACCGCCGCCAGCGCCAGAGCGCCGACGATCAGCGAATCGCCCCAGCCACGGTTACCGGCCTCGATCAGCGACCAGGTCAGGGACGCGATCGCACCGGTGACCAGAATGGTGCCGGGGATGTCGGTTGCGACCGTGCCGGATGTGTCGCGCGTCTCGCGGATGACCGCAGAGCTGACGAGCAACGCCACGATGCCGATCGGGATATTGACCAGGAAGATCCAGTGCCAGCTCGCGTATTGCACGAGCAGGCCGCCGACGACCGGGCCGAGCGCCAGACCGGAGACGGAGATTGCCGACCAGATGCCGAGCGCCTTCCCGCGTTCTTCCGGCGGGAACGCCTCGGAGATGATCGAAAGCGAGAGCGGCAGAATGAACGCCGCGCCAAGACCCTGCAACGCACGCGCCAGGATCAGCATCTCGACGTTCTGCGAAAAGGCAGCCAGCAGCGACGTTGCGGTGAACAGCGCGATGCCCGCCATGAAGAAGCGCTTGCGGCCGAGCCGGTCGCCGAGTCCACCAGCGGTGATCTGCAGGGATGCGAACACCAGGATGTAGGCAGACACGATCCACTGGAGCTGTGTCGTCGTCGCTTCGAGATCCTTCGAGATCGTCGGCAGCGCGACGTTCACAACCAGGTTATCGAGAATCGCCATGAACAATGCAAAGCAGGACGCGACCAGCGCATACCAGCGCGCGTTCTGCTCGTTAATCCGACCGGTTAATTTCGTCATGCCTGGCATAGGCGGCTCCGTTCGATGAGCGACTCCCGCGACACCTTTGTCACAGGCGGCTAACGATACTGAGCGCGCCCGCCGATGTGACTGTCCAGAAGGTCAGACCTGACACTGGCCGAGTGTCGCCATCGCGGAACAGTTCACAGAAACGTCACAACCCTGTAACACGCAGTCCATTGGTGTCTCGCAGAATAAGGATGTCGGCAACGGCGCCGACAACGAACGAACCGTTGAGGGGGTGTCTACGGTGAGTGCGCAGATCACCACACCACGCACAAATGGCCGGCCAGTCCGGCGCAACAAGCGGCGGCGCGAGCGCTCGGCCGAGCCGATCATCCGCGCCGATCACCTGACCAAGCGCTACGGCGCTGTCACCGCTGTCGATGACGTGAGCTTCGAGGTGCGACGCGGCGAGATCTATGGCTTCCTCGGGCCGAACGGGTCGGGCAAGAGCACAACCATCGGTATGCTGCTCGGCCTGGTTGCCCCCAGCTCGGGATCGATCGGGCTGTTCGGCAAGAGCCTGGATGAGCGCGACGAGACATTGCCGCGCGTCGGCGCGATCATCGAGTCGCCGGCGTTCTATCCCTACCTGTCCGGGCGTCGCAACCTGCGAGTGCTCGCCGATCTGCGTCCGGGTGTGACCGACAAGCGCATTGACGAGGTCATCGAGATCGTCGGCCTCAGTGGCGCGGCCAATCGCAAGTACTCAGAATATTCGCTCGGCATGAAGCAGCGCCTCGGCATCGGCTGGACGCTCCTGCACGACCCGGAGCTGCTGGTGCTGGACGAGCCGACGAACGGCCTCGATCCGGCCGGCATGGCGGAAGTTCGCCATCTCATCCTGCAACTGGCCAGCGAAGGCAAGACCATCTTCATTTCCAGCCACCTGCTGAATGAGATTGAGCAGGTCTGCGACCGCGTCACGATCATCCAGCGCGGCAAGCTGATCGCCGAGGGCTGGGTGGACGAAATGGTCAACAGCGAGCCACGACTTCTCGTCCGCGTCGACGCACCGGAGCGCGCCGAGGACATTGTCCGCGGGCTGCTGCAGGGCGCTGACATTGTGATCGACGACAACGAGCTGATGATCAGCGCTGAGGGGCTGCGACCCGCCGAAATCAATGCGGCGCTCGTCAATGCCGGCATCGGCGTTGAGGAGCTGCACACGATCCAGCACTCACTCGAAGAGGCGTTCCTCGATCTGACGAACAACGCGGAGCAGGAGGTGCCAGCATGACCGCGACGAATCTGACTGCTGCGCCCGCGACTCCTGCGACGACGATTCCGGCCAGGCAGCCAAGCTTCCGCGATCTGGTGCGGATGGAGCTCCGTAAGCTGCGCTACCGCCCGATGACGTTCGTCATCTTCGGCATCATGGCCGCGCTGCTCTCGGGCCTGATGGCGATTGGCTACATCGCCACCCGTGTGTCCGAGCGGCCGCCGGGTGTCTCGCTTGAAGACGACATCCAGAGCTTCCTGTTCCCGGGCGTCTTCCAAGACGGATTCAGCATCATCGGCGGCATTGGTGCCATTCTGCTTGTCGTGATCTCGGCCGCGATTATCGGCTCGGAATACAGCTGGGGCACGATCCGCGTGCTGGTCGGCTCCGGTGTCCCGCGTGCGCGGCTGATCGCATCCAAGCTGGTGACGGTCGCGCTGGTGACAATCGCGCTGACGCTCGTCGGCTTCATCGCCTTCACCGTCACGTCGGTCGGCATCGCCATCTTCGGCGGTCACACGGTCGACATGAGCTGGCTGAACGGCAGTACCGCCATCGACCTGCTGCTGATGTTCGTCCGTACGATCTTCATCCTGTTCGTCTCGGCCGTGCTGGCCTTCACCGTCACTGTGTTCAGCCGCTCACTGGCGGCCGGTATTGCGGTCGGGATCGGATTCATGGTGTTCGAAGGCATTGCCGTCGGCCTGCTCGGCCTGATGGGCAATGTCGGAGAGACGATCTCCAACTTCTTGCTCTCACCGAATATGAATGCGATCAGCGAACTGAACTACATCGGCGAGCGCACCTGGTCGAGCGATGGTTTACCTGATCCGTGGCGCGCGGCGGCGCTGCTGACCGCCTACACGGTCGCGATGATCGCAGCGAGCTTCTGGATCTTCCGTCGCCGGGACGTCTCGTCCGGAGGCTGATTCAACAGATTCCCCTAAACCCCATACCCCTTCCCCTATTGAACCGGCGGTTCCCCCACAACCGCCGGTTCCCTTTGTCACCATCGCGACATTGCATGTCACCGTTTTGTCACAACTGCGCCATATCGGCGCCGCAATCTGCTTCTACGATAGGCATGTAAACGAATGGAAGCCGGACGACGATCGACCGGCACCACCACAATGACGTGGAGGCAGGACATGGCGAATCAGTCGATGATGCTGACCGGAACCGCCGGCAACGTCGCGGGCAACGCGACCGGCGCTGGACGACCGACGATGGGCGCGCAGCGGAGCGCCGCCAGCCGTGCCCTGCACACGCTCTCCGAGGTTGGCCGCATTCTGCTACTCGGCGCAGCCGCCCCGGAGCTGCTGATAGAGGAAGAGCGCAAGCTCACGCGGGGACATTACGGCCATGCTGCTCAGCGCCACTAGCTATACTCCGGAGGCGAGCGTCAACGAGGCTGACGCAGACCGCCTCCGGGGGACCATGGCACATATCGTCATTGTTGAGGACGAACGCGAGATCGCGGCGATCATCAGTAGCGCGTTGCGCGAGGAGGGCCACGAGATTGAGGCGCTCTACGACGGCAACGCCGCGCTGGATCGCTTGCTCGATTCCGGCCGCCCAACTCCCGACCTGATCGTTCTCGACCTGATGTTGCCGGGGGTCAACGGGCTGGAAATCACCCGCCGCTTCCGCCAGCAGCACATCACGCCGATCCTGATGCTGACCGCCAAGTCGACCGAGCTGGATCGCGTGCTCGGCCTGGAGCTCGGCGCTGACGACTACCTGACCAAGCCGTTCTCCGTTCGCGAGCTGCAGGCCCGCGTCAGCGCGATGTTGCGTCGCGTCGATATGATGCGCGCCCACTCTCGCGTCGACGATAGCAACCAGCGCGTGATCGACGACGGCGGGCTGTGGATCGATCCGACCAGCCGCGAGGTCCGCGTCGACGACGTCCACGTGGGCCTGACCGCTCGCGAGTTCGATCTACTGTATCTGCTGGCCTCGAACCCTGGCCGCGCGTTCAGCCGCGATTATCTGCTGGACCGCCTCTGGGGCGATGACTTCGCCGGCTTCGACCGCACAGTCGACACACACATCCTGCGTTTGCGCCGCAAGCTGGGACCAGCGGCGGATCGCGTCGCGACGCTCTGGGGTGTCGGCTACAAGTACGATCAGTCGGCCGGCTCGTCATGAGCGGCGCACTCCCCGCAGACCGATGAGTCCGCTGCTCGCGCCATTCCGCTGGATCGGCTGGCCGTTCCGGCTGTACCGCCGCTACATCAGCATCCAGCTCATCACGTCGCACATTCTCGTCGTTATGTTGACCGCGATTGTCATTGAGACGCTGGCCGTCATCACCGTTGTCGTCGGGATCACTCTCTTCCTGAGCAACAACTACACCGACTTCTCGTCCGTCGATGTTGCGCAGTCGGTCGCGATCTCGCTGCGCAACGATCCGCTCGTTGAACGACTCGCAGACGGGGACGCGACGTTGACTGCCGCCGACCAGCTGCGCCTGCAGAACATCGTTGATGGCGTGGTGAACAACCGCGA
>Ga0182747_1003737_pt1 | contig 10151 bp, 11 predicted proteins | sample eDN3rd30CBELigBY_FD_128526 | JGI IMG/M metagenome (GOLD analysis project Ga0182747, IMG submission 128526) | Enriched backyard soil microbial communities from Emeryville, California, USA - eDNA 3rd pass 30_C BE-Lig BY (version 2) (version 2) | ecosystem: Environmental > Terrestrial > Soil >...
CAGGCGCGCGCCGACCTCGGCCGCTGGCTGCCCCGCTACCTGCCGACGCTGCGGCGCGCGCCGTCGCGGATCCGCTTCAAGGTGATGTCGTCGCAGTGGGGCTCGCTGGCCCCGGACGATGCGATGTCGCTGGACCTGTCGCTGGTGCTGGGCAGCCCGGCCGCGTTCGAATACGTGCTGGTGCACGAGCTGTGCCACCTGGTCCACCGCGACCATTCGGCGGCGTTCTGGCACGAAGTCGAAGCGCGATTCCCGGATTGGCGCGCGCAGCGCCGTTATTTCCACGTCGAAGGCCGTCGGCTCAAGGCCGGCCTGCGACGCCTGCTGGCCTGCTGACCACGCCAATCGCGTTTCACCAGTATCCCCGGCCGTCACCGGGCCACAGCGAACCACCTCGTGTCGATCCACCTGCCCGCCGCCATCCTGACCATGCTCCTGCTGTCACTGGCCGCCGCGTCAGGCTGCCGGCAGTCGCGCGAAGCGTTCGCCGATTCCGCGCGCGAACATCCGCCGATCCAGCTGCCTGCGCACGATGCGTCGCGCGCGCCCGTCCACGACCGGCCGGGCATCGCGCACGGCGGCACGCTGTCGCTGCCCGCCGACTTCCCCGACGACATCTACCTGCCCGCCGGCTACCGCATCGACAGCCTGATGGATCGCGGCGCACTGCGGGTCGTCAGCCTGCGGGTGCCGGGACAGGTGTCGACCTTGTTCGACGACGCCCGCGCCAGCATGGACGAGCGCGGCTGGAAGCAGACCCTGGCGATGCGTGACGCGAGCGACAGCGCGCTGCTGAATTACGAGAAGGACAACCGTGCCGCCGTGCTGTCGTTCAGCGACGACCATGGCCGCGGCGGGGTGACGATGAACGTGCAGTTGCAGGGCGGCACGCACTGAGGTCCACGGCGCTGCACCGCAGCCGCCTGGACCGGGCAGGCGGGGGCGCACCTCCGGGGACACGCCGTCGAAGCCGGCATCGGCGCGAGCATTGATGCATGTGAAGGATCGCCAGGGCGCACCGGAAGCCGTCGGGGGCGCGGCCCCGGCCTACGGGTCCGGGTGCGCCTGGCGCAGGAAGAAATCGCCGATCGCCGCCGCCACCGCGCGCGGATCCTCCATGTGCAGGTGGTGGCCGCCCGGCAGCATGACCCGCTCGCCATGCGGAAGCAGCGCGGCGTGTTCGCTGCGCAGCGGTTCGGGCAGGTAGGGCTGCGGCGGATCGGCGTAGATCACGCGCGCCGGGCATTCGATCCCGGCAATCAGGTTGCGCACCTGCGCTTCGGTCATCCGCACCATCGTCGGCAAGGTCAGGCGCGGGTCGCTGCTCCACTCGTAACCGCCCGCTTCGCCATCGCCCTGCACCGCGCGCATGCCGCGCTCGACCAGCAGCCGCGCGGACGCCTCGCCCAGGCCGTTGGCGTGCATCCGCGCGCGCACCGCCGGCTCGATGTCGGGGAAGACGCGCAGCCGCTTGCCCGGCAGCGCGCGGGTGGCGGCTACTGCGTCGCGCAGCCGGCGCGCGGTGTTCTCCGGCGCTTCGGGCAGCGCGCCCAGCGCCTCGATCGCCAGCAGCCGCTCGACCCGGTGCGGGCAGCCGGCCGCGACCAGGCTGGCGATCCCGGCGCCCATCGAGTGTCCGAGCAGGGCAAAGCGCTCCCAGCCCAGCGCATCGGCGATGTCGAGCACCGAATGCACGGCGCCGGCGAACGAATAGTCCGCGCCCGGCGGCAGGTGCGCGCTGCGGCCGTGGCCGGGCAGGTCGGGCGCGACCAGGTCGATGCCATGCAAGCCTGTTCGCTCGAACTCCGCTGCCAGCGGCACGAAGCTGGCGGCATTGTCGAGCCAGCCATGCAGCGCCAGCACCCGCGGCGCGCCGGGCTCTCCGCTGCGCAGGCCGGAGATGCGGCCGATCGGGATGTCGAGTTCGAACCCGCGCGTCAGCGCCATGCATCCAGCTCGCGCTGCACCAGCGCCGCCAGCGCATCGGCATGCGCCGGCGCGTCGTTGAGGCAGGGGATGTAGGACAGCCCGCCGCCGCCCGCGGCGCGGAAGATCTCCGCGTTCTGCAGCGCGATTTCCTCCAGCGTTTCCAGGCAGTCGGCGGGAAACCCGGGGCACATCACGTCGACGCGCTTGATGCCGGCGCCGGCCAGCGCGCGCAAGGTGGCATCGGTCGCCGGCTGCAGCCACTGCTCGCGACCGAAACGGGACTGGAAGGTCACCAGCCACTCACCGTGGCCCAGCCCGAGCGCCTGCGCCAGCGCGGCGGCGGTGGCGTGGCACTGCGCCGAATACGGATCACCGTTGTCGACCAGCCGCTGCGGGATGCCGTGGAACGAGAGCAGCAGGCGTTCGCCACGTCCGTGCGCCTGCCAGTGCGCGCGCACGCTGTCGGCAAGCGCGGCGATCACGCCCGGGTCGGTGGCGTACTGGTCGATCATGCGCAGCGCCGGCGCCGCCCCTTCCTTCTCGACGCGTGCGAGCGCGTCGGCAACCGACGCGGTGGTGGTGGTCGAATACTGCGGATACAGCGGCAGCACCAGCACCCGCGCACAACCCTGCGCCTGCAGCGCGCGCACTCCGGCGGCGATCTCCGGGCCGCCGTAGCGCATCGCATGGGCGACGCGCACGGCCGGCAGGCGTTCGCCGATCGCAAGCGCCAGCCGCTGCGTATGCACCGCCAGCGGCGAGCCGTCATCCATCCAGACTTCGGCGTACTTCTTCGCCACCTTCGGCGAGCGCAGCGGCAGGATCAGCCCGTGCAGCAGCGGCCACCACAGCAGGCGCGGCAGCTGCACCACGCGCCGGTCGCTGAGGAATTCGGCCAGGTAGCGGCGCACGGCGGCGGCCGTCGGCGCTTGCGGCGTGCCGAGATTCACGACGAGGAGGCCCTGCATGGATGCGGGTGCGGGTGTATCGGCGCCGTCGTCGGCGCTGCGGGCTGGCATGGCTGGCATCTGCATAGGATGGCAGGCCGGCCGGCAGTTGGCACCGCCCGGTGCCAGAATCGACGCCATGCCTGCATGCCGCGCGCGGAACCATCGCTGCGGCTGCACGGTCCTCAGAGTGGATTCATCCCCCCGCCACTAGCCTGAAGCGCCTGCGTCGCGCGATCCGCGCGCCGCGCCATGATTTCCGCCGGAGCCCGCCATGTCCCTGTCGAACCCGCTTTCGTCGAAACGCACCGCCACGCCGCGCCTGGCATCGCTCGCCATCGCGACGCTGCTCGCCGTGGGCATGGCCACCGCGGCGCACGCCGGGGCGCAGGAGGACGCGCGCTCGGCCAACGCGGTGCGCGTGCTGGCCGACATCCAGGCGATCCCGGAATCGGCGATCCCGGACAAGCTGCTCGACGAAGCGCGCGCGATTGTCGTGGTGCCCGACACGCTCAAGGTCGGGCTGGTGCTCGGCGGCCGCCGCGGCCACGGCCTGATGTCGGTGAAGAATCCCGACGGCACCTGGTCCAACCCGGTGTTCGTCAAGCTCACCGGCGGCAGCATCGGCTTCCAGGCCGGCGTGCAGTCGGCCGACGTGGTGCTGGTGTTCCGCAACGACCGCAGCCTCGAATCGATCGTCAACGGCAAGGTCACCCTCGGCGCCGACGCCGGCGTGGCCGCCGGCCCGGTCGGGCGCAGCGCCGCGCTGGCCACCGACGGCCAGCTCAAGGCCGAGATCTGGTCGTGGTCGCGCGCGCGCGGGCTGTTCGCCGGGGTCGCGCTCGACGGCGCGGTGCTGTCGATCGACGACGCCGCCAACGAGGCGGTCTACGGACTCGACACCACCCCGCGGATGATCTTCGAAGGCCGCGCCAGGCACGCGCCGTCGACGGCGGTGGTGGATTTCCGCGATGAGCTCGAGGAAGCCACCGCCGCGGCCCGCGCCGCGCGCGGCACCGGCGCGGCGTCGCAGCCGGTCGCATCGCAACCTGCGACGGCCGCGCAGCCGCAGCAGCCGGCGGACACCACCACCCAGCCGCTGCCGAGCGAACCGCAGCCGCAGCCGTTCGAAACGGTCGAGGGCAACCCGGCCACCACCGAACCGCTTCCGCCCACGCCCTGATGCGGGCGGCACGCGCGGCGCCGCCGTTCGCGGCGCGCTGCGCTATCCTTCGCACTCCTCCAACGTACATGCGAGACAAGCCATGGGCGGTCTGAGCATCTGGCACTGGCTGATCGTGCTCGCGGTCGTGCTGCTCGTTTTCGGCACCAAGCGCCTGACCAGCGGCGCCAAGGATCTTGGCAGCGCGGTCAAGGAATTCAAGAAGGGCATGCGCGACGACGACAAGCCCGCCGGGCAGCTCGGCAACCAGTCGCGCACCGACGAAACCGCCACGGACAAGCAGCGCGACGACGACCACGTCCAGCGCTGACGCCGCAGCGCGGCGCCCGCCATGTTCGACATCGGTTTTTCCGAACTCCTCGTCATCGCCGTCATCGCGTTGCTGGTGCTCGGCCCGGAACGGCTGCCGAAGGCGGCGCGCTTCGCCGGCCTGTGGGTACGGCGCGCGCGCGCGCAGTGGTACTCGGTGCGCAGCGAGCTGGAGCGCGAGCTGGCCGCCGACGAACTCAAGCGCAGCCTGCGCGAAACCGAAACCCAGGTGCGCGACATCGACGCGTCGGTGCGTGCGGCCGACGCCGAAGCGCGGCGCGAGTTCGACGCCATGCGCGGCGCGACCAGGGCGATGCCGGCGGAAACCGTCGAAGCCGCCGAATCGCCAGCCGCAGTGACATCCGCCGACCGGCGCGACGCAGCCGGCCATGCGCACGGCGACGCGTCGCCGGAGCCGGACAGCGCTTCCGACGACGCGACCGGCGAGGCCCGCAATGACCGCGCCTGACGCCGGCGGCGAAGGCAGCCTGCTCGACCACCTGGTCGAACTGCGCTCGCGGCTGCTGCGCGGCATCGTCGGCGTGCTGGTGCTGCTGGTGGCGCTGCTGCCGTTCACCAGCCAGCTGTACACGTGGCTGGCCACGCCGCTGGTCTCGCGGCTGCCGGCCGGGCAGCAGATGATCGCGATGAACCCGGCCGGCGCCTTCTTCGCGCCGATCAAGCTGACCTGCTTCGTCGCCCTGTTCGCCGCCGCGCCGTGGCTGCTGTACCAGGCCTGGGCATTCATCGCACCTGGGCTTTACAAGCGCGAGAAGAAGCTCGCGTTGCCGCTTTTGGGATCGGCGGTGACGCTGTTCTACGCCGGCTGCGCGTTCGCGTACTTCCTCGTGCTGCCGATGGTGTTCAACTTCCTGCTGCGCTTCAAGCCGGACATCGTCGCGATCACCCCGGACATCAACGCGTACCTGGAGTTCGTGCTGGTGATCTTCCTGGCCTTCGGGATCAGCTTCGAACTGCCGGTGGCGCTGGTGATCCTGGTGCTGCTGGGCTGGGTGACCCCGGCGCAGCTGAAGGAATGGCGCGGCTACGCGATCGTCGGCATCTTCATCGTCGCCGCGGTGATCACCCCGCCGGACGTCGTATCGCAGCTGCTGCTGGCGATCCCGATGATGCTGCTCTACGAGGCCGGCATCCTCGCCGCGCACGCGGTGGTGCCGAAGCCCGGCCCGGCCGACGGCGCCGCGGACGACCGCACGCGCTGATGGTCGCAGCCGGGTTCTGGCGCCGCTGCGCGGCCTGGTCGCTGGATGCGGTCCTGGTCGGCGCGCCGGTCGCGCTGCTGGCCTGGCCGCACGTGCGGCACGCGGTGGGCGAACTGGGCGACCAGTACCGCGCCCTGCTCGAAACCGCGGGCCACGGCTTCGGCGATGCGGTGCTGGCGGGTACGCCGCTGGCCACGGTGGCGACGCAGTGGCTCGCCGATCCCGCGCTGCGCGCGGCCACGCAGGCCCTGCAGCACGCGCTGTTCGCGCTGCTTTGGCCGCCGCTGCTGGGCTTTGCCGCGCTCGGCGCGCTCTACCACGTGGTGTTCGAATCCGCGCCGCGGCAGGCGACGCCCGGGCAGCGCGCGCTCGGCCTGCGCGTGGCCGGCACGGACGGCGCGCGCATCGGGCACGCACGTGCACTGCTGCGCCACGTCGCCGGCGCGCTGTCGTGGCTCACCCTCAACATCGGCCACGCCATGGTGCTGCTGCGCCCGGACGGCCGCGCGCTGCACGACCTGGTCGCCGGCACCCGCGTGGTCCAGGATTGCGCCGCCGGCACGCCGCTGCCGGCCTGGGCGCGGGCGTGGCTGGGCCTGCAAGTGCTGGCGCTGGTCTACGCAACGGTTGCGTTGACCGGCTTCACCCATCGCGCACTGCAGGCGGGACTCGACGCCGCGCTGGGGCTCTGAACCGCGCTCATGCGCAAACCCCTGCCTTGCCCTGCAAGAGCGACTTCAGCCGCGAGCCACTGAATCCGAATTCGCGGATTGAAGGGTCGCTTGCACCACGGAGCGCGAGCGTCATCGAAGAGCTCGCGGCTGAAGCCGCTCCTACACGAACCGCGCGCGGCGTTGCCGCGCATCCTGCTCAGAGCTCGACCTGTCCCGGCGGCAGCGGCGTCGCTTCGCCGCACACGTCGCGCCACATGAAGTACATGACCCCGAACATCACCACGTACATCACCAGCAGCCCGCCGAGATAGACCGGCGCGGCCAGCAGCACCGCCAGCACCGGGTGCACCAGCCCGCCGATCGTGGCCAGCAAGCCGATCACCAGCACCATCACCAGCGCGAACACGAGGAAACCGGCGAACGCCGCCACCGCCAACAGCGCGATCGGCAGCACGTTCTTGAGCGTGCCGGCGATACCGTCGGCCAGCGCGCTGCCGACCGTGCGGCCGGCCAGCGCCACCTGGCCGAAGCCGATCGCGTAGATGCCGCTGAAGAACAATCCCGCCAGCGTCCCCAGCGCCATCATCGTGCCGAAGCCGTCGGGGATGTCCTGCATGACCTTCGCCTGCGCCGCCGGGTCGTTCTGGGTGCTGGCGCTGAGCAGCTCCATGTACCAGTCGAAGAAGCCCTGCCCGAACAGCGCCACGACGGCGACGAACAGCACCAGGTAGGCGACGAACATCACCACGCCGAAACCGATCAGGCGGCCGGCGCCGTGGCCGGCCTGGAAGGTTTCGAACAGCGCCGCGGCGCGGGTCGGCCGGCCGTGTTCGGCGGCGTCGATCACCCGCAGCAGGCCGCCGATCAGCAGCGGATACACCACCACCATCAGCAGCGTGCAGGCAGCCATGACGCCCAGGCTCGCGGTCGGCCCCAGCCCGAGCCCGGACTGCAGTCCAAACTGGATGACGCTCGGTACCAGCGCGACCAGCGCCAGCAGGCCGACCGCGCCGAATACCGCCCCGGGATTGCTGCGTCCGATGTTGACCGCCTGCTTCAGCCAGGACCAGCCGGCAGCGGGGCTTCTTGCATGGGTGGACATGACGTTGGGCGCCTCGCGCCGAAGTGTGGAAAGCAGACCGGTATCGTACGCGACCGGCATCGCGGGAGCGGCTTCAGCCACGAGATTTCAAAGGACGGAAGCCGGCAAGCTTGTCGCCCCTGCCCTTTGAAAGGGGGTGTCGGGGATTCGCTGCAAAATTCAGGGGCCGAAGCCGCTCCTGCAAGACCGCGCAACACGACAACCGGAGAGAGGTCAGCGCTGCCGCAAGGCCCCGCGCGCATGGCGCACGAACCGCCGCAGCACGCTGCGCGCATGCGGCGCGGCGGCCACCTCGCTCGCCAGCCGCTTCGGACAGCGTCCTTCTCGGGCCAGCGCATCGGCGCGGGCCTGCACGTAACCGCGCATGTGCACGGTGCCGAACTCCGGATGGAACTGCACTCCCCAGGCCGCGTCGCCCCAGCGGAAGGCGTGGCAGGCATCGTGCACCGAACGCGCCAGCACGGTGGCGCCCTCGGGCGCCCGCAGCACGCTTTGCAGGTGCGTGGCCTGGGCCGGGAAGCTGGCCGGAAGCCCGGCGAACAACGGGTCGGATGCCGCATCGGGCAGCAGGTCGATCGCCACCGTGCCCATCTCGCGCCCGTTCGGGTTGTCGCCCACCTCGCCGCCCAGCGCGTGCGCCAGCAGCTGGTGGCCATAGCAGATGCCGAACACCGGCACGCCGGCGCGCGCGGCATCGCCCAGCCATGCGGCGCTGCGCTCGCTCCAGTCGCGGCGCTCGGTGACCATCGCCCCGGAGCCGGTGACGATCACCCCGGCCAGCCCCTCATGCGACGGCAGCGCGCCGCCACCTTCGACGTCCAGCGTCGCGGTTTCGCCGCGCGCCAGCCCGGCGGCGCTGCGGATCCAGTGCGGGAAACCGCCGTGGCGGCGCATCGAGGCCACCGGCTGGCCGGTTTCGACGATCAGGAAAGGCTTGTCGGAAGACGTATGCATGGCCGCGATTATCGCCGTCCGCGCAGGCGCCGTCGCCTGCCTCCCGGCCCGGGGGCCGGAGCCCGCCCGCTATACTGGCCGGCCTTCTCTTGCGACCCGTGGCGATGCAGGGACCGACCTTCCAGCAGCTGATCCAGAAGCTCAACGCCTACTGGGCCGAGCGCGGCTGCGTGCTGATCCAGCCGCTCGACCTTGAAGTCGGCGCCGGCACCTTCCACCCGGCCACCTTCCTGCGCTCGCTCGGCCCGGAGCCGTGGAACGCCGCGTACGTGCAGCCCTGCCGCCGCCCCACCGACGGCCGCTACGGCGAGAACCCCAACCGCCTGCAGCGCTACTACCAGTATCAGGTGGTGATGAAGCCCTCGCCCGACAACATCGTCGAGCTGTACTTCGACTCGCTCAAGGAGCTGGGGGTCGACCCGCTGGTGCACGACCTGCGCCTGGTCGAGGACAACTGGGAATCGCCGACGCTCGGCGCCTGGGGCCTGGGCTGGGAAGTGTGGTTGAACGGGATGGAAGTCACCCAGTTCACCTACTTCCAGCAGGCCGGCGGACTGGAGTGCCGGCCGGTGCTGGGCGAGATCACCTACGGCCTCGAGCGGCTGTGCATGTACCTGCAGAACGTCGACGACGTGTTCGACATCGTCTGGACGTTCGGCCCCGACGGCCGGCCCGTGACCTATCGCGACGTCTACCACCAGAACGAGGTCGAGCAGAGCGCGTACAACTTCGAGCACGCCGACGTGGCCGAGCTGTTCCACCGCTTCGACGCCTGCGAGGCCGAGGCGCTGCGCCTGGTCGAACAGGGCCTGCCGCTGCCCGCCTACGAGCAGGTGATGAAGGCGTCGCACAGCTTCAACCTGCTCGACGCGCGCCGCGCGATCAGCGTCACCGAGCGCCAGCGCACCATCCTGCGCGTGCGCCGACTGTCGCAGGCCGTGGCCGAAAGCTACCTGGCGCAGCGCGAGAAGCTCGGGTTCCCGGGTTTGAATAAGGCCGCGCAGGCGGCGTGACACCAATAACCCCCTCCCCTTCAAGGGGAGGGCTGGGGTGGGGATGGGTTTCCGTGACGGCGACGCGTCGTGCCGGAAACCCATCCCCACCTGAATCCGTCCGGCCCTCGCGCATAGCGCTCGGGCGTTCGGACAAATGCGAGCCAGTGGCTCGCAAACATTTGTCCTCACCCCCTTGAAGGGGAGGACTTCAAGGCAAGAGGCTTTCGATGTCCAACACCACATCCCTGCTCATCGAACTCGGCACCGAAGAGCTGCCGGTCAAGGCCCTGCCGGGGCTGGCGCAGGCGCTGTTCGACGGCGTGGTCGACGCGCTGGGCAAGCGCGGCATTGCGGTCGAGCGCGGCGGTGCCAAGCCGCTGCATACGCCGCGCCGGCTGGCGGTGCTGCTGCCGTCGGTCGCCGTCGAGCAGCCCGAGCAGGCGTCGGAAGTCCTCGGCCCCTACCTCAACATCGCGCTCGACGCCGACGGCCAGCCGACCCGCGCACTGCAGGGGTTCGCGGCCAAGGCCGGCGTCGAGTGGACCGCGCTGGAGCGCACCAGCGACGCCAAGGGCGAGCGCTTCGTGCACCGCGCGGTGAAACCGGGCGTGGCGACGCGCGAACTGCTGCCGGAAATCGTGCGCGAGGCGGTCGCGGCGATGCCGATCCCCAAGCCGATGCGCTGGGGCGACCACGACCACGCCTTTGCCCGTCCGCTGCACTGGCTGGTACTGCTGCTGGGCAACGACGTGGTCGAGGGCGAGCTGTTCGGCATCCGCGCCGACCGCATGAGCCGCGGCCACCGCTTCATGCACGACAAGCCGGTGTGGATCGG
>Ga0182747_1003740_pt1 | contig 10148 bp, 15 predicted proteins | sample eDN3rd30CBELigBY_FD_128526 | JGI IMG/M metagenome (GOLD analysis project Ga0182747, IMG submission 128526) | Enriched backyard soil microbial communities from Emeryville, California, USA - eDNA 3rd pass 30_C BE-Lig BY (version 2) (version 2) | ecosystem: Environmental > Terrestrial > Soil >...
CCGTATGTTTCACCATCACCGTTGTAATTGATGACAATGTTAATGTCATGAAGTAATTCGCTAAAATACTTGAAAGACTTGTTCAATTGATTATAAGAATCCTCAGTATCAGTACCGTCTTTTTCTTGTACTGAAATAACATTATTAAAATGACTTATCGCTAATTTCAACATTCGTAAATTATCAAAGTCCTTTTGAAGATCTTCACCTTCAATCCGAAAATACTTTTCGTGTTCCTTAATAATACGTTCAGACTTTAGGTAATAATCATTCGTATCTGTTGTCTTCGAAATATCTTCTGAATGAAAAGCAATCCAAGCATTTAAAGTGGGTTCGATTCCATAGTTGCTAAATCCTTCAGGTGTAGAAGTGTTCTTCCACGACTTCGTGTCACTATCTTCTTTTACTTCTTGTATATTTTCTTCCTCAGCAATTACTGACTCTTCCTCTATTTCTAATTCTGGTGCAGTTTTTTTAGTACATCCTATCAATAATCCACTTAGCAAGAATGCTGTTAACACTAATTTCAGATTCAAAATACCTCCCCCTTCATCTTCAACTCAATAGTAGAAATATTGAAATGGATGACTTTATCGTGAAGAACATTCCAAGTAGACAACAGATAATACCTCCACCAGCTTCTAATTTTCCACTTTGTTTAAAACGGTTAATTTGTTTTAACGCTATAACACCAAAAATCAGCCCAACAATCCCAAGATAAAAGCCTACTGCGAAAAAAGAAGTTGCAATTGAAAGAACACCAAAAACCAGTGAAACCATACCTTTGTTATTCGTCTTAATAGCAGTCTTAATATCAATATCCCCCTTTTAAATTTACCTACCTTCTCCATCATCGAAACTATAATCTAATATCTTTAAGAGAAAATTCCCTATAATAAAGATAATGAGTATAGATAGGGGAATATTACACCAAAAGACTCCCTTTATAAATTTCCATATATTTAATCTTTAAAACTTTAAACAGCGACCTTAATAAACCTATTATTACATCTTGTTCTTCTTTCATTAACCTGCCCCGATAGTTCAGTAACTTCAACAGAAAGAGACATTAATCCTTCTTGGATTAACGCCTCCGTTAGCACAATAAGAAATCATACTTTTGTGAAGTTCAAGATGGCCTCCTTGAATTCCAATTGATTTTCAATGTAAGGGTGATGACTACTTTCTAATATACTTAATTTTGGGTACTTAAATTTAAAGGTATGATGATGACCTGGACCAACAGCATAATCAAATTTCCCTGTAATTACCAGTACCGGTTTAGTTAAATGTTCTGTTAATAAAGTAAAGTCCTGAAAATATTCTTCTGATGAAAAGACAAAATGCTGAAAGTTCGGGTCACTATACAATCCTTCATCAATTTTATCTACTATTTTTTTGTTTTCTAAATCAACATACTGAAGTTTATAATACTCTTCCTTTTCCATTAACTTTGAAAGTATTGAATAAAATGTGTCCATAAATGATTCTAAATTACTCCTTTGAATTTGCTTCTTCTCCATCCCCAAAATATCAAAGCCCTTATTAATTTGTTGTTCAAAGGAATCAAACATATTAAGTGTTACGTTTGATAAAATTATCCCCTTAGTTCTTTCAGGAAAACGTTTTGCATAATTGACTGCAAGTATGCCACCAAATGAGTGTCCTATTACATACCATTCACTTATTCCTAAAAATATCCTTAATTCTTCAATATCATCTACTAACCTTTTTAAAGAGTAATTTTGTGTAGGGCTATGTTCAGAACGTCCACACCCTCGTTGGTCCAAATACACCATTTCCAAATCCTCTTCTAAAAGTTCTTGTGAAAAGTATTGAAATGATTTACTCCAATAACCTGGTCCTCCGTGAAGATAGACACAAGTTACTCCTTTCCCACTCTTATCGTAATGTAATTTTAAACCATCACTTGTTATGAATTCCATTTGCAAAAATTTCCCCTTGTCTTATGTATGACATATTCAACTAATCTTCAATAACTTCAACAAAAAAGGACATTAATCCTTCTTGGATCAACGCCTCCGTTAGTTTAATAAGAAATTATCATTCAATCAAACCGTTTGGGTCTAAATTTTTTAATTCATTTTTAGTAACTCTAATGTATTGCCTATCAATGATTTCATAGTCAAATTGCGATACTTCGTTATGAGCGAAGTAAGTATATTTTACATAAGGTTCATTTTCAAAGATTACAATTGTAAAAAATTCTGGCATTTTAAATCCATAAACACCTTCAACAGATGCTAATTCTCCCTTATCATATCCCATTTCTTTTATAAGATAATTTGTCACCTTATCTTCTTGAATATTTTTATAAACTTCAATATAAATAAATCGTGACAAAATTATTACTAAAACTAAAATAGCAACAACTAAAGCAATTTTATAAATCTTTCGCAAATATTACCCCCCCTATTTTTGAATTAACCTGCCCCGTTAGTACAATAAGTTCAACAAAAAAGGCTTAATCCTTGTTGGATCAACGCTCTTATTGGGCTTTTAAGAGTATAGTTTCTGTTTTGTCTTCCCATTCTACTGTAATTTTTATTTCGGTACCCTCATAAACAAAAGCACAACCACTACAATTGCTATATCCTTTTATTTGTAATACTCCAGGACCTTTTAATGTTCCCCTTCCACCTGAAGAACCTGTGTGATCCTCAATTTTATAATTAACTTCCATACCCGCTACACTTTCTTTTTCTTCACCTTGATACACAAGAACAAAATCTTGTATTTCTCTGTTATCATCTTGCATTGCTGTTATTTTTGCAGCCCAGTTTTCACTTTCCCCTTCAAATGTCAAAGTTTTTGATTGACAACCAGATAGTATAAAAACAACAATGACCAATAATAAAAAATTTCTTTGCATCATTTCCAAACTCCCTCACATCTTTCTTATTTCAGAAACCTGCACCATTATTAGGGCTAAGAAATGTATTACCTTTTTTGGGTACAATTATTATTTCCTCATCACTATTTTCGTGAGTCCCTAAAATTTCAATGTCACCAATCAACTCATCTTCATTTCCCCAAAAATGCTACATATATTTTTGGGTTTTATTTGGATAAAATTTAACTACTTCACTATCATCGTAAATAAAACCCAAACGTCCTTCTTCCCCAATCATTGTGTAACTGCCTGATTTAAAAAGATGACTTTCATTCCAATTGTGTTGAATAACTTCATCTTTTATTGGCTCTTCGTCATTACAGCTTGCAATTACTAATAATAAAATTACTGTACAGATTAAAATTAATTTTTTTTTGAACATAAACACATCCCCTCTATTTATGTTTATTCCCGTTAAACTTCAAATACGATTTATTTCACTAAACTGCCCCGTTTGTTCAATAACTTCAACAAAAAAAGACATTAATCCTTCTTGGATCAACGCCCTCGTTCGTATTATTAGGTCAGCCAGAGAAATCTGGTTGACTATTTTTTATTCAATTTATAGATTGATAGTAGCCGGGTTAGAACGTATGCCCTCGTGGGATAAGATCCCGACAACTAACATGTTCACCCTCTACTTGTTAACACATGATTAGGCTGGTTGGGACATTGGGATCCCGTATAACAAGCGAACATATGAATGACAAGCTAGATAGAGGTTACCGGTCAGTCCATTGAATTAGGAGGAGATAATAATGAATCCAGTTGTTGGTCTGGATGTCGCAAAAGGTGAAAGTCAGATTCAAATGTTCTTGGATAAAAAAATGCCCTATAAAAACAGTGTAAAAGTAGCACATACAATTGAAGGATTGGAAGAGTTACACTCTTATTTACTAGATTTAGAGCGTCAAACAGGGATGAAACCACCAATTGTATTAGAAGCAACAGGTCACTACCATGCCCCTGTTGTACAGTTTTTAGAAGCAAGAGAGTACATTGTCATCATCGTAAATCCACTAGTATCTTATCGAGCAAAAAGCTCTAATTTACGAAAAACCAAAACGGATGCCATTGATGCTTTTCACTTAGGTGAGATGTATTACAAGGAGGATTTAGAGCCTCAGAAAAAGCGTGGTATTCAATTATTGAACCTTCGGCATCTAACAAGACAACATGAAAATATGACAGGAATTATGGTTCAAACAAAGCTTCAATTCCAAGCCGTATTAGATCAAGTATTTCCTGAGTATAAAGGTGTTTTTGGTGATTTATACGCTGAGATTTCATTAAAGACTTTACAGGCCTACCCTACTTCAGAAGCAGTCAGAGGTACAGGTGTAGAAGAGATTGCAGGGTTTATTGATGAACACTGTAAAGCACGTTCGTTTAATTGGGCACATGAAAAAGCCGAAGAATTAATATTAGCTGCGGAACGCAACCCATTTCAGTCAACTCTTTATCAAAGTCTTTTGGTCAGTTTAAATATGTATATTGATTTACTTCAAGCCTACCGCCAACAACTTTCTACGTTGGAGCGTGAGATCGATCAGTTAGCGGCACAACTTGAAGAATATGAACTACTCCAAACAATTCCCGGTGTAGGTGAAAAAATCGCTGCAACGATTATTTCTGAAATCGGGGAAATTGATCGGTTTAGTCATCCGAAAAAATTAGTTGCCTTTGCGGGACTTGATCCAAGTGTGTTTGAATCTGGACGCTTTAAAGGCACGAATAATCACATTACTAAACGTGGCTCAGCTAGACTTCGCCACATGCTTTTTACAGCTGTTCGTTGTTCCATTCGAGACAGTAGGAAAAAGAAAACAACTGATGAAACCATTGCGCGAAATAAGAGATTACGAGACTTCTATGATGTAAAACGTGAAGAAGGTAAACCTTATAAAGTAGCTATTATTGCATGTGCTAATAAGCTTTTACACTGGATTTATGCGATGTTAAAAACTAAAACACCGTTCCAAGTAACAATTTAGTAACAACATTTTCAAATACAACAAAAACCTTCCAAATTAGATTCGGAGGGTTATTTGAGTTGCGCATTTTTAGTATAGCATGAAGTATTTTTATTTTAAAAGATTTTTATTGACAATCTATTAGCCGGTTTAGTTTAAGAACAGTGCTATTATTCCCCAGGCATAAACCCTATCACTTCTAAAGTATCAGGGTCAACAAAAACAAGTGGTGCAGCAAGTGCATCAACTATTGTAACTACAAATATTTCTTTTCCAATATATAATTCGTCTAAATTTTTATACCTGTCATCAGCAGTAGTTTTTTTCACTGATGCATTTTCCCAATCCTTTACTGGATAAAATTCAGGACTCCAATCCTCTTGTTCCATATAATTCATTACCGCATTTCTTACCTCAATATCTATATCATTTTTTTGACTTCGTTACCTTCCACGTCATTTTTTGCACAACCCATGACAATGAGTAAAAAGAAGATAAGCATAAAAAACCAGATATGTTTCACTTTCAAAAACACACAACCCCCTTTTACAATAAGTCGTTTTTGACAGTAGTTTTGTTACCCCTTTATTCAACTAAACTGCCCCGTTAACAAAATAAGACTAAATATGTTAGTTATATATATGATTCATAAATTGTTAGCTTATTGCCATTAAGTTTAAAAATTATAAAATCACGACTATCCTTTTGTATAAAGAAATAATCGGCATCCTTGTCTATACTTTCCGTTCTCAATAAATCCTGAACCCAATTAGGAAATTCATTAATTCTTAGTTCTTCACCACTTACCCAACTATTCGACAAATCCTTAATTTTTTGAATGTCCATTGGAACATCGTATAGTAGTTCAGTAATCGCATCCCCATCCCCGTGAGAGCCATTTCTAGAACTATATATATCTTTTTCACTAACAGGAATAGGTAACGTAACATCCCAATTCAATTCGATGGTTTCTATATATGTTCGATATAAACTTGGTAACCACTTTTCTGGGTTCATGATTAAATATCCTACAATTAAAATTACACCTACTATTAAACTGGAAAGTATTAATCTCCACTTTTTTTTCATAAAAATTACACCCCCACTTACAATCCATTTAACATCACTATATAGATAGTCATTGTTCAACTAAACTGCCCCGATAGTTGAATAATAAAGTTATTAAAACTCATGAAGAATCGCATGTCTTGGTATGATACTTTTAATGAATACAATATCTTCTTTAGTAACATTTGGTATAAAGAATTCTGTTCCCCAATGTCCTGAATGAAACACAGGCTTCATCAATTTTTCTAAATTAACTGTGAACCACTTTAACTCACCGTTTATATTTACACTATTATTCAATAGATAATCTATTGTTATTATTGATTTTATAAGTTTAAAGATAGTTAGATTTTCTTCTTTAACCATCTCCATTTTGTCGTTAAATAATGATTGGATTTCATTAATTGTATCAATTTGCTCGTTCCAACAATGAATTTCAATAGTGTCTGATTTTGATAAGAAGAAATTTAATAGTGGAAACCAATAATCATAATTTTCATCAACTGGCTTTGGAAAAGTTGAATTAGCATCTGTATAAACTGCGATATTTATCGTTACATTATAGTCCAATACATATTCCACCTTTCTTATTAAAGAAATCTTCCCCTTTAGTACAATAACTTCAACAAAAAAAAGCATTAATCCTTCTTGGATCAACGCCTCCGTTAGTTGAAGAATTGTCATTCGCTGATTACTTCAATTTTATTAGCTAACTTTCTATCTTCGTTCTCCGTTACCCACACCTTAATTTCTTGACCATTTTTCAAATCATCAACTCTATTTACTTTACCTACAACATTAGTATTGTCATCAAAGTATATTATGGGTGGTGCGGGGTATTCTGCTTCTGGGTCTATTCTAAGTGGGTTTAATGAGAAATTACCTTCTTTTAAATCGCCTATTTTTCCGTGATAATCTGATTTAATTAAGAAAAGGATAGTTACAGTTAAAAATACTGCAATAATTACTAAACTAATAATAATTGTTCTTTTCATTTTATCCCTCCCGTAAAAAATGGAAAAACTTTTATTGAACTAACCTCCGTTAGTGAAACATCAACTAAAAGATTTATTGTTGTACCCATTTCTTTCTTTTTAATATAAGGACTGTAATCAAAGCTGCTTCACTCACAACTAATATACCTATACCTAAAATTAATCCTCCAAACAACAGAAATTCATTTACACCCCAAGCAAAGAAAAACCAACCTATTATTGCAAACAAACCTAAGGTTAAATTAATAGTTCCTGCAATAATGACTTGAGGTAAGAACAGTCCTGTTTTTTTTATCATGGTCGAACCATATTTAAAACTTACAAAACCTGCAACAATCATAAAAACAACATATATAGTCATAGCAACATCTATCTCATTCATATGATTCACCCCTATAAGAATTTTCACCACGTTCATCTATAATCCTTATTAAACTAAACTGCCCCGTTAGTTGAAGAAGGGGAGAATGTAGTAACCCATTATAACTTTTTATACACCTCTGCGTATGCCACTTTCACTTGTTCTTTAAGTTCTTTATTTTCAATTTCTAATTTCTTGATTTTTCGTTTTAAAGATTCAATAAGAGCATCTTTATTACTCTCATTCATTTCTAGCTTCACCTGTCTAGGTGACGGTTTTTGTGCTTGTTGTAGTCTTAATGTTTCAATTCTTTCACGAATATACTTATTGTTGTACAATGTTGCTTTCGACACGCCAGCTTCACTAGAAACACTATTAAAATTAATATTCTCGTTAGCCCGTATAAGCCTTTTAATAGCTTCATCTACCTTTTGATAGGTATTTGCCTTACGTTGGGCATGAACGGCTTTTAAATGGGCAGAACGGTCATATTCAGTCATTTTTTAGCACCTAACTTTCTTTTCATCCGTTCTTGTCTACCGAATTTAATACTTCCATTTTGAAGTGTAGTTAAAATACTCTGGTAACGTTGTAAGTTCCTTTCATTCTTATCGACTATATCTTCTCGTCCTCTTTGTTTTGCCATTTCAATTGCTTTTGTGGTTGTTTTAATGTGCAGCTCATATTTTTGTATATCGTATTCTGAAAAACCTACAGCTAAGTCTTTACATGGTGTTTTGTTGTCACCACAAGTTAGACAAGGAGGTTCATCCATATAAGGACAATTACCGTTCAGACGAGCGTGACACGTTCCATATGGGTTGTCCATCGCATTTAGCTTGTGGTCTTGCCATAAAGCATCCAATATATCTGTCGGTATATCTTCTCCTACCTTAATTTCATGCACTTCACCGTTTAAATCGAAACTGAATACTCCTTGCTTCACAGCGGATTCGAAAGCTTCTCTTTTGGTTTCATCTAATAGTTTCGCGTATCGCATTGTCATTTCTGGAGAAGCATGAGCTAAAAGCTCTTGAACGGTTAGAATATCTACACCATTATTTATCAGTTTTACTCCATATGTATGTCGAAACTGATGCATGTTGAAATGAAAGAGATTCCCATTTTCATTAGTGATATTCACTTTTATTGCTAATCCTTACTTATAGTATATTAGTTAGTATTTATTATAACGAACGTACGTGCTATAATTTAATTGTAATAGTTTGGTAACTCAAGGGTGGTCGGCTCACTCCTCTATTTAGGATGGGGGTGATGGCGGGTTAAGAACGCCACGTCCTGTGGCAAAAACCGAATGACCACATCGTGTGGGCCCTCATGACAGTATATGAGGCATTAATGTTTGCAGTAGCATTAGCAGCATTAGTTGTATCAATACTTACGTCAGTAAATAAAAAATAACCCATCCTTGAGTTTGCAGGCACGGATGGGTTATTACTATCTTGCAGCCAATCCTCTTGTAGGGACCAACTATTATTGTTGACTACTTGATGCGGGAACATCAGGTAGTCTTTTTTAAGTTACGTTTTTATTTCCTTTATTATACAAGAATTTTTTAAAATCAACAAGGTGATACCCACTTATACAACCTTCTAATACCATTACCAACCTGATAGTTCATCATTTCGATACCATTTCGCCGAAACCGATAAGATCGCAGTTCATTCCTATGCTTGTTTCAAACGTTTCTCTTTTATTGCTAACCCTTGATTCAACACCAAAGCACCTAGCATTTGAATCACCGTTTTCACTATTACTTGGCCAAGTATAGCGAATGGTACAGCTTCCCAAGGTAAGAATCCTGCTCCAAGTGGACTCAACCCAACGACGATAAAGACCACCGAATCAAGAAGGCCACCAACCAATCCGCTGTAGAACACTCTCCATGCCATTGGTAACTTCAAGCGTGAGTAGATTTCTGTATCGGCTGTTTCAGCAATGGCAAATGATAGCGCAGATGCTGCAACAATCATCAGCGTATCTCCTAATGAAAACGAAACGACTCCGGATAAGAGTAACGCTATGAAAATAAAAAGATAGGTTTTTGCTCGACCATATTTATTTTGCACAAGATCTCGAAAAATGAAAGTTGCTCCAACAAACAGCGTCCCCATAGGAACGATAAACATGCCAAACTCTAACGGTGCAAATCTTGCAGTTATCACGTTTGCAATTACAATGGCTAATAAATAGAATAATATTCTCATGATGTTTCTCCTTTATCTATCACTAACTAACTAATAACGGTCGCGAATTCATTCTTGATTACCAACAAGATTCGCTTCCATTCATCTCATAATAAAACCACTCCATTTTAGCGATTATCAATCTTTTCAGGATTCAGATCATGATTCATTAAACGATAGTTCGCCATTTCTTCGTATTTCGTTCCTGGTCTTCCATAATTGCACCATGGATCAATCGAAATTCCACCACGTGGCGTGAATTTTCCCCAAACCTCAATATATCGTGGGTCTAGAAGTTTGATTAAATCATTCATAATAATATTCACGCAATCCTCGTGGAAATCTCCGTGATTTCTGAAGCTAAATAAATAGAGTTTCAGTGATTTACTTTCAACAATTTTTTGATCTGGAATATATGAAATATACATCGTTGCAAAATCTGGTTGACCCGTTATAGGACATAAACTCGTAAACTCCGGGCAATTGAATTTCACGAAATAATCACGATTAGAATGTAGATTATCGACTGATTCTAATACCTCGGGTGCATAGTCAGTCGCATATTGTGTATTTTGATTCCCTAACAATGTTAAATCTTTTAATCCTTCAGTAGTCTTTCGGCCAGACATA
>Ga0182747_1003747_pt1 | contig 10128 bp, 7 predicted proteins | sample eDN3rd30CBELigBY_FD_128526 | JGI IMG/M metagenome (GOLD analysis project Ga0182747, IMG submission 128526) | Enriched backyard soil microbial communities from Emeryville, California, USA - eDNA 3rd pass 30_C BE-Lig BY (version 2) (version 2) | ecosystem: Environmental > Terrestrial > Soil >...
CCTTCAGATTGTTCTGTTCATCATATTCGGCCATGCCGGCGACGGCGCCGGTCTCGTGGAACGTGCCGGCGTCGACCAGCCGCTCCACGCGCTCACGCACGGTCAGGCGACCACCGTCGTGCTGACGCTTCACCTTGTCGGCGCCGCCCATCTCATGCGCCAGAGCCTCGCGCCGCCGCAACTCATCGATTTCCGCCTGCCAAACCATCGAACGCTCCTCCGTGCCGGCGGCGGCAGGCGTTTCACCGGCAGGCAAAACCAGGCCCCGGCCCGCCGCGTCACGGACACCGCGCTCCTGGTCCCTCCCCGCCGGACGGGCGCGCCGCTCCGGACTTCACGGGCCGCCAATGCGACCCATTCTGTTATGCAAAATCGTTATACAAAATTTCATTTTGCTTGCCAGCCATGCAGAGGCGCGCCATCGTTCACCCGAAGCGCCCGACGCAGGCGCGCGGGATGTTCTCCAGCCGCCCGACAAGCGACAACTCATTGACAAAAATGAGCTAACTGTTTGTTGGCGCTGCAAACCGCCGCGCCAAAAGAATTCGGGCGCTGGCGTTCATCCACAGCCGCCAGCGCCAGTTTCCGCAGAAGCGGCCGAAACCAGCCGGCGAGTCGACGCCGGGAAACCAATGACACGGGACGGCCCAGGCCAGTCCCGGAAGGAAACGCAGGAGGAAGCGACATGCCGCTCAACGGCTTGCGCGTGGTCGAGGTCGGCTGTCTGCCCGCCGCTGGTTATACGGCGCAATTGCTTGCAGGGTTCGGTGCCGAGGTGGTGAAAATCGAACCGCCCGGGGGCGATCCCCTGCGCGGTCAGGCGCCGTTCGCTGGCGGCGGCCCGGCGGCGCAACATTCAGGCGCGACCGGCGCCGCGTACGCCTTTCTGGCGGTTGGAAAGCGCAGCGTCGTGTTCGACGGCGACGCGGCCGCGCAGGCCGAAGCGCTGGAGCGGCTGATCGCCGGCGCCGACGTGCTGATTGCCTCCGATGGCCCACCCTTCGGCCATCTGGACATCGCGGCCATCGCCGCCCGGCGCCCGGGGCTGATTATTTGCGACGCATCGTGGTTTGGCCGCAGCGGACCCTACGCCGGCTGGCAGGGCGCTGACGCCGTCTGCCGGGCGCTGGCCGGCCTGGTGGAGAATGTTGGCCCGGCGGAAGGCCCGCCGCTGGCCGCGCCGGAGTTTCAGGCGCTGGTCACCGCCGGCGTCTCCGGCTTCATCGGCGTGATGGGCGCGCTGTATGGGCGTGAGCGCCATGGCGGCGGTCAGGCGCTGGAACTGAGCGTGTTCGAATCCTGCATCGCCCATTCGGAATATCAGTGCGCCGACGGCTGGCTGCGCGGCGCCGGCTTTCCACGGGGCGGCGTCAACCGCTTCGCCCCAACCTATCCGCTCGGCGTCTACCGCGCCGCCGATGGCTGGATCGGCCTGACGGTGGTGACGCCGGCGCAATGGCGCGAATTCTGCAATCTGCTCGGCCTGGAGCACTACGCGGCCCGGGCCGACATGGCGACGGGCGAGATGCGGCTGGCCTTCGCCGACGAGCTGGACGCGATTTTCAACGAGCGCCTGTCGCAGCGGCCGATGGCGGAATGGTTCGCTGAAGCGCTGCGTCGCCGTCTGCCGATGGTTCCCGTCTGGGACATGGCGGAGATTGTCGGCAACCCGCAGTTCCGGGCGCGCGGCGCGATTGTCGACATCAGCGTCGACGGCCGCACGGCGGCGGCGCCGGGTTGCCCGCTGGCCCTCGCCGCGACGCCGCCACAACGCGGCGGCGTGGTCGAAGCGGCCGGCGCCTCCGCCCCGCCCGACTGGCCAGCGAAACCTGCGGGTCAGGCCGCAAGGGGCCTGCCGCTGGCCGGCGTCACCATCGTCGATCTCTCGATGGGCTGGGCCGGGCCCCTGTGCGGCCGGTTTCTCGCCGACCTGGGCGCGGACGTCATCAAGGTCGAGGCCTGTCGCTATCCCGACTGGTGGCGCGGCGTTGACGCAACGGAAGAGGTGTTTCGCGAGCGGCTCTACGAAAAGGCCGGCCGCTTCTGCGCGCTGAACCGCAACAAGCGCGGCGTCACCCTTGATCTCACGCACCCGGACGGCGTCGCCGCGCTCAAGCAGCTGGTTGCCCGGTCCGACGCGCTGATCGAGAACTACGCCGCCGACGTGCTGCCCAAGCTTGGCCTCGACTACGCGACCCTGCGTCAGGTCAATCCGCGGCTGGTGATGACCTCCATGTGCGCTTTCGGTTCGGCCGGACCGTGGAAGCAGGCGCGCGCCTATGGTTCGACCCTGGAGCAGGCCTCCGGTCTGCCCAGCATCGTCGGCCGCCCCCAGGATCCGCCGACGATGGGGCATATCGCCTATGGCGACGCCACCGGCGGCCTGAACGGCGCCGCCGCCACCCTGGTCGCCCTGCTGCACCAGTTGCGCTCCGGCGAGGGCCAGCACATCGACCTGTCGCAGGTGGAGTGCCTGATGCCGATGACGGCGCCGGCGATGATCGCCGCCTCGCTGGGCGCGGCGCCGGCCCGAACCGGCAGCCGCCACCCGGCTTTCGCCCCGCACAATTGCTACGCCGCCCAGCCGGACCCGGCCAGCGCCGACTGGCGCGTGCAGGGCGTGCAGATGCCGGCGCCAACCAATCCGCCGCCAGGGACTCGGGCCGAAGGCTGGGTGGTGATCGCCGTCACCGACGACGCCATGTGGCCAGCGCTGGCCAACGCCATCGGTCGGGCGGATCTGGCCAACGATCCGGCGCTGGCGACCGCCGCAGGGCGCAAGGCGCGGGAGGACGACATTGACGACGCCATAAACGCCTGGTGCGCCGGACGCACGGCGACGCAGGCCATGGAGACCTTGCAGCAGGCCGGCGTGGCCGCCGGCCGCGCCCGGCCGGCGCTTGACCTTTACAACGATCCGCATCTGGCGGCGCGCAACTACTGGCGCATCGCCCGCCGGGCGTGGATTGGCGACTTTCCCCACAGCGCCACGCCGTTCCGCGACGCCGGCGCAACCGGGGCGCCGCCCGTGCGCTTTCCGGCTCCGACCCTGGGCGAGCACAGCGTCGCCGTGTTGCGTGAGGTGATTGGCCTGTCCGAAGCGGAGATCGCCGCCCTGTTCGCCGGCGAAGTCACCGGCACGGAGGCGCTGCCGCCGCGCCCGCGCAGCATGGCGGCGGGGTGAAGCGGGCGGGCATCCCCGCGCCCCGCCGGTTGCGGGGCTCGCCTGACGGCCGCGCCGGCGCTACACAGGACGCAGCAATACGGGAGGAATGAAACGATGACCGTCAACCGGCAATGGGTGCTGCGGCGCAGGCCCGACGACGCCATATCCGAGGGCGATCTGGAGCTGGTCGAAAGACCGCTCCCCATGCTGACGGACGGCGAGGTGCTGTGCCGCAACATCTATCTGTCGCTCGACCCCACCCAGCGCATCTGGATGAGCGATCGCGAGCAGTATCTGCCGCCGGTGGGCATCGGCCAGCCGATCCGGGGCGGCGTCATCAGCGTCGTCGCCGACAGCCGCTCCACCGCCTTCCGCCCCGGCGACATCGTCCGGCCGGCCATCGGCGCCTGGGAGGACTACACCGTCGCGCCCGAAAAGCTGGTGCGGCCGTTGCAGGATCTCGGCGGCGCGCCGCTGACCGCCTGGATGAGCGTGCTCGGCTCGACCGGCCTCACGGCCTATTTCGGCCTGATGGACATCGGCCAGCCAAAGCCGGGCGAAACCGTTGTTGTGTCCGCCGCCGCAGGGGCCGTGGGTTCGATCGTGGCGCAGCTGGCGAAAATGCAGGGCTGCCGTGTTGTCGGCATCGCCGGTGGTCCCGACAAATGCGCCTGGCTGCGCGACGACCTGAAGCTGGATGGGGTCATCGACTATCGCAACGAGGACGTGGGCGCGGCGCTTGACCGGCTGTGCCCCGATGGCGTCGACGTCAATTTCGAGAACGTCGGCGGGCCGATCATGGACGCCGTGTTCAGCCGGATGAACGATTTCGGCCGCATGCCGCTGTGCGGCATGATCTCCACCTACAACAACGAGGGGCCCGTGCCCGGCCCCACTGACTTCAGCCGCATCCTGATGCGCCGCCTGCTGGTGAAGGGCTTCATCGTCATCGACTATTTCCCGCGCGCCGCCGAGGCGCTGGGGGTGCTGACGCCGCTGGTGCGCGATGGCCGGTTGAAGTGGAAAACCCACGTGGTGCAGGGCCTGGAGAACGCCGCCAGCAGCCTCGGCCTGCTGTTCAGCGGCGGCAATGACGGCAAGCTGCTGGTGCAGGTCGGGCCGGAGCCGTAAGCCGCCGGAACGGACGACGCCAGACAGGCGACGTCGGAGCACGATCCTCATCCCCGAACTGCGAAGCAACGTCAGGGATGGGGCTGATCGCCCTCCAGCATGCCGGACGCGACACATTCACCGTTGCGGTTGGCCGGGTGAGGCGATCCGGGGCGTTTTCGCGGAAAGTTGACGCCGCTTCTCACGAATAAATTTCATTAAATCAAAGAGCCACAGCGTTCCCGGCGCGCCGGAAACGCTGTGGCGGGAACGGATCCGGCGCCATGACGCGACGGACAGTCACCCAAACAGGACAGGGAACGCGACAGGTGGATCTGCAACTTCAGGACAAGGTGATTTTCGTCGCCGGAGCCAGCCGCGGCATCGGACGCGGCATCGTTGAGACATTGCTGGCGGAAGGCGCCAGGGTCGCCATGACGGCGCGCGGCGCCGAAGCGCTGGAAACGGCGCGGGCCGAACTGGCGGAACAGTATGGCGCCGACAGGCTGTGGACCTTTGCCGGCGACATGCGTCAGAGCGCGGTGATCGACGACGCTCTGGCCCGGACGGAGGCCGAATTCGGCCCGGTGTGGGGCGCGGTGGCCAATGTGGGTCTGCACCCCTGCCCGCCCGGCTTCGAGGTCGATGATGAAACCTGGGACGCCGGTTTCATGCAAAATCTCGATTCAGCATTTCGCCTGGCCCGCGGCGCCCTGCGGCTGATGACGCCGCGCAAGGAAGGCGCCCTGCTGATGATCAGCTCGATCGCCGGCCTCGGAGCGCTGGGCACGACGCTGACCTATGGCACGGCCAAGGCGGCGATGAACCACATGACCAAGGAACTGGCCCGCATTGCCGGCTCCAGCAATGTGCGGATCAACGCCATCGCACCCGGCAACATCGTGTTCCCGGGCGGCGAATGGGAAGCCCGCGCCAATGGCGAGCGCGCCGACGCCTGGAACAAATGGATCCGCCGCGAGGTGCCGCTGCGCCGTTTCGGCCATCCGGAAGAAATCGGCGCCATGGCGGCCTGGCTGCTGAGCCCGCGCGCCAGCTTCGTCACCGGCGCCATCGTGCCGGTGGACGGCGGCCAGACGCGCTGAACCACCAGCGAGCGATCCTGCTCCGCTGGACTGCCCCGCAGTTCAATGGAGCAGCACATCGCTCTCGCATGTTGGGTAGAAGCGGGTCAGGCCTTGCTTTTGAGACAGCGCGCCTTTCCAGGCCAGGGCGTCTTGCCCCGCGGACGATCAGTCAGGCCCATAGCGCTATCGGAGCCATGAACGCGCCGGATCATGTCCAGCGCGTCATGCCAGCGCGCCGTGGGACCTCCACGCTCTGGGCGCGAGCCTCGTACGCGTCCCTTCCGTTAAGTGGCCGGAGCAAACCCGACCACCACGGGGAAAGGCGCCGACGCGGACCAACCGCCGGTCGTCGCGCGCCGGACCTCATCTCCAGACTGCCTCCATCTCCGGATTACTTCCGCGTTGGATTACTTCCGCGTTTCGCCGCCGCCAGCGCGGTTGAAGAAGCGACCGAACATGTCGCGCATCATTTCCTGGCTGGCGGGAACCGCTGCGAACCAGGTCTTCAGCATACCCTCGGGCGAGAAGCGCTCCATCTCGACCATCATGCGCCGTTCCATTTCAGCCAGAACCGCCTTCTGGATCGGCTCGACGTCTGGCAAACCCAGCAGTTGCCGCGCTTCAACCGGCGTGCAGTCAACGTTGATCGTGAATTTCATCGCGTTTCCCCTCATCTGTCTTCTTGCAGATTGTTGCCTGCGCCGTCGCCGGCGACAAGCGGCGCATGAACCCGCGCCAGTCCCGTTTTGTCCCTTCGTCGCGCCATCCGCCCGCGCCGGTCCGGGCTTTCAACCTGTCCGTCTGATCTGGCGCGATTTATGCGCAGGGAGCGACATCCCCTTACGGAAAGCCGCGCCAGGCGAACGCCGGGGAACAGGCGATCACATCCCGACGCCGCCATCGGCCTCAATGATCTGGCCGGTGATGAAATCGGACTCCGGCAGGCAGAACAGCAGCACCGCGCCAGCTGCGTCTTCCGGGGCGCCGCCCCGGCGCAGCGGCGTCTGCGCATACAGATTGTCGCGAATTTCCTGCGTCAGGCCGACGCGATGGCGGCGACCGGCGACCTCGATAGACGTCTCCCCCGCGATAACCTGGGTCAGACGGGTCTCGATCAGGCCGAAAGCCACCGCGTTCACGGTAACGCCAAGCGGCCCCCATTCGCGCGCGAGGCTCTTGGTGAGACCGATCAGCCCGGCCTTGGCCGAGGAATAGCCGATCTGCTTCCAGGCCCCGTGCGTGCCCGAAACCGACGAGACGTTGACCATCTTGCGGGCCTGGCGCCGTGCCCCGCCCTGCGCCGCGTCGCGCTCCTCGCGCGCCCGTTCGACCAGCCATGGGTTCCAGGCGCGGGCGATGCGGAACGCCGCCTTCAGGTGGACGTCCTGCATCGCGTCCCACTGCTCATCGGTGGTGGCGCCGATCCCCGCGTTCCAGATGTAGCCGGCGTTGTTGACGACGATATCGGCGCCGCCGAAGCCGTGAATGGCCGTGGCGATGAAATCCCCGGCAAAGCCAGGCGCGGTGACGTCGCCGGCGCAGGCCAGGGCCCGCCCGCCTGCGGCGGTGACCGCCGCGACGGTCTCGGCGGCCGGGCCGGCGTCAAGGTCGTTGACGACGACCGCGGCGCCCTCGGCGGCCAGCTTCAGCGCCAGAGCCGCGCCGGCCCCACGCCCCGCCCCACTGACCAGGGCGACCTTACCTTCAAGACGTTTCATGCATGCATCCCGCCATCAGCCAGCATCGGCAAAAGCCGCCGGCGCGCCAACCCCTGATCCAGCCCCTGTCGCGCAAGGGAGCGTCGCCCTCGATGGAGCGCCTGCGCCAGGCCACCAGACCAGCGCGGCTCCGCAACCAGAATGCCGGAACCGCGCAGCTCGAAGATGACGCCATGCGCCGCCTGGGCTCAGCCCGAACCCAATGAGGCGAACTCATCGGGGTTTGACGTCACTCCACGTAGTCCCAGCTGGCTCCGTTGAACTTCTGCAGGCGCATGTAGGTGACGACGGCGTAATTGTCCGGGCTGGTGTTGATGCTTCCCTCCGGCAGCAGGAAGGGATTCTTGTAATCCTTCAGATTGGCCGCCTGCTTCATGATGTTTTCACGGGTCAGGTCGTCGCCGGCCATCTTCAGCACGTGTTCCAGCGCCATGGCGTAGGAAATGCCGGCCATGTACAGGGAGTCGGAGGCGTCGGCGCCTGGCATGTTCTCCTTCATCCAGGAGAGATACCATTTGACGTCCGCGTCATTGGCCCATTTGGGATCCGTGGCGTCCTTGCCGAAACCGGCGGTCAGCACGCCTTTGGAGTTTTCGAGACCCGCCGGCTTCAACGTGGCGCCGACCGAGGCCGAACCCAGGTGCAGGAAGGTCATCGGCTTCCAGTTCAGGTCCGCCAGCTTGGTGATGGCCTGGGCCGTCTGCTTGGCGTAAGCGAACAGGAACAGCACGTCGACATTGGCGTTCTTGAGAATGACCAGCTGGCTGTCGATCGTCGGGTCTGTCGCCTGGAAGCTCTGGGTGTTGACAATCATCTTGTCAGCCTTGTCGCCAAGCCCCTGCTTCAGGCCGTTCAGCAGATCCTTGCCATAGTCGTCATGCTGGTAAAGCACGCCAATTCTGGCGTCGGGCTTGGTTTTCAGCACGTATCTGGCGTAGAAGGCCGCCTCCTTGTTCAGGTTCGGCTGCCACCCCATGACATAAGGGAAGTTCTTGGGATCATTGAAGGCGGACGAGCCGGCGGCGATGAACAGCAGCGGCACCTTCTTCGCATTGAGATAGGGCCGGATCGCCATGTTGATCGGCGTGCCGAGGTTGCCGAAGATCAGCGCGACCTCGTCCTTCTCCACCAGCGAGCGGGCGTTCTCGACGGCCTTCGGGGTCTGGTAGCCGTCATCGCGGCTGATGAAGGTGATCTTGCGGCCGTTGACGCCGCCCTTCTTCTCGTTCAGCCATTTGAAATAGGCGGCCTGGGCCTGGCCAAGCCGGCCATAGGCCGAGGCCGGGCCGCTGTGGGCGATGGTCTGGCCGACCTTGATCTCGGTTGCCGACGTGCCAGGACCATATTTGGCCTCGGCAAAGGCGGCGCCGGCGGCAAGCGTCGCGCCGGCGAGCGCGGCGATGGTTCCAAGCCACGCCCGCGCGCGCCATGTGTGAATCGACATGCGTTTGCTCCCTGATGGCGGCGAACCCTTTGCCGGATTCGCCCTGTTTTGCCATCAATGAGAGAGCAGCGGCCTGTCAGTTGTCAATCCACGAAGTCCCAGCTTTTCCCATTAAATTTCTGCAACTTCATGTAGGTGACGATGGCGTAATTGTCTGGCGTGGTGTTGATATAGCTGCCGGGCAACAGCAGTTCCGGGCGGAACTTCTTCAGATTCCCGACCTGCTTCATGATGTTCTCGCGGGTCAGGTCGTCGCCCGCCTGCTTCAGCACCTGCTCCAGGGTCTGCGCGGTGGCGAAGCCCATGGCGTAAAGCGCGTCGTTGGTGTCGGCGCCTGGCATGTTTTCCTTCATCCACGCCAGCCATTCCTTCACCGCCGGATCGTCCTTCCACTGCGGGTCGCTCGGGTCCTTGGCGAAGCCGGCGGTCATCACGCCCACCGACTTGTCGAGGCCAGCCGGCTTCAGCGTGGCGCCGACCGAGGCCGAACCAAGGTGCAGGAAGGTCGCCGGCTTCCAGTTCAGGTCCGCCGCCTTGCTGATCGCCTGGGCGGCCTGCTTGGCGTAGGTGAACAGGAACAGCGCGTCGGCGCCAGCGTTCTTCAGGATCACCATCTGGCTGTCGACGGTCGGGTCCGTTGGCTGGAACATCTGGGCGCTGACAATCATCTTGTCAGCCTTGTCGCCGAGCCCTTCCTTGAGGCCCGCCAGCATGTCCTTGCCGAAGTCGTCGTTCTGGTACAGCACGCCGATCCTGGCGTTCGGATTAATCTTCAGCAGCTGTTTGGCGTAGAACTTCGCCTCGTCATGCAGGTTCGGCTGCCAGCCCGTGGTCCAGGGATATTTCTTCGGATCGTTGAAGGCGGACGAGCCAGCGGCGTTGAACAGGTGCGGCACCTTCTTGGCGTTCAGGTAAGGCCGGATCGCCATGTTCACCGGCGTTCCCAGCACGCCGAAAATCAGCGCCACCTCATCGCCCTCCACCAGGGAGCGCACGTTCTCGACGGCCTTTGGCGGCTGGTAGCCGTCATCGCGGCTGATGAAGGTGATCTTGCGGCCGTTAATGCCGCCCTTCTTCTCGTTCAGCCACTTGAAATAAGCGGTCTCGACCTTGCCGAGATTGCCGTAAGCCGACGCGGGGCCGCTATAGGCGATGGTCTGCCCGATCCTGATTTCCTTGTCAGAGGTTCCGGGGCCATATTTGGCTTCAGCCTGCGCGGCGGTTGCGCCCAGAACCATCGCCGCGCCAGCCAACAGGGCGCGGACGCGCAAAAACGTCTTCATAGCTTCCTCCCGACGGGCCAGAGACGGCCCGCACCGTTATTTGATCGGGCTAACCTGGCCAGTTTGCTGCGTGGGTCAAGCAAAAGTGACGTCCGGTCAGGCGTCGCCCCCTTGAAAACGCCCCTTGTCGCCGCCCAGGTCAGCCGCGCGGCTTGCCGCCCTCCAGCCCCGCCGCGCGCCGGTAAGCGGCGTAGGCGGGCTGATCGACCGCCAGCTTTTCCAGGGTGGCGGCGTAGAGATGGTCGATGACGGCCGGATCGTCCGCGTTCACGGCGCCGGAGGCGATGCCCGCCGCCAGGGCGGCGTTGAGGGTCGCCAGGTC
>Ga0182747_1003750_pt1 | contig 10125 bp, 9 predicted proteins | sample eDN3rd30CBELigBY_FD_128526 | JGI IMG/M metagenome (GOLD analysis project Ga0182747, IMG submission 128526) | Enriched backyard soil microbial communities from Emeryville, California, USA - eDNA 3rd pass 30_C BE-Lig BY (version 2) (version 2) | ecosystem: Environmental > Terrestrial > Soil >...
AAATCCTAGCTCTGCCATACCAATACTCATTTGACGGAAATATTCGGGATTATCCCCCCAAATATGAGCTACAATTGGCTGTTCATCTTCTGTAAAAGTTAAACGGCCACGCACACTTTTCATGCCCTCTGGATGACAATAGCTATCCGAGTTAGTAAACTCTGTGAAAAACACATCCGGTCGGCCGGCTTCACTTACGACGTGACGAAAAACAAGATCTGTCACATCCTCCATTGGGGCAAGTACAAAAAATGGCCGTGGTAAATCACGCCAAAAATTATCTATCATTTCAAAACTCAATTCCTCTCACTATGGATCAACTTCAAACACTCGCTCAAAAAATATAAAGCCAAATGTTCATTTCTTATAATCTTATATCATGATTCATCACTTATTATCAAACACACGGACATTTTTACATTTATGATTTGGGAAACTATGATGAAAATCAGCAATGTTTATTTTATCGAAAAACAGTCCTAAATGCTATGTATATAGATAAAAAAAGTTACTACCCTTTGTCCTTTTAGGCAGGTCTTTCACTGTTGTTGGGTTTACATGTATTAAATCTTTCCACTCTTGGCTTTTTTAAAGGTTTGTAAGATGAGAGAAAACACAAACAATATGGGTAAATAAATATACAGAAAGCTAGTGGTGACTATGTTCATAACAGTCCCTACTTCCTCAACATCTACTTTACTTTTGACATTAATCACCATGAAATGAACGATAATAATGGAGATCCATAATGAATATTTTGGTTTAAATTTAAACGATTCTTTCAACACTCGAATCGCCCCCCATAATGCCATACAACTAGGGGGAAGGATCACTAACAGCCATAAAAAAATAAAGATATATTCAAATCTTTCGATAAATGGAAAGCGGATAATTTTTGACATCATAAGGGTTGGCCAAGTAACATGTCCAAGCTGCCCATGGCTAAAATAAACAAAGGAGATGATGGTAACCACTAAATATAAAATGGTTGTATACACTTGTGAAATGTGGGCCCATTTTTGCGAATTTTGATTATTTTTAATAAAAGGAAAATAAATAAGTAAAAATTCTGGTCCTGAATACATAAAAATACTTTCTTTTGCTGATACAAAATAGTCACTTAAATTATGATTAAAAACGGGTAATAAATTCGTCCAGTACGCATATTGGAGTGGAAAATATACCGTTAATAGAAGGAGAGAAGGGATTAGCATCCCCCAAAAACAAATACCGGTAATGACCCTAAAGCCTCCAACAACTAAATATGAAATCACAAAAATCATAGTAAGTGATAAATACCAAATAGGAGAATAAGGAAAAACCCAAGTAATCAGCACTGATAAATAGGACCTAATGATAGATGCAACAATTAAAAGCATATATCCATAAAAGAAAATATTTAATAGGTTTCCTAGCCATCTCCCAAATATTTGTTGATGTAAAGACATAATATCCCCATTATTTGATTTCTTTAATAAGAAATACAGTAACCAAATAATGAGATGAATACTGACTCCAACTAATAAAACTGAAATCCATGCGTCTTGTTCTGCTCCCTTTATTATTTTACTTTGAAAATTCAACAAGCCTACACCGGTTTGGGTACTGTGAATCAGAAAAAATAAAAAAAAAGGAGAGACTGTTAAACTTTTATTTAATTGTTTACTCATTGTCATTCACCTTTTCTTTTTACTCTCCAATCCCTGCTTGAGATAGCTCTAATTTTAAATGTATATCCATGGCAATAGTTGGGTACACCTTTTCATAAAACTCCTTTTCGTTCCATTTTTGTGAATTCGCTCTTGCTAAGTCACCAATACCTAAAGGATCGACTTGATGCTTTTGAAATTTTACGAAAAGCTTTTCAAAATCCTTTTTCATTTGTTTTTCCAATTGCTTTTTTAACAATATGCTATTTTGTTTTTTTCTTAAATCCAGCCAGTCTGGAAAATCCTTTACCATTCCATTTAGTGTTATATTGAGTGTTACCTTTGATTTCGAATCTTTAATAATAATTGACTTTTTGTTTTTTCCATATAAAATGGCTAAAATTGCAGTATCCCTCGACCGCCCCATAGGTATGTTAAATTCTGTTTGTCCGATAATCACTCTTCCTCTTAAAATTTTATATAAGAAGCTTTCTTTTTGATTTAAGATAAGTTCCAGTTTGTCTTTTTTAAACACTGCTAGCCCTTTTACCTCAGTGTTACCCTTTTGATTTATCTTTAAAAAAGGAAGGGAGGGATCTCTTCCCTCTCCATAGAAATCGAATAAAAAACTTTGCAAAGTGGGAATTGGTACATTTTGCGTTCGGTAATTTTGTTGGATCATTTTATAAGGATAGTCGCTGTTTTTATCTTTATAGTTCATTAAAATTTCTCCTGCTGGTTTTTCTGAAACAGCCACTAACATATTGCTTCCAACTAAAGGATCCCTGCAAACAGTCTTAACAAAATAAGACACCCCATTTTCAGCTAGTTCTTTACCAAAGATTAAAAGATTCAATTTTCCAATTTCTATCGGTTTAGAAGATTGTGCATTTAGAGATTGTTTAATTAAATAGGATTTCCTTCCTTTCCCCTGTAAAATAGAACTCTCACCTTGTTTTTCATCTCCCGTATAATCTGTATAAAGTACCGTTCCAACATACTGGTTATTTACTTTATCAAAACCTAATACTTTTGGAAGTTGCATATCATCTATAATTTTTTGACGTGGGAAAGAGCAGCCAGGAATCATTAAAATGAGAGGCAAAAGAGCATAAAAATACCTTATTTTTTTCCGCTTCTGACTATTCATTATTAATATCATCCTTATCTTGATTTGGTGTAAATCTTTTTAATGTAAGGGGTCTTAAAAACCCGCTTCGTGTCGTTGTAAACCGATAGGAAGATCGAATAAAGCTGTCTCGAAAGTTCTTTATTCTAAAAGGAAATAGAGGGACCATATAGGGATTCCCCAAGGATTTAAGTTTTAATAAATGACCTACCAGAAGAACAAATCCGATGATAATTCCAAAGCCGCCCAAAAATGCTGCAAATAAAATAAGAGGAAACCGTATGAGACGAATGGCATTCGACATTTTAAAGATCGGAGTTGTGAAAGAAGCAAGTGCAGACAATGACACAATAATAAGTAAAACATTACTGGTTAGAGCAGCTTGGACTGATGCCTGCCCGATAACAATACCACCAACAATACCCAAGGTTTGTCCAATTTTTGTCGGCAAGCGTGCCCCTGCTTCCCTTAATAATTCAATGGTAATTTCCAAAAAAATAGCTTCCCATACCGGAGGAAATGGAACATGAGCTCTTGAACTAATTAGGGGTTGCAATAAATCATCAGGTACAACTTCATAATGAAAGGTTAAAATTGCAACATAAATTGGTGTCGCAAACAACGAGAAAATAACACTAATAATCCGTATAATTCGAAAAAACGACCCCAGTACCCAATTAAGATAATAATCCTCAGGAGATATGAAAAAATCTAAGATCGTTGTTGGTCCTGTAATGATGTAGGGAGACCCATTCGATATGATCGCAACTTGCCCCATAACCATTGCATATATAACCCTGTCTATCCGCTCAGTGGATAAAAAAATAGGAAAGGGAGTATTTGAATTATCTGAAATCATTTGATCAATTTGGGAATTATCGAAAATAACATCAAAGTTAATATCCTTTAGTCGTTGGCGAACAGTTTGAATATAATCTGGATTGGTAATTCCATCTAAATACGCAATGACTACTTCTGTTTTAGACATTGATCCAATTTTTATTTCTTCAAAAACTAACTCTGGAACAGCTATTTGCTTTCTTAACAAATGAAGATTAATACCTATATTTTCTACAAATCCAATTTTTGGGCCGATCACACTAAATTCATTTTCTGTATCATTATTCTCTCGATAACCAAGATTCGCATTTTCAATATTTATCGTTAAAAAATGTTGGTTGGAATCCTTTAATTGAACAATAACATGTCCTTTAATTAGTTTTTCTTCCACATCTAATGGATTAGTTGTAACTAAGAGATCCTCAAATGGAATAACTTTTTTTATATCATTCAATTCACTAATCTTCTCCATATTTTCTTGAATTGCGGGAAGAAGAAGGTTATTTATTTTCTTTGGATCCACCATACTCTTATAGTAACTAATGGTAATATCCTGTTCTCCAGATAGTAAAAATTGATGAAAATCACTCGATTTTTCAGCTTGGTCAAAAATTGTTTTTATTGACTTTTTCTCGTCTTCTGACTTCTGATTATTATTTTTATATTTTTGTAAAAACTTGAAAGGCATTTAGATCACCTAAATTGATTTTATGAAACTCCCAATCATTACTTTGCCCCTGCACTTAGTTTTCATTCCCAATGTATCTTTTTACTTTTATTTTTTAACGACAAAAAACTAACCAGAAATTTCTCCGGTTAGTTTTTTCTCACTATTGATTTACATTGTTATTTTTGAAATACCTTTCTAATAAACAGTTGTTTATTCTTATAAACAATTATACTTACCAAAGCTAGTATTACCCCTGATAATACGAATACAGTTCTTACCCCAAACAAGTCTGCTAATATCCCCATTACCAAAGAGCCAGCCCCAAAAATCCCCGTTCCAATCGCACTTAATGAGGTATATACAGTAGACAACTGCTCTTTGGTTACACTAGTTTGTATAACCGTTTGTTGAGGAATGTATTTGATTTGTCCAAATAGCCCCATAAATAGCGATAGACATAAGGCCATGAGCGGATTACTATTTAGGCTAAAAAATATGGTGACTATGAAACCAGTGAATGAACCAACAAAAATTAAAGTACCCAGGTTCTTTTCCACAAAACTAGGATATTTAATACAATAAATGCTTCCTATGATTAAGCCTAGAAAGAAAGCACCATTGACAAACCCCCACCACTTTTCATCAACGTGTAAAGCATCGTTAACGAAAACATATAAAATCGCCGCAATCCATACCGTCCCTGCAATGGTTTCTAACGTGTCTATCAAAGCAATTCTTTTCAATACAGGTGTATTTAATAATGTTTTCCAGCCCTCTTTGAGTTGTTCTAATTTCCCTTTTTGCTCCGATGAGGTATGACTAACAGTTTCTAATAAACTTAGCAAAACACTTGAAATTACGAACAAACATCCAACGAGCCAAATGAGTTGTTGCGGACTTAATATTATTAAAAACAGACTGCCTGCGAACCACATTACTGCTTGGATGATTTGAGTAACTGTTTCAGCAATTCCATTAGCTATTATTAAATCATCATTGTTTACATAGTGTGGAATTAATGTTTGTCTTATGGGATTTGCACAACCGTCCAGAAGCGCAATCAATCCAATTATGAAGAAGATTAGATAATAATTAGATGCTGTAATACCAGCGATCTTCAAACCCAAAATAACAAGCAGAATGGTCTTTCCAATTTGTGACCAAGCCATTAACCATTTTAAATTCACTTTTCCAACAAAAAGAGGAGTTAACATGCTGGAAACAAACATAGATGAAGTAATCGTAAATGGAACGAATGATGATACTGTTGCAGAATCTGTTAAGTTGAATATCACACTAATAACACTGACGATATATAGGACATCGCCCATATTTGCAAGCGAATGACCCAACAGTAACAGAGTAAAATTTTTATTCAATTTCATTCTACATCCCCCCGATATTTCAAAATTAGTATTGTTTACGGGAGAACTTAGATTGGACTGTTCATTTTATGCCTATCTCCTTTCAAAATCGGATAAACCTGGGGGATGTTGATTTATCTCAAAAATTTTTTAAAAAATGATTATATAAATTTTAGCAAATTTAAAACATTCAAAACAGGTGCGGAGCTAAACAATCTCAAAAAGATTAATCTTCAATTAATCTCTCGCTTTTTATATAATGAATTACATATTCAAACCTTATCAAACTCAGGAAGGAGAAACTACAATGGAAAACTTTTATATGTTTGTTCTTATGTGTATTTTTTTTATCATTTTACCCGGTCCCGATACTGCAATCACTACAAAAAATACGGTCACCGCTGGGAAATCCGGGGGCCTTAAAACACTTTTTGGTATTTGTTGTGCCCTTCTTATCCATACGTCTGCTGCTGTATTAGGACTTTCCGCCATCATTGTGAAATCCGCATTAATATTTTCTGTCTTTAAATATGTGGGGGCTGTTTACTTAATTTATCTGGGTGTTAAGACATTATGGTCTTTAAAGAACAAGGAAGTAGCAGCAAGTGCTGAGATGAATACAAAAAGCAAGTTTGCTAGTACATCTTGTTTTAAACAAGGGTTCCTTACCAATCTCTTAAATCCCAAAATTGCGATTCTTTTTTTAACCTTTTTCCCTCAATTTGTTGACCCTGGAAGCAATACTTTTTTACCGTTTGTTATTATGGGTACCACTTATACTGTCTTGACCGTGCTTTGGTCAGTACTTTATGTCCATTTAATTCATCAGATTAGTAATTTTATGAAAAAACCAAAAACACAAAATATTATTGAAGGACTCACGGGAACCATACTGATAGGCTTTGGGATCAGACTATTTCTTGAAAAGGCTCATCATTAAAAGTTTTATTTTTAGGTAAATTTCTAAATACTCAAAAAAGCTTACTCGTCGAGTAAGCTTAACCTCTATAAACACTATCACATTTTCCAGGTTTTGGTTCATAAAAACAATGTTCTTTAAATTGTCCAGATTGAGGTGAACCATACCATGTTGGAGGGCATGGTACATGTGGATTAAAATACCAAAGCGCATATTTTCCTGGGTGGTCTCTCCAGTAATCCAAATTTTGTTTTGCTAATCTTCTCTCAGCAGTCCTTGATCGTTGATAAAATACATTCCCTTTTTGAACTGCCTCAAAGGAATAATTTCCACCTTGAACTTGATAAATTACTTGCGGAACTGTCCTTAGTCCTTTAAAGTCTAAACAATTTGCTACAAGTCGGTTTACAATTACATTACCAACATATAACATTCCTTGTTGTCCTTCACCCTCGGCCTCAGCTCTCATCATCCTTGCCATTAAGTCAACATCTGAAAATTGTAATGAGATGGTAAAATAGGTATAAAGATTGTGAAAAGAAGAAACGAAGGAGTTTAGCTTTAATTTGATTTATAAGGGGGATTAATAATGAAAAGGATTTGCATTCAATGTCAAACTGAAATGATAAACGATTGTAAAATAAATGTTGAATATGACTTATCTGGAATTACGATTAAACAAAAGCGTAAAGGACTATTCAAAAGTGCTTCTGCAAGGACTAAAGCATCTGTATGTCCAAATTGCGGTTTTGTGGCTCTTTATATTGAAGAGTACGAAAAATTTAATAAATAATTAATATAAAGGACGTCCAAAAAGCTAGACTTTTTGGACACCTTCATTTACACAACTTACATTGTACTAATGTCAATTACGAATCGATACTTCACATCTGAAGCTAAGACGCGTTGGTAGGCTTCGTCAATTTGGTCTGCGGAAATTACTTCAATCTTAGGAACAATGTTATGTTTTGCACAGAAGTCCAACATTTCCTGAGTCTCACGGATTCCTCCAATCATTGACCCTGCAAATGAACGGCGATGACCGATAAGGGAGAACACATTTAATGAAAGTGGCTCTGCTGGCGCACCGACGTTGACCATTGTGCCATCCAGTGCTAGTAACGAAAGGTAGGCGCTAATATCAATCTTAGCACTTACTGTATTTACGATAAGATCGAATGTTCCTGTAAGTTTTTGGAATGTTTCTGGATCGCTTGTGGCATAGTAGTTGTCTGCTCCTAATTGCAGGCCATCGTCCTTTTTCTTCAATGATTGTGAAAGAACGGTAACCTCAGCACCCATGGCATGCGCAATTTGGACAGCCATATGACCCAGACCGCCCAAACCAACAACCGCTACTTTCTTACCTGGTCCCGCCTCCCAATGGTTTAGTGGTGAAAATGTCGTAATACCTGCGCAAAGTAAAGGTGCTGCGGCATCAAGCCCAATGCTATCAGGAATCCTGACTACAAAGTTCTCCGTTACGACGATGTGGGTAGAATAGCCACCTTGTGTAGGCTCGCCGTATTTGTCGACACCAGCGTAAGTAGGGACATTTCCTTTCAGGCAGTATTGTTCCTCTCCTTTACGGCAGTTCTCACAATCCCCACAGGAATCAACCATACATCCAACCCCTACCCGATCACCAACCTTGTACTTTGTGACCTCTGCTCCTACTTCCGTGACAATTCCCGCAATCTCGTGACCCGGTACGAGTGGATAATTCACGGGGCCCCATTCGCCGTGCGCCGTATGGATGTCAGAATGGCAAATCCCTGCATATTTAATTTCAATCAGAACATCACGGGAATCAAGATCGCGTCTTTTAATTTCAGCCGCTCGAAACGGTTTGTCTGGACCATCAACAGCTCGTGCTTTAGCAGTTACCATTAATAAAACCTCCAATAATTTATATTTTTTCAAGAGGATTCACTTTAAACGAGACTCATTCATGTTCAAATTCCCCATCTATCATATTTACCCTCTTCTCTCCCCTTGCAAAACAATCTTAATCCTTAGAGTTAACTCTAGGTCAAGTAAAATAATCGAATAAATTTTAGCCTTTTAATTTCCCTTTTTATGTATACGTGACCTTTGACTTTAAGCATTTAGCATGCTAAAATCCTCCCTATCCTAGAGTTAACTCGAAGTGCATATCAAAAAGGATGGGAGATAAATGATGAAGACTTATTCTATCAGCGAAGTTGCAAAAGAATTAAACCTTACAGTATATACCTTGCGTTACTACGACAAGGAGGGTCTTATTCCTTTTGTAGAACGAACACCTAGCGGAATACGAATGTTTAAAGAATCCGATATCGGCGCTCTAAAAGTAATTGAATGTCTAAAATCCACTGGGATGCCGATTAAAGAGATTAAAAATTTTATTGATTGGTGTTCTGATGGGGATTCAACTTTGCAACAACGATATGACATGTTTATGGAACGAAAAGCGAATGTAGAAGCACAAATGGAAGAACTAAAAAAAACCATGGAAGTAATCGAGCATAAATGCTTATATTACAAGACTGCATTGGATGCCGGCACGGAAGATATTCATAAAAATGATAAAATAGAAGTTTCTACTATTAATTAGGGCTCACAGTATTGTGGGACATTTCTCCTTAAATGTTAATGTATTTAAAACCATCTAAAGAAAAAAAGCCGAGCATCCCAATTCAAACTAAGATGCTCGGCTTTTTCGATTGAAAATATTTAAACTAAACCTGCATAGCCACATCCTTGGTATCCATCCCTAATTCAATAGATAAAAAATTTCAATTTACCGAAGAAAATTCTCAATGACGGTAATTTGTTCTTTAGTATTTAATGCTGGGGCATGACCAAGTTTTGGAATCGTTACCATTTGACAGTTTGGTTTTTGCTTCATTTTTTCTGCAACATCGAGAGGTAGAACGTCGGATATTTCTCCTCGAATGAGTAATATTTTTGATTGAATTGCTTTCCAGTAGTTCCATAAGTTTAGATCTTCTGTGTGCTGAAATTGCAAAGCAATGTTTGGATCATAATCAGGACTCACTCCACCCTCATCTCTTCTTCTACATGAGTATTGGGTAAAATCATTCCACTCCTCTTCATTCGAAAGACCAAATGTGGTATAAATGGTTTGATAATACTTCTTTAATTCACTAAAGGTTTTAAATTGCGGTGGATTCCCTACATAGCTAATAATTCGTTTAATGCCTTCAATATCCTGTACAGCATTTTCAGAAGCACCTGCTCCAATGTCATTTAAAACTAAATGTGAAATCCGGTTCTGATGATTAGGCGTTCCAGCAATACGCATTCCAATGGCTCCACCCATTGAGGTCCCAACCCATCGGACCCGTTCGATTCCTAAATGGTCCAATAATTGAATCGCCAGGTTACTGTAGTTTTCAAAACAATAGTCCTTTTCAGGGGAAGAACTCCATTGGCTCAATCCCCGCCCAATTGTATCCGGACAAAGGATATAATAGTTTTGGGATAGATGGCGGGCTAAAATATCAAAGTCTCGCCCATTTCGAGTTAAACCGTGCCAACAAACCACAGCT
>Ga0182747_1003752_pt1 | contig 10121 bp, 8 predicted proteins | sample eDN3rd30CBELigBY_FD_128526 | JGI IMG/M metagenome (GOLD analysis project Ga0182747, IMG submission 128526) | Enriched backyard soil microbial communities from Emeryville, California, USA - eDNA 3rd pass 30_C BE-Lig BY (version 2) (version 2) | ecosystem: Environmental > Terrestrial > Soil >...
GTCGATCACGCCCGTTTCGGGGTCGATCTCCAGTTCGACCACGGTGGCCCCGGTCGGATAGGCCGGGATGCGGCCGGTAAAGCTCGCGGTCGAAGCCAGCGGCTGGCGCAGTTCGTCCGGCAGGTTCGGATTCTCGTCGATGGCCTTGGCGACATCCACGATCGAGAGCCGGCGGTTGCTGTTGCGCGGCATCAGCAGGCCGTCCTCGAACACGATCTCCTCGGCCGGGACATCGAGCAGCGCGGCAGCCACGCCCGACGCCTGCTTCACGATCTTCTCGCTCGCCTCGACCATCAGCATTCCGGCGATCCGCATCGAGCGGTCAGAATGGGTGCCGCCGCCGGACACGACCTTCGCGGTGTCGCCCTGCACGAAGCGGATCTGCTCCGGGTGAACGCCGAGCTTGTCCGCCATCACCTGCGCGAAGCTGGTCTCGTGGCCCTGGCCGGTGGACTGGGTGCCGACGGTCAGCTCGACGGTGCCGTCCGGCTGGACCTTCACGTCCACCCGCTCATGCGGCGCGCCGACCGGCGATTCCACGTAGTTCGACACGCCGATGCCGCGCAGCTTGCCGGCCTTCTTCGAAGCGCGGCGGCGCGCCGGAAAGCCGGCCCAGTCCGCCGTTTCGAGCACCCGGTCCATGTTGCTGCGAAAGTCGCCGCTGTCGAATTTGAGGCCGAAGGCGGTGCGATACGGCAGCTTGCGGTGAGGAACGAGATTCTTGCGGCGGATCGCCACGCGATCCATGCCCAGCCGCGCCGCCGCCATATCCAGCAGCCCCTCGATCACGAGATGGGACTCGGGCCGCCCCGCCCCGCGGAACGGCGCGGTCGGCACCGTGTTGGTCATCACGGCGCAGACGCGCACGGTGGCCAGAGGAACGTCATAGACCGTGGTGGAGACGCGATAGCCGTTGTTGAGCCAGACATAGGAGACCGTCTGGCCGCCGACGCCGCCATACATCTCGAAGGCGAATGCCTGGATCTTGCCATCCTTGCTGACGCCGAGCTTTGCCTTCGTCACCATGTCGCGCCCCTGGAAATCCGTCAGGAACGCCTCGGAGCGGTCGCTGGTCCATTTCACCGGCCGCCCGACCCGCTTCGCGGCCCATACCACGATGATGAGTTCGGGATTCGGGTTGGTGCGCGAGCCGAAGCCGCCGCCCGTGTCCGGACAGATGGTGCGGATGCGGTCCTGCGGCACGCGCAGACAGTCCGCGATGCCCTGGCGGTGGCGATGGGCGCTCTGGCTGCCCGCGATCAGGAGATAGCTGTCGGTCTGCGGATCATAGCTGCCGATGGCCGAGCGCGGCTCCATCTGCATGGTCGCGATGCGCTGGTTGCGGAAGGTGCGCTCGACCACGAGATCGGCGGCGTCCAGCGCGGCGAGAGTCCGCTCCCGCTCGCCGAACACCTGCTCCACGGCGATATTGTCCGGCGCCGCCGGCCATAGCACCGGAGCGCCGGGCTCGATCGCCCGCATCACATCGGTGACCGCGGGCAACACCTCGTAATCGACATCGACCAGCTCGGCCGCATCCTTGGCGGCATACACCGTCTCCGCGATGACCACCGCAACGGCCTCGCCGACATACCGGACCCGGTCCACCGCCAGCGGCAGATGCGGCTCGTCCAGCACCTTGCGAGTGTCCGAGGCAGCGAAAGCCTTCAACTTGTGGTCGATGACATCGGCCGGATTGGGGATCTGGGGAATGCCGATGAGGCCGTCTGCGACATAATCGCCACCCGTCAGAACGGCCACCACGCCGGGGGCCTCAAGCGCCGCCGATACGTCGATCCCGTTGATCCGCGCATGCGCATGGGGGGACCGCACGAAAATCGCAACTGTCTGATTTTTCTCGACGATATCGTCCGTATACCGCCCTGCGCCGCGCACGAAACGGCGGTCCTCGAAACGGGGCATCGCCCGTCCGATATAGGGTCCCCCCTCCCGCACTTCGTGATTCGTGTCGCCAGCCATCAATGCAGCCTTTCCGTCCCCGACCATCCCGGATCCCATGCCGCGATGATCTGGCAGGCAATCGTTATGCTGTCAAAAGTGTTCTGGACGGCAGGCCGCCCCCGGCCATGCCCGGGATGACGGAGAGAGGCTTATGGTCTATAAGCCCCGCCCAGGGATGAAACACTGGAATGGGCGAATGAACGCGATCGACAAGACCACCACCAATCCGTCGGCTCCCGTGGATTTCGACCGCTTCCGCCTGAGAAATTTTATCGACAGCCTTGCCCAGCACGGCGAACTCGACATCCGCCCGGACAATATCGACCTCGCGGACATCGCGGAGATTCTCGAAGCCAACCCCAAGGCAGTCTGGTTCAAGTCGGTCGGCCCCGAGAAGCAGGAGCTGGTCGGCAACGTGATCGGCAGCCGGACCCGGCTCGCCCATGCCTTCGGCGTGGAACCGGACCAGTTGCTGAACGAGATCCAGCGCCGGCTGCGCAACCGCCCGGAAATGATCGATGTGGGCCGCGACGCGGCGCCGGTGCAGCAGGTGGTCATCACCGGCGACGACATCGACCTGACGACCCTGCCGGTTCATTTTCAACACGGGACGGACGGCGCGCCCTATATCTCCTCCTCCGTGGATTTCGCCATCGATGCGCGGACCGGCATCACCAATTCCGGCTTCCGCCGCCTGATGCTGCGCGGCAAGACGGAGACCGGAATCGATCTCGTCTCGCCCAGCGACCTGCGCGCCATCTATGAGGCGAGCGTCGCGGCCGGCAAGCCGCTGCCGGTGGCCTTTGTCGTCGGCGGACATCCCATCGACCAGGTCGCCGCCACCATGCGCCTGCCGGTGGATGAACTCGGCCTCTGCGCCTCCTTACGTGACGCGCCGATGCCTGTCGTCAAATGCATCACGAACGATATCCGCGTGCCGGCGGACGCTGAATGGGTGCTGGAAGGCTATCTCGACGAGCGCGGCCATGTGGAGAAGGAAGGGCCCTACGGCGAATTCCTCGGCTACTATGGCGAGGTGAAACACAACCCGGTGTTCCATTGCACCGCCATCACCCGCCGCAGCGACGCCCTGTTCCAGACTTCCACCATCGGCGGCCTGACGATGGAGAATACCGACACCGCGCAGGTTTGCGCCCTGCGCACCGAGGTCATGGTCTGGCGCGCGCTGGAAGTCGCGGTGCGCGAGCCGCTCGCGGTCTATGCCACCACTTCCAGCGGCGGCATGCTGAACGTGCGCATCAAGATGCGCCAGCGCGTGCCCGGCGAGGCGCGCAACGCCATCACCGCCGCTTTCTCCTCGCTCGCCAACGTGAAGCATGTTTTCGTGGTCGATCCGGATATCGATATCTTCTCCGACGCCCAGATGGACTGGGCGCTGGCGACCCGCTTCCAGGCGGACCGCGACCTGATCGTGACCACGGGCCTGCGCGCCCTGCCGCTCGACCCCTCGCTCAATCCCGGCGCGCGCGCCGGCGCCAAGGCGGGCTTCGACCTCACATGGCCGTTCGGCACCGGCGGCCGGCTGGAGACGCGCACGCCCTCCCCGCCGCGCTACGAAGGCAAGCGCTTTCCTTCCATCGAGGCAGCGCTGCGCGACGGGCCGAAATATTACGAGGAACTGATGGCCGCCATCGGCAGCCGCGACGGCCGCGAGATCGTCCGCACGCTGGAGGACCTTCGCCGCACCGTCACGATCGAACGCGACGCAGAGGGGCGCTACTCCATCAAATAGCCGCCGCGCACCCTGTCGAACAACGATAAAATCAAATCCGGAGGAAAGCTGATGCGGAAACAACATGTGGCGGGCGGCATGCTCGCTGCGGCACTCATCTTCGCAGCGCCCGCCAGCGCGCAGAACACCACCGGCGCGGCACAGACCGTGAAGGTCGGCATCGCGCGTTCGCTCGCGTCGGTGGCGACCCATATCGCCATCGAGAAAGGCTATTTCCGGGAGGTCGGCATCAACGTCGAGATCCAGGATCTCGATTCCAGCGCCGACGCCATGGCGATCCTCGCCCAGGGCGGCCTCAACATCATCGAAGGCGGCGTCTCCGCCGGCTATTTCAACGCGCTCGACAAGAAACTCCCCCTCACGATCGTGAGCGACCGCACCAGTTCCCCCATCGGGCACAAGCTGCTGGTGCGCAACGACCTCAAGGACAAGATCAAGTCCATCGCCGATCTCAAGGGCCGCGTCACCACGACCAACGGCCCGGGCTCCATCGCCACTTATGAGACCGCGAAGATCCTCGAAAGCGCCGGCCTCACCATCAAGGATGTCGATCTGCGCGTGATGCCGTTTCCCAATCTCGCGGTCGCTTTCGAGAACAAGGCCATCGACGCGGCGCTCGCGATCCTGCCCTGGTCCGTCCAGCTTCCCGACAAGGGCATGGCCTTCGAATTTCTCGACGTCGATGACGTCGTGAAGCCTTCTCCGATCCAGATCGCCGTCAACATCCTCAACACCGACTGGGCTGCCAAGAACAAGGACCTCGCACAACGCTATTTCATTGCCTACCAGCGCGGCGTGCGGGACTATTGCCAAGCTTATCATCACGGACCGAACCGCAAGGAGGTCATCGACATCGCCGTGAAGACCGGAGCGGAACGCCGGCCGGAGTTCCTCAACACCTTTCCCTGGCCGGGCCGCGACGTCGCCAGCAAGCCGATGACCGCGAGCATTCTCGACGCCCAGGCCTGGTTCCGCAACAACGGGCTGACCCGCGCCGATCTGCCGGTCGAACGGCTGGTCGATACGTCCTATGTCGATCAGGCCAACAGCAAACTCGGCCCATTCGAACTTCAGAACAAGGCGAGCAAGCTGCCAAGCTGCCGCTGATCAACTCCAGACAGAACAACCAAAACTCCAGACAGAACAACCAACCGGAGGACCCCATGCGAAGCACGATTGCTCTCACACTTGCCCTTTCCCTCGCCGGCGGCCTGACGGCAGCCCACGCCCAGGACACCACCGTCAAGATCGCGACGGCGCGCTCGCTCGCCTCCCTCGGCACCTATATCGGCGTCGAGAAGGGGTACTTCAAAGAGGCCGGCATCAATGTCGAGGTGCAGGAACTCGATTCCAGTGCTGACGCCATGGCGCTGCTCGCCCAGGGCGGCTTGCAGATCGTGGAGGGCGGCATTTCCGCCGGCTTCTTCAATGCGCTGGACCGCGGCCTGCCGGTCACCATCATCGCGGACCGCACCAGTTCGCCGATCGGCCACAAGATCCTGGTCCGCAACGATCTCAAGGACAAGATCAAGTCGATCAAGGACCTGAAGGGCACCATCACGACGACCAACGGCGCCGGCTCGATCTCGCTCTACGAGACCGGCAAGGTGCTGGAGTCGGTCGGGCTGAGCATCAAGGACGTCGAGGTGAAGGTGATGCCGTTCGGCCAGCTCGCCGTGGCTTTCGCCAACAAGGCCATCGATTCCGCGCTCACCATCCTGCCGTGGTCCTCCACGCTGCCGGCCCAGGACATGGCTTTCGAACTGCTCGACACCGACGATGTCATCAAGCCCTATCCGATCCAGATCGCGGGCGTGCTGGCGAATACCGACTGGCTCAAGAAGAATCCCGACCTCGCGAAGAAATATATGACCGCCTATATGCGCGGCATCCGCGACTTCTGCCAGGCGTATCACCACGGTGCCAATCGCGAGGAGATCATCCAGATCGCCATGCGGACGGGCGTCGAGCGGCGGCCGGAATTCCTCAACAAGTTTCCCTGGGCGGGACGTGACGTCTACGGAAAGGTCAACTCCGAAAGCCTGATGGATTCCCAGGCCTGGTTCCGCAACAACGGCTATACCAAGGCCAACCTGGGGCTGGAGCGCCTTTTCACTTCCGAATATATCGACCATGCCAACAAGGAACTCGGCGCGTTCAAGCTGGATAACGAAGCCAGCACGCTCAAGAGCTGCCGCTGAAACCGTGTTGCGGCCGGGCCCTCGCCGGGTCCGGCCGGCTGGAACGATCAGGGAGTCATACATGAATGTCATCGCCAACAGCGAACGGCAGGGCGCCACGGCCGTCCCAGCCGCCACTGAACGGCGCGGCGCCTCCATCGACATTGTCGACGTCAACAAGGTCTATGGCGAAGGCCCGAAACGAGTCGTTGCGTTGCAGGACATCAACCTGCGGATCGAGCCGGGCGAGTTCGTCTGCCTCGTGGGGCCGTCCGGCTGCGGCAAATCCACGCTGCTGCGCATCCTCGCGGAGCTGGACTATCAGACCAGCGGCGATATCAACGTCGATGCCGAAGGCTGGGCCGTGGAGAACGCCATGGTGTTCCAGGAGAGCGGCCTGTTCCCCTGGATGAATGTCGAGACCAACGTCCGCTTCGGCCTCGACACCCGCAACGTGCCCCGCGCCGAGGCCGACCGCCGCGTCGAGGACGCCCTGCGCCTCGTCGGCCTCACCAAGTTCCGGCATCACTATCCGCACCAGCTTTCCGGCGGCATGCGCCAGCGCGGTGCCATTGCCCGCGCTTTCGTAACCAATCCCGGCATGCTGCTGATGGACGAGCCTTTCGCGGCGCTCGACGCGCAGAACCGCACGATCCTGCAAGCGGAACTGGTGCGCCTGTGGGAACAGACCGGCAGGACGGTGATCTATGTCACCCACTCGATCGACGAAGCTCTCCTGCTCGGCACCCGCACCGTGATCATGACGGCCCAGCCGGGGCGCATCAAGACCATCGTGGACGTGCCGTTCGCGCGCCCGCGGGATGTGGTCGAACTTTCGTCGAGCCCCGAATTCGGCAAGCTCAAACTCGAAATCTGGCGTGTGCTTGAAGAAGAAGTCAATCGCGCCCGCGCGGAGATGGAACGATGAGCGTTGAAACGATGAAGATGTCGGAGCGCAGCGCCGCCAAGGTGGCCCGCGCCCGCGCCGCCGAGAAAGCCCAGCGCAAATCCGGCAAGGTGCAGGAGCGGCTGCTCTATCTCGTCTCTCCGATCGGCCTGCTGCTGATCTGGCAGCTTCTCCTGATGGCCGGCTTCGGCGACCGCCGCTTCATCCCGGCGCCGAGCGACATCGCCGTCCGCTACTATGACGAGCTCGTCAACGGGATGCTGATGACGCATATCGGCGCGACCGTCTGGCGAGCCGTATCCGGCTATCTGCTTGGTGCCATCCCGGCCATCGCCATGGGCCTGCTGATGGCGATGTACCGGCCGGTGCGGCTGTTCTTCGATCCTCTGATCGCCGCAATCATGCCGATCCCGAAGGTCGCGCTGATGCCGCTGCTGCTGCTGGCGCTCGGCTTCGGCGATGCCTCCAAGATCGTGCTCGTCGCCATCGCGGTGTTCTTCCCGGTCATCCTGAACACTTATGCGGGAGCCTCCAATATCGAGAAGATCTACTGGGATGTCGCCAAGAACTATGGCGCGAGCCAGCAGGTGCTGTTCCGCCGCATCATCTTCTTCGGCGCGCTGCCGATGATCTTCGCCGGCATGCGCATCGCACTGGCGATCTCCTTCATCGTGCTGGTGGCGTCCGAATTCGTGGCGTCGAAAACCGGCCTCGGCTACCTGATCTGGAGTTCGTGGGAGCTGCTGCAAGTGGACGTGATGTTCGTCGGGATCGTCACCATCGGCTTCATCGGCCTCATCGCCTCGGCCCTGATGCAGGAACTCCAGCGCTGGGCGATTCCCTGGAAAACGACCTGAACCCTCACCCCTCACGACAAAGGGCCGGCATCCGCCGGCCCTTTTTTATGCGCTTATGCACGATCGATCGTCCGATACGCCGCCGCAGCCCGCCGCGCTTCATTCCACGCGGATGACGCGCCCCGGCGCTGCCGTCAGTGGCCGCCGCCTTCGGTGAGTTTCCAGGCCGGCGGCTCATGGGCGTCGATCAGCACGAAGGCGATGCGGCAGACCTCGTTGCCATTGTTCACCCAGGCGTGGTTGGTGCCCTGCTGCACCATGATGTCGCCGGCTTTCAGATGCACCTCGCTGTCGTCCATCAGCATGTCGATCTCGCCGGACAGAACGATGGCATAGTCGATGCTCTTGGTGCGATGCGTGGAGGGGTGGCGCGCCGGCTTGCCGCCGTCCGCGATGCCCATTTCCTTCAGCATGGCGGCATTGTCATGGGTCGCGCCGCCCGGCGTCGGCGGGAAATCGACGATGCGCAGCACCGAGCCGTTCGCCGGTGGCGCGACGCCGATGTCGCGGTTCGCCGTGTCCGCGTTGGAGGACATGTCGGCCGGCGTGCCGTCCGTCACCCACAGCAGGGTGGAGATGACATTCGCGGCCTTGCGCTCCTTGATGTTGGGCGCGATGTCGTCGATCACCACGATGGCTTTTCCGCTCTCGTCATGACCCGTGACGACGCGGCGCACCTTTCCGTACATATCCGTTCCCTCTGTCCTGGGTCCCATGCCGGGACCCTTGCGTTTCCGGCCGGCACCATGCCGAACGTATCGGGTCCCGTCCAGAGACCTGCGTGTCATTCCGGAAGCGACGGGCGAGCGGGCTCTTTGGGCTTGCCGCATCCGTGGCGGAATGCTCAATTGCGCGGCGCCGGCCGCACGCGGCCGCGCCCCACTCCGGAGGAATGACGAATGGCGGACCGCCCGCGCGTGATCGCGCTCGAAGAACACTATCTCGACGCGGAGCTGAGAAGCCACTTCCAGGGGGCCGACCGCATGGGCCCGCCGCCGATCATCAAGGCCATGGAAGATGTCGGCGAACAGCGCATCAAGGCAATGGACGAAGCCGGCGTGGATGTGCAGGTGCTGTCCCATGCGGCGCCCTCGACCCAGAAGCTCGACGCCGATTCCGCCGTGGCCATCGCCAAAGGCACGAACGACCGCCTGCGCGATATTTGCAGCAACCATCCGACCCGCCTCGCCGGCTTCGCCGCGCTGCCGACCGTCGCGCCGGAAGCCGCCGCGGACGAGCTGGAGCGCTGCGTGAACAAGCTCGGCTTCAAGGGCGCGATGATCCATGGCCTGACCAACGGCGAGTTCATCGACCTGCCGAAATACTGGCCGATCTTCGCCCGCGCCGAGGCGCTGGACGTACCGATCTATCTGCATCCCGCGCTGCCCGACGAAGCCGTGGTCGGGCGCTATTATCAGGACTATGCCAAGGACTTTCCCGGCATTCTCACCGCCGGCTGGGGCTTCACGGTGGAAACAGCGACCGCCGGCATCCGCATGGTGCTGAGCGGCGTGTTCAAGAAGCATCCGAAACTGAAGATCATCCTCGGCCATCTCGGCGAAGGTCTGCCGTTCCTGCTGTGGCGGATGGACCAGACCTTCTCGCGCGACGGCCGCGTGGACTTCCGCCACGAATTCTCCAGCCACTTCTACCTGACCACCAGCGGCAACTTCTCCAATCCCGCTCTGCTCTGCTCGGTGATGGAGATGGGGATCGACCGCATCCTGTTCTCGGTCGATTATCCCTTCGTGGACCAGAAGCCGGCCACCGAATGGATGAAGACCGTGCCGCTCTGCCAGGAGGACCGCGTCAAGATCCTCAGCGGCAACGCCGAGAAACTGCTGAAGATGTGACGACCGAAGTTCGGGGCCCGGCCGGAGACAAGCAGATGTCACGCGAGATCATGACGCGCTGCATGAACATTGCGGCCGGGCTGTTCGTCGTTTGGGCGGCCTGGCTCCCGGCCGCACAGGCCCAGCCTAACGCCGTCTCGACGGCTGCTCTCGAAGCGGAGGTTGAAAAGGCGCGGCAAGTCTGTGCTGATCACCGTATCTTTTCAGCGCACCAGAACTGTGAATGCATCGGCGAAAAGTTTCGCGAAGCCAGACTGAAGGCAGGCCCCCAGCAAAGCCTCAATAACATCATAAACTCTATCGGCACACTGTGTCCCGACAAGGCGTCCATCACGGCCTATCGATACAAACTATGCCTGAAGAACGCCGCCTTTTCGTATCGGGATTTCCCGCGTGAACGCCATGAGACGTTCTGCACCTGTGTCTCGCAGGACTATGCCAAGCGATATATGGCAGCACCGATCAACTCCATCAGAAGCCAGACCTCTATGAATGTTCAGGCTCAAGTGGCGTGTGGCAGCGGACAGTTCCTTCGCGAGCGCGGGGAGATGCGAAAGAAGCGGCTCGAAGAGCAGAAATCACGTCTCTGACGACCCGCGCCCGGCGGAA
>Ga0182747_1003755_pt1 | contig 10107 bp, 8 predicted proteins | sample eDN3rd30CBELigBY_FD_128526 | JGI IMG/M metagenome (GOLD analysis project Ga0182747, IMG submission 128526) | Enriched backyard soil microbial communities from Emeryville, California, USA - eDNA 3rd pass 30_C BE-Lig BY (version 2) (version 2) | ecosystem: Environmental > Terrestrial > Soil >...
GACCACGCTCGGCCAGTACGGCGACTGGATCTTCACGCTCGTGCGCACCGATCCGGAGGCCAAGAAGCAGGCGGGGATCTCGATGCTGCTGATCGACATGGCCAGTGAGGGCCTGACGGTCCGGCCGATCGAGTTGATCGATGGCGGCCACGAGGTCAATGAGGTGTTCTTCGACAACGTGCGCGTGCCCGCCGAGAACCTGGTGGGCGAGGTCAACAAGGGGTGGGACTACGCCAAGTTCCTGCTCGGCAACGAACGCGTCGGCGTCGCCCCCGTGGGTGCGACCAAGCGCAATCTGGCCGCGGCCAAGGATGTGGCCAAGACAGCCGGCCCGGGTGGTTCGTCCCTGTTCGACGATGCGGTGTTCGCGGCTCGTGTGGCGGATCTGGAGAACGAGATCCTCGCGCTGGAGTTGACCGCGATGCGGGTGGTCGCGAACTCTGCCGATGGCAAGCCGCATCCGGCGTCGTCAGTCATGAAGTTGCGGGGCACCGAGCTGCAGCAGGCCGTCACCGAGTTGTACGTCGACATCGCGGGGACCTCGGTCATCGCGTCCGGTGCAGGTGCCGATTCCGACATCGAGGACTGGGCGCAGGTGTCCGCGCCGGTGTATCTGAACATGCGCAAGGCATCGATCTACGGCGGCTCCAACGAGGTGCAGCGTCAGATCATCGCCGGCGGCATCCTGGGACTGAGGGGCTGACAACAATGGATTTCGTCTACGACACCGAGCAAGAGGCCCTCAAGGACGCCATCGGCGCCCTGTTGGGCAAGGCGTACGACTCCAGCGAGACCCGTCGGGAGGTCACCAAGACCGATCCCGGCTGGTCCGAGGGGACCTGGCAGCAGTTGGCCGAGACCGGTGCGCTGGGGTTGCCGTTCGACGAGGCCGATGGTGGCTTCGGAGCGGGTCCGGTCGAGGTTGCGATCGTGGCCGAGGAGATCGGTCATGTCATCGCGCCCGAACCCTATGTGGAGTCCGTCGTGCTGGCCGGTGGCCTGGTGCAGGCGCTCGGCACCGATGAGCAGCGTGCGCGGATCCTGGGCGGCATCGCCGAGGGCACGATCGTCCCGGCGGTCGCACACACCGAGGTCGGCGGCCGCTACAGCGAGCAACCGTCCGCTGTGACGGCATCCGGTTCGGGCGACTCCTGGACACTGTCGGGCACCAAGGAGCCGGTCATCACCGGCGAGCGGGCCGATCTGCTGATCGTCACCGCAGCCCTTCCCGACAGCGGTACCGGCGTCTTCGTGGTCGAACCGGACGCGACGGGCCTGACCCGTACCGGGTACCGCACGATGGACGGCGGCCGCGCCGCCAAGGTCACGTTCGCCGACACACCTGCCACACCACTGGGCCAAGCCGGCGCCGACACATCGGCCGCCGTCTCCCTGGCCGTGGCCAAGGCACAGGTCGCCTACTGTCACGAAGCTCTGGGCGCGATGGAGACCGCGCTGTCCACGACGGTCGAGTACCTGAAGACGCGCAAGCAGTTCGGCGTGCCGCTGATGACGTTCCAGGCGCTCACCTTCCGTGCCGCCGACATGTACGTGCAGGTCGAACTGGCCCGCAGCATCGTCATGTGGGCCACCCTGGTGCTGGCGGACAGCGAGGATGCCACCTTCCAGATCGAGGCGGCACAGCGCGCCAAACTCAAGGTCAGCAAGGCCGCCCGCCACGTATCGCAGGAAGCAGTCCAACTGCACGGCGGCATCGGCGTCACCGCCGAATACAGCATCGGCCACTACATGTCACGCCTGACCGTCATCGACCACCTGCTCGGCGACGGAGCCCACCACCTCCAGAGCCTCGCGGACTCGGTGGACGACCACGCCGAGTACGACCCCTTCGGCGAGTAGAGTCCCCGCGATTCGTGAAGAAGGCGTTCACTCCGATCGGACGGAGTGAACGCCTTCTTCACATTCTTCGGCCGTCGTGGTCACGACGTCGATCACATGCGATCGAAGATCCTGCCCGTCAGAGCGACCAGTGCCGATGTCGCGGCTGCTTCGTCGTGCCACACCTCGACACCGGGCTTGACCTGGAATCCCTGAGTCCCCTTGAGCGCGAAGAAGGTCACCATCGCAGGCAGGTCCGTGTCTCCACCGCCGACGAAGTGAAGTTTCATCTCATCGGCCGGCCCATCGATGTCCTGGAGTGACTCCAGGAGCGGCGTCACACGGGTGCGGTAGTCACGTTCGGGAAGCAACACGATCTGGAATATCGGCAGGCCGGTGGGACCAGTTGATTCGGGGATGGCCAGTTCCCATTCGCACATGGGAAGTCCCATGGTGTTTCCTTCGGCCGCGACCACCTCGAAACCGGTCGCCTCGGCGATCTCTTCATCACTGAGGAGGTTGCACACCACCTGCTCGTCGGTGTCGGCCTCACCTTCATCGACATCAGGGGTCGCAGAACCCGGGTTCGTCAGCGCTGTGGGTTCGGACGCTGGTTCATCGTCTCCTCCGCAGGAGGACACCAGCAGTGCCGGCACGATGATCGCGGGCACGAGCATCCGGCGATAGCGGATTCGTCGCTTCGTCATCGGCTCATCACCGCCACGGTCACGGTGTTGCTCATGCTGGAATGGATCGAGATCTCCCATTGCGGTCCGACCGCTTCTGTGGCGCCGGACGCCGTTGACACGGTGTAGCCGGCAGCACTCAACTGTGCGGCGTAGTCCTCGACCGGCGTCTCGGTCGGGCTCTTGAGCATCAACAGGATGCTCCACCATTCGCTGTCGACGTCGGGCCCGGACTCACCGCCGATCTTCTTCGCGGACGTGAACTCAGGCAGCGGCACATCGTCGGGGAAGTCCTCGGGCAGACCATCACCGGACGCCTTCTTCGCGCTGTCACCGGGTTCGTCCTCAGCCGAGGTGCCGGGCGGGCTGTCCTCCGCCGAGGATTCGCCGCCGCACCCGGCCAGCAGCGCGGTGCTGAGGATCACGGCGCCGAGGCATGCTGCGAGCCGTCGCAGCGCGGCCTCAGCCGGGCGGTTGACGAACGTCTTCACGGTGTTTCTTCCTTCGTGTCATGGAGGTCGTGCACGGTGGCCTTCGAGCCGTCGGCTCGGCCTTCGGACGCACTGCGTCACCCTGGCAGGGCACGCTCACACGTCACTCACACCGAACCGGGCTCGGCAGCGGAGCCGGTCACGGTCGCCCAGACGATGGTCGTGCTGTCCCAGACCTGGCCGTTCCACGACGCACAGGTCATCAGCACCGCGCCTGAAGCGCCCGTCCTGCGGTAGATTCCGTCGGCGTGGTCGGTGAACTCGGCGCGGGGAACGTCCAACTTCCTGGTGACCGTGTAGTCCACCGCACCGGTTGCCGTGGTGATCTGGAATGTGTCCCCGACGGCCAGTTCGCCCAGATCGTCGAAGACCCCGTGCTGACTGGCCAGATGTGCTGCGTGACCGGTGATGACGGTGTTGCCGGGGCCGCCCGGACGTCCCCCGTGACGCCACCATGACGTGTCGGTCAAGGTCGTCGGCACCTCCTGGGATCCGTCCTCGGCGGTGCCCATCGGCAGAACCGGTGCATCGACACCGATCCCCTTGATCTGCAGACTTTCGGGGGCAACGGCCGGCTGCGTCTGCTGAGCGGACGGCCACGTGCTGGTGGGTGTCGGTGTTGTCGCCGCGACAGGTGGAGCTGGCGGCGAGTCACCTCCACCGCGTGTGAGGAACACGGCAGTGGTGGCGCCCACCACCAGGGCGAACGCCACCACCAGCCAAGCGAGTCTGGCTCGCGTCAGATTCACACGCCAGACGCCGGAGCCACCGTCGGCGTGTCCGTCGAGTCGTCGGCCGAGCAGTCCGGAGCGAGCGTGTCGCCGAACTGCCTGTTCATCTCTTCATCCACCACGATGTACACGAACGGGTTGTAGTCCAAGGGGATCGTGACGGTGTTGCTGGTGAAGCGCTCTTCGCCACGCTGCTGTTCCACATCGCCGTAGTCGACCCGCAGCACGCTCCACCAGTCGGCACCGAGGTAGGTGTGGAACGTGACGGCGTCACACGTGGCCGTGACCTCGAACGCACACTCCAACGGCACGTCGATGTCGATCGATTCCACGACCAACCGGTCGGGTCCATCCAGTTGGTCGATGGTCGCGCTCGGATAGAACGACGCAAGGTACTGGGTGCCCGCGTCGATCGGGCTGCCGTTGGCCTCATATTCGTATCCGAAAGGCAGGTCGATCGTGCAGCCGTCGACGACGAGGTGGTCGCCGTCCGCGGCCGCGTCGGCGCTGGCCATCGGGATCAGAAAGACCGCCAGCAGAACGCCGACGGCGGTGGCGATCGCACCATGAAGGCTCCGCCTACGTATTGAGTCTTCAGCCAACAGATTGTGCACGGGTACTCCTTGATGAGGGGGTGAGCGAGCCGTCGTGCGGCGCCACAACTGATAGCGGCGTGTCCAAGACGACGTGCCGAGCCACCATGACAGGCAGCGCTCACACGGCGCTCACAGCTCGATCGACCACTGCGATACCGGCTCGTTTCGGCGTTCCCCGGACAGACTCTCCCCTGCACCCTAGGGTGGTCGGACCGCTATGTGAGGGAGAGCAGAGCCGTGGTCGAGGTTCTGGTGTTGGGCACCGTCGAGGTGCGCCAGGCCGGCGTTGTCGAACCCATTCGTAGCGAGAAGCAGCGCGTGATCGCGGGACGACTGGCCCTGGCTGGCGGTGCCCCGGTCAGCGCGCACGCGCTGTTCGAGGAGTTATGGGAGACGCCGCCGTCCGATCCGCTGCATGCGCTTCATGCCCATGTGTCGAGATTGCGTCAGGCGACCGGACTCGCCATCGAGCACACGGCCGGTGGATACCGGATCGACGCCGATCAGGTCGACGTGGACGCGTTGCGGTTCGAAGACCTGTTGCGGACGGCCAGACGCCAACAGGACGATCCCGCATCGGTGATCGCGACTCTTCACGAGGCAATGGGCCTGTGGCGCGGCCCGGTCCTTGACGGCACGCCTGAAACGTCAGGTGTGCAAGCAGATCGCGTCCGATTGGAGTTGCTCCACGAAGAGGCACTCACCCACCTGATCGAGGCGTATCTCGATGCGGGCGAGCCCGAACGGGCCCTGCCGCTGTTACGCGAGTCGGTCGAGCGGAACCCGGTCGATGAGCGCAGGTGGGCACAACTGATGATCGCGCTCGATCGAGCAGGACAGCGCAGCCAGGCGCTGGAGGCCTACTCGGCGGCGCGTCACCAACTGATCAGCCATCTGGGTCTGGAACCCAACACTCGGCTCCAACAGATCCACCAGCAGGTCCTCAATGGGGATCGATCACCGCTGCTTCCCGAATCGGATACTCCGTCCCTGACGACACCGGCGCAGGACCTGATCGGCCGCGATCGTGAGTGGTCGGTGCTCACACAGTGGTGGCGAGAGGCGCACCAGCGCCAGCGGGTCGCTGTCATCACCGGTGAACCAGGGATCGGCAAGACCTTCCTGGCGTCCTGTTTCGCTTCCGCGCTGCCACGACCGGTGGTCCGTTCCGGGCGGTGCCAAGCCACACCTGGCGCTCCCTATGAGGCTCTGGCCGCGCTCATCCGCAGCGACTGTGCCGGGCTGGATCCACACCAGATCACGACACGCCTCGGATCCGGTGCGTCAGCGCTACGCAGCCTGGTACCCGACCTCGTTGTGCAGGCCGGCCTGACGGAACCCACCTCGACGACATCGCTGGAACCACCGGTGGAACGCCATCGCATCAAACTCGCGGTGATCGAATGGATGCGCCGAGCCACCGAGGCCGGCCCGATGTGCCTCGTCGTCGATGATCTGCAGTGGGCCGACGCTGATTCGTTGCGGCTGGTCGAAGACCTGTGGTCACAACCGCTGGATGTCCCGGTTCTGTGGATCGTGACGCTCCGTGACCGCGAACATCCACCCGGCTCCGAAGCCGGAGCGTTGATCGATCGGTCGGTTCACCCGTCCGACACGATCGAGCACCTCGCGTTGGGCAGCCTGTCCCACGCGGCCGTCGATGAGATCATCCGCGCAGTTCTGAGCAGTTCCGGTGACGATCGAGAGTTGTCTCCGTCGACGGTCGACGACACGCTCAGGGCCACCCGAGGTAATCCGTTGTTCGTGCTGGAATCGGCCCGTCACCTGCGCGAACACGGCGAGTCCTCCGATCCGCTCTCCTCGGCCGCCGTGACTCCGACCCTGACCGGCATCGTCGATGACCATCTGGCGCGGCTGAAACCGGTGGATCGTGACCTGTTGGATGTCGCAGCAGTCGTCGGAGAAGAGTTCGACCCGCTGCTCGTGGGCATGGCGACCAACCACGACTCCCGCACCCTTGACGGGTTCTTGGCGACCGCTCAGCACCTGCGACTGGTCGAACCGCTCCGCGCGGACGGCCTGGAGCACCGGTTCCGCCACGCGTTGGTGCAGGCCATCGTTCTGCAGCAGGTTCCGGCCGTGCAGCGCGCCGAACTGCACCTGCGTGTCGCTCGGGCGGTCGAGCGACACCCACATGTCGTGAACCGTCCCCATGTCCTCGCCCACCATTACGTGCGAGCGGTGAGCCTGGTCGGGGCCGACGTCGCGATCGCGCACCTGCTGGCGGCAGCGACGGTGTCGATGCAGCAGCAGGCACCCGCTGCCGCGCTGGACCTGTACCGCAGAGCTCAGGGGTTGCTGACCGCCGAGTCGCCCGTGGCGCAACGCTGCGAGGTACATCTGGGTCTCGGGGAAGCCGGATTCCAGGTGGGAACCGATTACCGGGCCGATCTGCTGACCGCTGCTCGACTGGCCCACGAGACCGGCGACATCGAACGGCTGGTGCGGGCAGCGGTGGCCAACAACCGCGGTTGGTACTCCAGCATCGACGACGTCGACCGTGACCGGGTGGCCGTCATCGAAGCCGCGCTGGCGCAGGTGCCGGCCGATGCCGACCGGCGCTATCAACCGGACCGGTCCCGGCTGTTGTCGTTGTGGGCCATGGAGAACGTCCGAGACCCCTCACGGCGCGACGACGTGCTGCGCCGCAGCGACGAGTCGATCCGGTTGGCCGAGACCTTGGACGACCCGGCTCTGCTCGGCGAGATCATGTGCCACCGGTACTCCGTGCTGTACGCGACGCTGAGCGATCCGATGAGAACGTTCGAGTTCGCCCAGCGCCTCGACGAGTTCGCCCAGGCACGCCTGGACCCGGACCTGCAACTCAAGTCGGCCATCGCGGTGGCGCAGTCGGCGATGATGCTGGGGGATTACACCTCAGCTGATCGAGCACTGGGTCGTTCCGAACAACTCGCGATCGAGTTGGCCCACCCACCGCGTTCGTGGCTGGTCGGCACGTGGATCGCGACCCGTATGGCCATGCGCGGCGACGTGGACGCAGCCCAGGAGAGGGCTACCGAGGTGTTCGAGATGGGCACCGCCTTCGGCGAGGCTGACGCCTTCACGTTCTTCGCCGGGCAACTGTTCGTGTTCCACCACATGGTCGGCCGGTTACCCGAACTGATCGAGGCGATCGAGGAGCAGGTCGCCACGTTGACCGATCAGATTCCGGCATGGCGCGCCGCGTACGCGCTGGCCCTGACGATGGCCGATCGCCGGCCGGAAGCACGAGCGATCGTCGACGACTTCAGGGCGGCTGATTTCGGCGGCCTGCCCGTCGACGTGCTCTACCTGCACGGATTGAGCTACCTGTCCGAAGCGGTCACTGTGATGGGGTATCGCGACGCGGCCGAGCGACTGTACGAGATGCTCCTGCCCTACGAGACCATGGTCGCCAGCAACGCCACGATCGATGCCGGACCCATCGATCTGCGCCTGGGATCGCTGGCGGCACTGATGGGTGACGTCGACGCGGCACGGCGCCACCTGCGGTCGGCCGAATCCTTCTGCCGAGCCAACGACGCGGCCTCGTGGTTGGCGCACGTGACCAGAGCACAGGCCGATCTGTGACCCGCACGACGTAAGGACCCCTCGTGCACCCGACAGGGATCACCGACCCTTGCTGCATTCCTGCCCTGGGGGATTGAGTGATGTGTCGCCGCACGAGGGGCTGCCCACCATCATACGGATCGTCCCGATTGGCCGGACTCCGCACCCGGCCGGTAACCTTCTCCACGGAGGATTCGCATAGTGGCCTAGTGCGCTCGCTTGGAAAGCGGGTTGAGTGAAAGCTCTCAGGGGTTCGAATCCCCTATCCTCCGCCAACGTGCCGTGGGCTCCAGCGCTCTTTGCTGGGGCCCACGGTGCGTTCGACGAGCAGAGTGGATTCGGGGAGGAGCTTGCGACCGAGTCAACGCCAACCGCGCCTGCCTTGAGCTTTCGCCGAGTGCGGGAGACTTTCAGCTGTGAGCATCCACGAGGACGAGGTCGGTACAGACGTTGCTCTGGTGGAACGCCTTCTTCGCGGCCAGCATCCCGAACTGGCGGACGCCGGCGTCACGCTGCTCGGCAGCGGCACCGATAACACGATGTATCGACTCGGGCGCGATCTGCTGATCAGGCTGCCCCGCACGGCTGAGACCGTCGCAGCGTTGGAGAAGGAGCTGCGGTGGCTGCCTCACCTGTCTGCACACCTCGACCACACAATCCCGACGCCGCTCCATGTGGGTGAGCCGACGGCCGAGTTCCCGCTCCCCTGGGCGATCTATCGGTGGATCGACGGGGACCTGCCTTCGGCCGCGTCCGTGACCGACTGGGCGACCTACGGCAAGGACCTCGCGTCGTTCGTTGCAGAGCTCCACGCGATCGACGTCCCCAGCGAGGAGTCACGCGACGGCCTGTCGTGGTATCGAGGGGGATTGCTCCCGCCCCACGACGAGTGGGTGCGCGAGTGCCTGGCGGAGATCGCGCAGCTCAACACCGATGTCGATACCGACGTGCTGGCGCGCTACTGGTCCGAGGCGTTGCAGGTTCCGCCGCCGACGGCACCTCATGTCTGGCTGCATGGCGACTTGAGGCCGAGCAACGTGCTGGTGAGCGCCGGCCGGCTTCGCGCGGTCATCGACTTCGGCGGCCTGTCGGTCGGCTTCCCAGACGCCGAGCACGCCCCCACCTGGGATCTTCCTGCCGTCGCGCGCGACACGTATCGGGCCGAACTCGCCCTCGACGAGCCCACGTGGCTGCGGGCGCGGGCCTGGGCCATCATGGTCGGGGCGAGCGGAGTCCCCTACTACTGGGAGACCTACCCCGACTTCGCCGACGAGTGCTTGCGCCGTCTCCAAGCCATCGTCGACGAGGGGCACAGATGACTCCCAGTAGACGGTTCCGCATCGCCGAGGGGCACCGGCGACGTCAGCGGACTTCGGCGCCGAAGGCGATGTCGAAGCCGGCACCGTTGCGTGCCACACCCACCAGGAGAATGCCGTGGCAAGCTCATCGCCGCGGCGCAGCGCGAGTTCGCCGCACGCGGCGTGGACGCTTCCTTGGAGAGGATCGCGCGCGGGGCCGGTGTCGGTATCGGCACCCTCTATCGCCATTTCCCGACGCGACTGGACCTACTCGTGGCCGCCTTCGAACCTCGACTCAAGGAATTCCTCGCTGGGGCCACGAAGGCGCTGGACCTGCAGGATCCGTGGGAAGGATTCGTCTCGTACTTGGAGAACCTGTTCGGCATGCAGGTGGGAGACCGGGGTTTCAACGACTTCCTCTCTCGCCGCTTCACCGACGACGCCGAGACGGAGCGGATCCACGACCAGATGTGCGACCAGATCGACGACGTGCTCGGGCTGGCCCAGGAAGCCGGCGAGGCACGCCCCGACATCACCCGGGCCGACATCGTCAACCTCATCTGGTCGATCGGCCGCATTATCGACGCCACCGCCGACACGGCGCCCAATGCCTGGCGACGCTACCTGCACCTCATGCTCGACGCGTACCGGGCCGAACGGGCGCATCCGATCCCCGAGCCACCCATGACGTCCGATCAGCTGTACGACGCCATGGTCCGCCTCAGCACGGCGACGTAGGGCGACCGATCGGCTGCTCGATGGTCAGTGGGCAGCGGCGTAGGCCTCGAGAACCGTCGACGGGATGCGGCCACGGGACGGCACGGAGTGGCCGTTATCCTTGGCCCACGCGCGGACGACCTTGGGGTCCGGACCGCTGGACGAACGGTTCGACCGGC
>Ga0182747_1003756_pt1 | contig 10107 bp, 5 predicted proteins | sample eDN3rd30CBELigBY_FD_128526 | JGI IMG/M metagenome (GOLD analysis project Ga0182747, IMG submission 128526) | Enriched backyard soil microbial communities from Emeryville, California, USA - eDNA 3rd pass 30_C BE-Lig BY (version 2) (version 2) | ecosystem: Environmental > Terrestrial > Soil >...
ACCTTGGGCGCCCGTTACGAGTACTATCCGCTCATGACCCGCGCCGATGGCCGCGGTCTCGAGCGTTGGGATCCTTCTACCAACATCGTCACCATCGGTGGTGTGGGCAATGTGCCCCGTTCCAATGGTCTTAGCACTTCCAAAGGTCTCGTTGCTCCTCGCGGTGGCATCGCTTGGCGCGTGAATGACAAGACGGTTGTCCGTTCCGGTTATGGTTTGACCTATAACCCCATGGTCATGTCTCGTCCCTTGCGTGGTCTGTACCCCTCCACCATTGCCGCGAACTGGGTTCCCGATACACAGTTTGGTTTCTTCGGAACCCTCGATCAGGGTGTGCCCGATGTTCCCACTCCGGATATTTCCACCGGAAGCGTAGCATTACCGAATACCGTCAATATGGGTCCTCGCAGTCCCTGGGGCGGCATGATCCACCGTGGTTACATTCAGAGCTGGAACCTCACCGTGGAACGGCAACTGCCTGGTGACGTCCTTGGTTCGCTGGCCTATGTCGGCAACCAGACCGTTCGCCAGTTCATGGATCGCGACATCAACGCTGCCACCTACATCGGCGGCGGTCCCACCAGCCGTCCTTTGGCTGCCACCCAGGGCCGTCTCATTGAGGCTCTGATGTGGGATGGTTGGGGCAATGCCAACTACCATTCGCTGCAGGCCGCTTTGAACAAAAACATGTCTCGTGGTCTGTACCTCAAGGGTGCTTACACTTGGTCCAAGGCCATCAATATGACCGACGACGATGGCTGGGCTGGCTTGCCGCTTACCAATATGCCGTCCGCGCTGGAGCGCAACCGCGCCGTCGCGGGTTATGATCGTACCCACATGTTCGTCATGAGTTGGGTCTACGAACTGCCTTGGGGCAAGGGCCGTCCCTTCGCTCTCTCCGGCATTACCGATGCCATCGCTGGTGGCTGGCGCATCAACGGTATGTACTCGGCGTATACCGGTACTCCGTTCACTGTCAGCGCCAATGCGGCGTCCTTGAACACCCCTGGTTCTTCGCAGACCGCCGATCAGGTTGGCGAACTCGTGAAGACCGGCGACGTCGGCGGCGGCACCCAGTACTACTCGGTGTCTGCCTTCCGTGATCCCAACTTCCAGCGTCCTAGCAACGTATTCCGTTTCGGAACCATGGGCCGCAACGCGGTCCGTGGGCCTGGCTTCCAGAAAGCTGACTTGGCGATCTTCAAAGATTTCGCCATCAACGAGCGCTTCAAGTTGCAGTTCAAGGCAGAAGCCTTCAACTTCACGAACACTCCCCGTTTCGGCAACCCTGCCGCAAACGTCAGCAGCATGGCCGTCAACTCCACCACGGGTGAAGTTACCAACACCAATAACTTCATGGCCATCACCAGCACGGATCCTGGTTCGGAACGCAAGTTCCGCTTTGGTCTCCGTCTGTCCTTCTAGCACCTCATCGGGCCGCCTCCGGGCGGCTCAGTGAACGGATCAAAAACGGCGCGCATTCCCCACCGGGACTGCGCGCCGCTTTTTTTTGCGATTCCATGAACCTCTCGGCGTTTTTTGCGTATCCCTATTTACTCTAGGTATAGAGCAAGCCAGTATCAGCAAAAAATAGCATGAGCAAAGAAAAAGAACGTCGAGAACTATTCCCCGGTGCGCTGGAAATGATGATCCTGCGAACCCTCAAACGCCAGCCCATGCATGGTTATGCGTTGGCCCAGCAGATCCGCCTCACTTCAGAAGAGCTTTTGCAGATCGAAGAGGGCTCCTTATATCCCGCTCTCCAGCGCCTGTTGAAGGACGGTTGGGTGACAGCAGCCTGGGAAACCTCCGCGACCAACCGCCGCGTCCGCGTCTACACCGTCACACCAGCGGGGATCCAACAGCTCGAGCAAGAACTACGACGTTTTCGCATCATGCTCAAGGGCATTCAGCTTGTTCTTGCGCCTACCGAGTTCTAGCAGTCTGGGGAGAGGGGAAGACACATGACCTGGTGGCAACAATTTCGAAATCGCAAACAGATTGACCAAGACCTCGCCGATGAAATCAGGCAGCACATCGACGAAGTGCAAGCGGAACTCATCGGCAACGGCATGCCTGAACACCAGGCTCGTGCCGAAGCCAAAAAGCGCTTCGGTAACGTGACCGGTCTAAGGGAGCAGAGCCGTGATACCTGGAACTGGCAGTGGGCCGAAACCATTTGGATGGACCTCCGCTACGGCCTGCGTCAGTTGAGGCGCAATCTGTCCTTCAGTACCATCGCCGTGCTGATTCTGGCGATTGGTATCGGAGCCAGCACCGCCGTCTACAGCATCGTCGATGCAGTCCTTCTGCGCCCCTTACCCGTTCACGACCCAGATCGGCTGGTGCGTGTGGCCAACACAGGGGAGGGAGGTCTTTCCTCTGTGACATCCCGTGCGCGCAATCTTCAGGATTGGCGTCGCTTGTCCAAGAATTTTGAAGACCTTGCAGGTTACTACGCCTTCTACGACTACGGCCGCTACATCCTTCATGGGACAGGCGAACCGGAACGGCTTGTTGGCGTTGGCATCACAGAGAGCTTTTTACCCATGCTCGGTGTAAAGCCTGCTCTGGGACGCAGCTTCACGGCAGAGGAATGCCAGTGGCGTGCGCCGCAAACCATCATTCTTACTGATAGCTTTTGGCGCTCCCGATTTGCTGCCGACCCAGATATCATCGGCAAGACGCTACGCATCGATCAAAATACGTCACAGGTGGTAGGGGTTCTACCTGCGTCTTTCGATTTCGCTACCATCTTTCAACCCGGGTCTCACATCGATTTCCTTACTCCCTTTCCGGTCACTCCGGAAACCGATCGCTGGGGCAACACCCTCGCCGTCTTCGGACGCCTGAAACCAGGTGTTTCCGTCGACGTCGCGCAGTCCGAGTTGGACTCACTCAATCGACAGTTGGAGGAGGAAGATCCGGGTCGTTGGGGTCTCGGAGCTGCGGTTACCGATCTGCGCAGCTATCTGACGTCTTCCTACCGCGACGCGCTCGTCCTTCTCGGGGCCGCAGTGCTGCTGGTCCTCATCGTGGCCTGTACCAATCTTTCGAACCTGCTGCTCTCCCGGGCCGCTTCGCGACGTAAAGAGGTCGCTGTGCGCAGCGCCATCGGGGCAGGCCGCATGCGTCTTGTGCGGCAGTTGCTTACCGAATCCTTGGTGCTCGCCATCTCAGGTGGACTAGTTGGCGGAGCCCTCGCCTTCCTGATTCTGCGCATCATTCGCTCCTTGCCCGCACTCGCCATTCCCATGCTGCAGTCGGCAGATCTCGACGGCCGTGCGCTACTGTTCGCCGTCGGTATCACCATGCTTTGCGCTCTGTTCTTCGGAACGATCCCCGCGCTGCAGTTGGCCGTCGCGCGGGAGGCAGTTGCCTTGAAAGATTCGGGGCGTGGGCTCAGTGAAACACAATCCCGTGCCCATCTGCGCAACGTCCTGGTGGTGTCAGAAATTGCGTTGGCTTGTGTCTTGCTCGTCGGGGCAGGCCTACTCCTGCGCAGTTTCGTTTCTCTGCTGGATGTCGACCTTGGCTTCCAACCCCAGAACCGCTACGCTTGGCGCGTACAAAGTAATCACGAGTTTAAGAGCGAAGAGCAGCGCCTTCAGTTCTATGAAACCCTCGCGCGCAACGTCGGCTCCATCACCGGTGTCGAAGCCGTCGGGTTCACTGATACCTTACCCCTGGGCCGCAATCGCGAATGGGTAGCCCGTGCCAAGGGTGTGCAATACGAACGTGGGGAAGCGCCCAACATCTTCCCGCGCCTGGTCAGCCACGGTTACCTCGCCGCCATGCAGATTCCCGTGCTCCGTGGCCGCACCTTCACCGAGCAGGACCGTAAGGGCGCCCGTCGCGTTGTCGTGCTCAATCAAGCTGCAGCCGACGCCCTCTGGCCGGGTGAAGACGCCATCAACCGCGAAGCCATCATCACCGATGATCAACCTTGGACCGTTGCTGGCGTTGTCGCCAACGTGCGGCATTCTTCCCTGGAGGCTCCACCATCCCCCGAAATCTATCTACCTGTTTCTCAGATGCAAGATTGGTCTGCCGTTGATCTGGTGGTGCAATCCAGGCTTCCGCTGAATGCCTTGGTCCTTCCCGTGCGCAACACCTTGCGACAGCTGGATCCACAGATGCCCACCGATGAGTTCCAGGAACTCGGCGCTATTGTAGATCGCTCTCTCGCCCCCCGTAAATTCATCCTGGGCTTGGTTGGCGCCTTCGCCGTCACGGCCTTGCTATTGGCGGCACTGGGCATCTACGGGGTCATCTCCTTCAACGTTAGCCAGCGTTTCGCGGAATTTGGCGTGCGCATGGCAATGGGAGCCACACCCTCTGCCATTCGTGGCCAAGTAATTCTCCAAACCATTCGTCTGGGTCTGCTTGGCATCACAATCGGGGGCCTTGCTTCGTTTGCAATCTCCCCTTTGTTGAAGTCACTGTTATACAGCGTTTCAGCGAATGACCTTTTCACCATCGCCTGCGTGTCCGGGGTGTTACTGTTGGTTGCCGCGTTGGCTGGCTACATCCCGGCCTGGCGGGCCTCTCGCGTTCATCCGGGAACTGTTCTGCAACAATCTTGATTCCCACGTCGTTCGCTGCCATACTGCTTCCGGAGCCGGAAAAATTACCTTCTTTGTAATTTTCCGGTTCCACACGCGTCACCCGGTTACGAGGTCAAGCCGGTCCAGTGAAACACGGCAATCTATTGACGCTGCAAGCGGCCCCACGCTGGTCGCAGACGCTGTTGTGTTACTTTGCCCACGTGGCATGCGTACCAGTGATATCGCTCGCCCTTTGTCTGCTGCTTCTCCCCGCCCCAGCGCAACAACCAGCCCAACAATTAGCGCAACAAACGGTCCAACAACCCGCCTCCAGCACAATCCCTTCTCCTCCGTCGCAAGCCGCCACTGCTGATCCTTCGCCCGACGAAATCCTGCGCAGCGCCCGCGAACACCAGGACCGTTCCCGCGAACAGCAGGTTCGCTGGATCTTCGATCAGGAAGTCTTTGTCCGTCTTCTGCGCGGTGGTGGCAAGCTCGCTCGCGAAGAGCGCCGTTTCTATCGCGTCCGTCCCAACATGCAGAGCACAGATCGCGAACTCACGGCGCTCCAAGGGCAAGTGGTTCTCAAAGGAAAAGTGCATCCCTACTTCGATACCGATTACCGTCATCGTTCCATGGATATCGATGGCGAATTGACGGAGAGCTTCTCCAACGATCTGATGGATAAGTACGATCCGCGGGCCGATCGAGGTGACGACGATTCGGTCTACCCTCTTTCAAAACGCATGCTGGAAGGGCACGATTTCACCTTCCACGGTCGCGACGAATACAAACGCCGCTCGGTCTTTCGCTTCACCTTCCAACCCAAGCCCAAAAACTCACCCGAAAGAGGATTCTGGGAAGGCGAAATCCTCATTGACACCGCATCCCTCGCGCCGGTTCTGATCATCACCCACCAGGCCAAGGGTGTTCCCCTCGTCGTGCGCACGCTCCTTGGTTCCAACGTACGCCAACTCGGCTATCGCCTGGAATACACAGAGCGGGACGACGGCACTTGGTTTCCTTCCATCTACAGCGCGGAGTTCTCTTTCCGTATCCTCTTCGGCTATGCGCGTCGTGTCGCCATGATGAGCCGCAACAGCAATTTCCTCCGCGCTTCAGCGGAGTCCTCTATCCGCTACGACGACAAGCCGCTAGAGCCCTCCCCGTCCTCCGATTCGTCCTCGGAGTCTCCCGCTCCACTGCCTTCGTTGGACCTCCGTGCGACCCCTCATCCGTTCTGTTCCGTTGACGCTTCCTGTCTGTTCCCCATACTCCCGGCAATCGCTATGTAGTGGAGCCGCGAAGATGGTAGCCCTCCGCCTACATCCCCCATTCCTGTGCTCCTTCGCCGGGCCGCCCCCCAATGCCAGAATGAAAAGGTGCTTATACCTCACATTCTCGATCACGCGAAGTTTCGCCCCGAAAAGATGGGCAAAGCTGATCTCGCCGCTGGAACCATGTTGTCTGCTGGCCTCAACTGCTTTGAACCCGGTCAGGAACACGCCCCGCACACCCACGAAGGGCAAGACAAGCTCTACTACGTCCTCGAGGGCCATGGCATTCTAACCATCGCCGATCAAGATCAGCCTTTCACCGCAGGCGACCTCGCCATTGCTCCCTCTGGCGTCCTGCATGCGCTCCGCAATCCCGGCCCCGATCCTCTTGTGGTCCTCGTCGTTTTTGCTCCCCCTCCCGCGAAATCGGCATAGTCTTGCGCGCCCACCGGCCAACCGCAAGCGCCGTCGTTGGTGGCTCCAACCTACGCCGAAGCAACGGAGCGAGAAGAGGTCAATTTGACGGCGATGCTACTTTGAAAAGAGAGATCCCATCCTTCCTATGATCAACGCAGAGCAACTCAAAGTCACCGAACTCGGTCCGCGCACCATCCCCTCGCCCATCAAACTTTCCAAGGCAAAGGGCGATGGCATCGCGGATTACGTCGATGACACCGCGCGTGTTCTCGCTCAAATCGAAGACGCGCCGGATATGAAGCCAGATCTCGATCTTGCCTTTGAAAAGGCGGGTCCTCGTGAGTTCCTGCACTTCCGGCCTCAGTATTGCCGCGCAGCCATTGTCACCTGCGGCGGACTCAGCCCCGGCATCAACAACGTCATCCGTTCCGTCCACAACGAACTCCATTACCACTACGGCGTGAAGGATATCCTCGGCATCCGAAATGGCTACATGGGGCTCAACCCTGAGTATGGCCTGGAGCCCATTCCCTTGGAACCAGAAATGGTTTCCAACATCCACAAGCTGGGTGGCACCATCCTCAGTTCCTCGCGTGGTCCGCAAGATCCGAAAGTCATCGTCGATTACCTCTGCTCACTTGGCATCAACATGCTCTTCTGCGTCGGCGGCGACGGCACGCAGCGTGGAGCTCATGCCATCGCCCAGGAAGGCCTGCGCCAGAGAGCGCCTCTTGCCGTCGTCGGCATTCCCAAAACCATCGATAACGACATCCACTTCGTCCAACGTTCCTTCGGCTTCGCTACCGCGCTCGAAAAGGCACGGGAAGTCCTGGATGGCGCGCACGTCGAAGCCAAAGGTGCGCCCAACGGCTTAGCCATCGTCAAACTGATGGGTCGCCACGCAGGCTTCATCGCAGCGGGGGCCACCATCGCCAGTCAGGAAGTCAACTGCACCCTCATCCCCGAAGTGCCTTTCGCGCTCGAAGGGGATGACGGTCTGCTGGAGTTTCTACGCCGCCGTATCGTCCGCAAGAAACACGCCGTCCTGGTCGTTGCCGAAGGAGCAGGTCAAGACCTTCTGGATACCAGCGCCAAAGAACTCGACGCCTCCGGTAACGCCAAGCTGAAGGATATCGGCATCTATCTGCGCGAGAAAATCCACGCCTACTTCTCGCAGCATGCGGTCCCCATTGCCATCAAGTATTTCGACCCCAGCTACATCATCCGCAGCGTACCGGCGAACTCTGCCGATTCCATCATTTGTGACCAGATGGCTCGTATGGCTGTTCACGCAGCGGTCGCAGGAAAGACCGATGTCCTCATCGGCTACATCCACAACTACTTCGTTCACGTTCCCATCGCCCTGGCCATTGGAGGCAAGAAATACCTCAACCCCGAAGGGGATCTCTGGATGGCCGTCATCGCCAGCACCGGGCAGCCGGACCGTTTCGGCGGTATCGTGAATCCTCAGCCAATCGCTGCCGCTAAAGAAGAAGATCCGAGCGTAGGTGGTAGCGAGTTCTAAACCAGCAGTCACCGTTTCCAGCCATCCTCTGCCCGCCCATTGGTGGGCGCCATACGCAAGAAAAGGAGCGCACTCACGGTGCGCCCCTCTTCTTCGTCCAGCAAACGACAACGTCGCTACTTCAATTCGCGATCAAAGAACCGCAGCATCATTTCCCGCATGTGCTCAGCATGTTTGCCCGTCACGCCGTGCGTCTTCTGCGGATAAACCATCAGATCAAACCGTTTCCCAGCCTGTTGCAGCGCGTCCATCATGTGCATCGCGTTCTGAAAGTGCACATTGTCATCCCAAAGGTTATGGATCAACAACAGTGACCCTTTCAATTGTCCTGCCTTCGGAATCAATGACGTCTTCGCATAACCATCCGCATTCGCGCTGGGCACATCCATATAACGTTCGGTGTAGATCGTGTCGTAGAATCGCCAGTCCACCACCGGTGCTCCACTGATCCCCGCTCTGAACACATCCGGAGCATTCAGCAGGCAGTTCAACGTCATGAAGCCTCCGTAGCTCCACCCCGTCACGCCGATACGCTTCTCATCCGCAAATCCCAGACCTTTTAGATACGCAATCCCCGCCAGTTGATCTTCCAACTCCACAATGCCCAACTTGCGTGAAACTGCCACTTCAAACTGATGGCCGCGTCCCGATGTGCCCCGGTTGTCCAGTTGCCAAACCACATAGCCTGCATGCGCATAAACCTGATCCATATTCAGCCCGCGCCATGCGTTGCTCACCGACTGCGCATGCGGCCCCCCGTACACGCCAACAATCACCGGATATTGTTTACCTGCTTCAAATCCCGCTGGCCGAATCAGTCTGCCGTGGAGCGTCGTCCCATCTACCGCCTTCACCGTGTGGAATTCACTGGGCAGCAAATCATAGGCGGAAGCGATCTTCGTATCGCGCTCGGTCAGCGTCAGGGACTTCTTCCCTGCCGTATCCATCACCATCTGCACCCCGCCCTGTTTGTCGCTCGAATGCCTTCCCACCCAGCGCGCCCCGTTCGGCGAAAAGTCCGCCGACCAGGTTCCTTCTTCCGTGCTCAGGCTTCGCGGAGCCGCAGGCGGCTCACCGCTGTCGGTCGATGGATGTAGACTGACTACTTCAACCTGTCGCTCCAACGCACTCTTCCGCGTCGAAATCAGATAAGCTTCCGTCTCCGCTTCATTCACCCCGGCTACCGAAAGCACGTCCCATTGCCCATCTGTCAGCTGGCGCGCGTAACGGTCCTTCATGTAGTAGAGATACAAGTGCCGGTGCCCTGTGTTCTCGCTCGACCACAGAAACGCATTCAGCTTCGGCAGAAATCGAAAGTCATCCGAGATATTGATCCAGTGCGATTCCTTCTCTGTCAGAATCACTTCCGTTTCCAGCGTCTCAGCATTCACAAAAATCAGTTGCAGCTCGTTCTGAATCCGATTCAACCGCTGCACGGCCACAGTCTTTCCATCCGGCAGCCATTCCACACGAGCCAGCAAATACTTCGTGGGATCTCCCAGTTGCACAACGCGCAACTTCGCATCGGTCGTAGTCACAATTGCCAGCCGCACGCTGGCATTGGCTTCACCAGCCTTGGGATACCGTTCGGGTTCTGCCCGCGCGGGCAAAGCCAGATAATCCCCATGTGGATACTGCGGGGTCTCCGAAACATCAAACTGCAACAACGCGATTCGTTTGGAATCGGGCGACCACCAATGCGCCGTGGGAAGGCCTAACTCTTCCGGATACACCCAATCCAGCCGCGCATATGAACGTTCCGCAGTGCCGCCCGTGGTCAGCGCGCGCACCGCGCCACTCTCACGTTCCAGCACATACAGGTCATAGTCCTTACGAAAGCTGATCTGCTTGCAATCCGTGGAAAGCTGCGGGTCCGCCTCCGCATACAGCGTGCGCGTCAATTGCGTCACCGCGTCGCTCCGTGTATCCACCCAGAACAAATCACCACCGCTGCTCAGCAACACATGCCGACTATCCGAACACCATTGCGAACTCCGCTCGCGCACTCCGCGGTTTTCCCATTCAAAAGCTAGAGCCTCCGGCACGCTTACCGCCTTGCCCGCCAGGTCCTTCGTAGCCGTCAGCGCCTTGCTCTTCCCGCTTCCGGCATCAAAGTAGTGATATTGCTCATCCCGTTTGTACGTGAATCCCGCACTATCCGGTCGCCATTGAATATCGGTCGCATAGCTAGGGCCCAGCTTCTCCTTCAGCGCCTCCAGCGTCACAGGCTTCTTCTGCCCCTGCGCCAACCCCGTTAACAAGAGGGCCGAAATCGGCAACAACCACAATCCACGTAGCATATGGCCCATTGTAGCTGGCCATGCGCCGTCACAAGCGTCAC
>Ga0182747_1003761_pt1 | contig 10101 bp, 6 predicted proteins | sample eDN3rd30CBELigBY_FD_128526 | JGI IMG/M metagenome (GOLD analysis project Ga0182747, IMG submission 128526) | Enriched backyard soil microbial communities from Emeryville, California, USA - eDNA 3rd pass 30_C BE-Lig BY (version 2) (version 2) | ecosystem: Environmental > Terrestrial > Soil >...
CTGCGGCGGTTGTGCTGTACGGCATCGGTATTGTCGCCGGACTCTTGATGGTGTTGCCCAAAGCCTGGCGCTCGGTGCTCGCACGTCGACCGGACATGAACTTGCTGATGTCAGTCGCTGTCGGCGGTGCCGTACTGATTGGCGAGTGGTTCGAGGGGGCAACCGTCGCATTTTTGTTTTCGTTTTCACTACTGCTGGAATCATGGAGTGTTGGTCGCGCTCGCAGAGCAATCGCGTCTTTGATGGACTTATCGCCTCCGACGGCACGCCTTCGGGATGAGTCTGGAAATGTCTACGATGTTGCTCCGATGGAAGTTCCCGTTGGATCAACTGTCGTCGTGCGGCCCGGCGAAAAGATTCCGCTGGATGGGCTAGTCAGCGAGGGAACCACCAGCGTCAATCAGGCGCCGATCACTGGCGAGAGCGTTCCGGTAGAGAAAGCCATCGGCGACGAGGTGTTTGCCGGCACAATCAATGGCGACGGCCTGCTGAAAATCGAAACTACGAAAGCGGCTGAAGACACAACGCTTGCTCGAATTATCAGGATGGTCGGCGATGCTGGATCGAAACGCGCTCCATCGGAAGCGTGGGTCGAGAAGTTCGCCGCCTTCTACACGCCTGCCGTAATGGTCGTGGCACTGCTGATGCTGGTGGTTCCACCGCTTGCTTTCGGCGAACCGTGGGCGGATTGGCTGTACCGTTCGCTGGTGTTGTTAGTTATCGCCTGTCCCTGCGCGCTGGTCATATCTACGCCGGTAAGTATCGTGGCGTCGCTGGCGGCAGCGGCTCGAAACGGCGTTCTCATCAAGGGTGGGGTATTCGTTGAGTTGCCTTCCCAACTGAAAGCCATTGCGATGGATAAGACTGGTACACTCACACAGGGAAGGCCATCTGTCGTTGATGTCGTACCGATGAACGGACATGACGAAGAGGAACTGCTTACGCGAGCTGGAGCCTTGGAACACAACAGCAATCATCCGCTGGCTCAAGCCATCGTCGCAGAAACAAAGCGCCGTGGGATGACAATTCCTGCCGCAGAACGATTTGAGACAATTCAGGGCAAAGGTGCTTTCGGCGTAATCGGCGGGAAATCGTTCTGGCTCGGTTCGCATCGGTATCTGCAACAGCGTGGTCAGGGAACGGCCGAAATTGACGCGCAACTTCAGCAAATGCAAAAGGCTGGTCGCACCGTCGTGGTTGTCGGCAATGACGAACACGTTTGTGGCTTCATCACGCTGGCGGATGCTATTCGCCAGGAGGCTCGCGAGGTGGTCGAGCAACTTCACAACGCGGGCGTCAAAACGCTCGTCATGCTGACAGGTGATAATGAAGGCACGGCCCAGGCGATCGCAAAAGAGGCAGGAATCGATGAGGTCCACGCGGAGTTACTTCCCGAAGACAAGGTGGCCGCCGTTGAGCGGTTGGTGGAACAATACAAATACGTCGCCATGATTGGCGACGGCGTCAACGACGCTCCGGCATTAGCTCGCGCATCCTTGGGGCTTGCGATGGGAGCTGCTGGCAGCGACGCTGCGATTGAAACCGCTGACATCGCTCTGATGTCAGACGACTTATCCAAGCTGCCGTGGCTGATCCACCATTCGCGGCGGACGCTCCGCATCATTCGTCAGAACATCGCCTTCTCACTGGCCATCAAAGCACTTTTCGTCGTTCTGACCTTTACCGGTTTCGCGTCCCTCTGGGCAGCGATTGCCGCTGACATGGGAGCTTCACTACTCGTCATCGGGAATGGCTTGCGGCTGTTGAAAGCCTGAGCGAAAGAATTTCCGTGTCAGGCAATCACCAGCGTTCCGATTGAAGTGGACCCCGCTGCCTATTTCAGCATGGCCACTTCTTCAGCGCAATCCATTCCGTAAATCTTGAAAAGCTGATTTCGTTGAGGCAACTTCATCGGGTGCGGCTCTCGTCGCCACCGCAGCTTCGACGCACTCGCACCGCAATCTCTCAGTCTGGCCCAGTAATCTCTCGAATGCTATTCGATTGTGGTATTATTGTCAGCCGACTTGTGACACCACCGCCAGGATTTGTGGAAAGCTCGCTCGGATCGCCCAGGCCACCGGTTAAAAGCAAGCCTTCGATCTCGGTAGCTGCTTGTTTCAATTCGGCCAGTGCTGCAATGTAGCTGACGTAGCTCTCGAAGTAGGTTCGCCGGGCCGTTAAAACTCGGAAAAAGTCCGCTTCTCCGGCTCGGTAGGAGGCGGTGATGAGTTCCAGTGTCTCCTTAGCCATTGGCAGGATCGAGTCGTGGTAGGCCTCGACTTGGCTCCGGGCAACATCATAACTGCGGTAGGAAGCCGCAAGCTGTTGCCGTAGCGTCAGTTCCAAACGCGCGACCTCATCGACGACCCGATGCAATTCCGCGCGGGCGACCGCGATGTTTCCTTGATTCCGATTGTGGACCGGCAGTGTGACCCCGACTTGGACACCGACGATCGTGTCGTCCGTCCCTAGGTCTTGCTGGACGCTTCCCTCTAACTGAAGATCAGGAATCGACTGCACCTGCTCACGCTGCAGCTGAGCACGGGCTCGTTGGATCTGCGCCCGCGCCACCTGCAGCACAGGGCTCATTGCTTGCAATCGCTGCCACTCAGCTTCGTACTCGATGTGCCGAACGTCTTGTTCCAAGTCTCCTGCGGCAGGTGAGGGAGGCAATTCAGGAATGCCCAGCGTTGTGGCTAACTGCCGCCGTGCCGCTTGTTCCCCCTGCCGCGCATTGCGTAACAGCAATTGAACGGAATTTAGTTCTACTCGTGCCTGCAATACGTCCGTTTGGGGAGCCTCCTGTGCCTCCAAAAGCTGCTCGGCGACCTCGACGCCCTGTCGCGCGATCCGCTCCAGGTCCGTTGCCGCGCCAACCAGTCGCTGCGCCGCCAGGAGTTCGTAATATTGCATTCGCACGCCGTTGAGCACGCGCTGCTGCTGCGCATCCGCCTGCAGTTGAGCGCGTTGCACATCCCAAGAGAACACTGCGCGGTTCCTTTGGAGCTTGCTGGCGGTCACCACATCTTGGTTGACGAAGAATCCCTGCTGGCCCGCGTTGCCCTCATTGCCGATTTCGCTGCCAACGTAGCCGACTGTGGGGTTCGGATATAATCCCGCTTGCAACAAGTTACCTCGGGCCTGTTCGATTAGGCTCCTCGCCTGCCGCAGCGTCGGATTGTTTTGAACGGCAATTTGCTCCAGTTCCGCAAGTGTCAGCCCTTCGGCATCGGCAGTGGCCGGTCCGCCGTCTCGACGTTCAGGGGCCGGGACCTGCACGATTTCTTGCGCCAATCCAATTTCCACTGAGGGCTCTTGGTGCAAAACCGGCTGGATATGGGGTAGGCCGAGAACCAGCGCATCAGCCTCTCGCATGGTATCATGACGGTGGTAGGCGGATGCTTGAGGAGCGTACAGCTGGCCTTCTACAGAAGGGCTGGCGGGAACTGCCACCCTCTGCAGCGAATCCACTTGTGCGCAGGCCGGAAAGATAGCAACGATCAGTAAAAGACCTCGTGGAAGCTTCCTGTGATGCAAAGGTTTTATATTCATAACCAGACGTCTACCGTCTAGAAGATTGGTTTAGGGTGTGTTTGGCCGCTCGCTGCCTGGCACCCGTGGTCTTTCATTCATGTTCAATCGGTCGTACCGACTGTGTGACCTGATTTAATTCTGCGGTTCCTCACGCGCAGTGTCGCATTAGCATTGGAATTTCCGGAAAACCTGACGGAGACTGCAAATCGTACTGGGCCTACTCCATGTAAATTGCGTAACTGCCAGATCGCGATGCGGTATTCAAGGCACGACCCCGGTTTGTCTACGGCTCAACTGAATAAAATTTCCCGCATCACTGGTGAGAAGCAGCGAAGAAGACCGATAATTAAAACGGACGGCAATTCCTGGTGCAAAAACAGGGTTGCCGCAGAACCGCAGATGAGGGTATAGTTACTCCACAATGATCCGCACGGCTTACGCACTACTGCTGATTGCCTCGCTCCTTGCCTGCCCGTTTCGCTGTGCAGGTGTGGGGGGGGCGGACGCTGCACAAGCGTCGTGCTGCGCGAGCTGTGTTGACAGCCCCTCGCTACCGGGCTCGGAGACGGGTACGGAGCAGCATAGGCAGGTTCCGAGCGGCGCATGCGAGTGTACTAGTTGCCTATGCAAAGGGGCAGTGCTACCAAACGACGACGTTGAGCTCGACGCTGTCTCTGTCGGGCTGTGGGTTGTCGATCTCTTGCCGCAGAGCAACTTGCCCCAAGCTGGCGACTTGGCAGCAGTACTCGATTTGCGCCAGCCGCTATGCGTCTCGTCAGCAGGGCGGCCTTTGCGTCTCATTCTTCAATCGCTGCAGATCTGATTCTTTGGCTGGTCTGCGCAGGTAGAGAGCCTGCGCGTTGACCGCCTGGCGGCTCCAGTAATCCTCTGGTCCATACCGGTGCCAGAGAATGCCACTTGAGTCGCTGCGCATCCACCCAGATTCTATCGACTGGGTGCCATCTCGAAGGGGTCCGGCGCTGCGCGGTCATTCCCACAAAGGGGAAAATACGCGTCAACAGCAAAAACGCGCCTGACCAAAACGACGTCACCAAGCGAATGCAGCTACTGCGGTAATCCCGATGGCACGCACCGTCGCTCCAGTGGGCTGTTTTCATGCCGCATTCACCGCGGCATGGCGACGCGCAAACGCCGAGACCTGCCGACGACGAAATCAATTGGACAAACACCATCATGTTCCGTTTGCGACTCCTGCCGTGGGAATACGCGGTCCGCAACCTCCTGAGGCGACCGTCGCGCAGCGCTCTGACTTTGGGAGCCCTTGCGGTTGTCATCCTGTTGATCTTCGTGGTCGTCGGATTCATTCGAGGTTTGGAGCAGTCGTTGGCCGTCAGCGGCGACTCCGATGTGGTGCTGGTCTACTCGATGGGGGCTGATGAGAATATTGAAAATTCGGCCATCGCCGGCCAAGTGCCTGGGCTCCTGACTGCGAACCTCGGCGTAATCCAGAAACGGTTCGGCGAACCCCATGCGTCCGCCGAGCTGTACCTGGGCACACGGGTGACGGTCGGCGACCAGCAAGGACTTTTGGGGCTGGTGCGTGGGGTCACGCCCACCGCCGCCCTGGTTCGCCGGCAGGTGAGGATTGTTGAAGGGAATTGGCCAGGACCAGGAGAAATCTTGGCTGGCCGGTTGGCTGCGGCCAAGCTTGGCGTCCAAACGCAACAATTGGCGGTCGGGCAGCAGCTCGAGTTTGAAGGACGCACCTGGAAGATCAGCGGACACTTCACAGCCGGCGGTTCGGCCTTTGAGTCGGAGTTGTGGTGCCGCTTGCCTGATATCCAACAGGTGCTTAAGCGGCAAGATTTGAGTCTCGTCGCCTTATTGCTTCAGCCCGGTGCGAATCCGGCTGAGGTCGTGTTGTTCTGTACCCAACGCATCGATTTGGAACTGCAAGCGGTCGGCGAGTCGGAGTACTACGCATCTTTGCAAAGGCATTATAAGCCGGTGCGGATGTTGGCCTGGCTGGTGGTTGGTCTCGTGGCCGGCGCGGGAGTCTTTACGGGGCTGAACATGATGTACGGGGCTGTGGCAGGACGCATTCGAGAGATCGCCACGCTACAGGCCATCGGTTATCGGCGGCGGGCGATTCTCATCAGCTTGCTCCAAGAAGGGATGCTGCTGGCGGCTACCGCTTCGTTGCTTGCCGGGCTTGTTGCATTGTTCTGGCTCAACGGAACCGCTGTGCGATTCACGATGGGCGCCTTTGCGCTCCGCGTTGACAGTGTGGCTTTGCTGGTGGGCTGTGGAACAGGATTGTTATTGGGAATGGTGGGAGCCCTCCCACCGGCGATCAAGGCGCTCCGCCTGCCGGTCGCCGAGAGTCTGAAGGCGGTGTGAATGTGTATCGGAACGGATCGTTTCAACCTTAGAACCTTAGGAATGAATGAGATGTTGAACAGTGCAAAGTTCGGAGGCCTGCTGGTCGTGGCCGCTTCCTTAATACTCGGCTGTGCGGAATCGGACGGACCGGTCGCTCGGCAAGGTGCGGCGACCGCGCCGGACGCCACCTACCTGCTAACCGCTAAGCCGACGGAGGTGCGCGGCGTGGCACAAGCGTGCCAAGAGTGTGAAAACGACGAGCTGATCGCGGTCGAGGGGCGGATCGGCGGGGTGAAGAAGCCCTTTGTAGACGGCATCGCTGCATTCACCCTGATCGACACGAAACTCAATTGGTGTGCTGACAGCGAAGGCAGCGCGACCCCCTGGGATTACTGCTGCTCGGACAAGACAGGCAAGCTCGCGGCGGTCACGATCATTGGGTCGGACGATCAACCCGTTGCCAAGAACGCGCGTGAGCTTCTCGGCGTAAAGGAACTGTCAAAGGTCGTCGTTCACGGCGCAGCGAAGCGGGACGACCAGGGAAACCTGACCATCCTTGCTAAGAAGGTGTATGTGGCTCAGGACTGATGTCTGGATGTTGATTGGAGCCGGAGCAGCGGTGTTCCGGCTCCAGCCAGCAATTCTCCTTCTGCTCTCGATGTGGAACTAACGGGAGTTCCAATATTATGGCGACTGAACTTGATCTGCGCCAGTTGGCCCTGGACCGGGGCACGCCAGTCGTTCCGCGGCGAGCCCGCCGCCGACCGGTGTATTCGCGATATGTCCTGCCCGGCATCGTGATCTTCGGATTTTTGGCGATGTTGGGCTGGGCGGCACGCGACCGTTTCCTGTCGTCCAAGGCAGTGACGGTCGTGCCGGTGGTCGTCACACGCGCCGAAGTCCAACAGGCGGGGACGCCGTTGTTTCAAGCAGCGGGCTGGATTGAGCCACGCCCCACGCCAGTATCCGTTTCGGCATTGGCGGACGGGATTATCGCGGACCTGCTGGTCGTCGAAGGTCAAGATATCGAGGCAGGTCAGCCCGTGGCTCGACTGATTGATGCGGATGCGAAGCTGTTACTGGATCAGGCTCGGGCCGACCTCGCCCTGCGAGAAGCGGAATTGGAAAATGCCAATGCAGAACTTCATGCCGCTCGGCTACGGTTGGAGAATCCCGTTCATCTTCAGGCGGTGCTGTCTGAGGCGCAGTCTCAACTCGCAAAGACAGAGACAGCATTAGCGGCCATCCCGTTCTTGATTCAAGCCGCCGAAGCGCGAAGCGTGTATTCCGAACAAAACCTGACAGGCAAACAGGCTTCTGCGTCGGCACTCGCCGGACGCGTGATTCAGCAGGCGCAGAGCGAATATGAGAGTGCGGTGGCCGAGTTGCAGGAGTTAAAGGGACGCGAGTCGCGACTGGAAAGTGAGGCGGATGCCTTGCGCAAGCGAAGAGATGCTTTAGCCCGACAACTGGAACTTCTACTTGACGAAACGCGGCAGGTTGCTGGTACAAAAGCGCTGGCGAAGGTCGCGGAAGCGCGTAAGCGTCAGGCGGAACTGGCCGTGCAAGCAGCACAACTGCGGCTGGACCGAATGACGGTCAAATCGCCAGTTGCGGGGCGGGTGCTGTCGCTTGTGGCGTGGCCGGGATCGCGAGTGATGGGACTTGGTCCAGGCGGAGAGCAGACGGCCAATACGGTGGTGACGCTCTACGACCCGCAGGTGCTACAGGTGCGGGCGGATGTGCGGCTCGAAGACGTGCCACTACTTCAGATCGGCCAGCCAGTTCGGATTGAAACTGCGTCCGTGAAGGAGCCGATTCAGGGGCAGGTTTTGTATGCGACTTCGCAGGCGAGCGTCCAAAAGAACACGTTAGAAGTGAAGGTCGCCATTTCGTCGCCACCACCGAATGTTCGCCCTGAAATGCTGGTCACAACCACGTTCCTCGCCCCCGAACAGTCGGGTTCCGAATCGGAGGCTTCCGAAGAGCAGGAGCGATTGTTGGTTCCGCGACAACTGGTCGAGTCGTCGGGCGATGGACATACGCTTTGGCTCGCCGACCCGAGCGGGATGGCCCGCCGCAGAAGCGTGCGCCTGGGGAAAGCAGGAACCGACGACCTGGTGGAAGTTCTTAATGGACTGACCCCCACCGACCGGCTGATTTCCGGGGGCCGCGAGGGCCTGCGCGACGGGGACTCCATCATGATCACTGGCGAGGATAGCAACATCGGCATGTCGGCAACTGTTCCGCGCACCTAACGCGGAGTCCCTTCGTTTCTACCGATTTCTTGAAGAAGGCTGAGAGGTAACAATATGGCGCTCGTTGAAATCCGCAACCTGACGAAACGATTTCGCAAGGGAGATGAAACGATCACGCCCTTAGATAGCGTGGACTTGGATGTAGAAGAGGGAGAGTTCGTCGTGATGATGGGGCCTAGCGGCACTGGTAAGAGTACGATGCTGAATCTGGTCGCTGGGATCGATCGCGCCGACGACGGGGTAATCAACGTCGGGGGAACCGAAATTACGCGTCTATCTCGGGGCCAGTTGGCCGACTGGCGAGCGGCGCATCTGGGCTACATCTTCCAGACTCACAATCTGATTCCCGTGCTTACCACCTATGAAAATGTCGAACTGCCGTTGCTCTTGTTGCCGATGGCCCGGGCAGAACGTCGCAAGCGAGTCGAGGTGGCCTTGGAAGCAGTGGGACTGAGCGACCGAGCCGACCATTACCCGCGGCAGCTTTCCGGCGGTCAGGAACAGCGAGTCGGCATCGCCCGCGCGATCGTCGCCAACCCAACGGTCATTGTAGCCGACGAACCGACCGGCAGTCTGGACGTGACGACCAGTGAGCAGATTCAGGTGCTGCTGGGGCGTTTGAACCGAGAACTGGGGATGACGATGCTGCTGGTCACGCATGATGAGCAGGTCGCGTCCATCGGAACTCGACGCTTGCGACTAGATCGCGGGCGGATTGTCGAAGACAGCCAGACGAGCAATGGCCATCACCAACACCGTCTCTCTGCAACCAACTAAAGGAAAAGCGATATGTTCCGCTTTGCCCCCTATGTCTTCAAGAGCCTCTGGCGGCACCGCGCTCGCACGCTGCTAACAGTCAGCGGTGCGGCGGTGGCGCTATTCGTGTTTTGTTTCGTTGGCTCCGTTCAGCAAGGGCTTCGGCGCCTGACGGAGGATGAAGACGCTCAGCGGACGCTGATCGTCTTCCAGGAAAACCGCTTTTGCCCAACCAGCAGCCGTCTCCCGCAGGATTACGCAGACCGCATCCGCGAAATCCCCGGTGTGAAGGATGTGATGCCGGTGCAAGTTTGGACGAATAATTGCCGGGCCAGCATCGACGTGATTGTGTTTAACGGCGCTCCGGCTGAGAAACTCCAGTCCGCCCGCGACCTGAAGCTGACCTCGGGGGACTGGGACGCGTTTGCGGCGCGCCGTGACGGGGCGCTGGTTGGCCGCAACCTGGCCCAGCGGCGGAAGCTCGTTGTCGGCGAGCAATTTTCAATCGGCGAAATTTCAGTGCAGGTGGTCGGAATTTTCGAGTCGCCCGTGCCTGCTGAGGAAAACCTGATCTACACGAACCTGGAATTCCTTCAGTATACTCGCGGTCTGGATGCCGCTGGTTTGGTGACGCAGCACGAGGTCCACCTGACGAACCAAGCCGCCCCGGATGCAGTCGCACGCGCCATTGATGAAGCACTTGCGGTCGGGCCAGTGGCCACCACGACTCGCCTCAAAGGAGCCTTTCAGGCGAGCACGCTCTCGGATTTGGTCGATCTGATCGGCTTTGCCCATTGGCTCGGTTATGCCTGTGTCGCTCTGGTGCTTTCGTTGGTCGCCACAACTACGGTGATGTCGGTGCAGGATCGCATCGGCGAACATGCTGTTTTGCAAACGCTGGGTCTGCGTCCCACACGGGTTTTCCGCCTCGTCATCGCTGAGAGCCTACTGATGTGCGTTATTGGCGGCCTGCTGGGAACGGGCCTGGCGCTTGCCGTGCTTGCATGGAGCGGAATGGCGGTCGGGGCCGAAGGCGTGACAATCGCGTTTCGTCCATCCTGGCAACTCGGTGCCACGGGCGCCGTGCTCTCACTAGGCATCGGCGTCGTCGCCGGACTCGTTCCGGCTTGGCAGGCGGCACGAACGCAGATTGTCACTGCACTTCGGCAAGCTTGAACGACTGCCCCTACGTTGGCCCAGGACTGGTAAA
>Ga0182747_1003762_pt1 | contig 10101 bp, 7 predicted proteins | sample eDN3rd30CBELigBY_FD_128526 | JGI IMG/M metagenome (GOLD analysis project Ga0182747, IMG submission 128526) | Enriched backyard soil microbial communities from Emeryville, California, USA - eDNA 3rd pass 30_C BE-Lig BY (version 2) (version 2) | ecosystem: Environmental > Terrestrial > Soil >...
GAGAATGAACAGGTAAATGTAGCCCCTTCGCTTGAAAGCACGGAAAAGTTTATGGTAGCCCTCATCGATGCATCATTAGCCGCACAAAATGCAGTGATTGCCGCAGAATCGATGGGGTTAGGAATTTGTTACATAGGTGGAATTCGAAATAATTTAGATGAGGTAGCAAAGATTTTAAAAACACCAGAGCGGGTTATTCCTTTGTTTGGCCTAGCAGTGGGGTTTCCGACTAAACTAAATGAAAAAAAACCGAGGTTGTCATTTGAACATGTTTATCATGAAGACGAATATGAACAAGATGAAGAGACTTACATTAGCCAGCTGCAGAATTATGATAACTTAATTTCTAATTACTATGAAGAGCGGACGGGCGGGAAAAGAAAAGACCGTTGGACAGAACAAATGGCAAGGATGCTTGATAGGAAGAGTAGAATGTATATGAAGGAATTTATTCAAAAAAATAAACTGGATCTTCACTAAAAAAAGCTGCCAATTGGCAGCTTTTATTTGGTTGAACCTGGTTTGTCATTATAACCTGATGTGAAGATTGCCGCTAAAAATGCGACCATTACTAAACAAACGATGAAAGTGTTCATAATTATGTAATCCTCCTTCGTCATACATTTTTCTATCTTGTCTCACATATAGTTTTATTATAGCCTATCTTATAAAAATGAAAAGAGGAAGATTCTTTTTATTGTTACAAAAAAGATAGACGCTAACCACAATGGTTACGCATGTTCAAAAGCTTATCAGCATAGAGTATATTAATCGTCTCTGATAAACCTACGGGGGAGGGCCTTATGGATATTCTAAAAAAAATCGAGATGTATCGTGAGGAAGAAGAAAAGTTACGTTGGGAAGGGTCATTCGCAGATTATTTGCAATTGTTGAGAGAGAAGCCATGGGTTGCACAGTCGGCACATTCACGAGTTTATAATATGCTTAAGGATGCAGGAATTACTGAAGAAAAAGGGACGAAGAAGTACGAATTCTTTAGTAATCAATTATTTGGGTTAGAGGAATCACTTGAGAGGCTTGTTGAAGAGTACTTCCATCCAGCAGCCAAAAGACTAGATGTAAGAAAACGTATTTTATTATTAATGGGTCCTGTAAGCGGCGGGAAATCCACGCTTGTTACCATGCTAAAACGTGGACTTGAAGCATACTCCCTCACGGATCGAGGCTCTGTTTTTGCGATAAAAGGATGCCCGATGCATGAGGACCCACTTCATTTAATTCCACATCATTTGCGGAAGGATTTTTTTGATGAGTATGGCATCCGCATTGAAGGTAACCTTTCACCTCTGAACATGATGCGTCTTGAACAGGAATATGGTGGAAGGATTGAAGATGTATTGGTTGAAAGAATCTTCTTCTCTGAAGATAAGCGAACAGGGATCGGTACATTCAGCCCATCCGATCCGAAATCACAAGATATTGCCGATTTAACAGGTAGTATTGATTTTTCAACGATTGCGGAGTATGGTTCTGAATCAGATCCTCGTGCCTATCGATTTGATGGTGAACTTAATAAGGCTAACCGAGGAATGATGGAGTTCCAGGAGATGTTAAAGTGTGATGAAAAATTCTTGTGGCACTTACTGTCGCTCACCCAGGAGGGGAATTTTAAAGCAGGCCGCTTTGCCCTCATAAGTGCTGATGAGTTGATCGTTGCTCATACGAATGAAACGGAATACCGATCCTTTATCTCCAATAAGAAGAATGAAGCATTACATTCAAGGATTATTGTTATGCCGATACCTTATAACTTAAAGGTGTCCCAAGAAGAAAGAATTTATGAAAAAATGATCAATGAAAGTGATGTTTCTGATGTTCACATTGCACCACATACATTAAAAGTAGCTGCAATGTTTACTATTCTTACTCGTTTAAAGGAACCGAAAAAAGGCGATATTGATTTACTTAAGAAAATGCGCCTATATGATGGGGAAAGTGTAGAAGGATTTAATACTGCCGATGTGGATGAATTGAAGAAGGAATATCCTGATGAAGGTATGAGTGGTATCGACCCTCGTTACGTAATTAACCGAATTTCATCGACAATCATTCGTAAAGAAATACCATCAATTAACGCACTTGATGTATTAAGATCATTGAAAGATGGACTCGACCAGCATCCGTCCATCACCGCAGAGTTACGGGAACGTTATATGAATTATATTTCATTAGCCCGGAAAGAGTATGATAATATTGCCAAGAAAGAAGTCCAAAAGGCATTTGTATATTCGTATGAAGAATCAGCAAAAACCTTAATGGACAATTATCTTGATAATGTGGAAGCCTATTGCAATAAATCGAAACTGCGTGATCCGCTCACTGGCGAGGAGATCAATCCAGATGAGAAGTTAATGCGCTCCATTGAAGAACAAATTGGGATTTCTGAAAATGCGAAAAAGGCCTTTAGGGAGGAAGTCCTCATTAGGATTTCAGCCTTTGCTAGAAAAGGGAAACGATTCGATTATAATTCCCATGATCGTCTCCGTGAAGCCATTCAAAAGAAATTATTTGCTGATCTAAAAGACGTTGTGAAAATTACCACTTCATCCAAAACACCTGATGAACAGCAGTTAAAGAAAATCAATAATGTAGTTGCAAGATTAGTGGATGAACATGGCTATAATTCACAATCAGCGAATGAATTACTACGTTATGTAGGAAGTCTATTAAATAGATAATAGGTTGGGGTTAAAATAGTAGGGACTGGCAGAAGGAAATCTGTCAGTCTATTTTTTTCCTTACTCAAATTCACGATAACATCTGTAATGCTCTCACTGTAACACTTTGTCCAAATTCATAGGCGAAAGCACAATTGTCAAAATAATTTGTAAATTATTCTTTATTTCTGCATAGGATAAAGTAATCCATATTTATCTTATTTTTTCACTCTCGTTATCATATGTATTGGATGAAAATGTGTGCATTTTGGAACCTATTAAATTAATAAGGAGGGGTTTACATTGTCAACAAACAACCATCAATTTGTCATTTCAAGAGAAGATTGGTCCCTCCACCGTAAAGGCCACGATGACCAGCAAAGGCATCAGGAAAAAGTGCAGGAGGCAATTCGAAACAATCTTCCTGACTTAATTACTGAAGAAAGCATAATCATGTCTAACGGTCGAGATGTCGTAAAAATTCCAATTCGTTCATTGGACGAATATAAAATCCGTTATAATTATGACAAAAACAAACACGTGGGCCAAGGTGATGGTGACAGTCAAGTAGGTGATGTAGTAGCACGTGATGGTTCTAGCGGCCAGAAGGGACCTGGAAAAGGCCAAGGAGCTGGGGACCAAGCAGGTGAAGATTACTTTGAAGCGGAAGTATCATTAATGGAGCTGGAGGAAGCATTATTTAAACAATTGGAGCTTCCAAATTTGAAAAGAAAAGAAGAGCAAGAACATCTAGTTGAAAACATTGAATTCAATGATATTCGCAAAACAGGGCTGATGGGGAATATTGATAAGAAACGGACGATGATGTCAGCTTTTAAAAGAAATGCGATGACTGGAAAGCCAGCGTTCCACCCTATTTATAAGGACGATCTAAAATTTAAGACCTGGAATGAAGTAATTAAACCAGATTCTAAAGCAGTTGTGATTGCCATGATGGATACAAGTGGTTCGATGGGGATCTGGGAAAAGTATATGGCGCGCAGCTTTTTCTTCTGGATGACTCGATTTTTAAGAACCAAATATGAAACGGTAGAAATTGAATTTATTGCCCACCATACGGAGGCTAAAGTTGTTTCAGAGGAAGACTTCTTTTCAAAAGGGGAAAGTGGTGGAACGATTTGTTCGTCCGCATACCGGAAAGCACTTGAAATCATTGATGCCAAATATAATCCACGTAAGTTCAACATCTATCCATTCCATTTTTCAGACGGTGATAATCTTACTTCGGACAATGCTCGTTGCGTAAAGCTAGTTGAAGAATTAATGAAAGTGTCTAATATGTTTGGCTATGGTGAAGTAAATCAATATAACCGCCACTCAACATTAATGTCCGCCTATAAAAACATTAAAGATGATCAATTCCGCTACTATATTCTTAAGCAAAAAGCAGATGTCTTCCATGCGATGAAGAGTTTTTTCCAAGCAGAGGAATCGAAATTATTTGCCTAACAAAAACGACTGGTGTCAGGCACCAGTCGTTTTTATTGTTATTCAATTGATAGAATTCCGTCTTGACCTTGGGATGAATGACCCTGTTTTATTACATTTAGTTTTGTTAAATTTGTAAAGATAATAGGAGTAATTGTTGATGGTGCTGACTTTTTAATGAAATCTAAATCAAATTTTAGAATTTCCTGTCCTTTTGTAATCTTTTCTCCCTCTTTAATAAGCACTGTAAAACCTTCGCCCTTTAAATTCACAGTGTCCATGCCGACATGGATGAGAATTTCATATCCTTGCTTTGATTTGATACCAATCGCATGTTTCGTAGGAAATACGTTCATGACTTCACCATCAACAGGGGAAACTACTGATCCCTTAGATGGTACGATTGCAAAGCCATCACCCATCATTTTTTGTGAGAAGACTTGATCGGGTACTTCGGTAATCGGGATAATATCCCCTTCGATTGGCATAACAAAATCTCTTTCTGATAGTGGAGTGAGTTCATTAGATTCCACTGAAGTATAAGCATTATTTTTGGTTGTATCAATTTTTTTCATTGCATTTGGATTATTACGAAGTTTTAAAATTTCATCTGCTACGAATTGTACATTCGTTCCAACAATTACTTGAATGCTTTGCTTTCCAACGATATTAATTCCTGGTACACCAGTCGATTTAATTTTTTGTTGGTCGACTGCGTTCATGTCTTTTACTTCCATTCTTAGACGAGTTACACAATTGTCAACAGAGGTAACATTGGCATCTCCACCTAATCCTTCATAAATCTGTGCGGCCATAACAGTAAATTTACTATCACCTGTTGCAATATTGATTTCAGTAGATTCTTCATCATCCTCTTCACGTCCAGGAGTCATCAAGTTGAATTTCGTGATGATGAATCTGAATAAGAAATAATAGATTACTGCAAACACTAAGCCTTGAACCATTAACATGTAAGGATGGTTTGCTAAAGGTAATCTAGAACTTAGAATAAAGTCAACTAGACCAGCACTAAAACCAAATCCAGCCGTCCAATGGAATGCAGCTGCAATGGCTAAGGAAATACCTGTTAATATTGCATGGACGAAATATAGCATTGGAGCAACAAACATAAAGGCAAACTCAATTGGTTCTGTTACACCTGTAAAGAATGCAGCGAAACCTGCTGCCAACATTAAAGAAGCCACTGCCTTTTTCTTCTTGTCCTTCGCAGTATGGTACATTGCTAAAGCTGCTGCTGGTAAACCAAACATCATGACAGGGAAGAATCCGGCTTGATACATACCAGTAACGCCTTTAGTTCCCTTCCCAGCCCAGAAATTACCGATATCATTAATTCCGGCTACGTCAAACCAGAATACAGAGTTTAAGGCATGGTGCAGACCAGTTGGGATCAATAAACGGTTAAAGAATCCATATAAACCTGCGCCAAAAGCTCCTAAATGAGCAATGCCTTTACCAAATGATACAAGTCCTGTAAAGATAACAGGCCATATGAAGAATAGTACTGCAGAAACAGCAAGCATAGATACAGCAGTCATGATTGGAACAAGGCGCTTACCAGAGAAAAATGCTAAAGCATCCGGTAATTTAACATGGCTAAATCGATTGTACATCGAAGAAGCAACAATACCTGAAAGAATACCAACAAAAGCATTTCCAATCTTTACAAATGCAGGATCTACCTCTTCTGGTTTAATCCCTTCGAGCAATGCCACTGAGCCTGGTGAAAGCAGGGTTGTCACAACTAAATAGGCAACCAAACCACTTAACGCTGACGAACCATCTTTCTCTTTCGCCATCCCAAGTGCTACCCCAACAGCAAATAGGATGGGGATATTATCAATGATTGATGAACCAGCTTTAATTAGGAAGGCCGCTAGAGGACTATCCGCCCCCCAACCCGTAGGGTCGATCCAATAACCAATTCCCATCAAAATGGCTGCAGCCGGTAAAACAGCTACAGGTAACATCAATGAACGACCAATTCTTTGTAAATATTTCTTCATCACATTACCTCCTAATAGAATCTAAAAAAATAACTATAAAATAATTCATAAAAATAATATTGCGGGTGTAAGCGCTTTTCCGTTTTTAATATAACACTAAACGTTTATAGATGTCTATACCAATTGGCTAAATTTTATTAACAAACATATTCCTATGGGTTAGAACAATATTAGGTTGAAATGGTATTATATTCATATTTTTATTACAAAGTAAATTGGTATAGACAACTATATAATGGTGATGCTAAGATTTAGATATAACCTGAAAGGAAGTATCAAAGATGATTCCAAAAGATAATCATATTTTGCTAAAGGGTATACGGGTTTATTCACCAGAACAAATAATAGAAGATGGATATATTAAAATAAAGAATCAAAAAATCATTGAAATTGGTTCATCATCTGAGTTGTTGTCTAAGGAAAACTATAAGGTGATTGAACTTCCTGCCCAGTTTAGTGCAGTTCCTGGCTTTATCGACGTTCATATCCACGGTGCAGCCGGTGCCGACACAATGGATGCAACCAAGGAAGCACTAGATATAATGGCAGCAGCATTGCCTAAAGAAGGTACAACTAGCTTTTTAGCTACTACGATGACCCAGGAAGGGAAACAAATTGAGAATGCCTTAATAAATGCCGGGAATTACATTAAAGAGGAGCACGATCCAGGTAAATCTGAAATACTCGGTATTCATCTAGAAGGACCGTTTGTGAATAGTAAAATGGCTGGGGCACAGCCGATTCAACATATAATTGATCCTGATCTTGCTTTGCTTGAAAAATGGCAAAAACTCTCTAATGAGACGATTAAACTTGTCACTTTAGCTCCAGAAAGACCGCATGGTTTAGAGATGATCCGATATTTAAAGAAGAAGGGGATTATTGCATCGATTGGTCATACAGATGCTACTTATGACGAGGTGAACGAAGCTATTGAAGCTGGAGCAAATCATGTCACTCATCTTTATAATCAAATGAGAGGGCTGCATCATCGTGAACCTGGAGTTGTGGGAGCGGCCTTTTTAAGAGAAGAATTAAAAGCTGAGATTATTGTCGATGGGGTGCATAGCCGTCCAGAAATGGTTAAACTTGCCTTTAAGCAAAAACGAAGTGATGGATTGATTTTAATCACTGATTCAATGCGGGCAAAATGTTTGAAAAATGGGAAGTATGATCTTGGCGGACAAGAGGTTTTTGTAAAGGATGGAAAAGCAGAACTTGAGGATGGAACTCTTGCAGGAAGTATTTTGAAATTGGGGCAGGCGGTAAAAAATATCATTTCATATGCGGACTGTTCACTTAAGGAAGCAATTGAAATGGCATCAGTGAACCCAGCTAAACAATTGAACCTTTATGATCGAAAAGGCAGTATTGCAGTTGGAAAAGATGCGGACATTGTTATTTTAGATGAGAATATGGAAGTTTATATGACATTATGCAGGGGAGCTCTTGCTTACAATAGGGAGGAAAATTGTAAATGAAGATTATTGAGGTCAAAGATTATCAACAAATGAGTAATAAAGCAGCTGAATATATTATAAAAAAGGTTATTCAGAATCCAAGTATTAAACTTGGTTTGGCTACAGGCAGTACTCCAGTTGGGACATATAAATGCTTAATCGACGACCATCATAAAAAGGGGACTACTTATCAAAAGGTAACCACTTTTAATTTAGATGAATACGTGGGGCTCCCGGGTGAAAATAAAAATAGCTACCGGTATTTTATGAACAACCAGCTTTTTGATTATATTGATATCAATAAAGCCAAGACAAATGTTCCAAGCGGTATCGCTGCAGATTTTCAAGAGGAGTGCCATCGATATGAGGATTTAATAAATCAACATGGCGGTATTGATTTGCAAATCCTTGGGATTGGCAGTAATGGACATATTGGCTTTAATGAACCAGGAACTTCTTTTGCTTCCAAAACGCATATTGTAGAGTTAGCTTCTTCAACTATTCAAGCAAACGCAAGATTTTTTAATAATATCGAAGAAGTTCCAACTAAAGCCATTACAATGGGAATTTCCACCATTATGAAAAGCAAAGAAATTCTGCTTCTCGTGTCAGGTGAGAAGAAAAGTGAAGCACTTTTTAGATTATTGAATGAGGAGATAAGTGAAAACTTTCCAGCATCTGTGTTGAAAAATCATCCATGTGTTACAATTATTGCAGATAAAGCGGCAATAGCAGATTTAAAGGTTACAACGTGACAGTTATTAGGAAAGGATGCAGCTGGAGGAAATGATTAATAAGAATTCTCCGATTCCAATTTATTACCAAATTGAAGAATATATTAAAGAACTAATTGAAAATGGTGAGTTGCGTCCTGGTGATGCACTCCCGCCAGAAAGAGAATATGCGGAAAAATATCAGATTAGCCGGATGACAGTAAGACAGGCATTTACACAGTTAGTAAATGAAGGTTTGTTATATCGATTGCAAGGAAAAGGTACTTTTGTTGCAGAAAGAAAAATTGAACAGCCCCTTCAAGGATTAACCAGCTTCACAGAAGATATGAAGGCCAGAGGATTCGTGCCTGGAAACCAATTACTTCACTTTGAAATTATTCCTGCAACCAGACAAGTAGCAGGGCAGCTTTTAATTTCTGAACATGGTCCTGTATATGAAATCAAAAGAATTCGTCTGGCAGATAATGTCCCGATGGCTTTAGAAACAAACTATATTTCAGCAAACCTTATTAAAGGACTTACAGAAGGAATTGTAAATGATTCCCTGTATAAATACATTGAAGAGCAATTAGACTTAAAAATTGATAGTGCTTCACAGATCATCGAATCATCTGTAGCCAGTCAAAACGAAGCCGATTTACTAAAGATTAGCAAGGGTGCACCAGTTATGTTAATCCAAAGAAACACTTTTCTAAAGGACAATACCCCTGTTGAATTTGTTAAATCGGTCTATCGTGCAGATCGCTATAAATTTATGATCCAAATGAAACGCTGAAGACATAGTAATGGAGGTTATTTAACGTGTTCAATCATTATTTTCAAAAGCTTCACGAATTATTAAGCTTAGTTGAAAAGGATGAAACTGATGGCCTCAAAACAGCTGCTAAAAAGATCGCAGAATGTATCCAAAACGATGGAATTGTTCATGTCTTTGGGTGCGGACATTCACATATCCTTGGAGAAGAACTTTTTTACCGTGCAGGTGGACTAGTGCCTATTAACCCTATTTTAATTGAGGACTTAATGCTTCATAAGGGGGCTGTTCGTTCATCTCAATTAGAAAAGGAAAATGACTTAGCAAAACAATTTCTAACTAGAGTGAAAATTCAACCTCAGGATGTGGTTATTGTTGCATCAACCTCTGGAAGGAATCCTGTGCCCATAGATGTAGCGGAGTTTGCTAAAAATAATGGTGCGTTTGTTATTGCAATCACATCATACGGTTATACAAAGGCAGTAACATCAAGACATAAAGATGGTAAATATTTGTATCATTCCGCTAACCTTGCTATTGATAATCATATTAAGGTGGGTGATGCACTAATGGAGCACGAGTCTATTGCTGTTAGCTTTGGTTCAGGGTCAACAGTCATTGGGACAGCAATCGTTAACGGAATCATGGTGGAAGCCATCAGCATAATGATCAGTAATAATTTTGAACCGCCAATTTTTAAAAGCGGCAATGCTGACGGTGCAGAAGAACATAATCGTGCGTTGATCAACAAGTATAAAGAACGAATTCCAATGTTGGAAAATTGAATGCAAAAAACGAAACCGACAGTTATACTGGTTGGTTTTTTTGTGGGAAATTAAAAATGCGTTTATTTTCCACCAATACTTTCTTTGAAAAACAAGAAAAATAAAGGGGTAACATGATTTTTTCAAAGGAGGTATTTCGATTGATAAAAAAATCTTTTGGGATAGTCTTAACAGCGGTTTTAACAATGGGACTTGCTGCTTGTAATAACAATGA
>Ga0182747_1003770_pt1 | contig 10089 bp, 11 predicted proteins | sample eDN3rd30CBELigBY_FD_128526 | JGI IMG/M metagenome (GOLD analysis project Ga0182747, IMG submission 128526) | Enriched backyard soil microbial communities from Emeryville, California, USA - eDNA 3rd pass 30_C BE-Lig BY (version 2) (version 2) | ecosystem: Environmental > Terrestrial > Soil >...
CAGCACGATGTTGGTGCCGAGGACGACCCTGTGCATCACTGCCGTGCCCAGGCCACGGCATCCTCGACGTCCTGTTCGGTGATCCCGAGTTGCTCCAGCTTCTCACGCACGGCCTGCGCCTTCTGGACCAGCACGGGTGTCAGGACGATCCGGCCGCCCTCGACGGTCACGTCGAAGTACTCCGCCGCATCCACGCCGGACACGGCCGCCTTCGGCAGCGTGATCTGATTTTTCGAAGTGAGCTTGGCAAGCATGGGAGGTCTCCGTAAGTTTCAAAGGAAATCTTACTTCCTTACTTCATTCTCGACAAGCCATGCCTTCGGGTTCAAGGTTTTCAGGGCTTGCTGCGCTTTCAGCGCCGCTTGAAACGGCCTGATCCGGTGAAAACACATTGCTTGTTCCGCCCTGATCCTGGAGCGTACGGACCCCGCATTGATTGCGACACACGAAGCCGACTGTGGAGCGCCCTGGAAAGTTGAAGTGGAGCGGGTGATGGAAACTGTACCCGGCTCGTAACTCGTTGAAAAATCACAAGAATCCCGCGATTCGATAAACCACGCGGACTCGTTTGTGGCCTCAATTTTGCCACATGGGAGTCGTGGACGTATACGAGAAGTCCACTGCGGGCCACGGCGGGCTACGTACATCCAACGCTAGCACGAATCGCGACGAAACCGTGCCGCAGGGTGACGGCCGATCCATCCACGGGCAGACGAGACGAAAATAAAGCTATGGGAAGCATACCGCTAGGCTCGGATCTACAGCCGTTCTTCGGCTCCGTCAGAAGATCGGACGCACAACTTCTCGAAGTCCTGGGCCCGCACGCTGCGGCGGCGGGCCGGCTCCGCGGTAGCCTTCGGAGAGGGGCTCGATGTACTATGTTACACAGTGCCTGCTGGAGGATGCCGTACAGCCCGCGCTCAGAATTCATCGAAAACATACGAACAAATGACCGACCACATCCGCATACCACTCTTGAAGGTTTCTCAATGGTTGCCCTCATGGGATGAAGCGGAGTGGTCACCGCCAGACTTACCCGAGCCGTCCAAACAGTTCTTTATCGGATCCATTGCGTTATCCACGTTGCGCCGTTTGGCGGGCGTAAGCCGTCGGCAAGTGAAGGAACGCAAGCATGGCGGCCGTGGCGCGGGATACCAGCGCGCTCACCAAGCAGATAGGTCAAAAAGCATTGCTCGCTACTTGCAGTACGGCTATCCCCTTTCGAGCCAGCCTTCGCTGAATGCGTCGGAGCATCCTAAGCTGATTCATCCAGGCTGGCTGCCTACGTCCATTTTGGTCAATGTCATCGGATCGAGTGACAAGCGTCGCCGGGCGGGCAAGCTCCTTGGCGTTAGCGACGGCTATGGGGTATCCGTCGAGAAGGATAAGTCGGGCTACTTTCTAAGCATCCCCGCAGGCGCAACTGAAAGCAACTTTCAGATTCCTCAATCGAGTTTGGAGCCCATTGAGATCATAGATGGCCAGCACCGGCTATTTGCAACTGACGAAATGGGGATGTTTGGCCTTGGTGAGGACTACGAAGTTCCAGTGGTGTTTTTTAACGGTCTCACTGAATCATGGCAGGCGTATCTGTTCTGGGTCATCAATGTTGAACCGAAGAAGATCAATCCCAGCCTTGCATATGACCTGTATCCCGAACTTCGGAGCCAAAGTTGGCTTGAAAGCGGCGAGACAATAAAGGTCTATCAAGAGCATCGTGCGCAAGAGCTCACCGAGGTCCTCTGGCGCCATGAGCAGAGTCCCTGGCGAGATCGTATCGAGTTGCACGGCAATCGTGTGGATGGCCATGTATCAAATGCGGCGTTCATTCGGTCCCTTATGGCTAGCTTCGTTCGTCGCTGGGGCAGCGAAAGTCGGATTGGCGGCCTATTTGGTTCTATTGATCGCGATGCTACCGAGCGCATCCTCCCATGGAAGCGATCGCAGCAGGCTGCTTTCCTAATTGCCTGCTGGAAGCATGTGCACGACGCAGTCGGTAATTCCAGGGCCGAGTGGATCAAAGGTTGTTCCAGCGACTTTCAATCCAAACCCCTTCAGGAACAAAAGCAAACTAATCCTCACGGTCTTCATGCCGCATTCGCAGGAAACACAACCCTGCTCGGTACCGATCAGGGGGCAAGATCGGTTTTGGTTGTGTTCAACGCACTTTGCCAAGTAGTTTATTCCGATATCGAGCTTGAAACCTGGGAATCCGATCGAGTCTCCGACTCCCCGGAAGACGAAGACGTCTCTGATGCGCTGGAAGAATTTGCTGAAATGGCCAGTGCAAACAAGTTTCTTCAAGCCGTCGCGATTGGGCTAGTTGATGGAGTGGACTGGCGCACCTCATCTTCACGAAGCCTCTCGAATGAAGAAAAGCAGGCGCAAGCTGCGTTTCGCGGCAGCAGTGGTTATTCAATGCTTCAAACGAAGTGCCTCGAATCACTCCAGCAGGGTAAAAATAAGCAAATTGCTGAAGCGGCAAGATTGGCTGCGGGGCTACTTGGGCGATGAACAGCGGAAAGCAGCGCGGCGGCGCTTCTAAATCCGCAAAGCGCGGATCTCCGCCCAACTCCGGGCACTCAGCCCGTCGAGCGAATAGACCTACGCCAACCCAAGCCGCGTTTACTAAGTGGTGCACGGATATCTGCACTTTGTCGGATGGGGCCGGGACCCTCCGAGGCCTGAGTTCTCTCGGCCCGATCAACAGCATTAGCGATCTGCTGATACCGGCTTCGGGAGCTGGTCCTCAGGCGGTGTTGGCTGCAGAGCAGTTGGTGCATCTCATCGAAGGGTGGCGCTATGCTGCCGCTGCCACGAGCGCTTTGCTAAATCACGCAAATGGTCAGGCGCTGCATCTCGCATACTATGCGGAGCTACGCGCGGCGATGTCCCTGTTCGCGTGGAGTGGGATCCGCGTAAAGAGGAATGGGTTTTACTATCTCGATAACAAAGGTTTGAGGCAATCGGTGTCCCCTCAAAAAACCCATGATGCAGTCTGGGGACTGTGGAATCAATGGGTTCATCGCCCCGATGCCAAGAGGCTTTTCAACGAGCAGATAAAACTGCTCCCCTCCGTAAACTTAGGGCATGTATTGTCGAGCGTACAATACGTCAACGCGAGTGCGACCCTCGCTAGTTGGGGAATCGATTTATGGGACCCTTCCCGTGATCACTTTGCGCGTAATAGCGCGAGTTACGAAGCAGGGTTGGCGGCAAAGCCTCTCTTGCTTATGGCGACGCCAGACGCTCAGCTGATCCTGGATCTCTGGAAGCTTTTCTTGAGCGATGGTACCTCCCTCGCATTCGACGCAGCCCTGATCAACTACATTGTTGCAGACGCAGTTCCAAAACTAATCTCTCAGAGCCAAGCTGCAGAAAAACCAACCTTTGACGAGCAGCTCAACGACGTCGCAATTAGCATTGCGGCAACTACGGGAGCAAGTGAGTCCGACATACTGCGTAGGCTTGATCACACAGCCTATCCGAGCAATCCCTTTGTACTTGCTGCCGCTTCGGCTACCAACGTAGAAAACGTGGTGTGCCGCGGTTTTTTCTTGCTGCGCATGGCAATGAGCGCTGCGAAAATGAGCATTAGCGCTGCACCAAAGACCGCCGCAAAGCGGTGGGTGGAAAATTGGTTATCTCATGCAGGGATTTGGTCACCCTCTGCCGCGGTAGCACTCTTCGATTTAGAGGAAGACTATCGCATTGCCGTCGATGAATTCACTTTGAATCCGCCGTATCCTCAATCTTTTTGGGATGCCGCCAACGTCTCGCGCTCAGCACGGCTCGTTCGGCCTGACGCGTGCATCGCTTGGGGGCTTGTTGCATGAAGTATATGGGGCATAAGGGCAAGCTGCTGCCGGTACTTGGGGAGATCCTGCAATTCGAAAGCGTCAATGCTCGTCGGGTGGCTGATCCATTTTGCGGCTCAGGTGCAGTGTCTTGGTTTCTCGCACAGTCGACAAGTAAAGCAATCTTTTCAAGCGACCTCCAGTCGTTCGCTGCCGCAAGGGCTGCGGCCGTCGTGGAGCGAACAATCGCGCTAGATGCAGATTCAATCATTCGCACTTGGTTCCAGGCAGCGAGAAAAATTGTCAATTCCATTGTTGTTCACTTTCCTAATTCGAGTCGGTCTATTCAACCCGATTTGACAACCGCTACGCGCATTCGGTCTTTAGTCGTGCGGTCTCGAAAGTTCTGCCATTCTGTCCTGCCATCTCTGCTCGACAAACTCGGAGGTGAATTCCCCATGACCATCGCCTATGGGGGTCACTATTTCTCGCCGATGCAGGCGCTTGAGCTCGACGCCCTGCGCCAAACAGTTCCGAAGTCGCTTGCGGAGAGTAATGCGTGCATCGCGGCTCTTGTCGAAGCGGCGAGCCGTTGCGCTGCTTCTCCTGGGCACACTGCCCAGCCTTTTCAGCCGACAGAAACTGCTGCTCGTTTCATCGTAGAAGCTTGGAGTCGAGATGTTTGGGATTTAACTGCTCAGGCGCTTCGCTCAGTCGCTTGCGCCCATGCGCAAACTAAAGGGAAGGCTTTGGTCGGCGACTACCAAGATTGCATTCGTAAATTAGAGCCGGGCGATTTAGTGTTTGCAGATCCCCCATACTCTGACGTTCATTACAGTCGCTTTTATCATGTCCTGGAGACCCTCGCTCGCGGCTTCGAGGTGACAGTAACTGGCGTGGGTCGTTACCCGCCGCTGTCTGAGCGGCCAGGATCTTCGTTTAGTCGGAAGGGCGAAGCCCACAGTGCGGCTCGCGCACTAATTGATGCGTGTGCTTCCCAGCAAGTAGGTCTTGTGCTCACATTTCCTTCGGAAGGGGCGAGTAACGGCTTAACTACCGCTGATTTCGTTAGGTTAGGCACTGGAAAATTCGCGTCGATCGAAGTTCATGAAGTCAGTTCTACGTTCAGCACACTTGGTGGCTCGGCGGCGAGCAGAGGCGGAAGAAAGGCCTGCGTCGAAAGCATCGCTTGCTTCCGAATCTGATCGGGCACTGAGGTCGTTGTGCACGCGTCGGCGGCCGCTCGGCGTTCATTTCGCCGTCAGGGAATGAGCACTCGACGTTTACGAGGCTGGCTGTCTGCTCATTCGCCCAGATGCGCACGTCGCCTGGCGTTGCAACAAGGTCGGAACGATTGATCCGCAGCGAACCTTGCTCGACGCACTCAGACGAATCCTTTGTCTTGAAGCTTTTAAGGCTGGGCCAGGCCAGGGTTGAGCCGTCTAAGTCATCTCGTCCGGAGACGCAGAAGTTGCACGGCCGGCTCGTTCGACGAAACGCTCGGCCGCGGGCGTCCGCCGGCTCTCCTGCCAGAGCAGTCGCACGTCCACGCGATAGGGCCCGCCGCTCAGCGGGCGCATGGCCAGTCCCCAATCTCGCGCCAATGCGATGCGCGACCTCGGCGCAATGCATACGCCATATCCAGAGGCGACCATGACGGCGATCCACTCGAAGGAACCAGAGTGCTCGCCGCTATCCTTGCCAAACAAGGCATCGAGCTTCAGACTCAGCGCCTCACATGGTCGGCTGCTCCATTGCAACAGAGGGTAATTCTGAAGCGCCTCCAGCGGCACGGTCACATGCGCGAGCAGCGGAGACCGCAGCGGCACTGCAACGACCAGTTCATCCGGCCACAACGGCACCACGGTCACGGCTGAGGGTTGGACACCTCCATACGCCATGCCGAGATCGTAGCGCCCGTCCTGAAGACCTGCCGCCAAGTCCGCGTCGCGGGCCTCCAGCAGCCGCACAGCGGTCTCGGGTTCTTCTGCGCGCTGCAACGCGAGCAAGGTCGCCAGTTCTGGCAGGAGTGCGGCCGGGGACACCCCCAGCGTGAGTCCCAAGGATCTGCAGGCCGAAGTCATGGTCACCTCCAGCAGGTGGACAGGACAGAACACAGCCTCCCATGATACTCAGGGTTATATTTAACGTGGTTAAAACAATCTCAACGTCGGGTGTCGCAACCCTTTACTGATTAAGCGGCGCAGCATCTGGGTAGTCAGTTCTGATCACACATGCGAACTTCCCGTCGGCATCGGCTGGCGCCCGTCCTGATCGCGCGCAAAGGCGCGGAGGCCGGCGACGTAGGTATAGGCGACCGCACGTTCGTCACCCAGGACTTGCAGCGCGAAAAGCCGCTCGAAAAGTTCCGCAGAAGCCGTCCTACGCGCCAGGAGTGGCGTCGCAGCGCAGTCCAGGATCACGAAGTCGGCTTCCTGCCCGACGGCAAGCGCGCCGACCCGATCCCCCATGCCCAAGAGCCGCGAGCCCCCAGCCGTCGCGAGATGGAGTGCGCGCAGCGGGTCGAGCGCGTAGGGCACGTCATAGACATAGCTGTCGACGCCATCGATAACGACCAGATGAACGGCTTGAGCGCCCCTGTCCAGGTTGAGCAACTGGAGCGGGTCGGTGGCGACAGAGACGGCTATCCCCTCTGAACTGGCTCTCGATGAAGCATCGAGCAACGCCAGCGTGACATCCTGCGACGCCGGATCAAGCCCAAGGAAGCTGATGTGCCACGCCATCAGTGCACCCCATCACGGCGGTGAATCGCGACACCCGTCTTGCGGCCGACCTCGCGTATGCGGTGCAAATGACGGAGCGACCACATGGAACTCATCGGGAGAGTGATCAAGACCTCTCGCTCCGCAAGCACGTCGCGCCAGTGGATGTCCAGGCCTGCAAAGACGCCATCCATGTACGCATTGAGCGCGAGCTTGTTGCCGGTGTCTCCTCGACACCAGCGATCGGTCAGGGAAACAAACTCAGCCCGCACTTGCAGCACGTTCCATACGCGGGAGAACGACACACCAGCCAGATGCCATGAACGCAAAGTCAAAAGGAATACAACGAAGGAAGGTGACATCACCCACTGCTCAACAATCAGCGCATAGGCGGCCAGCAAAGCGATAAACGTCGCGCCAACGAGCATTTCTAGCCAAGGCTTGAACACGATGCCTGCGGTGAAGAATGTCCCAGCGAGTGCGCAGGCTCCGCTGATAAGCAGCGCGGCGGCGGCAATCAATCCCAGTGTCAGGCCTCGTCTGCGCCTCATGGGTGCCTCCGTAACCCGTAGAGAAGCGCACCGTGGTTATTGCCAATCTGCTGCAGCTCACGGAGCTGCTCTGGACGCCAGGCAGACTTGACGAACAATGCTGTTGGGGACGGCAATCCGCCCTCCGAGAAGCCATAGAACCCCATCGCCATTCCAGCGTCGTATACCTCAGTCGCCAGCTCACCCTCGACCGAATCTCCCAGGAGGATGCGAAAGCAGCGGGATGCCCTGTTTCGTTGCATAAGGGCCAGGTCTGTCGGCGCGACGCGTTGGAAGCGCGTGATCAGCTCCATGTGCCGGACCTGCCACACGCACAGGCGAGTAACGAGCGAGGCGGGCAAGAGCAGACGGATCAGCGCTCCCAGCAGCATGGGCAGACTAGAGTTCATCGTCGCCTCTTGGAAGGAAGAACCTCCTATAGGACGCTCCCTGGCGAATGCCGAGCCCGCGCAAGTACTTCAGGTGCCCGATGATCCGGGTCATACCAATGTCTCTCTGCAAAGGTTCGTGCGGCGGCAACGAACCGGCAAGACCCGGCCGGCATCATGTGTTGCTGTCGCGGTCTTACCGAGCCAATCTCCGGCAGGAGGACACGAAACTTCCCCGTGCTCCTGACACCGGATCAATGTAGTGAACCTTTGCGCGCATCCTGTAAGACCGAAAGAGCACGACACGAGGCTGTAACGAGTGGTTAGGCGCTTGCGACTGGCATCCTGCGTCCCCGAGCATGCTTGCGCGCCGCGCGCACGCATTCCGAAGGGAAGCGCTCTGAGAGGACCGGGCCGGGCCGCCGCTTACTCCCCGAGAGGCACTCAAGCGGCGGTTTCGAACAGGGTGGACTCCCTGACTGCGTTGGATACAGCCATGATGACTTTGTCCAGATTGGTCGCGGTCACACTGTCCAACGCACTGCGGCGGCTCGACACCGTGCCGGCCTTGAGGAGCGCGTGATAGATCTTCCATGGGTCGACGTCCCGGTTCAGCTTCATGACTGCCTGGATCAGCGCGTGCTTGAGCGGATCAAGATGCCAGTCCGGAACGCGCTGCCCACGGTTGCCCACGTTCAACGCCAGCAGGTTGCCCGCCTTCACCTCGTAGCTGATCCAGCGCCGAGACTTTCCGGCCAGCTTCGCGAACTCGGCCACAGGCAGGTTGTGGGGAGCCTCGAACACGTCGAACAGTTCTGCTCGCTGGCGCTGGATGTCGGAGAGGGGCGCTGGAATCTGTGGACGTGGCGGAGCGACGGCTGGCAACCGCTGCGCAGCCACCGGGGGTACCAGCGGCATGGGGTCGTCGTTCTTGGCAACAACCAGGATGGGTGTCGTCACAGGATGGGCAGGTGGGACCTCTGCACCAGCACCATCCCACGGGTTCGCCATGCCTTCGAGATGCACGGTCAACGGCATGCTCGCGGCTTCCACCCGGTCCTGCTCGAACAGGTCAAGGCGATCCGCCCAGTCCTGCATCATGCGGCGGCGCTGTTCGACGTACTCGGCGTGGTTGTAGGTGGCGCGAACCTTGTTGGGATCGACGTGTGAGAGCTGAGCGTCGATCCACACTTTCGGATACCCGATCTCGTTGAGCGCCGTGGACATCGTGGCACGGACGCCATGTCCGGTCAGAAGGTCGCGATAGCCGAGCCGCTTGAGGGCAGTGTTCAGCGTGTTCTCGCTCATGCGCTTCTTCGGATCGATGTCATGCCGGAACAGGTAATGCTGTGCCGGGCCACGTTGTCTCAACAGGTGGCGCACCACTTCGACTGCCTGCACGGACAGCGGCACGATGTACGGAGGGACATCCTGGGGGCGCTGCCGCTTGCGGCGCATGTCGAGCTGCAGCTGCTTGACGAGCTCGGGGGGAATGATCCACAAACCTTTGTCCAGGTGAAACTGCTCTGGCGTGGCGAACCTCAACTCGCCGGTGCGCACGCCGGTCAGCAGCAGGAGCTTCAGCCCAAGCTGGGTCTGCAATCGGCCGCGATATTTGCGCAGCCGCTGCAGCAGCTTCGGCAACTCCGCCATGCGCAAAAAGGGATTGTTGCAGACCGGGGGCAGCGGCAGGGCCACCACGTCAAGGTCGGACGCGGGGTTCAGGGCCAATCCCGGCACGATCACCAGCGCATAGCGGAACAACTGCCGCAGCCAGGTGCGCACTTTCTCGGCGATGGACAGGGCCTTGCGTCGTTCGATCTTGGCGATCACGTCGAGCAGGTCGACGCGCTGGATTTCATAGATCGAGCGGCGACCCAGCGAGGGCAGCACATCCTTCTTGAAGATCCGCGGAATCAGCGACAGTGAGGTCTGCCGGCCTTCCTTCAACGTGAGGCTGCGGTGCGCCAGCCATTTGGTGTAGATCACCTCGAAGGTGTTCTCGTCGGCCAGGCGCACTTCGGCGCGCCTGTGCTTGCGATGGACGTGGGGGTTGACGCCCCTGGCCAGCAGGGCACGCGCATCATCGCGCAGGCGCCGTGCATCGAGCAGGCTGACTTCAGGGTAGAGGCCGAGCGACATGCGCTTCTGCTTGCCCGCCCAGTAGTAGCGGAAGTGCCAGGACTCGCCGCCCTGGGCCGTTACGCCGAGGGCGAGACCGTCGAAGTCGGGGATCGTGTAGTTCTTGCCGGTGGCCTTGGCCTGCCGAGCGGCCATGTCAGATAGAGGCATCGTTGCAGCTCCTGAACATGAGTCAGGAACCAGATACTTCTCCGATCAGACCCCCCCTCCAGCAACAATCCGGAGCCGCACAAACCGCAAAAAGGACTTGTTTGTGGACTTAAAAGTACCGGATGCCGGTGGATGTCATCAGACGCCGCTGGATCATCGAACGGGAAAAACTTCCCATGAAATCAATGACTTGCAGACTTCGCTGGACGTCCACAGATTTCCGTGGATCGATGCTGTGGAGCGGGTGATGGGAATCGAACCCACGCTTGAGGCTTGGGAAGCCGCCGTTCTACCATTGAACTACACCCGCATCGACCGCAATCGATTGATTCGCAAGGATTTACGGTAGAATGATGGG
>Ga0182747_1003776_pt1 | contig 10082 bp, 11 predicted proteins | sample eDN3rd30CBELigBY_FD_128526 | JGI IMG/M metagenome (GOLD analysis project Ga0182747, IMG submission 128526) | Enriched backyard soil microbial communities from Emeryville, California, USA - eDNA 3rd pass 30_C BE-Lig BY (version 2) (version 2) | ecosystem: Environmental > Terrestrial > Soil >...
CCCCGCTCCAGCATGCTCGCCAACGCGGCTTCTCGCAGATCGAGAAGATCCTTCTTTCAGCGGGCGCTCGCTCGAAGGAATCAATCCGATAGCCGGCTCAGCGCCTGCGCTTCGATCGCTTGGATCCATGCGCTCTTGCAATCCGAGTACGCATGCGAATCCTCGGGATGCAGGCTCGCGCAATGATGCTTCTGTCGATCGTAGGCCTGAGCGACGTCGGGCCGCTGCCTGAGATAGTCGCGGAATGCGACATGGCGTCGGATCTCGGTGGAGCCCTGCTCGTAGCAATGCAACTGCACCAGGCGACGCCCGCTGCCGGGATCCGACCGGGTGCAATAGCGCCGGCCGGGAAGGCCCAGCTCGCCCCACCATTCGTAGCCCAGCGAGTTGAATACGCTCCGGCATAGATCCAGCTCGCCGAGGCTGCGCACGACCGGCAGCAGATCGAGGACGGGCTTGGCCGAGATCCCGGCGATCGCCGTGGATCCCACATGATGAACCACGACGATGGACGGCACCGCCTGCCGCAGGCGCTGGCCCTCTTCCGCGGCCAGCTCGGCCCAGCGCGGATCATGCGACAGCAGTTCGACTCGGATCGGCGGGGGCATGGGCGTCAACGGCTCCGACGGGCGGTGGGATGTCTGTGCTGATGAAGCGGCGCCAGACACATATACTCCGGATCGCTCAAATACGATGTTCTGCGACGCGAGCGCGCCCATGCTACTCAAATGCGCCGCACGATAGCGACTGCCTGCTGCGTGCGGACTGCCGAGGCCACCCATGATCGTTCACCTCCTGGACGGCACTTACGAGCTGTTCCGCCACTTCTACGGCCTGCGCCGCTTCAACAAGGGCAATGACCGGCCGTTCGGCGCCGTGGTCGGCGTGCTGAACACCGTGCTGGAAATGATCGAGGGCGGCGCCACGCACATCGGCGTCGCAACCGACCACGTGATCGAATCCTTCCGCAATCAGCTGTGGACGGGCTACAAGACCGGCGACGGCATCGAACCGGCATTGCAGGCGCAGTTCCATCCGCTGGAGAAGGCGCTCGCGGCCATGGGCGTCGTCGTGTGGCCCATGATCGAGCTGGAGGCCGACGATGCGCTTGCCTGTGCGGCACGGATCGCTGAGGACGATGAACGCGTTCAGCAAGTCTGCATCTGGACACCGGACAAGGACCTGGCGCAATGCGTGCGCGGCGATCGTGTGGTGCAGGTCGACCGCAAGGCCAAGAAGATTCGCGACGCCGCGGGCGTTCGCGAGAAGTTCGGCGTGGAGCCGGCGTTGATCCCCGACTTTCTTGCGCTGGTCGGCGACTCCGCGGACGGGTATCCAGGCCTGGCCGGCATCGGCAAGACCGGTGCCGCGCGCCTGCTCAACCGCCACGGCGCGATCGAGCAGTTCCCTCCGGAAGTGCTGGGCGAGCGTCGCGAGCTGGCGCTGCTGTTCAAGAAACTGGCGACACTGAGAACCGATGCGCAGCTCTTCGGCAACGTAGACGAATTGCGGTGGCGCGGACCGCCCGATGGATTTGCTGCGTATGCTGCGCAGCTGGATGATGCCCGACTGCTGGCTCGCTGTCTCAAGGCTCCCGTGGCCGTACCCTGACACACAGCGTAACCACAGGACCCGCACTTGCGCACAACCGCGCTCGAACCAGGCACTGCAATGACCCATGACCAAGAAGCCCACTGACAAACGGGAGATCCTGATTCCCGCCTCGGTGCGCATCGCCAGGGAGAAGGCGGCGGCGAAGTTGCAGGCCATGCGCGACCGCAAGGCGACGCAAGCGAAACTCAAAGCCGCGCGTCAGGAGCGTGAGATCACGAAAGCAGTGCTTCGCATCGTGCGGGCGTTGGATCGCAAGGCGGCGCTGCGTGAGCGCGAAGCTGCGGAGCTGGACCGGAAAGCACAGCGCCTCGCCTTTGAGCTCGCGCGCAAAGACCGGATCGAGGAGCAGCGGCTGATGCAGCGGGCGCAGCGTGAGATGCGCAGGCAGCAGCGCAAGGAAGCATCACGTAAAAGCAAAGCGCCGGCCCACAAGAGCCGCGGCAAGCCCGGCTGACGACGGGTCGGGATCGCACGGCAACATGCAGCGTCAGGAACAGGCCGGGGCGCTCGACTCGGCATCCGCCTTCACGCAGAATCCCGGCATCGCATCCAGTGCACTTCTCCTCGCTCGGGAGCCAGACCATGCAGATCGCAGACGTTCTTCAGCAGATGGGCGGAATCCAGTCGATGGCGCGCGAGCTCGGCGTCAGCGAGTCGCAGGCGGCCAGCGCCAGCGCCGCGTTGATCCCGGCGATCCTCGGCGGCTTCAAGAAACAGGCGCAGACACAATCGACGGGACTCGACGGCCTGGGCGGCGTGCTGGCACAGCTCGGCGGCGGCGGACTGCTGGAAGAGGTGCTCGCGGCGCAGCCGACCAACGTGAACCGGGGCAACGATGTGCTCGACCAGATTTTCGGCTCCAAGGACGTGAGTCGGGCCGTGGCCCAGAATGCCGCCACGCAGACCGGCCTCGATCCGTCCCTGCTCAGGAAGATGCTGCCCATGCTCGCCATGCTGGTTGGAGGCCTGATCAGCAAACAAGGCGGCGGCGGCGCGGCACCGCAGGCAGGCGCTGCCGGAGGACTGGCCGGGATGCTGGGCGGCTTGCTGGGTGGCGGCGGATCTGCAGCTCCCGGCCGCGGAGCGGGCCTCGCCTCGATGCTCGACCTGGACGGCAACGGCAACCCGCTCGACGACATCCTGCGGACGCTGTCGCGCTGAGAGCCAGGGAATCGGCGGCTATCGAGCCGGAGGTGCCGCCGGCGCATCCAGCACGCTCAGCGGCAGGCGCAACTCGATCACCAATCCCTGCGGCGTCCACTGGCGCGACAGCGTGCCGCGCAGCTGCACTTCGACCAGAGCGCTCAGCAGCTTGGTACCGAACCCCTTGCGTTCGGGTGAGCCGGTGCTGTCGCACGCACCGATTTCCGCCCAGGTGATGCGCAGCCACTCGTCCTGACGTTCGCAGCTGACGTGCACTCCACCTTGCGCCGCCCGCAGCCCACCATATTTGCTGGCATTCGTTGCAAGCTCGTGGAAGATGAGCGCCAGAGGAACGATCGCCCTTTCGTCGATCCGCGTATCGTCGCCGCTGATCAAGATCCGTTCGTCTGCATCGTTCTCGTAGGGTTCGAGCAAGGTGCGGATCAGATCGCGCAAAGAGTCCGCCGGAGCGGTCGGGCCATAAACGCCGATGAGGCTGTGAGCCCGATGCAAGGCAGCCAGCCGCTGGCGCAGCTTGCCGGCAAACACCGTCCCGCCCGGATCGTTGCGCACGGAAAGACCGACCAGCCCATCCACCAGCGCGAACAGGTTGCGGATCCGGTGATCCAGCTCGCGGGCGACCAGCTCACGATTGATCTGAAGCAACTTGGCGTCGTGGACGTCGGTCGCCGCGCCGAACCAGCGCGTTACCTGCCCCTCGTCGTCCACCAGCGGCAGCGCAACCATGTGCAGCCAGCGGTACTCGCCGGAGTGGTGACGATAACGAGCTTCGACTTCCAGGCGCTGCCCCGTCGCCAGGGAATCCTGCCAGGCTCGGACCGCTCGCGTACGATCATCGGGATGCAGCAGGTCCGGCCACAGCGCAGCATCGGCAGGCTCGACCGCAAGACCTGCGAACTCACGCCAGCGCTTGTTGCGATAGTCGATCGTTCCATCGGACAGCGTACTGAAAATGTTCTGCGGCAACATGTCAGCCAGCGTCTTGAAGCGCAGCTCGCTTTCAGCGAGCGCCTGTGTCGCCTGGATCTGCTCGGTGACGTCCATCACGGCGCCGACTGCGCGATTGGGCGAACCGTAGCCCGCGGCAATGACGCAGGCCGCGGAGTTCAGCCAACGTATCTCGCCATCGGGCCGGACGATCCTGAAGGTGATTCGATAGCCCCGCTTGTTCGCAATGAGCTGTGCCAGAGTCGCGCGCACTTCCGTCGCCCGCGCCACGTCATCGGGATGGATATGGGGCTTGAAGTCCTCGATCGACTTCACGGGGTTGGCCGGGTCGAGCCCGACGATCTCATGCCATCTTGCGTCACAGTGCAGGATGTCGGCGTCGATGTTGTAGTCCCACACGCCCGAGCCGCTGGCCGCGGTGGCCAGAATCAACCGCTCCCGTTCGGCGTAGAGACTGGCATCCATCTGCCAGCGCTGCGCATCCGCCATGATTCGCGCCAGGTTGTCTTCGGTGTTGTCGCGGAACTGCTCGAGCAACTTCCTCTGCGCATCGGAGAACGTCCTGGGCGCAGGGTCGAGAACTTCGATGACGCCGAACGCTGCTCCGTCAGGCCATGCAATGGGGAAACCCAGATAGGACGTAAAGCCGGGCGCGTGATCGGCACTGTTCCGCCATCGCGGGTCCATCGACACGTCAGGCACTTCGACGCCGGATCGTTCGCTCAGCACGCCGGCATGGAACCAGCCCAGCATCTGCTGCACGGATTGCTGGCTGGCAGCGATTCGATCGCCTGGCGAGCCGTGGCGAACGAGGATCTCCAGTCTTCCGCCCGATGGCGTCAACTGCAGGATGCGGCCGGCGCTGACCTCCAGAATCGCCGTTGCCGTCCCTAGCATGCTCCGCCATCGTTCCAGCACATAGGCAGGAATGACCGGACATGAAGACATTCGCGCTAACTTCCCCCTTCGACAGAACTGCGTCAGCCCGATGAAACGCATTGAGGCCGGAAAGCGTTGCGTTCGCCAGACTATAAAATCACTGGCGGCGCAGTCGCTCGGCACGACGAACCCAGAGTAGTGTCATTGCTGCGAGCGTTGGCGTCGTATTTTTCACGATGCTGTCGCCGTCATGCGAATCGCCATGATGGCGAAACGATAAAGATCGTTATCTCACCGTTGAGCAGCGAAACCTGCGCGATGTAGATGCGCAGAAGCGTGTCGCCGCTACCTGGAACTGCCATCGGCGCGGAGCAGGAGCGACCCAGGTGCTCGAGGTGTGCGGCAGGAGTCCGGACGGTCAGGATCGTGCCGCGACGAGAGACGGCCACGCCGCCAGAGCCGCTCGGGCAATTCCTTCGAGCGTCGCCCGATCCGCGCCGTCGCGCGCCTGGATCGACATTCCCTGCTGCACGGTAACGTAGAAGCGGGCCACCGTATCGACGTCGACGCTCGCAGCAATCTCTCCGGCTGCTACGGCTTGCGACAAGCGGCGGGCGAGATCCTGGGTATTGCGTTCGCGTTTCGCCGTCAGCTCGGCCCTCACCGCCTCGCTCGCTTGTGTCTCATGCAACGCCGAGAGCACGACCAGGCAGCCGCTGGGCTTGTCGGGCCGGCTGAACAGCCGCGCCGTCGCCATCAGAAAACCTTCGAGCGCCGCATATGCCGTGTCCGCCTGCGTGATCGCGGCCCAGATGTCCGAGCCATCCGTCGCAACGTAGAGCCCCACCGCTTCGCGGAAGAGCGCGTCCTTCGAACCGAAGGCGGCATAAAGGCTGGGCGAAGCAATCCCCATTGCCGTGGTCAGATCGGCCATCGACGCGCCTTCGAAGCCCTTCGCCCAAAACACTTCCATGGCGCGGGCCAGCGCCTTCTCTCTGTCAAACGCCCTGGGGCGACCACGACCCACCGTTACGCACCTCATTTCTGTGTCGTTCGTTATACATTTCGCTTGACACCGATTGCAAGGCGCTCTTATTTTTGTGTCGGTCATTACACAAATGGAGCCCACCATGTCCTTGCTTGCAGGAAAACGCGCTTTCGTTACCGGCGCCAGCCGGGGAATCGGCGCCGCCGTCGCCCGCCGCCTCGCGGCCGAGGGCGCTGCGGTCGCTATCGGTTATGAGCGTTCGGTCGATAGGGCGCGGGCGCTGGCAGGCGAGATCGAGACAGCCGGCGGCCGCGCCGTTGCAATCCAGATGGATGCAGCCAACCCAAGCTCGATCAAGGAGGCGGTCGATCGCGCCGCCGCCGAGTTGGGCGGTCTGGACATCCTGGTCAACAACGCCGGCATCTGGCGGACGGCCCCGGTGGACCAGCTCACGCTCGCCGACGTCGACACGGCGCTGGCGGTCAACGTGCGCGCGGTCATTCTGGCGACACAAGCAGCCCTTGCGCATATGTCTGAGGGCGGCCGCATCATCTCGATCGGCAGCAACCTCGCCGAACGCGTTCCCGAAGCCGGGATGGGACTCTACGCGGCCACCAAGTCGGCGCTGATCGGCTGGACCAAGGGACTGGCGCGCGACCTGGGGCCGCGCGGCATCACCGCCAACCTGGTGCATCCCGGCTCTACCGACACCGACATGAACCCGTCCGATGGTCCTCATGCCGAAGCGCAACGGCAGCGAATGGCGATCAAGAAGTATGGCCGAGCCGAGGACGTGGCCGCGCTGGTCGCATTCGTCGCAGGCGACGCGGCGCGCTCGATCAACGGCGTCGGTCTCACGATCGACGGCGGGGCGAACGCTTGAGCCTCGCCGGCGCCCGCTCCGAAACTGTCCTGAATCGCGCTCTGCTGCTCCTGGCGCCGGCGATCACGATCATCGTCGCTACGGAGTTCATCGTCGTGGGGCTGCTGCCGCTGATATCGCAGGACATGCAGGTTCCGCTCGCCAAGGCCGGCCAGTTGACGGGGTGGTGGGCATTCTCGGCTGCGGTCGCCGGCCCCCTCGTCACATTGGCGACGAGTCGCCTCGCGCTCAAGCCGCTGCTGATCGGGACGCTCCTGTCGTTCGCGGTCGGCAACGCGCTGATGGCTTTCGTGTCGGACTTCACGATCCTGCTGGTTACGCGGATCGTTCAGGGCGCGCTCCTGCCAGCGTTCATCGGCGTCGGTGCTGCCATCGTGACCCGACTTGCGAAGCCGGACGAGCAAGGCAAAGGGCTCGCGCGCGCCAATATCGGCTTCGTGCTGGGCGTGCTGCTCGCGCTTCCTGCCGGAGTCGTACTGGCCCAAGGCGGGGACTGGCGCCTGCCCTTCCTCGTCCTTGCTGTCCTGTCGTTGCTGACCGCGGCACTCATCGGGCTGTTCTTTCCATTGCTGCCCCATGGGAAGGCGCCCGACATCGCCGGGCAGCTCAATTTGCTGCGGTGCCTGCCCTTCCTCGCGAATCTCGCCTTGTCCGTCATCCTGTTCGCGGCGATGTTCTCCGTCTACACCTATCTGGGAGCATGGATCCAGGAGGGCCTTGGTCTCTCCTTCGAGTTCGTGGCGCTGATTCTGCTGCTGCTGGGCGTCGCCGGGCTCGTCGGCAACTCGATAGCCGGGCGGATCGCGGACGACGCGCCGATGCGCGCGACCGTCGTCAGCATTCTGATCCTGATCGGATCGATCAACCTCGCCGCCCTGGCGCACCAGTCCATCCTGCTGGCCACCGTCCCGCTCGCCCTTTGGGGCATGAGTCACACGACGTCGGTCACGCTAAGCCAGGTACGGGTGACACTGGCCGGGAGAACCGCGCCAGCTTTCGCGATGACGATGAACATCTCGGCCGCGAATCTCGGGATCGCGACAGGAGCCTTCGGCGGCGGATGGGTCATCGACAATCAGGGCGTCAACGCAATCGGCATCGCCCCCGTCGGGTTTGCGATCATCGCCCTGCTGCTCGCCCCGCTCATTGCCCGAAGCGCCGGATAGGCGGGCAGCTGACTTGGGGCAGGAAATGCAAGCCTGCATGCGAGCCGGCGTGAACAGGACATCGCGCCGCTGCCACGATCAGGAAATGGCACAACAGCTGCTCGATGAGCCGAACGATCTCGGGTCTTAGGTCTTCGGCCGATACAGCGTCGGCGGCGGTGGCGCCAATCGCGGCGAACCGGACTGCACCCACGCGTCATAGCGCATACGCAGCGTGCGCACCGGATTGGCGCTTTCGCCACGCTTGATGTCGTTGTCCATCACGCTGATGTACGCGAAGTACTTGCCATCGTTGTGAGTGACGCCCTGCTCGTCGTCCTTCTCGGCGATGGCAATGTAGGAGACGTGCGCCGTCTTGTTGTCGCAGGGAACGAATTCCAGCGGGCTCGATCCGCAATTGCAGCGGTGATCTCCTCCGTTGGCGTCCGCCGCTTCCATCGCCGCCATCACGCGATCGGCCAGCGTGCCAGTGGCGCGGGTGAATGCGAGCGCAGCCAGATACACCACCTGATCGCCAAGCAGCGTGTTGCCCTGGACCTGATAGTAGATGTCGGGACCCACCTGGCCGCCGAAGTACAACGACGAGCGCGAGTTGCCGGTGCCGTTGAATCCGGCGCGGTTGTTGCTCGCGGTAATGCCCTTGTCGTTGGGCATGGACACGATACCGAACTGTCGCCGCTCGATGTTCGGATCCTTCTTGAGCAGTTCGATGATATCGGCCGGCGGCGTGCCCTTCTTCAGTTCCTGGTAGACCAGCATCTGGTTCTCGTGCGTGTTGTCAGCACCCGCCTGGCAGGCCGCCACACCCACGCCGGGCACGATCACCGCCTGCAGATCCATCAAGTCACGCGCAGCGCTGGGCTCGCGCTTCGCGAATGCCTCTTGCCGAACGCAGGTGGCCGACGCGATCACCACCTGACCGCTACGTGCATCGAGCGCGATCACCGACCACGTCGCCCACGCAGGCGTCGAGCCCGCGAACAGAACGAACGCCAACGCAAGGTGTTTCATCATCGAGTCGTCCCCCTTTCTTTTTCTTCGGCCGAGCATATCAATGCATGACGGCCAATGGCAGCGCATCAGGGAATCGCTTTGGCTGGGCAGGCTCAGATCGAGTTCAAAAACCCACCATCGACCGCAATCGCCTGGCCCGTGATGTATGACGCGCGATCGGATGCGAGGAACGCCGCCAGCGCTGCGAACTCCTCAGGACGGCCAATTCGACCGGCGGGGATCCTGGGCCCCATGGTGGCGTCGTCCACGCCCAACTCCGTCAGGCGCTCGGTCGCCGTGTACCCGGGCAGCAGCGCGTTCATCGTAATCCCGTCTTTCGCTACGTCGCGGCTGACCGAGTTGATCAGGCCGAGCAATCCTGCTCGCAAGCTGTTCGAGATCACCAGGCCCGGCTGCGGCTCGCGCGCAGAGATCGAGGTGATCGCAAGAATACGGCCCCATTTTCGTTCGCGCATGTGAGGCAACACCGCAAGCACGCTTTCCACCGTGCTGATCCACAAGTTGTCGAAGCCCTTTTGCCAATCGGCGGCGGACATCTTCTCGAACGTGCCGGCGGGCGGACCGCCGGTATTGGTCACGAGAATGTCGACGGGACCACCGAGTGACTTCGCAGCTTTTGCGACCAGCGCCTCGCTGTTGCCGGGAGAAGAAACATCGCCCGCAATGCCGACAGCGCCGATCTCTGCCGCCGTCGCCGCGATTCGATCCGGGTCTCGCGAAACGATGGCGACTCGAGCGCCCTCTGCAATCAACTCGCGAGCAACAGCTTTGCCCAGCCCCTTGGACGCGCCGAATACGAGCGCACGACGTCCCGCTATCTTCAGATCCATGACCAGTCTCCGGCGGGAATCAAACGCGAGGATCGGGCGCGAGCTGATCGGGCCGGCCTTCCTGAAGAATCATGCGAGCGTTCGTGGTTGCCGCGCGGCGGAACTCCGACAGGCGTTGATACTCCGGATCGTCGTACCAGGCCTCGGCAGAAGCCCGGTCTGGAAATTCCAGGATCACCATCCGTTCCGAAAACGCGGCGCCTTCCGAGGTCGTGACTTCATCGCCGCGCGTCAGAAACCGGCCACCGTATTTCGCCAGGGTCTTGGGCGTGTGGTCCGAGTACTTTCTGAAAGTGACCGGATCGTGGATCTTCATCGTGCATATCATGTAGGCGGCCATACGCTCTCCTGGAATGCCCAATGCAGTGTACTACCCCAGGCGCAGGAATTTTTCCCAAAAGCGCTGTGCTACATTGATCGACAGTCCGCTGTGTCGAGGGTCGAAATGCACGCCGACCAGGTTCGCGCCATCGTCGATCAGTACGAAGTCCACGTCAGGAATCGTAGTCGATTCCAGCTCTATCGCATCGACGGCCGCCCGGCGACGCTCGAGGATGCCTACGACATTCAAGACGAAATCGTGGCCCGTGCGCTTC
>Ga0182747_1003779_pt1 | contig 10080 bp, 6 predicted proteins | sample eDN3rd30CBELigBY_FD_128526 | JGI IMG/M metagenome (GOLD analysis project Ga0182747, IMG submission 128526) | Enriched backyard soil microbial communities from Emeryville, California, USA - eDNA 3rd pass 30_C BE-Lig BY (version 2) (version 2) | ecosystem: Environmental > Terrestrial > Soil >...
CACCGCCCAGCTGTCCCACCATCCGCCGCCCTGCACGCTGCCCGGGCCTGACGACGCGAGGGTGGAAACATCGCCGCCCGGCACCATCGAGGCGTTGCGCATTCCTCCATGCTGTCACGCGCCTGCGAGCCTGCCACGTCGCCCGCGCGCGCATGGCCAACGTGCATGGCGAGGCTGTGTCATCGTTGTTGCGCGGCGGTGCCATTTGGAACAGGCGGAGCCCTCGTCCCGGCCCTGCGACTGGCCGTTCCACCCGGCACCGGGGCGGCCCGGCGGCGGCCGGGACAGGCCGCGCGCTCTGCCCGGCTGCGCCGCGCGGACCGTAAGCCCCTTGTGCCTGCATGGCCGGGCACCTATCGCCTCGGCCTCCGTCAGCCCTGTGAGGAAGAGCCGTGCTTCAGATCGTCCACCGCGCCCGCGCCGATGGCATGCCGCGCTCATGAGCGATCATGGGTTCGATGCGATCATGCTGGGGGCCGGCGCCGCCGGGCTGATGTGCGCGGCGATTGCCGGCGGGCGCGGCAAGCGCGTGCTGCTCGTCGACCATGCCGACGCACCGGGCAAGAAGATCCTGATTTCCGGCGGCGGGCGGTGCAATTTCACCAATATTCACACCGCACCGGATCGCTATCTCTCCACCAATCCGCATTTCGCCAAATCGGCGCTCGGCCGCTACACGCCGCAGGATTTTCTGGCGCTGGTCGAGGGCTATGGCATCGCCTGGCACGAGAAGACGCTCGGCCAGCTCTTCTGCGATGGCTCGGCCCGGCAGATCGTCGCCATGCTGGTCGATCAATGCGCCCGCGCCGGCGTGACGATGCGGCTCGGCCACCCCGTCACCGCGATCGAGCATGGCGACGGCCGCTATCGGGTGACGGTCGACGGTCAGGTCCACACCGCGCCGTCGCTGGTGCTGGCCACGGGCGGCCCGCCGATCCCCAAGCTCGGCGCGACGGGCTTTGCCTATGACGTCGCGCGGCGCTTCGGCCTGTCGGTCGTCCAGCCGCGCCCGGCGCTGGTGCCGCTCACGCTCGGGCCGGACGATGCGCTGTTCCAGTCCCTCTCCGGTGTCTCGGCCGAGGTCGTCGCGCGCGCGGGCAAGGTGCGTTTTCGCGAGGCGGCGCTGTTCACCCATCGCGGCCTTTCCGGCCCGGCGATGCTCCAGATCTCCTCCTACTGGCAGCACCGCACGCCCATCCATGTCAATTTCCTGCCCGATGCGGCGGCGGACTGGCTGGTCGCGCACAAGCAGGCCCAGCCGCGCGCCACGCTGCGCCGCGCCCTGTCGGCCCAGCTCCCCGCCCGGCTGGCCGAGGCGCTCGCCGAACGGCTCGCGCTTGATGGCGAACTGGCGAACCTGCCGGACAAGGCCCTGCGCGCGGCGCAGGCTCGCCTTGCCGACTGGCCCTTCATGCCCAGCGGCACCGAGGGCTATGCCAAGGCGGAAGTGGCGGCCGGCGGCATCGCCACGGCCGGCCTGTCATCGCGCACCATGATGGCGACGCGCGTGCCCGGCCTCTACGCCATCGGCGAGGCGGTCGACGTGACCGGCTGGCTCGGCGGCTATAATTTCCAGTGGGCCTGGGCCAGCGGCTGGGCGGCCGGGCAGGCGGTCTGACGCACAGGCGCGCCGCCACCGATGAGCACGCGCGGCAGAGGCCTGCCTGCCGCCGTGGCTCTAATCCGTCGCCCGCCGCCACCGGATCTGACGGTCCGGCGTTGGTTCGGAGCGATCTCGTCGCGCCATGGCACGCATGGTGTTCGCTTGCGTCCCCACCTGCCTCAAGGTTGCGCAGCACCAGCGCGCGGTGATGCGCCGAGCAAGCCGATCGTCTCTGCTCGGTGTCAGCGCTGCTCCTGTCCGCCCCGGCCCCCAGCAAAAAAAGCGGCCGGAAACCCGTCTGGGCTCCCGACCGCTCATTGCTGGTGTCCGCAGCCCCTCAGGGCGTGCGCGCCGGATCAGGCGGCGAGTTTCCGCAGCACATAGTGGAGGATGCCGCCGTTGAGGAAATAGTCCAGCTCATTGGCGGTATCGATGCGGCACAGCGCCTCGAAGGTGAAGCTGGAGCCATCGGCCCGCGTGGCTTCCACCGTCACGCTCTGGCGCGGCTTGAGGCTGCCGACATTGTGGATGGTGAAGCTCTCGTCGCCTGTCAGGCCGAGCGCCTCGCGGCCGCTGCCCTCGGCGAACTGCAGGGGCAGCACGCCCATGCCGACGAGGTTGGAGCGGTGGATGCGCTCGAAGCTCTCGGCGATCACGGTGCGCACGCCGAGCAGGTTGGTGCCCTTGGCCGCCCAGTCGCGCGAGGAGCCGGTGCCATATTCCTTGCCGGCGATGACGACGAGCGGCGTGCCCTGCGCGGCATATTTCATGGCGGCGTCATAGATGGACATGACCTCGCCATCATAGCGCGTCATGCCGCCCTCGACATCGTCGAGCATCTGGTTGCGGATGCGGATATTGGCGAAGGTGCCGCGCATCATCACCTCGTGATTGCCGCGCCGCGAGCCGTAGCTGTTGAACTCGGCGGGCGGCACCTGCCGCTCCTGCAGCCACACGCCGGCGGGGCTGGAGGCCTTGATCGAGCCGGCCGGCGAGATGTGGTCGGTGGTGATCGAGTCGCCGAACACGGCCAGCGTCTTCGCGCCGACAATGTCCTGGATCGGCGCCGGGGTCATGCTCATGCCCTCGAAATAGGGCGGGTTGGCGACATAGGTGCTGCCGGTGCGCCAGGCGTAGGTGGCCGAGCCGGTGACGTCGATCGCCTGCCAGCGCTCGTCGCCGGTGAACACCTTGGCGTAGCGGCTCTGGAACATCTCGCGGCTGATCGCGCCGTCCATCACCGCGCGGACCTCGTCATTGGTCGGCCAGATGTCCTTGAGATAGACGTCCTTTCCGCCGGTGCCCTGGCCGATCGGGGTGCTGATGAAGTCGGTCGTGACCGAGCCCTTGAGCGCATAGGCGACGACCAGCGGCGGCGAGGCGAGGAAGTTCGCCCGCACGTCCGGCGAGATGCGGCCCTCGAAGTTGCGGTTGCCCGAGAGCACGGCCGCCGCGACGATGTCATTGGCGTTGATCGCCTCGCTGATCGGTTCGGCGAGCGGGCCGGAGTTGCCGATGCAGGTCGTGCAGCCATAGCCGACGAGGTTGAAGCCGACCGCGTCGAGATAGTGGGTGAGGCCGGCCTTGTTGAGATAGTCGGTGACCACCTGCGAGCCGGGGGCAAGGCTGGTCTTCACCCAGGGGCGCGGCGTCAGGCCCAGCTCGACCGCCTTCTTGGCGACCAGGCCGGCGGCGATCAGCACGCTGGGGTTGGAGGTGTTGGTGCAGCTGGTGATCGCGGCGATGACGACGTCGCCGTCGCCAATGTCATGATCGGCGCCGGCGACGGGCACGCGCGTGGCGGTCTTGTTATAGACCTTCTCGAGATCGTCGGCGAAGGCTTCGTCGACCTGCGAGAGGACGATCTTGTCCTGCGGGCGGCGCGGGCCGGCGAGCGAGGTCTGCACGCTGCCCATGTCCAGCTCGATCACATCGGTGAAGATCGGGTCGGCGGCATGCGGGTCCGCCCACATGCCCTGCGCCTTGGCATAAGCCTCGACGAGCGCGATCTGCTCCTCGTCGCGGCCGGTCAGGCGCATATAGTCGAGCGTCTTGTCGTCAATGCCGAAGAAGCCGCAGGTCGCGCCATATTCCGGCGCCATGTTGGCGATGGTGGCGCGGTCCGCGAGGCTGAGCGAGGCAAGGCCGGGGCCGAAATATTCGACGAAACGGCCGACCACGCCCTTGGCGCGCAGCATCTGGGTGCAGGTGAGCACGAGGTCGGTCGCGGTGATGCCCTCGGCCAGCTTGCCGGTGAGCTTGAAGCCGACGACCTGCGGGATCAGCATGGAGACCGGCTGGCCGAGCATCGCCGCTTCCGCCTCGATGCCGCCCACGCCCCAGCCGAGTACGCCCAGGCCATTGACCATGGTGGTGTGGCTGTCCGTGCCCACGCAGGTGTCGGGATAGGCGATGGTCGTGCCGTCAGGCGCCGTGCTGGTCCACACCGCCTGCGCGATATGCTCCAGATTGACCTGGTGGCAGATGCCGGTGCCGGGGGGCACCACCTTGAAATTGTCGAGCGCCTTGCTGCCCCACTTCAGGAACTCGTAGCGCTCGGCATTGCGCTCATATTCCAGCTCGACATTGTCGCCGAAGGCCTTGGGCGTGCCGAACTCGTCGACCATCACCGAGTGATCGATGACGAGGTGGACGGGCACCTGCGGGTTGATCTTGGCGGCGTCGGCGCCCAGCGCGTTCATCGCGTCGCGCATCGCGGCCAGGTCGACCACGCAGGGCACGCCGGTGAAATCCTGCATCAGCACGCGCGCGGGGCGATACTGGATCTCGGTGCTGGAGGCCTTGGGGTCCTTCTGCCAGTCGATGATCGCCTGCACATCGGCGGTGGTGACGGTGACGCCATCCTCGAAGCGCAGCATATTCTCCAGCAGCACCTTCATCGAGAAGGGCAGGCGCGAGACGTCGCCCAGCTTCGCCGCGACCTTGGCCAGCGAATAATAGCCATAGCTCTTGCCACCCACTTGCAGCGTCTCGCGCGTGCCAAGCGTGTCCTGTCCGATCGCGGTCATTAGCGTAATCTCCTCATTGTTCCGTATCGCGCACTCGGCGGGGGAAGGGCGAGCGATCGCGGCAACAGCCGGCGCGGCACCCACTTCCGGCCCGATCGCATCGATCGTATTTTCCGGTAAGATGTGAGCGCCGGAGCGTCACTTTGGTTCCATGGGCCATAGCGCTTCAAGGCACGGTGTCAACGGCTCGAACCGGTTCCGCGGCCGAGTTGCGTGGCGGGGATGGACATTATTCCCCTCCGAAATGGACCGGGTTGGCGGCCATTGGCGCGCCGATGCGCCGGCTTCCGCCAAAATGGAACAAAAGGGGTTCATAATGGCGTAAAAATCGCCTAGGCTGGAACAAACGCGGTACGGGAGGGCTGTGGATGCGCATGGACCATGATGAGGCGAATGACCGATCCCATGCCGGCGCAGCCGCCGCCACTGCGGCGCGGGGGGACGGGAGCGGGCTGGTCGGGCCGCTGGAGCGCGTTCATGTCGACCGGCGGCCGACCATGCTGCTGGTGGGCGCGGGGGCGGCCGGGGAACATCTCGTCAACTGGGCCACGCGGGCGGGGCTGCGCTGTGTCGGCCAGGTCGCGCCGGAGGCGGTGGCCGAGCGGCTGGGCAAGACCGTCTCGCTCGATCTCATCCTGCTCGATCTGCGCGGCATGGACGTGGCGCGGTGCTTCAGCCGCGCGGCGGCCCTTGCGCTCGCGGGGCACCATGGCGTGCCGGGCGCGCGGCTGGCGGTGATGACGGATCTGGCCGGGCTCGATGCCGCGCTGGCGATGCTGGATGCGCCCGAGACCGAGTTTCTGTGCGAGCCGCCGGAGAGCGACATCATCGCCCTGCTCGTCATGGCGGCGCTGCGGCCGGGGCCGGATCACGCCATTCCGCTGCACGATGCCACGCGGGACACCGAGATCGCGCGCTTCGAGCGGCTGAGCGACGAGGTGCGGCGTCTCGCCGTTACCATCGAGCGCATGGCGCTGGGCGAGGCGCCGCGGCCGGCGGCCAGCCTGCCGGTGACGGGCGGCGTGGTGCTGGATCGCTATGACGCCTATCGGGGCGAAGCGGATCGGGGCGCCGTGGCCGCGCCCATGCTCAGCCCCGCCGCGCAGTTCCCGCTGCGCGAAAAGGCGCGGTCGCGCCCCGCGGGCGAGGCGGATCTGCCGAGCCATGCCGAGGTGCGCCAGCTCATCCGCGCCCGCCGCATGCGGGATCAGTTTCTGCCGGCCGCGCTCTTTGCCGATCCGGCGTGGGACATGATGCTGGACCTGCTGGCGGCGCGGCTGTCCGGCCAGAATGTGTCTGTCTCCAGCCTGTGCATCGCCGCGTCGGTCCCGCCGACGACGGCGCTGCGCTGGATTCGCCAGTTGACCGACCGCGCGGTTTTCGCGCGGATCGATGATCCGGCCGACGGGCGGCGCGTCTTCATCCAGCTGACGGACAGCGCGGCCGAGGCCATGCTGGGCTGGGTGCAGGCGGTCCGGCGCAACGGCGGTCTGCTGACCGAGCGGCGCTGAGGCGAGCAGAGGCTGGGGCCCCGGCCTGCGCGATGGTGGGCCGGGTGGAGAGGCCCATCAGGGGGATCGTCCGCCTCCGGACGCTCCGTTCCTGCCGTGCCATGTCGCGGGAGGTCGCGGGAGCGTAGCTCCGCTCAGCCGCGATAGGCCAGATGGATCAATGGATATGGCCGCCCCTGGCCATCCTGTGGCGAGCGCCCGGTGCGGCTGAAGCCCATTCGCTCGTAGAAGCGGATAGCCTGATCATTTTGCTCGTTGGCGTCCGTCGTCATGCTGGCATGCAGCGTGAGCCCGTGCCGCACCAGCGCGGTGCCGATGCCCTGGCCATGACAGGCCGGGTCGACGAACAGCGCCTCCATGTGGCCCTCGTCGATGAGCATGAAGGCGAGCGGACGATCATCGGGATCGACGGCCAGCCAGAGGGACGCCTGGGGAAGGAAATCGCTCACCTCCCTGTCGATCGCGATCCGATCTTCGCGCGAGAGGAAGTGGTGCGTCGCGTCGACCGCCCTGCGCCAGATGTCGATAATCCGTTCCCCCTCGTCGGGGCGGGATAGCCTGATCGTAACCATCGCCGCTTCATATCCCGGGGATGCAAGAGCCGCAATGTCGACATGTCCGGCGAGGGGGCCCTTGCCCCGAAGCGCCGCTGCAGGCACGTCGCCTTGTCGCGGCGGCACATGCGGCCATTGGTTGTCGCTCCGGCCCGCAAATGTGCGCTTGACCAGAGCCCGAAAAGCCTAGAAAGGCACGGGAATTCCCGCTGGGGGCGATTAGCTCAGTTGGTAGAGCGCTTCGTTTACACCGAAGATGTCGGCGGTTCGAGCCCGTCATCGCCCACCATCGCCGGCCGGTTCCCGCCGTCGCAGGGGTCTCCCGATGATATGCAATAGGTGCGCGCCGCGCCATTCGCGCCGGTCCGGGCAGGGCTGGCGACGGGCCCCTGTGCGAGCCCGTTCGTCGCCGTCGCGCGCGCGACCGGTGGACAAGGCGGGCGGCAGGGCGGAAAAGGCGCAAAGGATGCGACGCCCCCATCCCAGGAGACTGCCATGCCCGCCTTGCCCGAGACCCCCGCCACCATGCGCGCCGTCGTGCTGAAGGGTCCCGGCGGGCCCGAGCAACTGGTGCCCGGCAACGTGCCGCTGCCGGCGCTGCGGCCGGGGCATGTCCGGGTGCGGATTGCGGCGAGTTCGGTCAATCCGATCGACACCAAGATCCGCGCCGGCCTGCCCATCGCGCCTGCCGATCCGGCCATTCTGGGCTGTGATCTGGCCGGTCTCGTCGTGGCCGTGGGCGAGGGCGTGACGGACTTTGCCGTCGGCGATGCGGTTTATGGCTGCGCGGGCGGGGTCAGGGGCCAGGGCGGCACGCTGGCGGACTATATCGATGCCGATGCGCGGCTGCTGGCGCCCAAGCCGCGCAGCCTCTCCATGCGCGAGGCCGCGGCGTTGCCGCTGGTCGCCATCACCGCGGTGGATGCCTTCGAGCGGGCTGCGCTTGGGGCGGATGAGCATGTGCTGATCCATGGCGGTGCCGGCGGGGTCGGCCATGTCGCGATCCAGCTCGCAAAGGCCCGCGGCGCACGGGTCGCCACCACCGTCTCCAGCGCGGACAAGGCTGCGCTGACCGGCGCGCTCGGGGCCGATGCGGTCATCGATTATCGCGCCGAGGCGGTGGACGATTATGTCGCGCGGCTGACCGGTGGCGCCGGGTTTGATTGCGTGTTCGATACGGTCGGCGGCGCCAATCTGCTCAACAGCTTCGCCGCGACGCGGATCGAAGGGCGCGTCGTGACCACCAGCGCGCGCGCGACGTTGGATCTGGCGCTGCTGCATGGCCGGGCGCTTTCGCTCCATGCGGTGTTCATGCTGCTGCCGATGCTGACGGGCGAGGGGCGGGCACGGCACGGCCGCATCCTGCGCGACCTTGCGGCGCTGGTGGATGGCGGGCAGGTGCGGCCGGTGCTGGACCCGCATCGCTTCACGCTCGATCAGGCTGCCGATGCGCACCGGTTGCTGGAGGCCGGAACGGCGGTGGGCAAGATCGTCATCGATGTGGACGAGGCACTCGCATGAGGCGCGACGGCTGACGGGCAGGACAGCACGCCCGAGGCAGGCGCCCGGTCAGGCCCCGAGCCGGGGCAGGGGATAGGCGCGCGGTTTCGCATCCGGCGCGGGCCGGGCGGGATTGACCGCCGCCGCCGCGTGGCGACGCTCTGCCGTCATGGGCGGGCGCGGCTGGTCTGGTGGCGGATCGGGACAAGCGATATGCAGGCCCGTCCGCGCTGGCGCGGCGCGGTTGAACATGGTGGGCCCATCGGGGGCAGGGTGCCGGTCCGGAAGCAGGGCTTTCGCTGTCGGCGCGGCGGACAGGAGCGTGGACGGATGGATTATCGCTATCTGGGCGGCAGTGCCCTCAAAGTGTCGCCTTTGTGCCTCGGCGCGATGATGTTTGGCGGCGAGACGGACGAACCGACCGCCCGGCGCATCGTCGATCAGGCGGCGGATCGCGGCTTCAATTTCATCGACACCGCGGATGCCTATCATGCGGGCCGTTCCGAGGCGGTGGTCGGCCGGGCCATTGCGGCGCGGCGGGATCACTGGATCGTCGCGACGAAATTTGGCTATGGCGGCGGGCAGGGCCCCAATGAGCAGGGCCAGTCGCGCAAATGGATCATCCGGAATACCGAGGCGAGCCTGCGGCGGCTGGGCACCGATTTCATCGACATTCTCTATTTCCACAAGGCGGATGCGGATGCGCCGCTGGAGGAAGGGCTGCGCGCGGTCGGGGACCTGATCCGGCAAGGCAAGCTGCGCTATTATGGCCTTTCCAATTTCAAGGGCTGGCGCATCGCGGAGGTGTGCCGGCTCGCGGACCGGCTGGGGATGGACCGGCCTGTCGCCAGCCAGCCGCTCTATAATATGGTCGACCGGCAGGCCGAGGTGGAGCAATTGCCCGCCGCCGGCCATTATGGGCTGGGCGTGGTGCCCTACAGCCCGCTCGCGCGCGGGGTGCTCAGCGGCAAATATGTGGTCGATGCGCCGCCGCCGGCGGAGTCGCGGGCCGGGCGCGGAGACAGGCGCATCCGCCAGACCGAGTGGCGCCCGGAATCGCTCGCGATCGCGCAGGCGGTTCGCGCGCATGCGGAAGCGCGGGGCATGAGTTCCATCGCCTTTGCGCTCGCCTGGCTGCTGCGCAACCGGTTCGTGAGCGCGCCGATTGCCGGGCCGCGCACGCAGGCGCATTGGGAGAGCTATGTCGCGGCGCTCGATGTCCGGCTGGGGCCGGAGGACGAGGCGTTCGTCGATGCTCTGGTGCGGCCGGGGCATGCCTCGACACCGGGTTATACGGACCCCGCCTATCCGATCGAGGGGCGCCAGTTGCGGCCGGCATGATCGGTCCGGGGCCGGCGCCGCCCCGTCGGCCGCTGCGCCGACCGGTCGCAGGGGCCGCACCGCGCGTGACGAGCGACGGCATCTGACTCCCGCGCGCGCGATGGCGACTGGGGCGGATCGCCATTCAGAAGATGACGTGCCGACACGGGTGGGTTTTCGTGCCCCGGCGCGCCGCGTGCGAACGGCCCGCGAGCACCGGACGTGCGCAAAGACGCCATTGGCAGGCCGTCAGGGCTGAATGGCGATCCGCCTGGAAGCAAGGCGCGTGCGACCCTCCTGCGCCCGCTTCACATCGTTGCGTCCTCAGGCCGATGGATTGCTGCGTCCACCGGGCGGCCCGGCGTGCTGTTCCCGGTCAGTTTGCGCGATGGATCTGTCGATAAGTTCTTGGGCTGACATTATAGCGTGTTTTGAAGGATCGGCTGAAATGCTGGCTGTCGCTATAGCCCCATCGATAGGCGATGGCGGTGATGGACTGGTGCTGGCAGGCGGGGTCGCTCAGGTCGCTGCGGCAGCGTTCGAGGCGGCGTTCCCAGATGAGG
>Ga0182747_1003780_pt1 | contig 10077 bp, 9 predicted proteins | sample eDN3rd30CBELigBY_FD_128526 | JGI IMG/M metagenome (GOLD analysis project Ga0182747, IMG submission 128526) | Enriched backyard soil microbial communities from Emeryville, California, USA - eDNA 3rd pass 30_C BE-Lig BY (version 2) (version 2) | ecosystem: Environmental > Terrestrial > Soil >...
GCGGGCCGCGCGCACCTGCACGTGACGGACCGGCTGCTCGCGGCCTCGCCGGACGCCGCGGCGGACCTGGTGGAGCGGCTCGCCGCGGCCTGCCGCCTCACGGTCACGCTGCACGACGTGCCGCAGGAGTCGGACGGCCCGCGGAACCTGCCGCGGCGGTCGGCGGCGTACGCGCGGGTCGCCGCGGCGGCGGCCGGGGTGGCGGTGAACAGCCGGCACGAGGCGCTGCTGCTGGCGGAGCACGGGGTGCTCGCCGCCGGCCGGGCGCACGTCGTCCCACTGGGGGCGGCGGGCGCGACGGGGACGGCCGGGCCGGCGAGCGCGGCGGCTCCGGCGGCGACGGCGCCACGGACCGCGTCCGGCGACCCGCTCGTCGCGCTCGTCGCCGGCTTCCTCTACCCCGGCAAGGGCCACGACGACGTCGTGCGCGCCGTGGCGGGCGCCGCCGACCTGCTCCGCGCCGCGGGCACCCCGCCCGGGGAGGTCGCGGTCGTCGCGGTCGGCGGCCCGTCGCCCGGCCACGAGGACGAGGTCGACCGCCTGCGCGCCGACGCCGAGGCGCGCGGGGTCGCGCTCCGGGTCACCGGCGGGCTGGACGACGAGGCGTTCCGGGCCGCGCTCGCCGGCCCCGGCGTCCCGGTCGCGGCCCACCGGCACCTGTCGGCGTCCCGCACCCTGCTCGACTGGGGCGAGGCGGGGCGGCGGCCGCTGGTCGTCGACTCGCGGTACGCCCGCGAGATGGCCGCGCTGCGCCCCGGGACGCTCGCGCTGTACCCGCCGGCGGACCTGCCCGCGCACCTGGCCCGGGCCTGGGCCGACCCCGCGACGACGACGCTCCCGCGGGGCGCGTCGCTGGCGCCCACCCTCGCGGACGCCGCCGCGGCCTACCGCGCCTGGTGGGCCGCCGGCGCGCGGTCGACCGGCGGGGCCGCCGCGTGACCGGGCCCGCGCCCGCGCGTCCCGGCCGGCCGCTGCCCGGCAACCGGTGGGACCTGCTCGAGGGCGTGCTGCCGGCCGTCGCGCCGTCGGTGTCGGTCGTCGTCGTGCACTACGACCAGCAGGCCGAGCTGGACCGCACGCTGCGCGCCCTGGCGCGGCAGGACCACCCGGCGGACCGCACCGAGGTGCTCGTCGTCGACGACGGGTCGCCCGTCCCGCCCCGTGTCCCCGACGGCGTCCGGCTGCTCCGGCAGGAGGACCGCGGGTTCCGGGTCGCCGCCGCGCGCAACCTCGGCGCGGCCGCCGCGACCCACGACGTGCTGGTCTTCCTGGACGCCGACACCGCGCCCGAGCCCGGCTACCTGTGCGCGATCTCCCGGCTGCCGGCGCTCGCCCCGGACTGCGTCGCGGTGGGCCGCCGCCGGCACGCCGACCTCGCCGGGGCGCCCGTCGACGCGCCGGTCGAGCGGGTCGGCCCGGAGCGCGAGCTGCCCGAGCCCGCCTGGCTGGTCGACGCCTACCGGCGCAGCCGGGACCTGCTCGACGCCGACGACCGCTCGTACCGGTACGTGATCGGGGCGGTGACGGCGTGCAGCCGGGCGCTGTTCGCGGAGGCGGGCGGCTTCGACGAGGGGTTCTCGTCCTACGGGGGCGAGGACTGGGAGTGGGCGTACCGGGCGTGGCTGGCGGGCGCGGTGCTCGCGCACGTCCCGGAGGCGGTCGCCTGGCACGACGGCCCGGACTGGTCCGGCCGCGACGCCGCGTCGCGGGCCGCCAAGAACGCCGAGGCGCTGCGGCTCGCCCACCTGGTGCCGGTGCCCGGGTCGCGGCCGCGCGGGCTGCCGTCCGGCCGGGCCGACGTGCTGGTGCACCCGCCGGACGGCGACGGGGTGTCGGCGGCGCAGCGGTTCGTGAGCCTCGACTCGGTGCTCGCCGCCCTGCCCGGGGCGGTCGCGGCGCCGGACCCGGGCACCGAGGCGGGCCCCCCGGACCGGCCGGGTGCGCCCCGCCCCGCGACCGCACGCCCCGGTGACGCCCGGTACGACCGCGTCCGCCTCGACGTCCTCCTCGACCGCCCGCTGCGCGCCGAGCCGGGCACCGGCCCGGGCGCCGTCGCCGCGGCCGTCGAGCGCGTCGCCGCCGAAGGGCTGGGCGAGCTCGCCCTGCTGGGCGCGGACGGCGCCCCGCTGCTCCAGGTCGTCGCGCGCCGCGCCCGGGCCCGCGAGGGCCGGTGGGGCCGCGACGACCTGTTCCCCCGCGCGACCGCCCCGGCCGACGGCCTCGTCCCGCTGACGGACGAGCCCGACCTGGAGGCCTACCTCGGCGGCTGGTGACCCGGACCCGGCCCCGGGGCCCCGGTCAGCCCGCCGCGTCCACCGCCGCGGCCGCGCGCGCCGCGGCCACGACCGCCCCGCGCTCCGTCGCCGGGAACCGCGCCAGCACCGCCGCGAGCGTCCCGGCGTCCTCGTTGGCCCCGAACGCCTCGGCGTGCGGCTGCAGCGCCACGGTGTCCGCCAGCGAACCCGCCGGCACCGGGTCGAAGCCCAGGGCGTCGACGAACGCCGCCACGTCGGCGGCGGCCGCCGGGTCGTCGGCGGCGACCGCGATGGCCCGCCGGCCGGGCGTCCCCGCGGGCAGCGGCCCCTCGTCGAGGTCGTGGTAGCCCATGTGGTTGAACGCCTTGACGACCCGCGCGCCGGGCAGCGCCCCGGCCACCAGCACGCTCGTGGCGACGGCGGGGTCGGCGAGGTCGGGACGTTCGCCGTCCGTCTCCCACCAGTAGTTCATCGCGTCGACCACGACGCGGCCGGCCAGCAGGTCGCCGACCCGCTCGACGACCTGCGGCAGCCGGCCCAGCGGCAGCGCGAGCACCACCAGGTCGGCCCGGGCGGCCTCCGGGGCGTCGACGGCGCGGGCGCCGGGCGCCAGCACCTCCACGATCAGCCGGATGCGGTCCGGGTCGCCGGAGCCGGCGACCGCCACGTCGTAGCCCGCCGCCACGGCGAGGCGCGCGAGCACGGTGCCGACCTTGCCGGCGCCGAGGATCCCGACGGTGCGGGGCGGGGTCACGCGGCGCCCCCGGCGAGCAGGTCCCGCACCATCGGCGCGACCCTGCTGCCGAACAGCTCGACGGCGCGCAGCCGGTCGCTCACCCGCAGCGGGCCGCCGGTGTAGACGAGGTCGAACCGGCTGACGTCCAGGCTCGACACGGTCCGCGCGATCTTGCGGGCGACCGTCTCCGGCGACCCGACGTACAGCGAGCCGTGCGCCACCTCGGCGTCGAACTCCGCGCGGCGCAGCGGCGGCCAGCCGCGGTCCGCGCCGATGGCGTCGCGCATCTGCTTGTACGGCCCGTAGTAGGCCTCGAGCGCGGCCTCGTCGGTCTCGGCGACCAGGCCGTGCGAGTGCACGCCGACCCGGCCCTCGGGGGTGCCGAGCTGGGCGGTCGCCCGCCGGTACAGGTCGACGTACGGCCGGAACCGGTCCGGCTCCCCGCCGATGATCGCGAGCATGAGGGGCAGCCCGTAGTGCGCGGCGCGCACCACCGACTGCGGGGACCCGCCCACGCCGACCCACGTCTCCAGGCCGCCGGCGGTCTTCGGGTAGACGTCGGCCGCCGTCAGCGGGGCGCGGGTGGTGCCGGACCAGGTCACCGGCTCCTCGCGGAGCAGCTGGGCGAAGAGCTCGATCTTCTCCTCGAACAGGACCTCGTAGTCCTGCAGGTCGAAGCCGAACAGCGGGAACGACTCGGTGAACGACCCGCGGCCCAGCATCACCTGCGCGCGCCCGCCGGACAGCGCGTCGACGGTGGCGAACCGCTGGAACACCCGGACCGGGTCGTCGGAGCTCAGCACGGTGACGCCGGAGGCGAGCCGGATGCGCTCGGTGCGGGTGGCGATGCCGGCGAGCACCGTCTCCGGGGAGGACAGCGCGAAGTCGGGGCGGTGGTGCTCGCCGAGCGCGATGACGTCCAGGCCGACCTGGTCCGCGAGCACGCCCTCCTCGACCACGCGGCGGATCGCCTCGGGGTGGGTCAGCAGGCGCCCGGTGGCGTCGTCGGTCGGCAGGTCGCCGAAGGTGTCCAGGCCGAGCTGCAGGGCGGTCATGACGGGGTCCTCCCGGGTCGTTCGTCGGCACCCATCGTGCGCGGCTTCCGTTGAACAATCAACTACCGCACCGGATTCCGGCCCGGCCACGCCCCGCGGGCACCCCTCAGGCCACCCCGGTGCGCGCCGGCGCCGCCGAGCGCACCGCCGCCCCCACCGTCGACTCGCGCGCCACCACCTCGAAGTCCGTGATCACCTCGACGTGCTCGGCCGGCGCCGTCCCGGCCACCCGCGCGAGCAGCAGGTCCACCGCCGTCTGCGCGATCTGCTCCCGGCCCGGCGCGACGGACGACAGCGGCGGCGACGCGTACGCGGCGTCCTCGATGTCGTCGAACCCGATGACGGCGACCTCCTCGGGCACCGCGACCCCGCGGGCGTGCAGGGCGTGCAGCGCGCCGATCGCCAGGGCGTCGTTGAGGCCGAACACCGCGTCGAGGTCGGTGCCCGCGTCCAGCATCCGCTCCATCGCCTCGGCACCGGTCGACCGGTGCCACAGCCCCGCCTCCCCGAGCAGGGCCGGGTCGAGCGGCAGCCCGGCCTCGGCCAGCGCCTGCTCGTACCCGCGCTGGCGCAGGGCGGCGCTGCCCACCGTCTCGCCCGCGTGCGACCCGATCAGCGCGATCCGGCGCCGGCCGGTCTCGATCAGGTGCCGGGTCGCCGCGCGGGCCGCCTCGACGTTGCTCATCGTCACGTGGTCCGCGGGGCCGCCGAAGATCCGCTCGCCCAGCAGCACCATCGGGAAGTCGACCGCGAACGACGCGCGGTCCTCCGTCCCCAGCGCGAGCGGGGAGAAGATCAGCCCGTCCGTGAGGTGCCGGCGCTGACCGTGCAGCACCTCGAGCTCGCGCTCGCGGCTGGCGTTGGTCTGCTCGATCAGCACGATCACGCCGCGGCGCTCGGCGGCCTGGATCACCGAGTCCGCGAGCTCGGCGAAGTACGGCAGGCTCAGCTCGGGCACGGCCAGGCCGATCATGCCGGTCCGGCCCTGGCGCAGGTTCCGCGCCGACAGGTTCACCCGGTAGCCCAGCTGCTCGATGGCGGCCTCGACGCGCTCCTTGGTCCCCGGGCGGATGTACGGGTACCCGTTGATGACGTTCGAGACCGTCTTGATGGACACCCCGGCGATCGCCGCCACGTCCTGCATGGTCACGCCCGCCTGGCGCCGCTTGCCGGTCATCGGCCCACCTCTCCCGCCACGTCCCGCGCTCCGCCCCGTCTGCCACGACGCGCCGCGCCGCGCCCCAGCGTAGGGGCGCGGCGCGGCGCGCGGGTCACGCGACCGGGGTGGTCCCGGGGGTCACCGACCGCCGAGCCCGGTGGTGGCGACCGCCTTGACGATCTGCCGCTGGAACAGCATGAACAGCAGGATCAGCGGCAGGGCGGCGATCACGGCCGACGCCATGGTCTGGGCGTAGATCGTGCCGTAGGCGTTCTTCACCGTCGACAGGCCGACCGGCAGCGTCATCAGGTCGGGGTTGTTGGTGACGATGAACGGCCACAGGAAGTTGTTCCACGCGCCGATGAACACGAAGATCGCGACCGCCGAGACGATGGGCCGGGAGATCGGCAGCACGATGGACCAGAAGGTCCGCCAGTGCCCCGCCCCGTCCACCCGCGCGGCGTCCTCGATCTCCTGGGGCACCTCCGCGAAGAACTTGCTGAAGATGTAGACCATCACCGGCGCCACCAGCTGGGGCAGGATCACGCCCTGGTAGGTGTCGACGAAGCCCAGGGCCTCCATCTGCCGGAACAGCGGCACGATGAGGATCTGGCCCGGGACCGCGATCAGCGCGATGGTCGCCGCGAACAGCAGGTTCTTGCCGCGGAACCGGGTGCGGGCGAACCCGTAGCCGGCGAGCGCGCAGACCGCGACCGTGAGGATCGTGACCGACCCCGCGATGAGCAGGGTGTTCAGCATCCAGCGCGGCACCTCGCCGCGCTCGAACACCGTGCGGTAGTTCTCCAGCGTGAACCCGCCGTCGGGGAACCACTGCAGGGGGACGGACTGGGCCTGCGCCTCGGTCTTGAACGAGGTGTCGACCGCCCAGAACAGCGGGAGCAGCCAGGTCAGCGCCATGATCACCAGCAGCACGACCGACAGCACGGTCGCGAGCCGGCTGCGGCCCAGGACGAGGCTGCGGGTGCGGCGGTTCTCCTCGCGCCGCTCGGTGTAGGTGCGGCGCAGGCCGCCCGCCGTCCCTGTCGGGGCGGAGATCGTCTCAACGGCCACGGCCCTGCTCCTTCCGGCGAGCGGTGGTCAGCACCTGGAACACGACGGCGACCACGATGATGAGCGCGAAGTAGATGTACGACATGGCCGAGGCGTAGCCCATGCGGTACCCGGTGAACCCGGTGTCGTAGATGTACTGCAGGATCGGGCGGGTGACGCCGTTCGGGCCGCTGCCGCCGTTGAAGGCGATGAACATCTGGTCGAACACCTTCAGCGAGGCGAGCACCTGCAGGATCGTGATCAGCACGGTCGTGGCGCGCAGCTGCGGCAGCGTGATGGACCACAGCCGGCGCCACGCGCCCGCCCCGTCCAGCGCGGCCGCCTCGTACATCTGGTCCGGGATCGCCTGGAGCGCGGACAGGTACAGCAGGAAGTTGAAGCCGACGGTCCACCACAGGGTGAGCAGGGCCATCGACCACATGGCGACGTTCGGGTCCGTGAGCCAGCCGACCTTGTCCAGCCCCAGCCGGTCGAGCCAGTAGTTGAAGAACCCGATCTCCGGCTGGTAGAGCCAGACCCAGATCTGCACGACGACCGCGACCGGCAGCATGTACGGCGCGAAGAACGCGAGCCGCCACACCCACTGGCCGGGCAGGCCGGTGTAGACCAGCAGGGCCATCGCCAGCGCGATCACCACCAGCGGGATCGTGCTCATCAGCGTGAAGACCAGGGTGTTGCCGAGGGTGGACCACATGGTCGCGTCGCCGAAGGCCTCGGCGTAGTTGTCGAGCCCGATCCAGCCGCCGTTGCCCATGAGGGACTGCTCGGTGAAGCTCAGGCCGAGGCCCCAGAGCGTCGGGACGACCAGGAACAGCACGGCGACGACGACGAACGGGATGACGAACGGCCAGCCGCTGCCCTCGCGGCGGCTGCGGCCGCGGCGCGGGGTGCGCGGGAGGTCGGGGGTGCGCGGGGGCGCGGACGCCGCCTGCGACTGGGACGGGGTGGTGAGTGCGCTCATGGCTGCGGTCCCTCCGTCAGGCCGGCGGCTTGGTCTGCAGGGCGGCGTCGAGGCTGCCGATCAGCCGGTCCACGGCGGCCTCGGGGGACGACTTGTCGAGCCAGGCGCCCTGGAGCGCCTCGCCGACGCGCGCCTGGAAGTCCGACCCGGAGCCGGTGAACCAGGCCTGCGGGTCGAAGACGGCCTGGTCGCTCGCCGCCGCGTAGTGCGACTGCGGCACCTTGGCCTTGTACTCGGCCGACTCGGTGACCTCGCGGTTCGCCGGGATGTGCCCGCCGTCGGACCAGAGCAGCGACTTGTTGAGCATCGCCGCGACCGTCGCGTACGCCGCCTCGCGCCGCTCGGGGTCGAGGTTGACCTGGTGCGGCAGCACGAACACGTGCGAGTCGCCGTACGTCGCGGGCGTGCCGAAGATGTTCGGCATCGGCATGGCGTCCACGTCGACGCCCGCCGTCAGGAACGACTGCAGCTCCCAGTTGCCGTTGAAGCACATCCCGACGCGGCCGGTGGAGAAGTTCGCGACCGCCGACGGGTAGTCGGAGTTCGCGATCGCCACCGTGTCGTCGAGCCAGGACTGCACCCAGCTGACCGACTGGATCAGCGCGTCCCGGTCGACCTGCGCGGCCTCGCCGGGGTTCAGCACGACCTCGCTGCCGGTCTGCGCGTACAGGCCCCAGAGCATCCGGGACATCTGCGCGCCGTCGCCCGTGTACCCGTAGCCGACGCCCGCGTACCCGGTGACCTCCGCCATGGCCCGGCCGGCCTCGATGAAGCCGTCCGGCGAGTCGACGCCGGCCAGCTTCCCGTCCGGACCCAGCAGCCCGGCCTGGTCGGCCAGCCCCCGGTCGAAGAACAGCAGGAACGCGTGGAAGTCGAGCGGGACGGCCCAGAGCTTCCCGTCGATCGTGGCCCGGTCCCAGAGCGCCGGCGGGAACATGTCCTGCGTGACGCCGTGCTCGGCGAGCAGGTCCAGGTCCCACGGGTCCAGGACCCCGCCCGGCACCCAGCCGGCCACCCGGGTCAGGTGCATGACCGCCAGGTCCGGCGCTCGGCCGCCCACCGACGCCATGACGAGCTTGGTGTAGTACGGCGCGCCCCAGGTGAGGACCACGGGGTCGATCCCGATCGCCGGGTTCTCGTCCTGCACCTCGGTCATCATCTGCTGGAAGATGCCGCCGTCACCGCCGGTGAACAGGTGCCACAGCTGGATCCGGGTCTGCCCCGACGCCGCTGCGGCGCCGCCCCCGCACCCGCTCAGCGCCCAGGCCGCACCGAGGGCACCGGCCCCCGCCACGGCCCCCCGGAGCACGGACCGACGGCTCAGCGCCGTCCGCTCCGGTCCCCCGCGAGCTCCTGAGATCATCCTCGACCTCCCGCCTCCACGGGGGCGCACGGCACCCGTGGGTTTTCATCGTTGAAGAACCGCTCGGCAGTGAATCAGGACGAGACAAACCCCGTCAAGAGGTGACGATCCACCCCAGGTGTGCCACGTGGCAACACGGCGCGCCGTCGCCGCGGGAAAGCGGTCCGCCGGACCCGGGGGGACGACGAGGGGCCCGGCACTCGGTGCCGGGCCCCTCGTCCACGTCGCCGCTCGCGCGGCGGCGGGTCACTTCTTGTTGCGACGCTGGTGACGCGTCTTGCGCAGCAGCTTGCGGTGCTTCTTCTTCGCCATGCGCTTGCGGCGCTTCTTGATGACGGAGCCCATGGGGTCCTCGCTTCCTGTGGCGAGCGCTCGAAGCGCCCCGCCGGGGTCGTGGTCGATCGACGCGCGGCACGACGAACGCCCACGCACGGGAAAGTCCGGCCCTACCTTACGCGATCGACGAGGTCGTCCGCGACGCGCCGGTGCACACCCACCCCGGGAGCGGTGCGCGGTCCGTACCGGTCAGGAGGACATCCGGCCGGCGCGCGGGCCGTCCTCGCCCGCCTCGCCCTCGGCCTCGAGGTCCAGCCGGGCGGTCGCGAGGTAGTGGTCGAGCGCGTCCTGGGGCACCCGGAACGAGCGGCCGACGCGGACCGCGGGCATCTCGCCCGAGTGCAGCAGCCGGTACACCGTCATCTTCGAGACGCGCATGACCTCGGCGACCTCGGCGACGGTGAGGAACCGCACCCGCGGGGGCTGCTCGCTGGTCATGGCCGCTCTTCTCGTTCGTGCGCGCACGACCGGTGCGCGGGACTGGCTGCACACAGGTGCCGCGACGACACCTTAGAGCCTGGTGAGGCTGGTGTGAAAGGGGAGGCAGGTGGGACCACCCCCCGGGGTGCATCCACTCTCCCGCACGCCCCTCGCACCCGCCTCCCCGCCCGCCTCCCCCGGCGCCCCCGGGTGGCCGGTCGACGTCCGCCGAGGGGGTACCCGACACGTCGAGCGAGTAGTCGCCGACTGCTCGCTCGACGCGTCGGGTGCCCTCTCGGCGACGGGACGCGGGCGGGCGGGTGGGCGGGCGGGCCGGGGGGCGCGGGCGGGGGCGGGGGGGGGGACGCGGGCCCGCGGGTCAGTCGTGCAGGGGGTCGAGGCCCAGGTGCGGGAACGCGGCACCGCGGGTCGCGCGGACCGCGCGGTCGACGTCGTCCGCCGGGTCGAAGCCGTCCGCCCAGGACCGCCACGCCAGGGACGCGCCGTCGGACATGGAGCCCGGCGCCTCGCGGCCGTACAGCGCGACGACCTGGTCCAGCCACGCCTGCGGCACCCGGGTCGCCGGGTCCACCGGGGCGTGCGCGGCGACCCCGAGCAGGTGCGTCCAGGCGCGGGGCACGACGTCCACGACGGCGTACCCGCCGCCGCCGAGCGCCAGCCACCGCCCGCCGGCCACCTCGTGCGCGAGGTCGTGCAGCCA
>Ga0182747_1003786_pt1 | contig 10063 bp, 6 predicted proteins | sample eDN3rd30CBELigBY_FD_128526 | JGI IMG/M metagenome (GOLD analysis project Ga0182747, IMG submission 128526) | Enriched backyard soil microbial communities from Emeryville, California, USA - eDNA 3rd pass 30_C BE-Lig BY (version 2) (version 2) | ecosystem: Environmental > Terrestrial > Soil >...
CTGCGCGTCACCCGGACGGCCGCCACCCGGGTGGGTGCCCGGGTCGCCCCAGGGGTTCGCGGGCTGCCCGCCGGCGGCCGGGTCCGTGGGCGGCTGCCAGCCCGCGGGGGCGTACTGCCCGTACCGGGGCGCGGGGCGCGGGTCCTCGCCGTGCCGCGGCGCGTCCTCGGGGCGGCCCTCGTCGTGCGGCGTGCTCATCGGACTCCCTGGGTGGCGTTCGTGGTGCGCCGAGGATGCCTGTCGAGGGCGCCCTGCGCGGCTGACGGCCATCGTGCCACGTCACGTCCGCGCGCGGGCCGCTGCTCCGTCCGGACGTCGCGCGGCGCGCGGGGCCCGGTCCGGGCCGCCGTGATGCGATCATGGGCAGATGAAGGGACGCGTTCTCGTGGTCGACGACGACACCGCCCTGTCCGAGATGATCGGCATCGTCCTGCGCTCGGAGGGGTTCGAGCCGGTCTTCTGCGCGGACGGTGACGAGGCGCTGGAGACGTTCCGGTCCACGCAGCCGGACCTCGTGCTCCTCGACCTCATGCTCCCGGGCAAGGACGGGACCGAGGTGTGCCGGCTCATCCGGGCGGAGTCGGGCGTGCCGATCGTCATGCTCACCGCCAAGGCCGACACGGTCGACGTGGTGCTCGGGCTGGAGTCCGGCGCGGACGACTACATCGCCAAGCCGTTCAAGCCCAAGGAGCTGATCGCGCGAGTGCGCGCGCGCCTGCGGCGCAGCGACGAGCCGGCGCCCGAGCACCTGCGCATCGGGGACCTGTCCATCGACGTCACCGGCCACCGGGTCACCCGCGACGGCGTGGCCATCTCGCTCACCCCGCTGGAGTTCGACCTGCTGGTCGCCCTGGCGCGCAAGCCGTGGCAGGTGTTCACCCGGGAGGTGCTGCTGGAGCGGGTGTGGGGGTACCGGCACGCCGCCGACACCCGTCTGGTGAACGTCCACGTGCAGCGCCTGCGGTCCAAGATCGAGGCCGACCCCGAGCGTCCCGAGATCGTGGTGACCGTCCGCGGCGTCGGCTACAAGGCGGGCGCGACGCCCCCGTGACCGGGACCTCCCGCGGCGGCGTCACCGCGCGGGCGGCGCGGGCGTGGCGGCTCGCCACGGTGCGTGCCGGCGCCCGCACGCGCCGGCTGGTGCGCGCCTGGCGCGGCTCGCTGCAGGCGCGCGTCCTCACGCTGACCCTGGTGGTGGGCCTGCTCGCGCTCGCGGTGCTGGGCGGCTACCTGTCGGTCACGGTCCGGGACGGGCTGTTCACCCAGCGGGTCGACCAGGTGCTCGCCGAGTCCGCGCGCAGCGCCGCCCAGGCGCAGGAGACGTTCGACGCCTCGACCGCGACGACGGCGCCCGAGGTCCAGCTGCTGCTCAACGACATGGTGCGCGCGCTGCGATCGGGCGGGTCGGGGGAGCGCGAGGTGTTCATCCTGCGCACCCGCGGCCAGCAGCAGCCGATCCTGGTCACCGGCCAGTCCACCGACTCCACCCTGGTCGGCCTGGTGTCGGACGACCTGCGGACCGCGACCGCCGCGAACGAGGGCCAGCGCTGGGAGTCCGTCGCCTGGCCCGCGTCCTCGACCGACTCCGGCCGGGTCGAGCCCGGCGTGATGGTCGGCCAGGTGGTCACCGTGCCCGCCGCCGGTTCCTACGAGCTGTACTTCCTGTACTCGCTGCAGGCCGAGCAGGACCGGCTCGAGTTCCTGCAGAGCGTGCTCGGCATCGGCGCCGTCGCGCTGGTCGTGCTGCTGGTGTCGATGACCTGGCTGGTCACCCGGCAGGTCGTCCGCCCGGTGCGGCAGGCCGCGCACGTCGCGGAGCGGATCGCCGACGGCAGCCTCAGCGAGCGGATGCCGGTGCGGGGCGAGGACGAGATGGCCCGGCTGGGGCGGTCGTTCAACGAGATGGCCGAGAGCCTGCAGGACCAGATCGACCGCATGGAGCACCTGTCGGCCATGCAGCGGCGGTTCGTGTCCGACGTGTCGCACGAGCTGCGCACGCCGCTGACCACCGTCCGGATGGCCGGCGAGATGATCTACGAGTCCCGCGACGAGTTCGACCCGGTGGTGCGCCGGTCCGCGGAGCTGCTGCAGCAGCAGCTCGACCGGTTCGAGGACCTGCTGGGCGACCTGCTGGAGATCAGCCGGTTCGACGCCGGCGCCGCCGTGCTGGACGCCGAGGCGCGCGACCTGCGCGACGTCGTCGGCGCCGCCGTCGACCAGGCCGTGCCGCTCGCGGCGGCGAAGGGCTCCTGGCTGTCGGTGACGCAGCCCGACGGCCCGTGCGTCGCCGACGTCGACCCGCGCCGCGTAGAGCGGGTGCTGCGGAACCTGCTGGTGAACGCGATCGAGCACGCCGACGGCAGCGACGTCGAGGTGACGGTGGGCGCGGACGACCGCGCGGTGGCCGTCACCGTCCGGGACCGCGGCGTGGGCATGTCCCGGGACGAGGCGGCGCACGTGTTCGACCGGTTCTGGCGCGCCGACCCCGCGCGCGCCCGCACCACCGGCGGCACCGGGCTGGGCCTGGCGATCTCGCTCGAGGACGCGCACCTGCACGGCGGCTGGCTCGAGGCGTGGGGGCGACCCCGGCAGGGCGCCTGCTTCCGGCTGACGCTGCCGCGGCGGGCCGGCATCACCCTGGAGTCCTCGCCGCTGCCCCTGGAGCCCCCGGCCGAGCAGGACCGGCCCGCGCCGCGCGACCGGGACGCCGACCGCCCCGACCCGGCCGCCCTGCCGGACCTGCCGCCCACCACGGGGTCGTTCGACGTCGTGGAGCGCGCGCGGGAGGCGCAGCGGGCGGTGGCCCGCCGCCGCGAGCACGAGCGCGCCGCCGGTGCGCCGGACCGGGCGCCGGACGAGCCCGCCACGCACGACCCCGAGCCCGCCCGCCACGGCGGTCCCGACCGACCGGGAGAACCCCGATGACCACGCCGACCCGCACCGCCGCCCGCCGCGGTGGCGTCGCCGCGCTGCTCGCCGTCGTGCTCGCCGCGCTGTCCGCCTGCGTCGGCATCCCGACCTCCGGACCGGTGGGCGTGGGCGTCGAGGGCGTCACGGACCAGGGGGTCGTCGAGCCGCTGGGCGACCCGCCCCCGCAGGACGGCACGCCCGAGGACATCGTCCGCGGGTTCCTCGGCGCCAGCGCGGCGGGCTTCAGCCGGGGGTCCGCCTCGGTCGACGCCGCCGACGACTTCCGGAACGCCCGCGAGTACCTGTCCGGCGAGACCCGCCGGTCCTGGAACCCGCGGGAGCGGGTCGTCGTGTACGCCACCGCCTCCAGCCCCGACATCGAGCTCGTGGGCGAGTCCCAGGTGCGCGTCGACGTGCGGGTGGCGGCGCGGATCGACGACGAGGGCCGGTACGCGCAGGCCGGCCCGGACGCCAAGGAGTCCCTGACCTTCGACCTCGTGCAGGACAGCGAGGGCCAGTGGCGGATCGCCGGGCTGGAGGACGGGGTCGTGCTGTCCCAGCCGAACTTCGACGCGATCTACCGGTCGGCGACCCTCTACTTCCTGTCGCAGGACGAGCAGTTCCTGGTCCCGGAGACGCGGTGGTTCCCGCTGCGGAACCTCGCCACCTCGATCGTGCGCGCGATCATCGCGGGCCCGTCGGGCTGGCTGCGGGACGCCGTGCGCAGCGCGGTGCCGGAGGGCGCCGTGCTGCAGCCCGACGCCGTGTCGGTCGACGAGGACGGGGTGGCGACGGTCAGCCTCGCGGCGGGAGGGCTGCCCACCGAGCCGGACGAACGCGCCCGGATGCAGGCGCAGCTCGAGGCGTCGCTGCGGATCGCGCGGGTCCGCACGGTGCAGATCAGCGCCGGCGGCGTCGCGATGGACGCGGAGGCCGCCGAGCTGGAGCGCGGCCAGGACTGGGGCGGCGCCCTGGAGGCGCTGCAGGACGGGACGCTCGTGCAGATGTCCGCGGGCGAGCTGGAGCCGGTCGAGGGCGTCGCCTCCCTCGCCGGCCTCGACGCCCGCGACCCGGCCCGCGACGGGTCCGGCGACCTGCGCGTCATGCTGTCGGGGCCGGACCGGCTGGTGACCGTCCCCACGGCGACCGTCGCCTCCGTCCAGCTGCTCGACGCGCCGGCGCTCGTCGCGCCGTCCGTCGACCGCCTCGGCTGGGTGTGGACCGCGTCGGCGCAGTCCGGCGGGGACCTGCTGGCCGTCGACGACCGCGGCACGGTCGTCGAGGTCGCGGCCGAGTGGCTGCAGGACCGCACGGTGCGCTCGGTGCGGATCGCCCGCGACGCCACCCGGGTCGCCGTGGTCTCGTCCGGGTCGGACGGCGTGCGGGTCGACGTCGCCTCGGTGGTCCGCGACGACTCCGGGACGCCCCAGGTGCTCGGCGAGGCGTGGCGGACCGGGGTGACGCTCACCGACGCCACCCGGGTGGTCTGGGTCGACGAGTCGACGCTCGGGGTGCTCGGCCGGTCGGGCAGCACCACCACCGCCGTGTACCACCTGGTGCCGCTGTCCGGGGAGGTGCAGACCCGTCCGGCGCTCGCGGACGCGGTCGACATCGCCGGCGGCAAGGGGGACAGCGCGCTCTACCTGGCGACCGCGGAGGGTGAGCTGTTCGCCCGCGCCGGGTCGAGCTGGGCGTCGGTCGGGACGGACGTGCGGGACCCGAGCTTCGCCGGCTGAGCGGCGGGGCCTGGGGACGCGCGCCCGCGGGCCCGGGCGCAGCGGCATCCTGGGGCGCATGCCCGCGACCGCCCCGCGGGGGCGCGCCCTCGGCGACGTCGCCCGCGAGCTCCTCGACCTCGTGCTGCCCGCGACCTGCGCCGGGTGCGGGCAGCCCGGACCGGCGCTGTGCCCGGGCTGCCTGCACCGGTTCGCCGGGCCGCCGCGTCGGTGCGAGCGCGCGGCGGGGCGGCTCGACCGGATGGACGGGACGACGGTGCCGGTGTGGGCGCTCGCCGAGAACGACGGCTCGGTGCGCCGGGCCGTCGTCGCGTGGAAGGACCGCGGGCGGGCGGACGTGACCCCGTGGTTCGCCGCCGTGCTGCGGCGGGCGGCGCCGGCGCTGCGGGGCGAGGTCCGGGCGCCGGTCCTCGTCGTGCCGGCGCCCGCCTCCCCGCGCGGGCGGGCGCGCCGCGGCGAGGACCTGGTCGGCGCGCTCGCCGGGTCCGCTGCCGCCGGGCTCGGCGCCCGCGCGCTGCCCGCGCTGCGCCTCGCCGGAGCCGGCCGGGACCAGGTCGGTCTCGGGGTCCGGGGCCGCGCGGCGAACCTGGCGGGCCGCGTCCGGGTCCGCCCGCGGGCGCGCGCCGGCCTGGCCGGCGCCCGGGTCCTCCTGGTCGACGACGTGCTGACGACCGGTGCGACGCTGGCCGCCTGCCGCTCCGCGCTGGAGGCCGCGGGCGCCCAGGTCGCGGGCGGGCTCGTGCTCGCCGTCACCCGTCCGCCGGGATCGCCGACCGGCTGGTTGGAAGCCGCGCGCGAGCCGGGATAGCGTGGACCCACAGCACCGGGTGGCAGGGACGTCGCCCGGTACCGGGACTCGACGGGCACGCCCGCACGAGGAGGTGGTGCCGCAGACCAGCGCCCGAGAGGGCGCTCCGAGCACGCTGCCGGGCGGGTCGCACCCCGCCCCCGGACCTCCAGGAGGAACCCCATGGAGATCGTCGTCGCCGGCCGTCACACCGACGTCCCCGAGCGTTTCCGTCAGCACGTGACGGACAAGCTCGCCAAGCTCGAGCAGCTCGCGCCCCGGGCGCAGCGCATCGACGTCGAGGTGACCCACGAGTCCAACCCCCGGCAGGCCGCGGCCGCCGAACGGGTCGAGCTGACCGTGGTGGGCAAGGGACCGGTGATCCGCGCCGAGGCCTGCGCGGACGACCGGTACGGGGCCTTCGACCTGGCGATCGACAAGCTCACGGAGCGCCTGCGCCGGGCACGTGACCGCCGCAAGAGCCACCGTGGCAAGGTCCCCACGCCGGCGAGCGACCCGCTGCCGCCGCTCGAGGAGCTGGAGGCCGCGGCCGTCGCCGCGACGCCCGCACCCACCGAGGACGGGGTCGTGGAGACGACGCTCGGCGACTCGCCCGTCGTCATCCGCGAGAAGGTGCACGCCGCGCAGCCGATGACGATCGACGACGCGCTCTACGAGATGGAGCTCGTGGGGCACGACTTCTTCCTGTTCGTCGACGCCGAGACGGCCCAGCCGTCCGTCGCGTACCGCCGGCGGGGGTGGAGCTACGGGGTCATCAAGCTCGACGCCGCGGTGACCAGCATCGGCTCCGGCGACGGTGCGGCCGCCGCGCCGCGGGCCGGGGGCGTCGCCGCCCCGGCGGGGGCGGCCGCCCAGCGCTGACCGCCCGCCCGCAGCACCGCACCGCGCCCGCCGACGACCCTCCGATCGGCGGGCGCGGTCGTGCGCCCGGCGCGCCCGCCGCCCCCGCCGCCCCCGCCGCCCCCGCCGCCCCCGCCGACCCCGCCTCCCCCGCCGAGTCTCCACTTCCGGACTGCGACCGAGCGCCTCTCCAGAGGCACGGAGTGGAGGCTCGGCGGGGCGGGTGGCGCGGCGGGTGTCGGTGGCGGGCGGCACGATGGGGCGATGGCCACCAGCACCGACGCCGCCACCGCCGACGCCGCGCCCGCCGACGCCGCGCCCGCCGCCCCCGGCCGCCGCCTGGCCGCGACGCGCCGCGCCGCGACCGGCACCGCGCACCGGCCCTCCGCCACCCTGTCGCTGTCCCAGGCCCGCCGGGTCGCGCTGCGGGCCCAGGGCCTCGACCGCCCGCGTGCCGAGCGCACCGGCCCCGCCACGATGCGCCAGCTGCAGCAGGTGGTCGACCGGCTCGGCCTGCTGCAGATCGACTCGGTCAACGTCGTCGCCCGGGCCCACCTCATGCCGACGTTCTCCCGCGTCGGCCCGTACGACCCGGCCCTGCTGGACCGCGCCGCGGGCCGCGCGCCCCGGCGGCTGGTCGAGACCTGGGCCCACGAGGCCTCGTACGTCCCGCCGGAGACGTACGCCCTGCTGGGCTGGCGGCGGCGCGCGTACCGGGAGTACGCCTGGGGCTCGATCCGCGAGGTGCCGCTCACCCACTCGCCGCTCGTGGGCGACGTCCTGGCGATGATCGCCGAGGACGGGCCGCTCACGGCGAGCGAGGTGCACGCCCGCGTCGAGGGCCCCGTGCCGCGGGACCGGACGGAGTGGGGCTGGAACTGGACGGCGGCCAAGCGGGTCCTGGAGTACCTGTTCTTCACCGGCCAGGTGGCCTCGGCGCGCCGGAACCCGCAGTTCGAGCGCTGCTACGACCTCGCCGAGCGCGTGCTCCCGCCGGCCGTGCTCGCGGCGCCGGAACCGGACGACGACGACGCCGTGCGCGAGCTGCTGCGGATCGCCGCGCGCGCCCACGGCGTGGCCTCCGAGCGCTGCCTGCTCGACTACTTCCGGATCAAGGGCCCGCGCGCCAGGGCCGCGGTCGCCGACCTGGTGGACGAGGGCACCCTCGTGCCGGTTCAGGTCGACGGCTGGGCCCGGCCCACCTACCTGCACGCCGACGCCGACCTGCCGCGCCGGGCGACCGGCCGGGCGCTGCTCAGCCCGTTCGACCCGCTCGTGTTCGAGCGCCGCCGGCTCGAGGAGCTGTTCGGGCTGCGGTACCGCATCGAGATCTACGTGCCGGAGGCGCAGCGGGTGCACGGCTACTACGTGCTCCCGTTCCTGCGCGGCGAGCGGCTGGCCGCGCTGGTGGACCTCAAGGCGGACCGCCGCGCCGGGCTGCTCCGGGTGCACGCCGCGCACCCCGCCGAGCCGGCCCGGGCGGTGCCGGGCGCGGTGCCGGACTCCTCGCCCGGCGCGATCGCGGCGGACCTCGCGGTCGAGCTGCGGCTGCTCGCCGCCTGGCTCGGCCTGGAGGACGTCGTGGTGGGGGACAGGGACGGCACGCCGCGCGGGACGCTGGCCCCGGTGCTGGCGAGCGCGCTCTCCGCCGGCTGACGCACCGAGATCCCACCCGGGTGCCACGCCGGGTTGCTGGTCGTCACGCCGCCTCACCTACCATGGTCGGGGCCCGGCTGTGCGGTCGGGACGCCGGGACGCCGCACGTGGCCACGTGGGGCGCAGCGAGTCGGGAGTGCACGTGCCTGCGATCCTCGAGAAGGTCCTCCGCCTGGGCGAGGGACGGATCCTCAAGAAGCTGTCGGGCGTCGCCCAGCAGGTGAACGCGCTGGAGGACAGCTTCACGTCCCTGTCGGACGCCGAGCTGCGCGAGGAGACCGACCGGTTCAAGGCCCGGCTCGCGGACGGCGAGTCCCTCGACGAGCTCATGGCCGAGGCGTTCGCGGCGGTGCGCGAGGCCGCGCGCCGCACGCTCGGGCAGCGGCACTTCGACGTCCAGCTGCAGGGCGGCGCGGCGCTGCACTGGGGCAACATCGCCGAGATGAAGACCGGTGAGGGCAAGACCCTCGTCGCCACCGCACCGGCGTACCTCAACGCGCTGACCGGCAAGGGCGTGCACGTCGTCACGGTCAACGACTACCTCGCCAGCTACCAGGCCGACCTCATGGGCCGCGTCTACCGGTTCCTCGGGCTGACCACCGGCGTCATCCTGTCCGGCCAGACGCCCGCCGAGCGCCGGGTGCAGTACGCCGCGGACATCACCTACGGGACGAACAACGAGTTCGGCTTCGACTTCCTCCGCGACAACATGGCGTGGAGCACCGAGGAGCTCGTGCAGCGGGGCCACCACTTCGCGATCGTCGACGAGGTCGACTCCATCCTCATCGACGAGGCCCGCACCCCGCTCATCATCTCCGGCCCGGCCTCCGGCGACGCGAACCGCTGGTACGCCGAGTTCGCCAAGGTCGTGCGCCGCCTCCAGCCCGAGCGCGACTACGAGGTCGACGAGAAGAAGCGCACCGTCGGCGTCCTGGAGCCCGGCATCGAGCGCGTCGAGGACTACCTCGGCATCGAGAACCTGTACGAGTCGCTGAACACCCCGCTGATCGGCTTCCTCAACAACGCCATCAAGGCCAAGGAGCTGTTCAAGCGGGACAAGGACTACATCGTCGACAAGGGCGAGGTGCTCATCGTCGACGAGCACACCGGCCGCGTCCTGCCCGGCCGCCGCTACAACGAGGGCATGCACCAGGCCATCGAGGCGAAGGAGGGGGTGGTCATCAAGGCCGAGAACCAGACCCTCGCCACGATCACCCTGCAGAACTACTTCCGCCTGTACGACAAGCTCGCCGGCATGACCGGTACCGCCGAGACCGAGGCGGCCGAGTTCCAGGGCACCTACAAGCTGGGCGTCGTCCCGATCCCGACCAACCGCGGGATGCAGCGCATCGACCAGCCCGACCTCGTCTACAAGGCCGAGGAGGGCAAGTACGACGCGGTCGTCGCCGACATCGTCGAGCGGCACGCCAAGGGCCAGCCCGTGCTGGTGGGCACCACGAGCGTCGAGAAGTCCGAGCTGCTGTCGCGCAAGCTCCGCAAGGCGGGCGTCCCGCACGAGGTGCTCAACGCGAAGCAGCACGCCCGCGAGGCGTCGATCGTCGCGCAGGCCGGGCGCAAGGGTGCCGTCACCGTCGCCACCAACATGGCGGGCCGCGGCACCGACATCATGCTCGGCGGCAACGCCGAGTTCATGGCGGTCGCGGAGCTCGCGGGCCGCGGGCTGGACCCCAACGAGAGCCCGGAGGAGTACGAGGCCGCCTGGCCCGAGGCCCTGGAGAAGTCCAAGGCCGCGGTCGCCGCGGAGCACGACGAGGTCGTGGAGCTCGGCGGCCTGTACGTGCTCGGCACCGAGCGGCACGAGTCCCGCCGCATCGACAACCAGCTCCGCGGCCGCTCCGGCCGGCAGGGCGACCCGGGCGAGTCCCGGTTCTACCTGTCGCTCCAGGACGACCTGATGCGGCTGTTCAACTCCGGCATGGCCGAGTCGATGATGACCCGCGCGGGCTTCCCGGACGACCTGCCGCTGGAGTCCAAGATCGTGACCCGCGGCATCCGGTCCGCGCAGTCCCAGGTCGAGGCGCGCAACTTCGAGATCCGCAAGAACGTCCTCAAGTACGACGACGTGCTGTCCCGGCAGCGCGAGGTCATCTAC
>Ga0182747_1003787_pt1 | contig 10063 bp, 6 predicted proteins | sample eDN3rd30CBELigBY_FD_128526 | JGI IMG/M metagenome (GOLD analysis project Ga0182747, IMG submission 128526) | Enriched backyard soil microbial communities from Emeryville, California, USA - eDNA 3rd pass 30_C BE-Lig BY (version 2) (version 2) | ecosystem: Environmental > Terrestrial > Soil >...
CGAACTGGTATTTCAGGTCCGCCCTGGTGAGTTCTGCATCGGCATGTCGGCTCCGCGAGAGGGTGCCAGCGAAGATGTACAGGAATCTGGCGACCACCATCGCGACCAGAACCGCCAGGGCGTTCCAGAGGATCTCCGTGACGCGTTGGCGGAAGAGGGTATCGCGAAGCGCGCCCAGTTCGAGTCCGATCAGGATGAACACAAACCCGTTGACGAGGATCGTCACAAGTTCCCACAACGCCATACTACGAATGCGGGTTGCGGGAGACATGCTGCGGGCGGAGAAGTAACCGTGGATAAGCCCCATCACCACCACGGCCAACACGCCCGATCCGCCAAGATTTTCTGCGATCACGTAGGCACCGACTGGAGCCATGAGGATGGCCGCCATGGAGAGCGAGGGTTCCCGAAGGATCATGACCAGGCTTCCCAGGATCCGGCCCATGACCAACCCAACGAGGACTCCCACGATGACCACCAGGAAAAATTCGAGCACGGCGCCGCCCAGCGAGAAGCTGCCGGTGACCACGGCGGCAACCGCAAAGGTGTAGACGACGATGGCGCTGGCGTCGTTGATCAGGCTTTCGCCTTCAAGTACGGTGACGATGCGTTTTGGTGCGCCCAGCCTCTGGAAGATGGCGGTGGCGGCAACCGCATCCGGTGGGGAGACGACCGCGCCAAGGACGAAGGCGGCAGGCCACCCGATCCCGGGAATGGTCAAATGAGCGACCAGGGCCACCAGCGCGGTGGTGACGACAACCAGACCAACCGCCAATCGGGTGATGGGTTGGAAATTCAGCTTGAAATCGCGAATCGAGGTGGTTTGGGCAGCCTGGAAGAGGATTGGCGGCAGGAAGATGACGAGCACGATTTCCGGATCGAGTTCGATCGTCGGTGTCCACGGCAGGAGAGCCAGCACCAGGCCACCGATCATGAGCAGCATGGGGTAGGGCACGTTGATGCGGTCGGCCAGCCAGACAAGGGCTACGATCGCCGCCGTCAATGCCACGATCAGCTCAAAGGTTTCCATATATCCATTCCCATCTTCCACAGGTCAGCCAGTGGTAGTTCCAGGGGGATTTTATCAGGTCAATTGTGTGCTACCTGACGGAAACGGCGCCTGGCTCGTATCCTCACCCGCGCCCAAAATCCTCGTCATGCCGAGCGAAGCCGAGGCATCCTTGCGTCAACCCGCATCTGGATAGCCCGTTGCAAGGGAGCGGACGATGGAGGAGCAAGCACCCGGATATGCTATGCCAAGTGTCATGCAGCACACTCTCAACCTCCCGTCAGCGCTGCAACCTTGACCACGGTCGCCCAGTTCCGGCTCGTATGGACGACATCCAGTTTGGGCACGAAGACGGCGCCGGTGAGCTTGTTCGGATACGAGAGGTAAAGATTGTTCCCGATCACCCGATAGTCATCCTCACCCTTGTCCAGGCGCGCAAGGGTGTCGACCTGATCCGGCGTTAACGGTTCGGCCAGGAACTCGACGTGCAGGGTTTTGTGGTCGGAAATATGGGGAAACGGGTTCTCGGCGACGATCCGGCCCATTTCGCTGCCGGAGCGGACCACCACCGGAATCTCCATACTGAATTCCCTGTCCAGTTCTCGCTTGATCCTGCTGGAAAGTTCTTCATTGGGCAGGATATCGTCCGTGGTGAAGATCGCGTTGCCGCTGTTCAGGAGCGTTTTTACCCCACCGAACCCCATGCCTTCCAACATGGCCCGTAGCGTCGCCATGGGGACGCGTTTGTTCTTGCCGACATTGATGCCGCGGAGGAATGCAACGAATGGGGTTGTCATGTCAACTCTCCCTGTAAAAAATTGGAAAAATGCCGGATTGAAACGTGAGAATTCCCGGTCGTGAATTGCCGAACAACAGGAAGTGGCCAAACCTGTTGACACATCTGACGGCGCCACCTACGATTCGCGGAGTTCGAATATCGCCTTTGGCGAAGTTTGGAGAACCATTGGCATTGCGTGTGACGCAACGTTACATTACTGGGGAGTGTTACATGGTTGGGAAGCATAACGCGAACGCTGGGCGGCTTGATGCCCTTCAGTCGTTTCCTTTCTCGCGGCGAACCGCCGTCGCTGCGGCGGCGGGTCTTGCCGGTCTTATGGTCGTGCCGGGTGGACTTCGTGTCGCCGGTCAGGAGCAAAGCACTGGGGGCCGCCTTACCTTCGGGATTAACTACGATACCGCTGTCTTCGATCAGCTGACTTCCGGTACATCGCCGTTGGCCTCGCCATGGGTGTTCGAGAACCTGGTCATCCGTGGCGACGATGGCAATTACGAGCCTTGGGTCGCCGAGTCATGGACAACATCCGATGACGGGCTGGAGATCACGTTCAATATCCGTCCTGGCATCACCTTCCACGACGGGACGCCAGTCAACGCTGAAGCGATCAAGTGGTTCTACGATGCAGCCCGGGATCCTGACGGTCAGCATATCTTCTCGGCATCCTACGCCGCTGTCGAAGACATCGTGGCCGACGATGAGCTTGTTGTCCGGTTTGTATTCTCGGCACCCTCGGTTGCCTTCTTCGATACGATCGCCAGTAGTTTTGCCGGAATCATCAGCCAGTCTGCCTACGAAGGCTCCGGCGATGACTACGGTATCAGCATCGTGGTGGGAAGCGGTCCGCTGAAATTTAGCGAGTGGACGCCGAACGACACGATGACCCTGGTTCGCAACGAGGATTACAACTGGGCCCCGGAAGCACGGGCGCAGAACGCTGGCCCCACGTTGATCGATGACGCGGTGGTGCGGATGATCCCGGAGGCGGCGACGGCCATTGCCTCGCTCGAAGCCGATGAGCTGGATGTGCTCTACGGTGTCCCGGTCCAGGATTACGATCGGCTCAGCAATGACGACCGCTTCATGTTCAAGACGCGGCCCAAATATGGCGGAGCCCTGCTCCACCTCAAGATGAACCATGGCCGCGACGTCTTCAGTGATGTTCGGGCCCGTCAGGCGTTCAACTACGCGATCGACCGCGAGGGTATCGCGGCGGCCGTGTACAAGAACATCGCCGGCGAAGCCGCGTACGGCTATCTGCCACCGCATTTCCCGTCCCATTTTGAAGGGGCAAAGGATATCGGGTATGCCTACGATCCGGAGCAGGCCAAAGCCCTCCTGGAAGAAGCCGGGTTCACCGCTGGTGACGATAGCGCCCGGAGTCTGAATGGGGAGCCTGTCGTGCTCAAGATGATCAGCACCAACCGCTCGGATGAGATCGCGGTGGCACAGATCGTCCAGACCAACCTTAAGGACATCGGGATCGAGCTGCAGATCGAGACGAACACCCCCTCCGCGACCTTTGAGTACTCGCAGTCGGGCGATTTCGATTTCTATCTCGCGCTCTGGGGCTGGGGCAGCCCGGATATCCTCAATTCCAGCTTCGTTACCGGTGCGGACAGCAATCGCAGCGCGATTTCCGACCCCGAGCTGGACACGCTGCTTGAGGAGGCCATTGGCGCGCCAAGCATCGAGGAACTCAACGAGAAGTACGCGGTCGCTGACAAGTATCTGATCGAGAACGCCATGTGGGTGCCGCTGATCTTCCAGACGGACCTGATTGCGGTGCGCAATCACGTACAGGGCTTCGATTTCAATGACCTCGGTGATCCGACCTTCCCGACCGACTGGTCTGTCGAGAAATAGGACTCCACGACGGACGGCAGGAGTGATTCACTCCCGCCGTCCTTTCGCCGTGTCTTGCGGAAAGCGCCCTCCACGCACGCAGGTGTTCAGGAATATCGATGAGATTTGTCTTAAGGAGATTGTTGGGTGCGATACCCTCACTGATCGTGGTGAGCATCTTCATTTTTACGCTGCAGCACCTGGCTCCCGGTGATCCTACCTATCTCGTCACCGGACCGGTGGTGAGCGATGAGGTGTACCAACGCACCCGGATGCAACTGGGGCTGGATGAACCGTTGCCCGTTCAATACTGGACGTTCCTCTCCAACGCCTTCCAGGGCGATCTGGGGACCTCCCTGCTGTCAAAACGCCCGACCCTCGACCTGATTGTCGAACGATTGCCCAAAACGCTGGCGGTCAGCCTGGGAGCGATGGCGTTGAGTTATGTGATCGGCATGACCGCCGGGGTGATCGCCGCGATCAAGCGCGGCTCGGTTTGGGATGTCCTGGTGATGGGTATTGCCACCCTGGGGATGGCGGTGCCGGGTTTCTGGCTGGGGCTGATGTTGATTATGCTGTTTGCTGTGCGTCTCGGATGGCTTCCGGCCAGCGGTGCCAGCACCCCGGGCCATTTCATCCTGCCCATCCTGGCACTCGGGTTCGGTGAGGCCGCCTCGATCGCCAGGGTTATTCGTTCGAGCATGCTTGAGGCGATGGGTGGTGACTACATCCGGACGGCGCGCGCCAAGGGCCTGCGTGAGCAGGTGGTGATTGTGCGGCATGCCTTGCGGAACGCCCTGCTGCCGGTGACCTCGATTCTCGGTATGCAGATCGGGTTCCTGTTGACCGGTGCCGTCATCGTGGAAACGGTGTTTGGCTTCCCCGGTCTTGGCCGCCTGCTTATCGACTCCATCCTCAACAAGGATTTCCCGGTTGTTCAGGGAGTCTTGCTCGTTATCGGTCTGATGATCGTGATCGGAAATTTCTTCGCAGATGTCATCTATCGCTTTGTCGACCCCAGAATCGATTTCTCCTAGCCGGGCCCGGCGCATCATTCTCGGGAACTGGCAAGTCCTGCTCGGTGCTACGGTTGCGGTGGGCCTGATCCTGATGGCGATTTTTGCCCCACTCCTAGCTCCGATGGATCCCGCCCACCAGGATTTGCTGAACACCGTCAAACCGCCCCGCACGCCGGGACACCTGCTGGGCACCGATGAACTTGGCAGGGATATCCTCAGCCGGATTATTTGGGGAGCTCGGGCATCCTTGCTCGTTGGATTGCTGACAGCGGGTCTCAGCATATGCGTGGGGGTGCCGCTTGGCCTGGTTTCCGGCTATTTCGGTGGTCGGGTGGATGCCCTGATCGCGCGGCTGGTGGATGCGGTGCTTGGCGTACCGTCGATCCTGCTCGCGCTGGGTCTGGCGGCGATCTTCGGCCCCAGCCTCATCATCATTGTCATCTCGCTGGGGCTTGTGTGGTGGGCGAGCTATGCTCGGATCGTGCGTGCCGAGGCGATGGCCCTGAAATCCATGGCCTTCGTCGAAGCCGGCCAATCGCTGGGATGCTCGAACAGCAGGATCATTTTCCGTTACCTGTTACCGAATGTGTTGCCGATCGTCCTGGCGCTCTCGGCTTCGACCGTGGCGGCAGGAATCCTGGTCGAGGCGTCGCTCAGTTTCCTGGGAGTTGGCACCCAGCCGCCCACGCCAAGCTGGGGAGCGATGCTCTCCACCGGCCGTAACTACATCCATAGCGCGGCCTACCTGTCTACTATCCCGGGGATCGCCATCGTCGTGGCCATCCTTTCCCTCAACCTGCTTGCTGATGGCCTGCGGGACATCGCCGATCCGAAACTTCGCAAGTAGTGTGTGCCACCGTTGCTTTGTCTTGTTTACCGCAGCGTGATCCGGTAGGGAATGGGTCGCTTGCGCTTTTCGGCCGAAGGCCTCACCCGAGGACCCCCGCAGCTGCGGGCGGTGGTCTCCCGCTGTGAACGGTCGTGTGACTCACTGATCTGCCAAATCTCGTCACTTTTGTCTAGCATTTGACAAGTGATAAGCCAGTAGAGGCTCCCATACATGTGGTCATTTTGTGCCGTACGTCAGAAGAGAGAACTTGAATGAACATGAATAATCTAACCTCATCCATTGAAGCATCGATGGAGAAGTGGGCGGTGCCGGGTCTGACGATCGGGATTCTCGATGATAGTGTCGTGACCACCCGGGCATTCGGCGTACAGGATCTCGAAACCGGCGAACCCGTGACGCCCGACACGATGTTCGGGATCGGATCGATCAGCAAGGTATTCACCGCCACCCTCGCCGTCCGGATGGTGGATGAAGGGCGCGTCGATCTCGATGAACCGATCGACGCGCTGGTGCCCGCCGCCACGCTCCCCGTTGCATTACGTGGCAAGGGCGTCACCCTCCGGCATTTACTCAGTCACACCAGTGGGCTGGACGGCGATGGCTTCGCGAGTTTTGGCGATGGCGACGACGCTTTGCAGCGGTATATCGCCTCGCTTTCCGAGGTCAGGATGCTCTTCGCTCCCGGCGCTTCGTGGTCATATGCCAACATCGGTACCTGCATCACCGGGTATGTACTGGCGACCGTTGGTGATGCCACGTTTGAATCCCTGGTGCGGGACAAGGTGCTTGCTCCGATTGGCCTTGGCCGGACCGGGTTCGGTCAGCAATCCCTCCCCGACAATGTGGCCACGGGATACGACCATGGGCCAGGCGAAACCCCGGACCCACATCCGGCCGGGACCACCTGGCGAGCAGCCAATCCGGCCGGAGGCATGATCTCCACCGTGGAGAACCTGTTGCGGTTCGCGATGTTCCATCTGGGTGATGGATCCGTCGGCGAGCAGCAGGTGATCGGCGGGAAAGCGCTGGCGGCGATGCAGCAGCCGGAAGCCACGTTGAACTCAATCGACCGGTGGGGCCTGGGCTGGGCCCTGCGGACAATTGGAGAGACCGATGTGTTCGAGCACGGTGGCTGGATGGATGGCTATCGGGCGCAATTGACCGTATTGCCGGAAAGAAATGCGGCAATCGCGATCCTGAATAATGGTGGGTACGGTCACACCGCCAACGATGAGATCCTGGATGTCGTGTTGGCTGATGTCTTCGGCATTGATAAGCCCCGGTACGCCGCAATCAGCCTGCCCCAGGACGAACTGCAGCGATTCGTGGGGCGGTACACGAGCTCGCATATCGATATCACGATCCGGCTTGAGGACGACCGGCTACGCGCGTTCTATAAAACGGCCTGGCACGAGAACGATGGCGCCGAAATCACGCTGGAGCCCCTTGCGGCCGACGAACTGATTATTCGCGATGGTGAATTTGAGGGAAGCCGGATCGTGCTCCTCCCCTTGTTGCAGGATCGTGTCGCCATCCGCTTCCTCAACCGGGTGCTCTATCGGGATCAGTAAAGCTTCGGCGGCAGGAATTCGGGTGGACCCGAGGCGAGGGTGTTCGGGATGAGCCCGGTCGCCTCGCCAAGGGCTTCCGAGAGCCAGAGTGCGTAATTCTCTGCCACATGCAGGCTGTCCCGCCGGGTCGTGAGATTTCCTATTACGGCGGGGCAGGTGGTATCGGTGCAGAAATACGGGATCAGGTTCACGTATTCCGCACCATGATCCGCGGCAACCCGCTGTTCCATGGCGTTGTGATCCGCAAGAACGGCTTCCTCGATCGGGACATTGCATGCCTCGACATCGTCGGTGTGCGTGCTGAGGCAATCGAGCCCCGGTTCCGAGGAGTAGGCGATATCGCCGAGCACGATCATCCGGTTGGTGTGTGGTGCCACGCGATCCAGTGTCTTTGCCAGCCCTTGCTCCCAGGCGGCGTCGACACCGTCCTCCGTTGGCTCACCATTATCGGAGAGAATCACTCCCTTACGGGCGCCGGTCATCACCACGACATCCGGCTCGATCTCATCGATCTTGTCGAAGACAAACTCCCGGTAATCCGCACATTCCGTATATTCGCGGCCAAGTGATTTCGAATAGTTGCGAAAATCCGCAGCCGGGCAACCGGGTTTCGTAAGCTGGACAACCTTCCAGTCGGCCTGCTTGCCGATCTCATCGAAAGCCGGAATCCACATCGCGCCATGGGAATCGCCGAAGACCACCACGGTCTGGTCGGCATCCGGATTGCCAAAGACGCAGGCGGCGGATGTCGTGTCCTTGCGGGCGACATCGCATTCGCCTTCATAGGCCGGGTTCTTCAGGCGGGGCGGTTGCTCCGGCCATTCCGAAACCTGCGTACCTTCGACGACAGCTTCTTCCACCTCCTTGCTGTCCGGGAACTGCGCGACTTCGGCTTCTTCCAGGTCGATTGGCGCCGGTTCCTGATGCGAGGAGACGTACCAGGTGGAAACGCTGCTGCTGAGCATTACCAGTGTGAGTCCGAAGGCGACGCTGATCGCCGGGGCGCGCTCCTTGAGGAAGCGGGCGCTGCGCAGCGGATTCTCGACCACGGCATAGGTCACAGCGGAGAGGCCAACCGAGACAGCGCAGATCATCAGGTTACGTCCGAGCGAGAGATCGTGACCCGCACGCCCGGCAGCAAGCACCAGCAATGGCCAGTGCCAGAGATAGATCGAATAGGAGAGCTTGCCGAGCCACTGGAATGGAGCGAGTTTGAGCATGGATTCCGCGCCTCCCCGTTGTTCCTGCATGCCGCCGATGATCGCCAGGCTGGTTCCTGCGACTGGGGCAAGGATAACAAGCCCCGGAAATGGCGTCGTGGCGTCGATGGTGAACGCGGTGATGCCAATGATGGCGAGACCGATCCAGCTCAGCCCGGCGCCGACCCCGCGCGGAATGCGCAGTAGCAGTGGCGAAATCACCGCCAGCATCGCACCGGCGGCCAGCTCCGAGGCCCGGGTGAAGGGGGAAAAGTAGGCCGTGGTGGAGTCTGCTGTCGTCTGGTAGGCAGACCACGCCAGCGACGCGATGATGATACCGGTGAGGACAATACCCAGCTTGACGCGCAGGTCACGTTTGCGTCCGATCGCGGCGACGAGCATGATCAGGACCGGCCAGACAAAATAGAATTGCTCCTCAACCGCCAGGGACCAGAAGTGTTGCAGCGGCGAAGGCGGAGCCTGGGCGCCCAGATAATCGGTTCCCTGCTCGATGAAGCGGAAATTGGCGGCGAACAGGGCCGACCATCGGGCATCGACCGCAATCGGGTTGGCGCGTGGTGCCCCGAGCCAGGCGTAGGAAGCGACGACGGTGAACAGCAGCACGATGGTGCTGGCGGGCAGCAGACGCCGGGCGCGGCGGGCGTAGAACTGGGGCAGCGAGATCGAGCCGTTCTTGCCCACTTCCCGGATCAGGAGTCCGGTGATGAGGAACCCCGAGAGGACGAAGAAAACATCGACCCCGATATAGCCACCGCCGAGGGCTTTCCAGCCCGCATGGTCGAGCATCACCATCACCACCGCGATGGCGCGTAATCCCTCGATATCGGGTCGGAAGGTTCTGGGTTTGGGGGATTGTTCGTGGTGACTCTTGGCAGGATTCGCGTGTGAATCCGGTGAAATCATAAACGGGGATACTCCGGTAACTGATCTGTCCGTGAGGTATGGCGCCGCACCCGCAGCGCACAATGGGGAGCCTTAACGCAATCGGCTTGCCACTGCTCGGATCACGGTCCTGCCCGGTCCTCGTAGAACCGGCCCCCGGATGCGTGCTGACTATCTCGGGTTGTGATGTCTGCGTTCGCCCGGTTTGCCATCCATGCCGTTCGTAGAACTGGCCCTCGTGGCCAGTTTCCGCCGACTTGCCAAACCCGTGACAGCAACCCATGTTTTGAGTGTCGACACGGCACTACAGTTGGGCGGAAGACGTCGCCGATTCGGGCTGGGAGCGGTGAACGAGAGTGACGACCAATGAGATCACGGCAACAAGGCCAAGCAGGATAACGGAACAATAGATGGCAACCGTCACATAACCGCCGGATTCCCGGGGATCCAGAAAGGGGTACGGGTACCAGTCGACACGTGGTCCGCGTATGAGGGTGTACGCGAGATACGCGCCGGGGTAGACCAGCCAGAGCATGGCGTTACGCATGGTCAGGTGCCGGGCGGGGATCGGCCGGAAGAGGATATCCAGCACCATCACCAGCGGCAGAATCTGGTGCAGCACCATGTTGACCCAGGGAGACGGAGTTTGCAGAGATTCCTCCAGCCCCGACAGCAGGAGGTTATACACCACGAAGGTGGTCACCATGTACATCGTCGCCGCGCCCCGGATCATACTCCAGGGGCGGGAGATGATCTCACGACTGGGCAGCGCACCGATGATGAGGACCGCTGCCGCGATCAGGTTGCTCTGGATTGTGAAGAAGCTGAAGAAGTTGACGGGATTCCAGATATCCCGCTCACTGTTGGTCGA
>Ga0182747_1003791_pt1 | contig 10056 bp, 12 predicted proteins | sample eDN3rd30CBELigBY_FD_128526 | JGI IMG/M metagenome (GOLD analysis project Ga0182747, IMG submission 128526) | Enriched backyard soil microbial communities from Emeryville, California, USA - eDNA 3rd pass 30_C BE-Lig BY (version 2) (version 2) | ecosystem: Environmental > Terrestrial > Soil >...
AAAGGATTTTCCCAATGCAAAAATGGTCACACTTGATCAAAATTATCGATCTTCACATGAAATTGTTTCCTCTGCTAACCAGATGATTGCGGCGAATAAAATCAGAAGAGCAAAGAAAATGAAGGCACAGTTTTCTTCAGAAGCACTTCCAAAGTTATTTTTTCCCTATAATGAAGAGGAAGAAGCAACGATGGTTGTCACAGATATACAAGAGCGTATTTCTAATGGAGCAAACCCTTCCGACTTTGCCATTCTTTATCGAACAAATGCCGGCTCGCGTGCGGTGTTTGAAAGATTGGCCGGCTCTAACCTTCCATTTAAGATTGATCTAGATGCTGAAGCTTTTTACGATCGTTATATTGTTAGAAGCGCCCTTTCCTTTCTAAAGGTAAGCCTAAATGAGGATGACCCACAGGCTATGTCTGAGGTATTACCTTTGTTATTTCTAAGGCAAACGGTCCTTAAAGAATTAAAAGCACAAAGCATCTTGAAGGATTGCAGTCTGCTTGAAGCGCTTAGCCACTTAACTACCGCTCATGCTTTTCAAGAAAAAAAATTAAAAAAAGCGGTCACAATTATTCGGGGATTGAAGCATTCACCCCCACACTCAGCACTAGAAAAAGTCGAAAAAGATATAGGCTTCCTTGATTTTTTGAAAAAACGGGGTAATGAGTCAAATAAGCTTGAAAAAGGCTCTGACGATCTAAAAGACTTAAAAGTGGCTGCAAAAAGCTTCGATAAAATTGAAGCGTTCCTTGCTCATGCAGAACATATGTCGGCAATGAACAAAGAAATTAAAAATTTAAGTAAACATTTTCATGAAGCTATTAGTCTTAGTACGATTCACCGCTCAAAAGGTCTCGAATATAAAACGGTTTATATTGTCGGTGCTGTCGACGGCAGTTTACCGCACGATTTTGCACTGGAAGCGTATCGAAATGGCGACTTTACTGCACTTGAAGAAGAAAGAAGATTATTTTACGTAGCGATGACTCGAGCTAAAGATCAGCTTTTTATCTCCGTTCCAGAAAATAGACGAGGCAAAAAGGCACATCGCTCGCGCTTTATAGCGCCCCTTAATAAAAAGAAGAAGACCACTTCCTAATTTAGGAAGTGGTCTTCTTCTTTTTATTTTTTATTAATCATATTAGAGATTGTATTAAGATCCAGTTGCTTTCCATCATTAATAATGGATTTAACAATTTGATCTTCCATTTCTTGACTTACCGGTTTATTTGCAATTTGAGAAACACGACGAATTACATTGCGGACAGTTTTTTCATCCTGAAAATTGGCGTTTTGTAATGAATTAGCTAATTCAAAGATATCTTTCATATTCACGCCTGTTTTCTTTTCAATGTTTTTAAAAAATCCATTATCCATATTCAAAGATCACGCTCCTTCATAAACTACTTCTATTGTATGAAGGATGGGTAATTTGGTGAATGAAATTGGAAAAGCGTACGTGCCTCTAGGCACTATTCAGTAAAAAAAGTGAAAGGGCTGGCTTCTTTTCCAGGCCAACCCATTTCCCTGCAGCAAGCACTACCTATTAATAGAAGCTTGCACCAACGATGATTAAAAGGATGAATAATACGACGATTAATACAAAAGTTGAACCGTAGCCAAATCCACCGCCGTAACCGTAACCACAGCCGCCATATCCAAACATAGAATGTCACCTCACTTCTGTAATCTCATTAATAACATATGAAATTACATTCTACTGTGTGTAGGCGCGCCATCTATTTCAGTAAATTGGATTCAAAAATGTTTAGTTTAACCCTTAGGTTTAAATATTAATGCACCGATAAATCCGAAAATAATCGCTGCTGAAACACCAGAGCTGGTCACTTGAAACATCCCAGTCAACACGCCAATTAGGCCATGTTTCTCTGCATCCTGCATGGCTCCATGAACTAAGGAATTACCAAAACTGGTAATTGGAATGGTAGCACCAGCCCCAGCAAAGTCAACGAGTGGTTCATAAAGTCCGAAACCATCTAATACAGCGCCAATTACCACGAGCAAACTCAGTGTATGACCAGGAGTAAGCTTTGCAACATCAAATAAAAGCTGCCCAATTACGCAGATTAGCCCGCCAATTACAAATGCCCAAAAAAACATTGCTAACATAGGATCACCCCTTATCTTCGTTCATTTCAATAGCAACCGCATGTGCAATACATGGAATGGATTCGTTTTGCTGAAAGCTGAGCGGGGACAGCAATGCACCTGTTGCGACTACTAAAATCCGTTTATATGTACCCATTTTCAATTGGTTCAATAAATGTCCGTACAAGACTGTTGCTGAGCACCCAGCCCCACTTCCTCCAGACTGTACCGGCTGATCATCCTTATACATTAATAACCCGCAATCTTGGAATTGTCCTCGTTCTAATTCGAGTCCACTTTTGTTTATTAATTCAAAGGCTGTATCATGACCGACCCTGCCTAAGTCTCCTGTAACAATCAAATCATAATAGGAGGGGTCTAATTGCAAATCACGGAAATGAGCAATAATGGTATCAGCTGCGGCAGGAGCCATCGCCCCTCCCATATTAAAGGGATCTGTTAATCCCATATCAATCACTTTTCCGATCGTAGCCGCGGTTGTAACCGGAAATACCTGCCCAGGTTCATTAGGCTGCACAAGTGCCACGCCTGCTCCTGTTATCGTCCATTGTGCAGTTGGCGGTTTTTGACCTCCATACTCGGTTGGGTAGCGGAACTGTTTTTCTACCGCTGCATTATGGCTCGATGCACCTGTCAGGACGTAATTTGCTCCCTGGTAATTTACAACAAATGAAGCCAGTGCCAACCCTTCCATGGATGTAGAACATGCACCAAATAGACCGAAATAAGGAATCTGCATGGTTCTTGCGGCAAAACTTGTTGGTGTTATTTGATTAATTAAATCTCCAGCAAATAAAAATTGGATCTGTTCCTTTTCCATATTTCTTTTATTTAATGCTGTTTTAATCGCCTCTTCTAATAGTAACCGGTGTGCTTTTTCATATGTTTCCTTCCCCATCCATAAGTCTTCATATAGTAAATCGAAATCCTCTGCTAAATTACCATTGGCTTCAAACGGCCCACCAGTAACTCCGGTAGAAGTGATCATTGGCCGATTTGTAAAAATCCATGATTGGTGCCCTTTTAACAATTACAATACCCCCCAAATCACCAGCAGGGTCTTAATCAGTGCCACAACAAATGCCGAGAAAACACCGAAGAGTATGACTGACCCTGCAAGCTTAAACATATTTCCACCCACACCTAAAACAAAGCCTTCTGTTCGATGCTCTATTGCTGCAGATATTACTGCATTTCCGAAGCCTGTAACGGGCACAGCACTCCCTGCCCCTGCAAATTGTCCAAGTCGATCGTATACTCCAAATCCAGTTAGTAACATAGACAAAAATACCATGGTTGCTACCGTTGGATTTCCTACACTCTGTTCAGTAAAATCAAAATAATAAATATAAAAATAACTGATGGCTTGACCGATCACACATATTATACCGCCAACAAAAAATGCTTTTATACAGTTCTTCAGAACAGGTCGTTTAATTTCATGCTTCTGTTGAAGTTGTTGATAGTTGCGCTGCTGGGGTGTCATATTTTTTTGTTTACTCGTTGCCATCTATTTTCTTCCTTTCTTACTTCAATTCTTTTGTCATCTTAACGATTTCGTTAAAACGTTTTTCAGCTTTCTTCCCTGTATATTTTGAGGATTTCATTTTCTCATCAAGTCTGACTGTTTCTAGAAAAATTTTATAGTCACTTGAGATTGTAAAGTTTTCATCTGGATATTTTCGTTCCAGCATTTTGTTGATATTTTTTTCAATTTTTTTCATTTTAAATCGATATAAATGTTTAACTTTATAAACAACTAGTGTATCTTTCTTTCCTTCCACAACAGCCACATCATATAATTCTGGAAACGAGCTGACATCCTGCTCAATGTCTTTAATCTGATCTTTACTTTTATTCTTTTGTGTTACGATTGGACTAGGATTCGTTTTTTTCATAAGTGTTAATTGACTATCCGTAACCTGTTGGTTTTGGTCACAGGAGGAAAGTAACATTAAACAAGCAAGTAAAACCCATCGATGAGTAGCTCTCATATGATTCCCATCCCTTGTTCCATTTTATATTTACCGCTACTATATAGTTTTTTCGACAATGATTAAAATTATGAGGAATAACTTTTATTTTATCTTTTGTTTAAGAAAAATAAAAAACTGCCAGCTAATCTGACAGTTCCTCTTACTTACTTTGAAGTTTTTTTCCCGCAGCCACAACCTGTTCCTTTTTGCTTTATCGATTTTGATGGTTGATACATGTTAGTTGATTGTGACGATTGAATTGATTGTGAATACTCAGTTGATTGAGCTCTCCTTTTCTTTTGACTCATGATACTCTCTCCCTCGCTCTTAATACTATGTCCACTCCTATAGAATATGAACAACCTATAATCCTTGTCTCAGCGAAAAACACTATTTTTCGATAAAAAACTGCACAATCGACTCCATTATGGATGCACATCCCGCAACCGCCAAAATTAAGATAATTGGAAACGAAAAGTCCGGGAATAACATTGATAAACAAACAATTCCAATGGAAGTCCATATTCCTGTACACCAATAACAGCTAATAAGTTCTCCAAAAAATTTTTTAACTCCCTTATCTTTCGGTACGTAATAAACTTCCATTTCTCCGTACTCATTTTTTTCTTTTATTTCATTGAAAAACGGAACCCGAATAAACTCGGTAATCTTATCAAAAACAAGTAACCTTGTCAGCCTAAAGCTCGCCAGCGATAGTAGAAGTAAGTTTAATAAGGTTATTTTCATTTTAGAGGATCCTTTCAAAGAGCTTTTCTTAGCCTAATTTGCTTAAATAAGGCGATTGTCCGTGTCCCAAGAGTGCTCTGTGAAATATGTTAGTATTGTAAGATAAATATCGGAATAAGGAGGAAAAATAAATGGGTTGTGGAAATAATCATGATTTTCGTCACGGGAATTGCGTTTGTGAAGTCGTTCGTGCCATTAAGGACATCCAAGACAATGCAGTTGAAGAAGACGAATGCCCTGAGTGTTCCAGTTGTTTTGCTGAGCCCCTCGGGTCATTGGTGTCTCCCGTAAGGAGAGATCCTGTCGATACTCGCGTATTTGTATTAAGTACTGCAGATGGCTCTCCATTCCATGCATTCTTTAGTAACGAAAATAATGCATGTGTGTCTATCTACTTCCGTGTAGAAGATGTATTTGATAATTGTTGCGCTACACTTCGTGTGTTAGTACCGGGACGCCGCGAAGGTGGTACTTTCTGTCCAGTTAACTTGGTTTCAGGTGGAGATAAATGCTGTATCAACCTTGATAAAGTTTGTCAAGTTGAACGTTTCCGCGCAAGTAACGACTGTATTACAGTTGACTTAAGCTGCTTCTGTGCAGTGCAATGTATTGCTGATGTAAACTTAGGAATTTGTAACTAAAAATGTAGCCAGTCGGTAAAACGGCTGGCTTTTTTATGTTCCAACTATTTCCCTATTCCAATCAAGAGGATATTTGTAAGTTCATGTACGGGCACAGTTTTAGTTGTTTTATCATGAAAGCGAATGGTCACATCTTGACCATCGTAATCGATCAGATACCCTTGATAATTATTTTCCTTCGTAACAAAAACACATGGAGCAGGCGGGAGGACCTTCGGATAGTTCTTTAAATATTCTATGCGTTCTTCTATACTCATTTCTTTAAAAGGCTTAACCCGCTTAAAAGATGTAAGCTGCCTTTTTTGAGGTGGTTTAGATGCTGTACCCTGTGAATTCTTGTGTGGTTTTGTAGATGGATTCTCTATTTTAGATCCTATCTCTTTAGTTGCGAGAGAAATTTCTTTATTATTATTTTCTTCATTTAACGGCATTTCTTTCTCTAGGTCCACTAGTAGTTCCTGTTTTGCAGTGAATATGTCCTGCATGTTCATGGCAGGAGTTCTTGAAAACGGTTGATGTATATAGAGTAGTGGTCCATTGCTCTTTTTTGTCGACATGCTCAGTACCTCCATTTACGTAATCCTACAATTATATTTATGCGGAATGCCTAATCGCGTTCATACGAAAACTAAGAAATTTCTACATAAAAAGGCCCGCATTTTTTGCGGGCCTTCAAAATTATAGGATATGGTATCCAGAATCAACGTGAATGTTTTCTCCAGTAATTCCTCTTGATAGATCACTGAAAAGAAACACGGCAGTGTCTCCCACTTCTTCTGGAGTGGTTGCTCGGCGTAATGGAGCTCTTTCTTCAATTTCTTTTAAGATGGAATTAAAATCACTTATTCCTTTTGCGGATAAAGTACGAATTGGACCTGCAGAAATCGAATTAACACGAATGTTTTCTTTACCAAGGTCTGCAGCTAAGTAACGAACACTGGCATCAAGAGAAGCTTTAGCTACTCCCATAACATTATAGTTCTGGATGGCACGTTCGCCGCCTAAGTATGTCAATGTGACAATACTTCCTCCCTCAGTCATTAATCCTCTTGCTTCTTTCGCTACAGCTGTTAAGGAATATGAGCTGATATTGTGAGCAAGCAAAAAGCCCTCTCTAGTTGTGCTTAAATATTCCCCGCTAAGTTCTTCTTTATTTGCAAATGCGATGCAGTGTGCTACTCCATGAATGGAACCAACTGATTCTTTGATTTCAGCAAAGCATCTTGCAACTTCTTCATCGTTTGTCACATCACATGGTAATACAAGTGTCCCTTCGGCTTCCAACGAACCTGCCAGTTCTCGGACACTGCTTTCTAACCTTTCACCTGCATAGGTAAAAATTAATCTTGCTCCTGCATTGTGCAATGAGCGGGCAATTCCCCACGCGATACTGCGTTTATTGGCTACACCCATTACTACGTATGTTTTTCCAGATAATGAAAGGTTCATATAAAAAAGTCCTCCTACAATTACACATGATATTAGTACTTGGTACTAATTTTACACTAATTTGTCATAAATGAAAAGTTTCCCTTTTTCAAAAATAAATTCAGGTTTCGCAGAATTCCAATTCTCTTTTCAACTCATCAACATATTCCTTCGAGCCTGTAACGATTAAACGGTCATTCATCTCTAGTTCTGTATCTCCATGCGGAACGATGGAATCCTTTCCCCGAAAAATTCGGACAAAAATAATATCGCCCGTAAACGGAAACCTCCTTATTGACATCCCATCAAATTGGCTATTCAGCATGACAATTTCATAAAGTCCTGTCTCTTGATTGGTAAGTATATTGATTAGGGTTGGAGATTCAATCAATGCCCGAAGTAATACTTTTGTCGACATAAATGTAGAAAATACCTCTACATTATGTCCTCGTAAGTTTTCCTCTACATCTGGACTTTCAATTCGCGCAATAACCCTAGATACTCCCCTTTCTTTCGCAACAACGGACAATGCTGCATTCACCTTCTCATCACCAGTTGATAATACGACAACTTCTGATTGAAAGACTTTTGTATTCTCCAACGTTTCGAGTGAATAATCTTGAATTTCAACGATATCAAATAGTGAATCGGCAATTTGTTTTTCTGATTTCTCCATTCGGGTATGATAAAGGATTGGATCATACAGTCCTGACTTTAATTCTCGTGAAACAGGCATTGTTGTCTGATTGGCACCTAAGAATGCTATACTAACTGTTTTATTTGCAACCACTTCTTTAGGAAATAACTTTTTAAAAACAATGGGTGTAAAAATAGAGGTGATTACTGCCACTAAAATTAGTGTTCCACTCATCTCCGCTGATATGACTTCTAGTCTTTCTCCAATTGTAGCAGCCGCAATGACCAGTGAAAGAGTAGAAGTAAGCAAAAAGCCAGACGCAATGACCGTTTTCAAATCATACCAAATTTTTAATAAGTAAACTGGTAAGAGTTTTGAAAAAAGCAACCCTACTAATAAAAGCGGTATTAATAACAAAAGCCTTTTTTCACTAAAAAGCGACCAAACATCTAAATTTACTCCTACCATCACAAAAAAGATAGGAATCAAGAAGCCATATCCAAAAGAATCTAACTTATGTATAAGCTCTTGGTTGGGTGCTAACAGGGATACAAGTACTCCCGCTAGAAAGGCTCCTAAGATATTTTCAGCACCCACGGTTTCAGAAAGCCCCACTAAAACAATGATTAATGTAAAAACTGCCCTGGTTCCAATTTGGACGGTCCCCGTTGACAATGATTCAATAAATGTACGATTTTTAAATCTTTTTCCAAGAAAATAAAGAACGATACCAGCCGCAAACAAAATAAGTAACAGCCACGTATTCCCATGTCCTGATTCATTTAACGAAACAAACACAGCGAGTAAAATCATGGTCACTAAATCTGCAATGACCGCAACCAATAAAATAATTTGGCCGATTACAGTTTTCATCAAATGGGCCTCTTTCAAGGTTGGAACCACTACACCCAAAGATATCGTCGAAATGATTAGCGTCATTAAAAAGGCATTTTCAATAAAACCTGCCATGACAAAGACAATGGATAGACCGAGAGAGAAGATAAAAACCCCTGCAAAGATTAGTGACGCCACAACAAATGAATTGGGCTCCTTTTTACCATTTGGAAGCACCTTTCGCTTATTTCCTCCAGCAAAAGCTTTAAAATCGATTTCAAGACCGCTTAAAAACATAAGAAAAATAAAACCAAGTGTTGATAAGGTGGAAAGCCAAATGTCTTTATGAACTACATCGAAACCACTCTTCCCTATGACAAGTCCCATAATTATTTCAGCGACCACTACAGGGATAAAATTCAATTTAAATCGATGTAAAAAAATCGGGGTGATAAATGCCATTGTTACTACAATTAATAATGAAATAACTGAAACATTTTGCTCCATAATATGACTCCCTTCAATCATTAGGTAGGAATTCTTTTTATAAAATCCAACGCTTCGACTAAAAATATGGTGGACAAGGAGTTGATCCAATGAAAATTGATGTAATCGGTGATATCCATGGATGTTTAGCAGAATTTAAGGAACTCACCTTAAAGCTTGGCTATAAATGGGAAAATGGAATCCCCCTTCACGAAAACAGAGTACTTGGTTTTTTAGGTGATTTAACAGACCGTGGACCTGCTTCACTACATGTAATCGAAATTGTTTGGCAGTTGGTGATGAAAGAAAAAAAGGCTTACTACACACCAGGGAATCATTGTAATAAATTATATCGTTTCTTCCTAGGCAACAAAGTTCAGATTGCACATGGGCTAGAAACAACCGTTGCTGAGTATGAATCATTATATAAAAAAGAACAGCAATCCATTCGAAAAAAATTTATTGAACTCTACGAAAACGCTCCACTCTATTTAGTATTAGACAACAAGAAGCTTGTTATCGCGCATGCAGGGATTAAACAAGAATTTATCGGACAATCCCATGGAAAAGTTAAGGATTTTGTTCTTTACGGGGATATCACAGGGAAAAAGCACCCGGATGGTTCTCCAATTCGAAGGGATTGGGCAAAGGAGTATCATGGTGAGCCATGTATCATTTATGGTCATACACCAGTTAAAGAGCCAAGGTACATAAATAATACGTACAATATTGATACTGGCGCTGTCTTTGGCGGAAAACTTACGGCCTTAAGATATCCCGAAATGGAATTGGTATCAGTTACATCTACTATGCCATATGTGGAGGAAAAATTTAAACAATTTGATTAGGAGTATTTCTAATACAAAAAAAAGGCTGCCTCTTAATCATGGAGGTCAGCCTCTAATAAGTTCAACATATCTTTAGGTAATGGAGCAGTAAATATCATTTCATCGTTTAAAAATGGGTGAATAAAGGATATTTTTTTACAATGTAGTGCCTGACGATTTATTTGTGATACATCTCCTCCATATAAATCGTCTCCAAGTAAGGGATGCTTCAAAAAAGACAAATGAACTCTAATTTGATGGGTTCGCCCCGTGTCAAGCGTAAGTTCCAAATGCGTAAACCCATTATATCTCGCAAGAACCTGATAATGAGTACAAGCATATTT
>Ga0182747_1003792_pt1 | contig 10055 bp, 11 predicted proteins | sample eDN3rd30CBELigBY_FD_128526 | JGI IMG/M metagenome (GOLD analysis project Ga0182747, IMG submission 128526) | Enriched backyard soil microbial communities from Emeryville, California, USA - eDNA 3rd pass 30_C BE-Lig BY (version 2) (version 2) | ecosystem: Environmental > Terrestrial > Soil >...
AACCATCACGGCGCACCTGGCACGGATACCCTCACGACTGACCGAAGTGTTCGCCCATGCCCAGGCCGAGAAGCGCTCGCCGGCGCGGGTGGCGCAGATGCTGGCGGAGCGGTTGCTGTACGGCTGATGCTGCGCCGGCCGCTTCGCGGACACGCCCCACAGGTACAACACACGTTCTGAAAGCTGAGGTTTCCCCCTGTGGGAGCCGGCTTGCCGGCGATAGGGCCCTGACAGGCTGCTAAAAGCGACAGCTTTATGCCTGCCCCGGCCCCATCGCCGGCAAGCCGGCTCCCACAGGGATCGCGCAAGCTTTTGGGATGTCGTCAGTGTGCCCCACAGTCACTCGGCTGCGTTGGCTTCGAGCAGCTCCGCCAGGGCATCCGGTTGGCTCTTGAACGCCCGGGCGAACACATCGCGGTTCTTGGCCATGTAGATACCCGCTTCCTCGACCTGCTGCTCGGTCAGCGAAGGCACCGCCTTTTGCAACACCTCGGCCAGGCGCTCGGCCAGTTCGAGCATCTTGTCATGACGATCTGCTTCGGCCTTATCCATGAACAAGCGCTCCGGGTCGCGGCTGCTTCGGTACACCACTTCGACGGCCATTCATCACCTCTGTGCCTTTTTGCGGTTGGGTTATTCGATTACTGTATGCGCATACAGTAATGGCATGGCGCTTCTGGCGCAAGCCTTGCTGCAAAAAAGCCTGGCCTACAGGTGCCTTGCGGCAATCGGTCGCCTTCCAAGGCGAGGGCCTGGCCCTTTAACTGCATGGCACAAGCGTCACAGTGATGACGCATCATCCTTCAGGTCGTATCGGGGAGTTGGACATCGTGAACATCAAATGGGCTGAAAAGCTGCGCAAGGGGCTGCATGGCTCGGCCGATTCGCTGGGCAATCTGTGTGTCGAGGGGTTTCATTACCTGGCGCTGTTCGGCATCGGTGCGATCACGGCCTATGCGGCGGTAGTGACCTTCCTCGACATGCTCGGCAAGGGCGGGGTCAGCGTCGATGACATCCTGCTGCTGTTCATCTACCTGGAGCTGGGGGCGATGGTCGGGATCTACTTCAAGACCAACCACATGCCGATCCGCTTCCTGCTCTACGTGGCGATCACCGCACTGACGCGCCTGCTGATCGGCGATGTCTCGCACCACAAGGCGCCGGACGTGGGCCTTCTGTATGTGTGCGGCGGCATCCTGCTGCTGGCCTTCGCGATCCTGGTAGTGCGCTACGCCTCGTACCGCTACCCGTCGACCAAGGTGCTGGATGCCAACGGCAAGGAAGTGGAAGACGGCAAGTAGGCTCAGTTGGCCCTGAAGTGGCTGGGTGCGTGGCGTGGGTCGCGGGTCAGCGCGGCCAGAACCTGCAAGGGGTTCTGCCCCAGCTCGATGGCCAGGCCCAGGCGAATGCTGTCGATGACCCGCTGCAGGCGCACCGGGTCGTTGCGCTGGGCCTGGCTGATCAGGCGCTTGGCGGCGACGCCTGCGTCGTCGGAGAGGGTCAGCATGATGCTGCCGTCCAGGCTTTCGATGCTCAGGTTGACCCGGTATTCGGGGGCGAAGGCGGCGCTGATCTGCTCGAATGGGTTGTTCATGCTTGGGGTCTGCAAAGATTGACTGCAGAAGTTGACCTGGCATCTGCCAGGTTGGTTCAGGGCCATTGATCGCCACAAACGAAAACGCCCGGCATTAGCCGGGCGTTGTTGTTCATGGGCGTGAATCAGGCGTCGGGGTCACTCAGCTCCAGGACGCCGCGCTTGCTGCGCAGTTTGCCGTAGAAGTGTTCCAGCGCGTTGTTCAGCTTGCTGGCGGCACCGTCGACCGCCTGGTCCAGCGAGGTGGCGGTGTGGGTCACGGAAATCGGTTGGTGGCCTTTGGGGCGAGCCTCCATTTGGCAACGTTTGTCATGCGGACCGGGTTTGGCACCGTTGTCGTCGCGCAGGTGCACCTCGATGCGGGTGAGGTCCTCCTCGTAACGTTCGAGCGTGGCTTCCAGCGTACTGCGGACCCACTCGTTGAGACGGATGTTGCCTTCGATATGGTTGCTGCTGTTGACCTGGATTTGCATGATTCAATCCTTATTCAGCTTGCTCGCATGGAGGCGTGCCTAGGCCCTTGAGGGACCTGGAATTTCTTCGCCTCTTGACTCTAAGGTCAGGCAACCGAGGAATGATTTCAACCCCCTTTTGAAAATAAATTTCCTGTTGCAAATGAGCTGAAAGGGGGCTGCTTTGCAGCCCAATCGCTGGCAAGCCAGCTCCCACAGGTAATGCAGTGCCTCGGACGATGTGGGAGCCGGCTTACCGGCGATTGGGCCGCAAAGCGGCCCCGGCACGCCATCAGAACTCAACCGAAATCTGCACATACAAGGTCCGCGGCTCACCCACATACTTGCCCTTGTTGTTGTCATCGTACGAGCGCGTGTAGTACTCACGGTTGAACAGGTTCTTAACCCCCACAGCAACCTTCAGGTTCGACACCTGCGGCCCGAAGTCATACCCGGCGCGGGTGCTCACCAGCATGTAGCCGGGGATGCGCCCGGTACTGCCGTCGGCACTCTCGGCGCTGGTGTTGGCATTGTCCGCGTACTGGCTGCTCTGGAAGCTGCCATCGAGGTTCAACTGCCACGGCCCCTCGGTATACCCCACGCCCAGGTTGCCCTTGTTCCGCGACGAGAACGGCACCTGGTTGCCCTTGTTCGGCCCGTCTTCGCGGATGGTGGCGTCGACGAAGGCGTAGCTGGCATGCACGTCGAAACCGGCCAGCGCAGGGCTCAGGCCGTCGAGGGCGTAGCGCACGCTGGTCTCGATGCCCTGGTGGCGGGTTTCGCCGCGGGCGATCACCGAGTCGTTGGTCTGGTTGCTTTCGTACTGGTTGTCGAAGTTGATCAGGAACGCGCCGATCTCGGCTTGCAGGTCGCCGTTGTCGTAGCGGGTACCGACCTCCCAGGTGCGGGCTTTCTCCGGCTTGACCTCGCCACTGCTGACGCGGTTGGGCATCTGGCTGTACTGCACGCTGCCGAACGAGCCTTCGGTGTTGGCGTACAGGTTCCAGTTGTCGGTCAGGTGGTACATCACGTTGAGCGCGGGCAGGGCGGTGTTGTAGCTGCCCTGGTAGCGCTGGCCGCTGAGCTTGTTGCTCTGCTCGGAATCGATCATCTCGTAGCGGATGCCCGGGGTGATGGTCCAGCGGCCGATGTCGATGCGGTCATCCAGGTAGAGGGCATGGGCTTCGGTGCTGCCACGGGTGTCGCGGTCGTTGCGGCTGGCGGTGGTGGGCAGGTCGCCGTTGACCGGTTCGCGGTAGCGCAGTTCGTGGCCGGCTTCGTTGACGTAGCGGTAACCGATGCCCAGTTCATGCCAGCTCTCGCCCAGGGCCAGGCCTTGCGAGAACCGTGTCTCGATGCCGCGAACCCAGTATTCGCGTGGCGACAGCGAAACGAAGTTGCCCTGGTCCAGGTAGCCGCTGCGCAGGGTCTTGGTGAAGAAGCTGTTGACGCTGAACTGGCGGTCGTCCTGCTTGTAGTCGTAGCCGAAGTTGAACAGCGTACGGCGGCCCCAGAACTTGTCCTGCAGGCGCGTCGACTGGTACGGGTCGTCGTCGAAGTCGGCCGTGCTCAGCCCGCCGGGCATCTGCGCCTCGCCCTCGTAGTACTGGGCCATGGCATGCAGGCTGTTGGCGTCGTCGAGTTGCAGCTTGCCCTTGAGGATCAGGTCGTCGATCTGCGTGTCGCTGTGCTCGCGCCAGTCGCTGCCGCGCACGCCCGAGTACAGCAATGCACCGCCCAGGCCGTTGTCGTTGGTACCACCGACCAGCAGGTTGGCGCTGTTCTTGAGGCCGTCCTGGCTGGAGGACGGGCTGAGCTGGTTCTGCATGGCGGCCTTGAAGGTCGCCTGTTCGGGAATGGCGCGGGTGACGAAGTTGACGATCCCGCCGACGTTCTGCGGGCCATAGCGCACGGCACCGCCGCCGCGCACCACGTCCACCGCGTCCATGTTGCCCATGCTGATCGGCGCCAGCGACAGCTGCGGCTGGCCGTAGGGCGCGAAGGGCACCGGGATGCCGTCCATCAGTACGGTGGAGCGGGAGGCCAGGCGTGGGTTGAGGCCGCGAATGCCGAAGTTCAGTGCCAGGTCGTGGCTGCCGGTGCCGTTGTTGTCCGGGGCGTTGACGCCGGGAATACGGTTGAGCACTTCGCGCGCCGTGGTCGCGCCATCGCGTTCGAATGCCTCACGGCGTACCACGTCGCGCGCACCGGGGTGCTCGAAGACATTGTCCTGGCGCGCATCGGCCAGCCAGTCGCCGACCACGGTCGAGGCGCCCAGCTCCACGGCCGCTGACGCAGCAGGGGTTGTTACAGGCTGCAGGCTGAAGGCGTTGTCGGTTTCCTGCCGCGCTTGCAGGCCACTGCCACGCAACAGCGCGTCGAGGCCCTGGGCGACATCGTATTGGCCATCCAGGCCTTGGGTATTCAGGCCCTGGGTCAGTTGCGAGCCGAACGAGATCAGCGCGCCGCTTTCGCGCCCGAACTGGTTCAAGGCATCTTCCAGCGAGCCGGCGGCGATGTGGTAGGTGCGTGCTTCGGCGGCCTGCAGGGCAGGTGAGGCTAGACCGAGGCTGGTGGCCAGCAGCAGGGCGTGGACGAGCGGGGTAGGGCGCTGGAACATCGAGAAGGGTCCTGTAGGAAGGGGTTCTGCCTTCTCTGTCACGCGAGGTTGGAAAAGTGGCTCAACCGATTGGAAAATTTTTCTTGTAGGAGCGGCCTTGTGTCGCGAAAGGGCTGCGCAGCAGCCCCAGCAATGTGTAGCGCCGCTGTAATCCTGGGGCTGCTGCGCAGCCCTTTCGCGACACAAGGCCGCTCCTACACCCGCGCTTCAACGGTCACCCAGTACCGGGTGAAGCGTCGCACCCGCACCGGCAACGCCACTTCCAGCATGTGCAGGATCCGCTCACTGTCATCCAGCGGGTAGGAGCCGGAAACCCGCAGGTTCGCGACCGTCTCGCTGCACCCCAGTTGCCCTTGGCGATAACGGCCAAGCTCGGCAAGGAAATCCACCAGGCGCATCTGCGCAGCCACGAGCATGCCGTCGACCCAGGCGCCACTGTTGCGATCGAGCGGTGCGATGGCCTGCCAGCCGTGCGTGCCGAAACGGGCCCGTTGCCCGGCCTGCAGCGCCTGCCCTGCGAAACTGGCCGTGCCACTGAACACCGACACCAGGCTGAAGCCATCAAAAGCCCGCACGTTGAAACGGCCGCTGTCCAGTTGCAGGGCACCTTCATCGGTGCGCAGCACGAGCGGGCGTGAATCACCGGCCACATCCAGCGCCAGTTCGCCTTCGCGCAGTCGCACCAGGCGCTGCTGGCCATCGAAGCGCACATCGGCGGCGCTGCGGGTATTGAGCTGCAGCAGGCTGCCATCGTCCAGCTGCAGGCGCCGCCGTTGCCCCACGGGGCTGCGGTAGTCGGCCATCAATCCGGGGAGCGGATTGTGAGACTGCAGCCCCAGGCCGGTGGCGCTGGCCACACCGAACAGCAGCAGCGCCTTGAGCGCTCGACGTCGGGCGGCCGAGGGTGGGGCTTGCAGCGTGGCGTGCACCACCGGCGAGGCGACCCCGCGCAAGCGTCGGTTGACCTGCTGGATATGCGCCCAGGCGCGCTGGTGCTCGTGGTCAGCCACCAGCCAGCGCTGCAGCGCCTGTTGCTGGGCCAGATCGAAGTCGTCGCCCTGGGATTCGATCAGCCAGTGCACGGCCTGTTCGGCGACTTGCGCCGAGAATGACGTGTTCACAGGGCGAAGTAGCAGCGCAGGGCTGCCTTGTTCAGGTAGCGCTTGACCGTGGCCAGCGAAATGTCCAGCTCGCGGGCGATCTCGGTCTGGCCCATGCCGTCGACCTGGGCCAGCAGGAACACGCGCTTGACCAGTGGCGGCAGGCCATCGAGCAAGCGGTCGAGCTCCAGCAGGGTCTCGAAGATGATCGCCTTCTGCTCTTCACTCGGGGCAACGTTTTCCGGCAGCTGGGCCAGGGCTTCCAGGTAGGCGCGCTCCAGCTCCTGGCGGCGGAAGTGGTTGCACAGTACGCGCTTCGCCACGGTGGCGAGAAAGGCGCGCGGCTCGATCAGCTGGGGTGCCTCGCGTGCTTGCAGCAGGCGCACATAGGTGTCCTGCGCCAGGTCGGCAGCACTGTGCGGGCAACCCAGGCGACGGCGCAGCCAGCCGGTCAGCCAGTTGTGATGGGCGTGGTAGAGACCTTCGACCGTGGAAGAGAGGGCGCTGGGCACCGAGATACTCCGGCGCCTGCGTAGCGCAACTGGTAGTAAGAATTGTTCGCATTGTAGTGGGGCTGAGTGTTCTCGGCAATCCGTCCCTGCGAAAGCGCGACGGGCAGTCTTTGCTTATGAGAATTGAAATCATTACTATTGCACCCCCAAATTCTTCCGGACCTTCGCCATGAAGCGCAACGCCGCCGGGCTCCCTCTCAGCTATCGCCTGGCTGTGACCTCACGCAGCCTGGCTGCGCTGCTGGGCGGTTACCTGTTGGCGTCCATGGCCAGTGTCTGCATCAGCCTGCTGCTGCCGCTGCCGCAGGTCGACGCGGCCCTGACCGGCATGATGCTGTCGTTCGTTTTCTACCTGTTGGCCTTCATCTGGTGCTTCGCCTGCCGCAGCGCGTGGCGCGCCTGGCTCGGCATGCTGGTGCCAAGCCTGCTGCTGGGGCTGCTGAACGGGTTCGTGTACTGGATGAAAAACCCATGAAGGAAGGCTTCCGCCAGGCGATGGCCTGGTTGCACACCTGGACCGGCCTGATTTTCGGCTGGCTGCTGTTCGCCATCTTCCTGACCGGCACGCTGTCGTACTTCAAGGATGAAATCAGCCACTGGACGCAGCCCGAGGTTCGCCGCCATGCGCTCGACCCGGTGGCCAGCCTGGGCCTGGCCCAGCGCTACCTGGAGGCCAATGCCGGGCACGCCGAGCGCTGGATGATCCGCCTGCCCAACGCCCGCGAGGCGGCGCTGGAGGTGAGCTGGCGCGAGCCTGGAAGTGGTCGCCGGGGAGGCGTCAGCAAGCCGCTCGACGCCCACACCGGGCAACCCGTCGAGGTCCGTGACAGCCGTGGTGGCGAGTTCTTCTACCGCTTCCACTTCCAGCTGCAGATGCCGCACCCCTGGGGCCGCTGGCTGGCGACCTTCTGCGCGTTCATCATGCTGCTTGGCCTGGTCACCGGCATCATCACCCACAAGAAGATCTTCAAGGAATTCTTCACTTTCCGCCCCGGCAAGGGCCAGCGCTCATGGCTGGACGGGCACAACGCCATTGGCGTGCTGGTGCTGCCGTTCCACCTGATGATCAGCTACAGCAGCCTGGTGATCTTCATGTACATGGTCATGCCGGCCAGCATCATGGCCAGCTATGGCGGCAGCACCGAGGGCTATTTCAACGACCTGTTCGGCCGCGAAGAGGTGCCCAAGGTGGCCAATGCGGCGGCGCCGCTGGTGCCGCTGGCCAGCCTGTACGCCCAGGTTCAGCAGCAGGTACCCGGTGCAGCCATGGGCTATGTCCAGGTGTACAACCCGGGCGACCGCAATGCCCGTGTCAGCTTCACCCAGTCCGTAGCCGAGAGCATCGCCTACCAGCGCAGCGCCACCTGGATGTTCGACGGCGCCACGGGCCAGTTGCTGACCCAGGGCGCCCCGGAAAGCGCGACGATGATGACCGCGTTCAGCGTGGTCGGCCTGCACATGGGCAACTTCGCCGGGCCTTGGCTGCGCTGGCTGTATTTCGTCTTCGGCATCGCCGGGACTGCGGTCATCGGCACGGGCCTGGTGATGTGGCTGGGCAAACGCCAGCTCAAGCACGCCAAGCGTGAACGGCTGCCGGGCGAGCTGCGCCTGGTCGAAGTGCTCAACATCGCCGGCATGAGCGGCCTGCTGCTCGCCGTGGCCGGGTTCTTCTGGGCCAACCGGCTGTTGCCCATGGCCTGGCCAGGGCGGGCCGACTGGGAAGTGAACAGCTTCTTCCTGGTCTGGCTGGTGGCGCTGGTGCATGCCGTGCTGCGCCCAGGGCGCAAGGCGTGGGGCGAGCAACTGGCCCTTGGCGCGTTGGCATTCGCGCTGCTGCCGTTGCTCAATGGCCTGACGACCGGGCAAGGGCTGAACCATTCACTGGTAGCGGGCGACTGGGCCATGGCCGGGTTCGACCTGACCGCGCTGGGCACCGGGCTGTTCCTCGCCTGGGCGGCGGGCAAGATGCTGCGCGCGCCAAAATCCGTCGCCAAGCGCGCCCCACGCGCGCCCAGAGCGACGGTGGATTCGACCGAGGTGAGCGGATGCTGAGCGTTGCCCTGATCGCTTTTGCCGGCTTCGCCGCCCTGTGCATGGCCATGGACAGGCACTTCAGCGAACTGCTCGGACGCAAGCCGGGCTCAGGCCAACTGCGTCTGTTGCGCTGCGCGGGGTGGTTGCTGCTGGCGCTGTCGCTGGCGATAGCCATGCACCTGCGTGGCTGGGCCCATGGCCTGGTGGAGTGGATCGCGGTGTCGATGGCCGGTGTCACCCTGTGGGTATTCGGCATGCCGTACCAGCCGCGGCTGCTGCTGGGCCTGGCTGTCATCAGCCTGGTACTGGGGCCGTTGCTGGCCGCATTGGCCAGGTGATGCCTTGATCGAACAAGACAGCGACGGGGCTGCTGCGCAGCCCATCGCCGGCAAGCCGGCTCCCACAGGTACACCACAACCTTGAAAACAGAGGCGTACCCTGTGGGAGCCGGCTTGCCGGCGATGGCCGCTCAGTGGCTCTGGAGTCAGGCGCTAAGCGCTGCCCGGTACTCGCCAGGCGTTGCACCCAGAGCCTGACGAAAGCGGTTGCTGAAATGGCTGGCACTGGCAAAGCCACACATCAGCGCCACCTGCCCCAGGGGCAGTTCACCCAGGCGCAACAGCTGGCATGCCCGCTGCAGCCGCCGCGCCAGCAGGTACTGATGCGGCGGCAGGCCAAAGCTTTCGCGAAACATCCGCGCGAAGTGGTATTCGGAGAGGTTGCAGCGCAGCGCCAGCTCGCCCAGGGTCATGGGCTGATCCAGATGAGCCTCGATGTACTCCTGCAGTTGCCGGCGCTGAATCGGCGCCAACCCACCTTTCAAGCGCAGACCCTGGCGCAAACCCACCTGACTGAGCACCGCGTGATCGACGATCTCGTGCGCCAGGCTGCTGGCCAGCAAGCGCTCGCCGGGCTCATCCCAATCCAGGCTTATCAACTGCCGAAAGCGCAGCGACTGCTGTGGGTCGTCGAGAAACGTCGCTTCCTGCAGCTGCACCTCGCGTGGTTCGCGGTCGAGCAGGCGCACGCAGCCCAGGGCGAATTGTGCCTCGCTGATGTAAAGGTGCGCGAGGCGGATCGAGCCGTTGACCACCCAGTTCGATTCGTGGCCGGCCGGCATGATGCACAGCTTGTTCGGCGCGCCTTTGTCCGCCGGGCGCTGGCGGCGGTGGGTGCCGGTGCCGTCGGCGATGTAGCAGGACAGCGTGTGGTGGCTTGGCGCCTGGTAGTCGCGGGCATCGTCGCGGTTGTTCCACAACGCCGCTGCCAGGCCGTCGCCCAGGTGCACGCTATGCTCCAGCCGGGCGTGGGGCGAGGCGTGCATGGCGTTGAACACTTGCAACTGGCTGAGCGGGGTCATGGGCGATTCCTCTGGGGCCATCGTACTGCTACTGGGACAGGGTGGCAGCAGGCGATGTGAGAAAACCGCAAGAATGTGCAAGCGCGGTGCGGCAGGCGGCGGAACACTGGTGGCCTTGGCGAGGGCTGCGCCCTCGATCGCCGGCAAGCCAGCTCCTACAGCCTGTGGGAGCTGGCTTGCCGGCGATGGGCCGCAAAGCGGCCCCATGATCGAACGCCCAAGGAGCCCCACCCATGAACCTGTCCCTGTACCTGCTCACTGTCCTGATCTGGGGCACCACCTGGATCGCCCTGAAACTGCAATTGGGCGTGGTCGCCATCCCGGTGTCGATCGTCTACCGCTTCGCCCTGGCCGGCCTGATCCTGTTCGCCATCCTCCTGCTC
>Ga0182747_1003793_pt1 | contig 10054 bp, 9 predicted proteins | sample eDN3rd30CBELigBY_FD_128526 | JGI IMG/M metagenome (GOLD analysis project Ga0182747, IMG submission 128526) | Enriched backyard soil microbial communities from Emeryville, California, USA - eDNA 3rd pass 30_C BE-Lig BY (version 2) (version 2) | ecosystem: Environmental > Terrestrial > Soil >...
GATTGCAGCGGAAGCAGGGTGGCGGCACCAAAGGCGCTGAGAAACAGCGCCCCCAGGCTGAGCATCAGTAGTTGGCGACCACGGTGTCCTGGCCATCCTGGGTCACCCCGATGACCTGGTAGGCATCCTTGTGGTCGCCCATTTCCATGCCGGGCGAGCCCATGGGCATGCCTGGCACGGCCAGGCCCTTGAGGTCGTTGCGCTTGGCCAGCAGGCGCACCTGCTCGGCCGGCACGTGGCCTTCGACGAACTTGCCGTCGATCACCCCGGTGTGGCACGACGCCAGGCGCGGCGCCACGCCCAGGCGTTGCTTGACGGCGCTCATGTTTGGCTCGACGTGGTCGTTGACGGTAAAACCGTTGTCACGCAGGTGGCTGATCCAGGCCTTGCAGCAGCCGCAGTTGGGGTCGCGGTAGACGTCGATGGTCTCGGCGGCCTGGGCCAGGCCGGTGACGGCCAGCAGGCTCAGGGTCAGCAGGTGTTTGCGCAGCATGGTGAAGCACTCCTTTAAAAACGCAGGCGGATACCGGCGACCAGGCGGGTCTGGCCCAGGTCTTCGCCGTCTTCGCGGGCCTGGTTGGCACGCGAGCCGTGCAGGCGGTTGAAACTGAGCCCGACGTAGGGGGCGAAGCCGCGCGTGATCTCGTAGCGCAGGCGCAGGCCCACCTCGCTGTCGGCCAGCCCCGCGCCTTGTTCGCGCCCGGCATCGTTGCGCCCGTAGAGGTTGGCCTCCAGGGTCGGCTCCAGTATCCAGCGGTTGGTCAGCAGCATAGCGTAAGCGGCTTCCAGGCGCAGCGCGGTCTGTTGCCGCTCGCCTGCATAGGCGGTGGCTTGCAGCTCCAGGCCGTACAACGGTGTGCCCTGGATGCCGAAGGCGGCCCAGGTTTGGCCACTGGCAGGCTTGAAGTCCTGGCGTACACCGGCCACCAGTTCCCACCACGGGCTCACGGCATGGCCCCACAGCGCCTGCAGCTCGGCCTTGTGGGTATTGCCCTGTTCGCGTTCGCCTTCGGTGCGCAGCCACAAGCGGTCGATATCGCCGCCGACCCAGGCGGTGGCGTTCCAGTTCAGGGCGCTGCTGCTCTCGAAGTTCTGGTATTCGAGCTTGTCCACGATCACTGCCCAGTTCAGCGCCCGGTCATGCACTGGGTGCCCTGGCAATGGCGGGAAGGCGGCGCGGCGGTCGGCGTCGGTGATGACAGGCAGGGGTGTGCGAGGCTGGCTGAGGAAAGGCTGGCCATGGCCCATGCTTTCATGGTTCATGGGCATGGCCTGATGGCCCATCTGGCCGTGGTTCGCGTGTTCGAAACCCGCGGCCATCGCCCGTTCACTGGCGAGCAAGGTCAGTAGCGTCACGCCTGCCACGATGCTGCGGTTGCGGGTGTCATTCATCGACGCGTACCTCGCGGAGCATGCCGCTCTCCATGTGGTAGAGCAAGTGGCAGTGGTAGGCCCAGCGGCCCAGCGCGTCGGCGGTCACCCGGTAGGTGCGTCGGCTGCCGGGCGGGATGTCGACGGTGTGCTTGCGCACCAGGAACTGGCCATGCTCGTCTTCCAGGTCGCTCCACATGCCGTGCAGGTGGATGGGGTGGGTCATCATGGTGTCGTTGACCAGGGTGATACGCACGCGCTCACCGTAGGTCAGCCGCAGCGGTTCGGCGTCGCTGAACTTGATACCGTCGAACGACCAGGCGAAGCGCTCCATATGGCCGGTCAGGTGCAGCTCGATGTCACGCGATGGCGGGCGGCCGTCCGGGTCGGGGTAGGGGCTGCGCAGGTCGGCGTAGGTCAGCACGCGGCGACCATTGTCACGCAGGCCTATGCCAGGGTCGGCCAGGTTGGGACGCGGTGCCATGCTCTGCATGTCCACCAGCGGGTTGCCGGTTTCACTGACCGGGTGTTGCTGCATGGCCGACATGGCGGCGTGGCCCATGCCGGCCATGTTGCCGTGGTTCATGCCGGGCGGGTTACTGTGGTCCATGCCCGCCATGGCATCCATACCGCCGTGGCCCATGTCCTCCATGCTCAGCACTGGGCGTGGGTCGGGGGCAGGCACCGGTGCCTGCAGCCCGGCCGCACGGGCCAGGGTGCCGCGGGCGAAGCCGGTGCGGTCCATGCTTTGGGCGAACAGGGTGTAGGCGGGTTGGTCACCCACGGTCACCAGCACGTCGTAGGTCTCTGCCACGGCAATGCGCACTTCATCCACGCTCACCGGGGTCACCGGCAAGCCGTCGGCGGCGATCACCGTCAGCTTCAGCCCGGGGATGCGGAAGTCGAAATAGGTCATGGCTGAGGCATTGATCAGCCGCAGGCGCACGGTTTCGCCTGGCTGGAACAGGCAGGTGAAGTTGCCTTGTGGTGGTTGGCCGTTGAGCAGGTAGGTGTAGGTGGCGGCGCTGATATCCGCGAGGTCGGTTGGGCTCATGCGCATGCGCGCCCAGGCCGTGCGTTCGGCGACGGTGGGGCTCCAGCCGTTTTCGGCCACGTCATCGATGAAGTCGCCAACCGTGCGCTTGTGGAAGTTGTACGCGTCGGACTGCTTCTTCAGCGTCGCCATCAGCTGCTCCGGCGCCTGGTCTGACCAGTCGCTGAACAGCAGCACATGATCGCGCTGGTAGCGGTGCGTTTCGGGCTCGCGTGGCTCGATCACGATCGCCCCGTATACCCCGGCTTGCTCCTGCAGCCCCGAATGGCTGTGGTACCAGTAGGTGCCGCTCTGGCGCAGGGTGAACTGGTACAGGTAGTCGCCGCCGGGCTCGATGCCAGCGAAGCTCAGGCCAGGCACGCCGTCCATGTTGGCCGGCAGGATGATGCCGTGCCAGTGGATCGAGGTGTCCTGCGCCAGTCGGTTGCGCACGCGCAAGGTCACGGTGTCACCTTCGCGCCAGCGCAGCAGTGGGCCGGGCAGGCTGTTGTTGACGGTCAGTGCGGTACGCGGCCGGCCTGTGATGTTGACCGGGGTCTGGCCAATGAACAGCTCGAAATGCTGGCCGGCCAGGTCTCGGCCTTCGGCGGCCTGAGCCAGCGGGCGCCACAGCCCCAGGCCCGCCAGCGTGCTGGCGGCGCCCAGGCCTTTGACAAACGTACGGCGGGAGGGGTTGCGCAACATGGCGTGGCCTCATGCAGAAGAGCCACGATGTTCGCTGCCGCCGGCTGTCAGGTAGCTGAGGTGCACATTACAGTGTTGTCAGCTTGCTGCTTCGTCGATGCGGAGGTCGCGCATCAGCAGGCCGTAGTCGAGGGCAACCTGTTCCGGAATCGGCAGGTACACCACATGGCCATCGCCCGGTGCGACCTCGATGGCGTGCTGCTGGCGGTTGTGCAGGCGGTGCAGGTCGAAGTGGTAGTTACCGCGCGGGGTCATCAGCTCCAGATGGTCGCCCACGGCGAAGCGGTTCTTCACCTTGACCTCGGCGAGGCCGTCGATACGCACGCCGGTCAGCTCGCCAACGAATTGCTGGCGTTCGGACACCGAGTTGCCCCGCTGGTAGTTCTGGTACTCGTCGTGCACGTGGCGGCGCAGGAAACCTTCGGTGTAACCGCGTTGTGCCAAGGATTCGAGGTTACCCATCAGGGCGCGGTCGAATGGCCGCCCGGCCACCGCGTCGTCGATCGCCTGGCGATACGACTGCACCGCACGGGCACAGTAGAAGTGCGATTTGGTGCGACCCTCGATCTTCAGCGAATGCACACCCATCAAGGCCAGGCGCTCGACGTGCTGGATGGCGCGCAGGTCCTTGGCGTTCATGATGTAGGTGCCGTGTTCATCCTCGAACGCCGGCATTTCAGTGCCGGGGCGGTTGCTTTCCTGCAGCAGGAACACCTGGTCGGTGGGGGCACCCAGGCCCAGGGTGGGCTGCACTTGGCGCACGATGTCACCGGTGGCGTTCTCGGTGGCTGGTGTGGCGTCGTATTTCCAGCGGCAGGCATTGGTGCAGGTGCCCTGGTTGGCGTCGCGCTTGTTGAGGTAGCCCGACAGCAGGCAACGGCCGGAATAGGCCATGCACAGGGCGCCGTGCACGAACACTTCCAGCTCCATTCCTGGCACCTGCTGGCGGATTTCTTCGATTTCGTCCAGCGACAGCTCTCGAGACAGGATCACCCGGCTCAGGCCAAGTTGCTGCCAAAACTGCACGCTCGCCCAGTTGACGGTGTTGGCCTGCACTGACAGGTGCACCGGCATCTGCGGGAAGTGCTGACGCACCAGCATGATCAGGCCGGGGTCGGACATGATCAGCGCGTCCGGCGCCATCTCGATCACGGGTGCCAGGTCTTTGAGGAAGGTCTTGAGCTTGGCATTGTGCGGGGCGATGTTGACCACCACGTAGAAGCGCTTGCCCAAGGCGTGCGCCTCCTCGATCCCCAGTGCCAGGTTGGCGTGATCGAACTCGTTGTTGCGCACCCGCAAGCTGTAACGCGGCTGGCCGGCGTAGACCGCATCGGCGCCGTAGGCAAACGCGTAGCGCATGGTCTTTAGAGTGCCGGCGGGGGCCAGCAGTTCGGGCTTGGCAGTAGGGTTCATGTGCGCACCGGGGCAAAAAGGCGGCGATGCTAGGGGCGATGGACAAGGTGCGTATTGATTTGCGTCAAGAGAGCGCGGCACTTTTGTCCAGGTGCGGTGCACTAATCACTCATAAGCCATGTGAGGAACTGCGATGAACGAAACCGCGCTACAGAACAAAGCCCTGGCAGTACTTTTGGCGCTGGTGACCATTGCCTTCTTCTGGATTCTCCTGCCGTATTACGGCGCAATCTTCTGGGCGGTGATCCTCGGTATCCTGTTCGCCCCGCTGCAGCGTCATTTGCTGATCCGCAGCGGGCGGCGGCGTAACCTTGCCGCGGTCACATCCACGCTGGTGTGCCTGCTTGTGGCGATCCTGCCGGTAATCATCACCAGCGCCCTGCTGGTACAAGAGGGCGCCACGCTGTACCAGCGCATCGAAAGCGGGCAACTGGACATCGCCGGTTACGTCGAGCGCGGCAAGGACATGCTCCCGGCATTCGCCCAGCGTGGCCTGGACAACATGGGCATGGGTAACCTCGACGGGTTGCGTGACAAGATCACCAAGTGGGCAACCCAGGGTAGCCAGGTATTGGCCAGCCAGGCATTCAGCTTTGGCCAGGGCACATTCGAGTTCCTGATCAGTTTCGGCATCATGCTGTACCTGCTGTTCTTTTTCCTGCGTGATGGCCCGGAAGTCGCGCGCCGGGTGCGCATGGCCGTGCCGCTGCCCGAGCACCAGAAGCGTCGTTTGCAGTTGAAATTCAATCGTGTGGTGAGGGCGACGGTGAAGGGCAACGTGCTGGTGGCTATTACCCAAGGTGCGTTGGGAGGCTTTATTTTCTGGGTGCTGGATATCCCGAGTGCGTTGGTGTGGGCGGTGCTGATGGCGTTTCTGTCGCTGCTGCCGGCGGTGGGCGCGGGCATCATCTGGGCGCCGGTGGCGGCGTATTTCCTGCTGACCGGGGCGATACTGCCAGGGGTGGTGCTTACTGCATTCGGGGTGCTGGTGATCGGCCTGGTGGATAATGTGTTGCGGCCCATCCTGGTGGGCAAGGATACCCGCATGCCGGACTACCTGATCCTGGTGTCGACCCTTGGCGGGCTGGCGGTGTTCGGCCTCAACGGCTTCGTGATCGGCCCATTGATCGCGGCGCTGTTCGTCTCCAGCTGGGCGATCTTTGCCGCGACCAAACCGCAGGTGCAATTGCCGCAATAGCGTTCAAACCTGAGGGTAGTCGGGTGTGGAGCGGCCCTGTTTCGCAAAAGGGCCGCTTCCACAGAGAAACCGCAGGGTCAGAAGGCTTGCGGCATCTCGCCCTTGGCCAGGCGCCGGTTGATGTCGGCAATCACTTCGGGCAGATCGTTGATGGTGTCGATCAGGTAGTGCGGGCGGGAGCCGGCAAACAGTGCATGGATACGCTGGCGCTCGCTTTCCAGTTTTTCGGCACTCAGCGCCCGGAAGCCTTCCCAGGTCAGGCCTAGGGCATTGCCCGAACAGACCAGTGCCACGGTCCACATGCCGGCACGGCGGCCTTCAAGAATGCCTGGCACGGTGTCGTCCACCTTCACGCAGGCCGCTACATCGTCAATCCCCAGCGCAATCACGTTGGCCAAGGCTTGGGCCGGCCATGGGCGGCCGTTCGGGGTTTCATCGGTGGCCACTACATGGTCGGCTACGTAGCCGTTCTGCGCCGCCAGTTCAACCACCTTGTCCATCACCACTTTCGGGTAGCCCGAGCACGAGCCGATCTTCAGACCGTCCTGGCGTAGACCGGTGAGGGTGTCCAGCGCACCGGGGATCAGCGCCGAGTGCACGGCGATCTTCTCGATCTGCAGCGGCATGAAGCGGTTGTAGATGGCGGTGACGTCATCATCGGTCGGGGTACGGCCGAACACCTTGCGGTAGCGCTCGGCAATTTCCGGTACGTCGCACAGGGTGCGGATATGGTCCCATTTACCCATGCCCATCGGGCCTCGGGCTTCCTCGATGGACACCTGCACGTCGAACTCGGCAAAGGCCTCGACAAAGATCTGGGTGGGGGCGAATGAGCCGAAATCGACCACGGTGCCAGCCCAGTCGAGGATGGCGGCTTGCAGTTGGGTGGGGTTGTTGTAGTTCATGTGCGCGAATTCCTGGGTTCGGGTGGGCAAAGCGTCAGATGTCCAGCACTTCCATTTCCCGCAGCACCTCGGCCACGGCATTCACGGCGGCCTGCATGCCGTCCGCCCCGACCACACCGATACAGCCGACGCGGAAGGTTTCGACCTGGGTCAGCTTGCCCGGGTAGAGAATGAATCCCTTGGCCTTGACCCGCTCGTAGAAGTCCTTGAACTGGTAGCGGGCATCGGTGGGGGCGTGGAAGGTGACGATGATCGGCGCCTGGATTTCGGCGGGCAGAAAACTGCGCAGGCCGATGGCTGCCATGCCGTCGAGCAGCGTCTTGCAGTTGTCTGCGTAGCGCTGGTGGCGGGCCGGAAGGCCACCTTCCTCGTTGTATTGCTGCAGCGCTTCATGCAGGGCCGCGACCACGTGGGTAGGCGGGGTGAAGCGCCATTGCCCGGTCTTGGCCATGTAGACGTGCTGGTCGTGCAGGTCCATGGCCAGCGAGTGGGCATTGCCTTCGGCGGCCGCCAGGGCGTTCTTTTCGGCGAAGACGAAGCCCATGCCGGGTACGCCTTCCAGGCACTTGCCGGAGGCTGCGATCAGCGCTTCGAAGGGGATTTCGCGGGCATCGATCGGCAATGCTCCGAACGAGCTCATGGCATCGATGATCAGGCGCTTGCCATGGCGTTTGATCACCTGGGCGATCTCGGGGAGCGGGTTGAGAATGCCGGTGCTGGTTTCGCAGTGGATCAGCGCCACATGGGTGATGGCCGGGTCTTCGGCCAGCAGCCGGTCGACGTCGGCGGCGGTGGTCGGCTGGTCTTCGGCCGTTTCGAAGGTGCTGTAGGTGCGGCCCAGCACTTTGCAGATCTTTGCCAGGCGCTGGCCGTACGCGCCGTTGATCAGTACCAGAACCTTGCCATCGCGTGGCACCAAGGTGCCGATGGCCGCTTCCACGGCGAAGGTGCCGCTGCCTTGCAGGGGAACGCAGTGGTGGCTGCTGGCGCCGTCGATGATGGCCAGCAGTTGTTCGCAGACGCTGGCAGTCAGTTGGTTGAAGTCACGGTCCCAGGAGCCCCAGTCCACCAGCATGGCTTGGCGGGTGCGGATTGATGTGGTCAAGGGACCTGGGGTCAGCAGAATCGGGGCGTTGCTCATTCCGTTATTCCTCACAAGCGGTGGGCTGAAACTACGGGGCCTAGGTTGCAATTCGCGTTGTCATCAATCAAATTGTTTGTTGTTATCCCAGCTATAAGTCAGGCCGATAAATATGAACCTGTTCCAGCTACGCGCTTTCGACGCCGTGGCCCGTGAGGGCAGCTTTACCCGTGCTGCCGAGCGCCTGTTCATCAGCCAGCCGGCGGTGACCGGGCACGTCAAGGCCCTGGAAGAGCACTACCAGATCACCTTGCTGCGGCGTACCGCACGGCGCGTGGAACTGACCGAGGAGGGCACGCGCCTGGCGGCCATCACCCGCGCCATGTTCGGCCTGGCCGAAGAGGCGCAGGCCATGCTCGAGGCCAACCGCCAACTGCTGACCGGGCGCCTGGAGGTAGCCGCCGACGGCCCGCACCGGGTCATGCCGATGCTGGCGCTGTTGCGTGAGCGGTACCCTGGCGTCACCGTCAACTTGCGCCTGGGCAATGCACAGGAGACGTTGGCTGCGCTGCTTGGCGAGCATGCCGACGTGGCGGTGCTGACCGAAATCGAGCCGCGCAAGGGGCTGCATCTGCAAACGCTCTGTGAGTCGCGCCTGTGTGCGTTGTTACCTGTGGGGCATGCCTGGGCCACCGAGCGGGAGGACTTGCCGTTGGCCGCGCTGCACCAGCAGATCATGGTGCTGCGCGAACCCAGCTCCACCACGCGGCGCACCTTCGACAAGGCCTGCCTCAAGGCGGGCGTGCAACCGCGTGTATTGCTGGAACTGGACAGCCGGGAGGCGGTAACCGAGGCAGTGGCCTCGCAACTGGGGATTGGCGTTGTTTCTTCCACTGAAGTGGCCAATGATCCCCGTGTGGTGGCACGACCATTGGCCGGTGAGGGCCTTGTCAACCAACACGTGATCGGCTGCCTGGAGCGCCGTCGCGAACTGCGCCTGATTCAGGCATTCCTGAGTCTGGCCGCGGGGCTGTGATGGCTGTTTGCTGCGGGGCACCCTAATATGGCCGGCAATCAGCCGACAGGACCGTCGATGAGCGACAAAGACACCATTTCCATGCAACTGGTGCGCGAAGCGCTGTTGCAGACCTGCCCTGCCGGTGAGCCTGACAGTGGCTTGCTGGCCAGGGCGGGCATCGCCGTTGAACAACTGCACCTGCCAGAGGCAAGGGTCAGTGCCGAATCCTATGCCCGCCTGTGGCGCTTGCTGGCCCGGCGCTGCAACGACGAGTTTTTCGCGATGGACCCGCGCGGTTTGTGCAGTGGCAGCCTGGCTTTCATGTGCCGTGCCAGCATGGGCCAACCGACCCTGGGCGCAGGCCTGGAAACCTCGCTGGCATTTCTGTCGCTGATGCTTCAAGACATGCAGCCCAGCCTGGTGCGCCAGGAAGGCCTGGCCGAAATTGTCATCAATGAGCCGCGTGACGAACCGCGCCGGGCGTTCACCTATTTCACGTTCTGGATGATCGTGCATGGCGTGGCTTGCTGGCTGGCCGGGCGGCGCATCCCGATTCTGAGTATCGATCTGCGTTGTGCCGAACCCCCTTTTTGCGACGACTACCGGGTCATGTTTTCGGAGAGCCTGCATTTTGAGCGTCCACGCACACGCATGATCATTGCTTCGCAATGCCTCGACTTGCCCCTGCGCCGCAGCGAGGAGGAACTGCAGCGTTTTCTGGCCGAAGCGCCGGGCAATATCCTTGTCAAGTACCGTGACCCGGCCAGCCTCGGGCGGCGTATCCGCACCGACCTGTTGCGCCTGGCCCCTGAGCAATGGCCCGATGCTGACAGCCTGGCCCGGCAGCTGTGCCTGTCGCCATCGACCCTGCGGCGGCGCCTGGCAGAAGAGGGGCAGAACTACCAGGGCCTGAAGGACAGCGTACGACGGGAGCTGGCGATCGCCTGGCTCAGCCAGGAAGACGTGGCCATGGGCGAGCTTGCCGAGCGTTTGGGGTTTGCCGACAGCAGCTCGTTCTATAAGGCATTTCGCAAGTGGTTCGGCTGCAACCCGGGGCATTATCGGGCGTTGATCCAGGCGCGAGGGGCAGGGCACTGAAGGGCGAACGCTTGCGGCAGCAGGCATGACACGGCGTCCATGTCGAGCGCCTGGTCGGGGCGCTCCCCCAGTCCTGGCTGCGGCAGCCGAGCGCGCAGAGGGGTGATGAGCGGCGGCCAAACCAGTCATCCAGATTGACAGCTTTGGCCATTGCCGCCGCGCATGAGCGGCGCGAACATCGTCGGACCGATGCTTCAACTCCAAAAACAAGAAACCAGGAGTCCGATGATGC
>Ga0182747_1003794_pt1 | contig 10054 bp, 12 predicted proteins | sample eDN3rd30CBELigBY_FD_128526 | JGI IMG/M metagenome (GOLD analysis project Ga0182747, IMG submission 128526) | Enriched backyard soil microbial communities from Emeryville, California, USA - eDNA 3rd pass 30_C BE-Lig BY (version 2) (version 2) | ecosystem: Environmental > Terrestrial > Soil >...
CTAATACTACGCTGTACTCGTCAACGAAAAATCCCACGGTGAGGAAAATCAATGACTTGGGCTGTGCAGAATGAGACCTTGTCGACCAGCTCAATGGCTATACTCGGTTAATGTGACATCCCCCTCCAAGCGGCATCGTCACCTTGAGCAAGTAGAGGCTCTTCGAGGGCGTCAAACTGAGCGCTAAGCCATTGAATTGATGGGACCGGTCTCGGGCCAAAACCCATTCAAGGGTGCAAAACTCATTAGGTTGACGGGGCGTTGTCAACTTGAGCAAATCAGGACGGGTTGAGGGCGTAACGACCAAACCTAAGTGATTGAGAGTACGTCCTGGACCTTGGGTCAGAATCCCTCAAAGCAGGGCAAATCTGGTCAAGTTGACAATGCCAGCCATACCGCGCTGCGGCCTGAAGGCATCACCAGCATTGCGAGCATGAGAGGCAAATGAGAGGCACAGGTCGGACCGGCGCGCAACGAGCCTGACTTTTATCGCGGCCCATGAGGCCGGCCAGCTATAGAGGCGTGCGCGAGCGGATTCCCCATTTGGGCGCCCCAATGACGGGTGACGCCGGATGGATGTTTGCAACTGACCAACGCCGATCAGAGCCAATTCTGCTTGCAACGGGAGAGCCGTCCATAGAGATAATAGGTCACCTCCGTCACCCCGATGGTACGCATCCGAGGAAGGACGCATTGCGCTAGTGAGTGAGACTGTGAATGGTCTGTCTATATAGACATCAATATAGACAGTGCTTTAGCCATGGACATGATGGATGCTCGCCCGGGGCGCGTCAGCAGGATGGAGATCGTCGAGAGCGGTCGCCGGCGGCGGTTCACTGATGAAGCGAAGCTGGCGATTGTGGCGGAAAGCTATAGCGGCCTGCGCCAGGTCACCGCAACGGCGCAGCGCCATGGGATCACGCGCTGGCAGTTGAACGGGTAGCGCAGGGCCGCGCGGGAAGGAAGGCTCGTCAGCCGTTCGACGGACGGCTTTGTTCCGGCACTGATCGTTCCCGAGTCTCGTGTTGCAGTCGCGCAGCCTGCATCGGCTGCACCTGTGCAGCCTCTCACACCCGACCACGGTCGCATGGAAGTCATGAGCGCGAACGGCAGGCGTGTGATTGTGGACCGGGATGTCGACGTTGAGGCATTGCTGCGGATCATGCGTGGTCTGGAGACGTTGCCATGAACCCGTTTCCGATGGGTCAGGGTGTGAAGGTCTGGCTGGCAACCGGGCATACCGACATGCGCTGTGGCTTCCCCACTCTGGCTCTTCGGGTGCAGGAGATTTTGAAGCATGACCCTCTGGGCGGCCACCTTTTTTGCTTCCGGGGGCGCAAAGGTGACCTAATCAAAGTGATTTGGCATGACGGCCAGGGAGCCTGCCTGTTCACGCGAAGGTTGGAGAAAGGCCGGTTCATCTGGCCGAATGTGGAGGGCGGCGCTGTTGCGATCTCCCCGGCTCAGATGTCTTATCTTCTGTCCGGAATCGACTGGAGCAATCCGCAGGAAACCTGGCGTCCAACACGGGTTGGGTAGCATTATTCGATTGAAAGTACAGGGAAATTCTGTTCGAATGGCGTTATGCCGTCAACACCTGTCGATCTTCCAGACGACCTTGTGAGCGCCTATCTGGCGCTGCTGTCCGAGCGTGAGGGGTTGCAGGCAAAACGGGATGTCGTTGTCGCCGAGAGGGACAGGGCTGTGGCGCAAGCCGCCAAGGCCCGGTTGTCCGACAGCGAGGCCCTGATCGCCATTCTGGAACTGGCGATCGAAAAGCTGAAGCGCGAACTGCGCGGCCAGCGCTCCGAGCGCGCGGCGCGCCTGATCGACCAGCTGGAATTACAGCTCGAAGAACTTGTGATGGCCGCGACTGAGGATGAAGTTGCGGCGCAGGCCGCGGCCAGGAGCTCGAACGGGCGCTCCTTTGTGCGCCGGCGGCCGGTCCGAAAGCCCTGGCCGGAGGATATCGAGCGCGAACGCGTGGTGATCGATCCCCCGGCGACCTGCGCCTGTTGCGGTGGCTCGCGCCTGGCGAAACTGGGCGAAGACATCACCGAGACGTTGGAGGAGATCCCGCGTCGGTTCAAAGTGATCGAGACGGTGCGGGAGAAGTTTACGTGCCGGGATTGCGAGGCGATCAGCCAGCCGCCGGCGCCCTTCCATGCCACGCCGCGTGGCTTCATCGGCCCTCATCTGCTGGCGACGATTCTGTTCGACAAGTTCGGCATGCACAGCCCGCTCAATCGCCAGAGCGCCCGGCTCACCTGCGAAGGCATCGCGCTGTCGACCTCGACGCTGGCCGATCAGGTCGGGTTTGGAACCTCCGCTCTCAGGCCGGTCTTCGATCTGATCGAGAAGCATGTCTTTGCGGCCGAGCGCCTTCACGGCGACGATACGACCATTCCCATCCGGGCCAAAAGCAAGTGCACGACCGGACGGATCTGGACTTACGTGCGGGACGACCAGCCGTTTGGTGGGCCTGCGCCGCCAGCCGCGGTCTACTACGCCTCAAGTGACCGCCGCGGCGAACATCCGCAGAAACACCTGGCCGGGTATGGCGGCATTCTGCAGAGTGACTGTTACAGTGGCTTCGAGCCGATCAGTGTGGCCGAACAGAAAGCGGTGCCCCTTACCTTTGCCTTCTGCCGCGCACATGCGCGGCGGAAATTCTTTGAACTGGCCGATATCGAGAGAAGGGCTCGGGATCGCAAACGAAACGGCAGGCCGATCTCCCCGATCGCGTTGGAAGCGGTCAAACGGTTCGACGCGCTGTTTGACATCGAGCGTCAGATCAATGGATTGAGCGCCGCGGAACGACTGGCTGTGCGGGGGGAGAAGAGCAAGCCGCTGTTCGATAACATGCACAAGTGGCTGAAGCGGGAGCGTGCCACCCTCACCCGATCGTCCGAAGTGATCGGCGCTATGGACTACATGCTGAAGCGCTGGGATGGCTTTGCCCGCTTCCTGGAGGATGGCCGGGTTTGTCTGACGAACAATGCCGCCGAACGGGCCTTGCGAGGGATCGCCCTGGGGCGCCGCAACTGGACCTTCGCCGGGTCCCAGCGCGGGGCGGATCGTGCCGCCGTCATGCTCACCCTGATCACGACCTGTCGTCTCAACGATGTTGATTCAAAAGCCTGGCTCGCCGACGTGCTGGCCCGGATCGCCGATCTTCCTGTTGCCCGCCTGAACGAATTGCTGCCCTGGGAGTGGCAAAGCCGACGGCTGGCCGAGAACCTGGCGTCCCAGCTGGCCGCGTAACCGAAAAGGGACCGACGAGTGGGATATCGCAACTCAACGCTGTACACGCTGAAATACGTGGCTGACATGCTCGGTGAAGACGAGGACTTCCTGCACGAGTGCTCGATCGAAATGTTCTCGGAAGACGGCCGCCTCAGTGCCTACGACACCTTCCCAGCCTCCGAATTGACCGAGCATATTGTCCTCTTCACCGAAGATGGCATCGAGAACCTCAAATACATCATCGAGGCTCGCAGGACCGTCGCATCACAAAAAGCCGCCCCTTAAACCTGCACCAACGTTAGCCACGATCCCATCGACGCGCGAGGCCTGATACCGCGGTCTTCCTCGGATGCGTACCCCCGATGGCGCGAACGGCATCCGCAACCGATTGGCTTTGTGAGGCCATCACATCGACTTGGCGTAACTTGGCGACGATTTCTTCCGGCCTGTGACGCTTCTTGGGCATTGTGGTCCTCCTGTGAGCCTCAAGACATACTTCAGGGTGGACCCGTTCAATGGGGGTGGATCAGTGGCGCGGCGGATCTCCTTGACGACCGTCTCGGCTGGCTCTTTCTCCAGATTATGTTTCTGTCTCGTCGTCTCGTCCTCATGGGCTACGTGAACCAGAAACTCTCCCTTCTTCAACTCGCCCGATCTGTCTCATGAGTGCCGACGGCGGACAATCAGAGCTCACATGCACATCATCCCAGGACGGCATCCGCGATATGGCGTGCAATCGGCATAGCACTGGTTGCGGCAGGGGAAGGTGCATTCAGTACCGCAGTGACGCCGTCGTTGGTGCGAATCAAGAAGTCATCGACAAGCGTGCCATCTGGCTTCACTGCCTGGGCTCGGTTCGCCGAACGATAGACACCCAGATCCGAAAGCGTGATCGATGGGCAATATTTCTGGACGAGCCCCAGATAGCGTGACTTGATCAGCGAGGCCTTGAGTTCTTCGAGTGTCGCCTTTGGGTGACGCGCCAACAGCTTCCACAGTCCGGGGTACAGAAGGGAATCGAGCGTGTCGCGCAAATCGAGACTGAAATGGCTATATTTCTCGCGAGCGAAAGACAGCACTGCATTCGGCCCAACTGTGATTGTGCCGTCGATCATCGGGGTCAGGTGCACACCGAGGAAAGGAAGCGCAGGGTCGGGCACCGGGTAAATCATGCGATGAACCACCGTGCTCAGTCGCTCGGGAAGCACAAAATACTCGCCACGGAAGGGCAGAATGCGGATGCCGGGGTCGATACCCAGCATGCGCGCGACTCGGTCGGAGGCCAACCCTGTGCAGGCGACGATCCTGCCTGCCTGGACCTTGTGTGCCCCTAGAGTGACTTCGTAACTTTCCCCCTGCCTGCGTACAGCAGAGACCGGAGCATTGAACCGAATCTCGCCGCCTGCCGCCTCGACATCGGCCAGCAGGGCACGGGTGACTCCTGTGTAATTCACGATGGCGGTAGAGGGAATGAAGAGGCCTGCTACCCCGCTGATTGCAGGCTCCATCTGGCGCAGCCCCGCCTGATCGACCTCATTGGCCTCTACACCGTTCTCGGCAGCCCGCGCGAGCAGTTTCTCAAGGCGGCTCGCCTCAAGCGCATCCGTAGCGACGATCAGCTTCCCGCGGGCATCATATCCGATGTTTCGTGCCGCGCAGAATGCACGGGTCTCCTCCAGCCCCGCACGGCAGAAACGCGCTTTGAGGCTTCCGGGTGTATAATAGACGCCGGAATGAACCACCCCTGAATTGCGCCCGGTTTGATGGAAGGCAGGGACGGCTTCCTTATCCGCGACGAGGATGCGTGCGCCTGGCCGACGCGCGACAATCACTGCCGCCAGTGCCGCGCCGATAATGCCAGCGCCGACAACGACGAAATCGAAGACATCACTTTTCATGAACCAGCTTCCTGCTTGTGCACCGAATGCATTCTTTCCCAGATCTGCCGTGTGGGCTGCATGTGCTCGACAACAAGGCGCGAGAGGGCTTCTCGTTCTCCCTTCTCAACGGCTTCGATCATTTGGGCATGTTCTCGCCGGGCCTGCGTGAGCCACTCCGGATCCACAATCCCGTGTGAGCGAATCGGGGCCGAGCGCAGGTTCAGCATGTGGATCATCTCGCAAAGCAGGGTATTGCGGCACAGGCCGAACAACTTCTCATGGAACCGGTCGTTGAGCTGGTGGATAGCCAAAGCTTCTCGATTCTCGTCGATAGCTGCCACATAGGCGGCATCGATCTCACGCAGTTCCGCAACATCGCGTGGGGCCCCGGGAAGAGGCATCACCCGCACTGCCTCACGGTGCAGCAATTCGCGCATTTGGTAGATCTCGTTGACCTCGACAGGCGGGATGCTGCGCACCCGTGCCGAATGCCCCCGCTCTTTCTCAACCGAACCGCGCTGGATTAGCTCTTGAAGCGCAGCGCGAATGATATGACGCTTCGTCCCGAAACGCTCCATCAAAACATCTTCGACGAGTTCCTGACGGGGGGACATCCGGCCAAAGATGATCTCGGCCTCAAGGGTCGTGACGATTTCCTCGAGGCTGGCATTGACCGGGTTTTTACGTGGCCTTTTGGTCATCTGGCGATCAGTTCGATGCTACTAACGTCGTTCCACACCCATCCTGCGGCGCTGCGGTAAAGAACTGGGTGGTGGCCACAGATGATCACATCGGAGTTCTCGCGTATCCAGTCGAGAGTTCCAGCCGTGCGATCAAGCGGATCATAGGCTTCGCCTGCTTGGCCTGTGACCAATTCGCGGTAGGTCTTGCAAGCATCGCCAGCGACGACAACGCGTGTGCCGCTTGCGTCGAGGTAGTGGAGGATCGTCATACCCGGTGTGTGACCTGGCGCGTGTCGATAGCTCAGCCCTGGCGCAAGCTCGCCTGCGTCCCCAAGAAAGTTCAGCCGCCTACCACCCAGCCAGTCTCGCACCGCAACCGATCCGAAGAGATCGCGCGGATGTGGCCGAGCCGAATAGTCCCACTCCGATTGCGCGACATAGAAGGTCGCCTTCGGGAAGAGCTCCGCATTATTGATATGATCAAAGTGGAGATGCGATAGAAATACATGCCTTATGTTGGCAGGGGCAATGCCCTCATTTTCCAATGCCGCAAGCAGGAGGTGCCGGGTCGAGTGGTGCCCGGTGTCGAAGAGCACGGGACCCAAGTCGGGATGGCGCAACAACACGATGACCGAGAATCCGAAGAAACCGCCGCGGAAGCTGAAGCTGCTTCCCGGCACTAAGATGCTCATCTCGATCGGCATAGTTGCTCTCCGCGAAATTATTAATAATCTCTGCCGGCCGTTCTTAAGCGCCGGAATCGAATAAGTACAGTCACAAAACACAGAATCCGCGGAGCCTGATGAAGCGGCTTGCCAAGTCGCGTAAAATTATCAATAACTGCGGGCACCTTAGGGAGGATATAATGAAATTTAGCTTCAAATCCATAGTGGCTTCGGTAGCCATCTCGCTGCTCTCAACAGCGGCCATCGCCGAAACGGTCTGGCAGATGCCGACCCCCTATCCTGAAGCGAACTTCCACACTCGGAACATCCAGCAGTTCGCGGCCCGGATTGCAGAGGCCAGCAAGGGCGAGTTGAAGATCGTCGTGCATCCGGCTGGTTCGTTGATCAAACATGCCGAAATCAAGAATGCCGCGCGGTCGGGGCAGGTCGAAATCGGCGAGTTCATCATCTCGAACCTGGCTAACGAGGACCCGATCTTCGCGCTTGATGCCGTCCCCTTCCTTGCCGCCTCGTTCGAGGATTCTGCGCGTCTCTATAAAGTCTCCAAGGAGGCCCTAACCAAGAAGCTCGCCGAGCAACGCCTGATGCCGCTCTTCTCGGTGCCGTGGCCGGGCCAAGGGCTCTATACCGACCGAGTGATCAATACCGTCAATGATCTGCGTGGCCTGAAGATGCGCGCCTACAGCCCTCAGACTGAGCGTCTGGCCCAATTGTTGGGCGCGGTGCCGACTCAGGTTGAGGTCCCCGACTTGGCACAGGCATTCTCGACTGGACGCATCAACGCCATGATCACCTCGACATCAACGGGCGTGAATGCCTCCGCATGGGACTTCCTAACCCATTTTTATGATGTCTCGAGCTTCCTGCCCAAGAACATCATTGTGGTGAACCGTCGGGCATTCGAGCGGCTCTCTCCTGAGCTCCAGAAGATTGTCCTCGATGCCGCTGCTGCGGCCGAGGAGCGGGGCTGGAAAATGGCGCAGGAAGACCACCTCGCCATGCGCAAAGTGCTCGAAGAGAAGGGCATCAAGGTTTCGAACGGCAGTGAGCAGCTGAACGCCGCGTTGCGTGAAATTGGCAAGACCATGGGTCAGGAGTGGTCGAAGGAGGCTGGCGCCACCGGTGCTGCCATCATCAAGGCCTTCAACGACGAGAAGAAGTAAGAAGGGGCCGGGGCGGTGGTCTGCCTGCCGCCCCGAACAGCTACCCGGATCCGGAGGACCGATGCGCCACGCACTTGACCGTCTGTATATTTTCAGCGCTGCCCTGGCTGCTCTTGCTCTGGTGGCGATCACATCGATCGTCTTCGTCCAGGTCCTGTTCAACACGATCGACTCAGTCTCGACCTATCTGACGGGCAATCCCGCTGGTCTTCTGATTCCGTCCTATTCGATGCTCTCGGGATATGCGCTCGGTTGGGCAACCTTCCTGTCGCTCGGGCTGGGCTTCCGCCGGGCGGTTCATATCCGCGTAACACTGCTGGAAAGCCGTCTGCCGGCAGGATCCCGTTACCGCGCTCTGACGCTTGTTGCCCTGATCGGCGTGGTCATCTCGGCGCTGATGGCCTGGAATTTTCTGCAACTGACCTGGGAGAGCTGGTCCTGGGGAGACCGAGCTTCGGGCTTGATCCGTGTACCACTCTGGATACCCCAGGCGGGTATGGCCTTCGGCTTGGTCGTCCTGTTGATAGCATGCATCGACACCCTCATGGAGATGCTGCTCCTGGGGCGCTCGGAAGCGCTGAAGGACGATACCATTGTTGGGGATGCAATCAATGAATGAGACGCTGATCTCCATCCTGCTTGTGTCGTCGCTGATCGGGGCACTGGCTCTCGGCGTATGGGTCTCGGTTGCACTCTTTCTGACTGGAATCTTTGGGATATTACTGTACTCGAACGCGCCCCTAGGCAGCGTATTGGCAACCAACATCTGGACCAGCTCCGCCGAATGGTCATTGGCGGCACTGCCACTATTTATCTGGATGGGTGAGATCCTGTTCCGTTCGCGGGTCTCGAAGGACCTCTTCGTGGGGCTTGCGCCCTGGATGCGCAACCTACCCGGGGGCCTTGGTCATGTGGGCATCCTCGCCTCAGGGATCTTTGCCGCCGTTTCCGGCTCCTCGGCCGCTACCTGCGCAACCGTGGCCAAGGTCGCACTGCCTGAACTGTCACGGCGCGGTTATGACGAGCGCCTTGTGCTGGGGGCGATCGCAGGCTCGGGAACGCTGGGCCTGATGATCCCGCCCTCGGTGATCCTGATCGTCTATGGCGTCGCGGCAGAACAATCGATCGCACGGCTATTCATGGCGGGAGTTCTACCGGGGCTCATGATCGTTGCGCTCTACATGTTCTACATAGGCGTATGGTCGATGCTGAACCCCGCAAAGGTTCCCGCGAAGGAGCCATCCCTGCCTTTCTTCGAAAAGGTGCGCCTGACTGGCTCGCTTATACCGATTGCATTGCTGATTGCGGGTGTGATCGGCTCGATCTATCTCGGATGGGCGAGCCCAACAGACTCTGCGGCAGTGGGTGTAGTGCTGTCGCTTCTACTGAGTTGGTGGTTCGGTGACCTAACGTGGAAAAGCTTCAAAGAGGGGCTTCTTGCCGCCACGCTAAACTCGGCCATGATCGCTTTCATCATGGCAGGCGCGGCATTCTTGACATTGGCAATGGGCTATTCGGGACTGCCTGCGAAGATTGCATCTTGGATCGGCGGGCTGGGCCTCAGCAACTTCGCGCTGCTTTCTGCACTGACTGTATTCTTTATCGTGGTAGGCTGTTTCCTCGACGGGGTGTCGATTGTCGTGCTGACGACAGCGGTACTGCTGCCAACGGTCCTGCAGGCAGGGATCGATCCGATTTGGTTTGGCATCTTCCTTGTGCTCGTTGTCGAGATGGGACAACTTACGCCGCCAGTGGGGCTGAACCTCTTCGTGCTTCAAGGGATGACAGGACGGAACATCCTTTGGTTGTCGATGGCTGCGCTCCCCTTTTTCCTACTTCTCGTGCTGGCACTGTTGCTCATTACGGTCTTCCCACAAATCGTCTCGCTTCTGCCATCGCTTATGTTCGACACTTGAGGGTGAGAAAGGAGGGGACTTCTCTATTCGGCGGTTTAAGGTCAAGCGCTTTCGGGCTGTTTTACCGCTCCGATGCCGTCCAAGCACTTCCTCTTCCGTGTAGCCGGTGAGGTCCTGGAAGGCGCAGTTGGCGAATACGATCGGGTTGTCCGGAAGGTTGGGATCCGTGAGGATCGTCGGCATCCGGGTCATCTCGATGGCGGCGAAGAACACGCTGCCCCGTTCATTAATTCCTGACCTGGCGATTGCCGCCTGCTGCCAGTGGTGGATGCCGGGGCTACCCGTGGGATTGTAGAACACGTTCTCGTGCTCGCCCGCAGCGGGAACGCCGATGCTCTGCCCGTCGCCCTGCACATCGGGGATGTCACATTAACCGAGTATAGCCATTGAGCTGGTCGACAAGGTCTCATTCTGCACAGCCCAAGTCATTGATTTTCCTCACCGTGGGATTTTTCGTTGACGAGTACAGCGTAGTATTAG
>Ga0182747_1003796_pt1 | contig 10052 bp, 5 predicted proteins | sample eDN3rd30CBELigBY_FD_128526 | JGI IMG/M metagenome (GOLD analysis project Ga0182747, IMG submission 128526) | Enriched backyard soil microbial communities from Emeryville, California, USA - eDNA 3rd pass 30_C BE-Lig BY (version 2) (version 2) | ecosystem: Environmental > Terrestrial > Soil >...
GGTTGCCGCTCGGCGGACGGACGCTCTGCACTACCAGCAGCTCAGCCAGGAACGGGCGCCGGCTCATCGCCGCCAAACCGGCATTCGCCGCACCAGCGGGCCTCCACGGCCCCAGCCTGCCCCGGCATGGCCTTTCCCGCACCCCCGGCAACCAGGCTTCATCCGAGGGACAACGCAACGTGGCGGTCGCAGCGGCAACGGCGCGTGGCGGCCGCATTCGCCGCGATCCGGACGCGCCCGGATTGTCTCCGTCCGGGGGGGCTGGTAGCGTCAACGGCTGCGTGTCCGGAGGAATCGGACCAGGGGAAGCGGGAAATGGCGGAAGCCGACATCACCAGATTGCTCGCACTTGCCCGCGACGGCGAGCCGGCACAGATGGCGGCCGTGTTCGAGGCGCTGTATCCCGAGCTGCGTCGCCTCGCCAACTCGCGTATGTACGGCCGCGAATCGACGTTCACCCCTACCGTGCTGGTGCACGAGCTGTTCCTGCGGATCAGCCAGGGCACGCCGCTGTCGCTGGCCGATCGCAACCATTTCTTCGCCGCCTCGGCCAAGGCGATGCGCTGGATCCTGGTCGAACACGCGCGCCAGCGCGCCGCCGGCAAGCGCGGCGGCGACCAGGTGATGGTCAGCCTCGACGACCAGATCCCGGACGCGGACGCGCAGATGACCAGCGTGCTGATGCTCGACCAGGGCCTGACCGCGCTGGAAGCGATCAGCCCGCAGCGCCGCCAGATCGTCGAACTGCGCTACTTCGCCGGCATGGAGTTCGCCGAGATCGCGCAGTTGCTCGAGATCTCAGAGCGCACCGTGTATCGCGAATGGGAGCGCGCGCGCGCGTTCCTGCAGGCGATGCTCGACGACGACGGTGGTGATGGACGCTGAAACCCTGGCGCACTGGCGCGCCGCCGACGCCCTGTTCGACCAATGGCTGGACCTCCCCGAAGCCGGGCGCGAGGCCTGGCTCGCCGCTCAGGCGCTGATCGAACCGGTGCGGCAGCGGCTCGGCCAACTCGTGGCCGCGCACCGCCGCCCGCGCGCGGCACTCGATCCGTTCGGCGGCAACCTCGCCGGCCACCAGTTCGGCGGCTGGACCCTGGACGCCGAACTGGGCCGCGGCGGCATGGCAGTGGTCTATCGCGGCTGGCGCGAGCAGGGCATGGCACGGCAGCAGGCGGCGATCAAGATCCTCACCCTCGGCGCGCTGGGCGCGGTCGGCCGCGACCGCTTCAAGCGCGAAGCGGCGATCCTGGCGCGCCTCAACCACCCCAACATCACCGCGCTGGTCGACTCGGGCGTCGCCGACGACGGCACCTGCTGGCTGGCGATGCCGCTGGTGGAAGGCGAGCGCATCGACCGCTGGTGCGAATCGAACTCGCCCGACGCGCGCGCGATCGTCCGGCTGTACCTGCAGGTCTGCGGCGCGGTCGCCTGCGCGCATCGCAACCTGGTGATCCACCGCGACATCAAGCCCTCCAACGTGCTGGTGGACGCCGACGGCCACGCGCGCCTGCTCGACTTCGGCATCGGCCAGTTCGCCGATAACGAGGACGAACAAACGCAGACGATGTGGCGCGCCTTGACCGTAGGCTACGCCGCGCCCGAACAACTGCACGGCGCACCGCCGAGCACCGCGATCGACGTCTACGGCCTGGGCGCCCTGCTGCACCGGTTGCTGACCGGGCGCACGCCGCATGCCGCCCACGAGAACACCGGCACCACCCGACCCTCCGCGCTGGTGCGAAGCGCCGGCGACGCCTACCACCGTCACTATGCTCCGCTGAAGAACGACCTGGACCGCGTGCTGCTCAAGGCCCTTGCCGAGGAGCCGGAGCATCGCTACCCCACGGCCGAGGCCCTCGCCGACGACCTGCGCCGCTGGCTGGGCGGCCAGCCGGTGCTGGCGCAGCGCCCGAAGCTCGGCTACCGGGTGCGCAAGTTCGTCGCCCGCAACAGGGTCGGCGTGACCGCGGGCGTGCTGCTGGCCGCGAGCCTGTGCGCCGGCATCGGCGCGACGCTGTGGCAGGCCGGCGAAGCCCGCCGCGAGGCCCAGCGCGCGGTCGTGGTGCGCGACTTCCTCGCGCACGTGTTCACCTCCACCGAGCCTGCGGCGGGCGCGGTGCCGACCGCGATCGAACTGCTCGACGAAGGCGCGCGCCGCGCGCGCTCGAACATCCTGGAAACTGACCCGCTCGCCGCCGCGGACATCCTGATGCTCACCGGCAACGCGAGGATCGCGCTGGACGACCTGGACAAGGCGCTGGCCGACCTGACGCAGGCAGGCGAGCTGCTGTCCGCGAGCGGCTCGGCGGCCCACCTGGAACGCTCGCGCATCGAAGCCGGCCTGAGTGGCGTGATGCGCGAAACCGGCAGGACAGACGCGGCGATCGCGCATGGCCGCCGGGCGGTGGAACTCGGGGCGCGGGCCCTGGCAGGAAACGGCGACGTCGCGACCTACCTCAACGCCAGGATCAGGCTCGGCCGTGCGCTTTCCTTCAGCGATCCGCACGCCTCCCGCGCCGAGTTCGAGGCGGTCATCGGAGCGATCCACCGGTACGGGCTGCAGGACACCGGACTGCACCTCGATGCGCTCACCGGGCTGCGCGACCAGACGTTCGCGATGGATCGCGACAACATGCAGCAGCACGCCATGCACGCGGAGGAAATCCTGCGTCTGTCGCGCCTGGTGGATGGGCCCGACAGCGGCCGGTACGTGCATACGCTCGCGAACAACGTCGTCGTGTTCCTGACCGTCGGCGAAGACGAACTCGCGCGGCAGGTCGCCTTCGAGGCGATCAAGACCGCCGACCGCATCTACCGGAAGCCGCACTCGACCAAGGCCCTCGCCTACTGCGCCGCCGGCGGCTACCACTACTACACCGGGCGCAACGCCGAGTCGCTGGAATACTATTCGGTGGCCGACGGGATCTACGCGCAGCTCCCGAACAACCAGCAGGAAATCGAGTCGTGCTTCCGGATGAGCGGCCATGCCCATCTGAGCGTTGGCAAACTCGACATCGCGCTCGCGAACCTGGAACGGGCCTGGCAGATCCTCGAACAGCTCGACTACCGCGGCACCAAGCAGGGCTACGACACCTGCGGCCTGCTGGCCACGACCCAGATCCGGCTGGGGGCGGTGGACGAAGCGGAACGCACGCTCGCCCAGTGCCCACAGGCCGAAGGCGCACCGAAGGCAATCATGCGCATGCAGGCCCAGGCGGAGCTGCATTTCGCGCGCGGCGAAATCCGCGAAGCCACCATGCTGGCCGCTGCCATTCGCCAACGCTGGCCGCGCGAAGCCGATATCACACGTACCCAGTGGATGCGGCCGTGGATGCTGTCGCTGCTGCTGGCCCGCAACGCGGGTGATACGTCGGCACAGACGCGGCTCGCCGCCGAGCTCGGCGACCTTGGCGACCTTGGCGACAACTCATTTCTTTCGCATTGCCTGGCCAAGCCCGATGAAACGAACTGCCTGGCCGTCCCCTAGTCCGGCGTCGCTGTGTGCAGGGCCTGCGATCCATGCAGGACGCACGCCACGCAGCTGCTGCAGCAACGATCCGCTGCCGGCCTCGCATGTTCCGGCGCGACCGGCAACCGCCTTCTTTCGACAGCGCGTGCTGTCAGTCCCCGGCGCCGAAAATCGTGGGAAGCGAAATGGACCCTGAGACCCTCTCCCACTGGCAGGCGGCCGACGCCGCCTTCGACCACTGGCTGGACCTGCCCGAAAACGAACGCGACGCCTGGCTCGCCGCGCAGGAACTGGCCGAACCGGTGCGCCGGCACCTCGACCAGCTGATCGCCGCGCATCGGCAGCCGCGCGCATCGCTTGATCCGTTCGGCGGCAACCTGATCGGCCACCAGTTCGGCGGCTGGACCCTGGACGCCGAACTCGGACGCGGCGGCATGGCGGTGGTGTACCGCGGCTGGCGCGAGCAGGGCATGGCGCGGCAGCAGGCGGCGATCAAGATCCTCACCCTCGGCGCGCTCGGCGCGGTCGGCCGCGACCGCTTCAAGCGCGAAGCGGCGATCCTCGCGCGCCTCAACCACCCCAACATCACCGCGCTGGTCGACTCGGGCGTCGCCGACGACGGCACCTGCTGGCTGGCGATGCCGCTGGTGGAAGGCGAGCGCATCGACCACTGGTGCGAGCGCGAGGCACTGGACACGCGCGCCGTCGTCGGCCTCTGCCTGCAGGTCTGCGACGCGGTGGCCCACGCCCACCGCAGCCTGGTGATCCACCGCGACCTGAAGCCCTCCAACGTGCTGGTCGAAGCCGGCGGCCACGTGCGGCTGCTCGACTTCGGCATCGGCCAGTTCACCGACTCCACCGAAGAGCGCACCCACACGCTTTGGCGCGCGCTGACGCCGGGCTATGCCGCGCCGGAACAGCGGCTCGGAGCGGCATCGAGCACGGCGATGGACGTGTACGGCATCGGCGCGCTGCTGCACAAGCTGCTCAGCGGCAAGGCCCCGCGCGAGTCGGAGCCGGGCGAGGCCACCACGCCTACCCGTCCGTCGCTGCTGGTGCGCGACATCGGCGACCTCCATCACCATCACCACGCCGCGCTGAAGAGCGACCTCGACCGCGTGCTGCAGAAGGCGCTGGCCCCCGAACCGGCACGGCGCTACTCATCGGCCGAAGCGCTGGCCGACGACCTGCGCCGCTGGCTCGGCGGCCAGCCGGTTCTGGCGCAGAAGCCGAAGCTGGGCTATCGCCTGCGCAAGTTCGTGGGGCGCAACAAGCTGGGCGTGGCGGCGGCGGTGCTGCTGGTCGCAACGCTTGCAGGAGGCATCGGCGCGACGCTGTGGCAGGCGGACGCGGCGCGGCGCGAAGCGGACAATGCGCGCGTGCAGGCGCAGCGCGCGATCCTGGTGCGCGACTTCCTGCAGCAGGTGTTCGCGTCCACGCAGCCTTCGGCGAACGACGTCCCCAGCGCGCTGGACCTGCTCGACGAAGGCTCCAGGCGCGCACGCTCCCCGGCCCTTGCCAACGACGCGCTGGCGGCGGCCGATATCCTGACCCTCACCGGCGGCGCGCGCATGAAGCTGAGCCGGTTCGAGCAGGCCGAAGACGACCTGCGTACTGCCCTGGAGCTGCTCGAAAGGCGCGGCCCCGGAAGCATTGCCGAGCGGATGCGCGCGCACCAGGAACTGGCGGAGGTGTTCTGGAACACCGGCAGGCAGGAGTTGGGGGTGGAACACGCGCGCAAGGCTGTGGCGCTCAGCGAAACCGACGGTGTTCCGCAACGGAACCGACTCGATGCCAGGCTTGCCCTGGCGATGGCCACCACGTACCTCGACCCGGCCGCCGCGGAAACGATGTCGCGCGAGTTGCTGGACGATGCCATCGCCGCCGGGTTCGGCGACACCCACCTGCACCGCGACATCCTCGATGGCCTGGCATCGGCCCTGATCTACGCGGGGCGCGATCGCGCCGGCACGATGCCGGTCCTGGACGAGTCGCTGCGCCTGACCCGCTTGCTGGACGGTGAAATGAGCGGCGCATACGCCTATGCGCTGGCCGATGCGTCGGGTACGTTCCTGCTGGCGGGCAAGGCCGAGCGCGCCGGCGAGATGCTGGAACAGGCGGCACGGATCGCCGAATCGGTCTACGACCAGCCCCACCAGGCCGCGGCCGTGATCCAGTGCCAGCTGGCCGCGCACCTGCACCTGCGCGGCGGCCAGCGCGAACAAGCCTTGCGGCACTACGATGCGGGCGCCGACATCGATCGCACGATTGGACGCAAGAACCTCCATGCCGCGGAGTGCGCGCGTTACCGCGGAATCCTGCGCGCGTCGCTCGGCCAGTACGCCGGGGCGCTGGAGGACCTCGACCGCAGCCAGTCGCTGCGGGCCCTGAACAGCCAGCTGAGAACCGCGGTCACCCGCAGCATCTGCGGCCTGCGCGCGTCGATCCACGTCCGCCAGGGCGACGCGTTACGGGCACAGCATGCGCTCGACCGGTGCCCGGCTTCAGCGAAGGCCGGCGACTCGATCTACTTCTCGCTGGCGCAGGCGGAAGTGCTGATCGCGCGCGGCATGACGGACGAGGCCGCGGCACTTGCAGGGACATTGCGGCGCGCGACGGGCAACCGCGGCCCGGACAACAACTGGATGCGCCCGTGGATGCTGTCGATGCTGCTGGCGCGGCGTGCCGGCGATACCACGGCGGAAGCCGAGCTGGCCTCGGAGGCCGCGGATTTCGCGCATCTGCCCCCGGCTGCCGCCTGCTTCACCAACCCGACCAAGGCGAACTGCCTGGCACTGCCCTGACAGCTGCCAGGGCCGGGGCGCCCCGGCCGCGCCATGCCGATTCACACGCGCATGCCATTCGCGGCAGCAGCGCCGATCGCGCGGCGCTGTCAGTTCCCGCTTCCGTCTGTCGTGTATGGAGGGTCCGGATTCACCGGACCCGGTCGGGCCACCGTGACGGCCCGCCGCTTCCCGCTACCCGTTCCCCCGTCGGGCGCCCGTCGCCCGCGGTGGCAGGGCTGCGGTCGCCGGATCCCAAGGCGTCGAACGCCAATCCAACATGGAGAGACACATGCACCACCCCATCACCACCGCCGCCAACCGACTCGCCCCGCTCGCACTCGCGCTCGGCCTGGTGCTCGCCCTGCCGGCCAAGGCCGCCGATCCCGTCTGCATGGTGTTCAACACCACCACGCAGCAGTGGGATCCAGCCCCCGCGGTCGATACCAACCAAGGCAGCGAGCACGGTGAAGACAACAGCACCTGCGCCGCCAATGCCAGCGCGTATGGCGAATTCAACAACGCCAGCGGAGAATTCAGCACCGCCGTTGGCGACCACAACATCGCACGTGGCAAAACCAGCACCGCGGTCGGCCAGGGCAACATCGCCAGCGGCGTGCAGTCGTCCGCAATCGGCCATTCGAACGCGGCCGAGGCCCTGAACAGCGTCGCAACCGGCACCTTCAACATCGCGCAAGGAAATAGCAGCAGCGCCTTCGGCATCAGCAACAAGAGTCCCGGCCAGAGCGCCAGCGCATTCGGCTGGCAGAACACCGCCAGCGGCCAGGACGCCGCCGCATTCGGACACAGCAACACCGCAAGCGGCGGTGACAGCAATGCATTCGGTGGTTCCAACGAGGCTTCCGGCGGATCTTCATCCGCGTTCGGGTCCGGGAACACCGTCACGGGCACGCAGAGCAGCGCATTCGGCTACGGAAACCAGGCCACCGCCAACAATGCGAACGCCGTCGGACAGAGCAACCGCGCCACCGCCAACGGGGCCAACGCGTTCGGTGGGAGCAACAAGGCGACCGCCGCCGGTGCCATCGCCTTCGGCTTCAACAACACCGCCGAAGGCGAGCGGAGCACTGCGTTCGGCTACGAGAACACCGCCAGTGGCTTGCGCAGCAGCGCCTTCGGCTATGCCTCGAAGGCCGCCGGCCATCAGAGTCTTGCGATCGGCATGAATGCCAAGGCCACCGGTTATGAAGCCATCGCCATCGGCCGGGACGCCTCGGTGCTGGCCGAGGGTGGGACCGGCTTCACCGCCAGCGGTGGCGTCGCGATCGGCGGCAAGGCGCTGGTGACGGTGGATGCCACCAACTCGGTGGCGATCGGTGCCATGTCGGTGGCCAGCGAAGCCGACACGGTTTCCTTCGGCGACACCGACAGCGAGCGCCGCCTGGTCCACGTGGCCGCCGGCATCGCCGCCACCGACGCGGTCAACGTGTCGCAGCTGTACGACATGGGCAGCACCGTGGCGTCGTACTTCGGCGGCGGCGCGGCGTTCACCAACGGCGCGTGGACGGCGCCGACGTACGTGATCCAGGGCAGCAGCCACGGCAACGTGGGCGATGCGTTCGCCGCGGTGGATGGCGCGCTGTCGAGCCTCGATGGCCGCGTTGCCGATCTCGAAGCGCTGCCGCCGGGCGGCGGCACGCAGGGTCCGGCGGGTCCGCAGGGTCCGCAGGGACCCGCGGGTCCGCAGGGTCCGCAGGGCCCGGCCGGCAGCGGGCTGGACGGCCTCAACGAAGACCAGGTGCGCGGGATTTCCACCGAGATCTCGAACGCCGGCGACGCCGACACCCTCAACGAAGCCAACGCCTATACCGATGGCCGCGAGGACGCGATCCGCGACGACATGGCCACCGGCGACACCACCACGCTCAACCAGGCCAACGAGTACACCGACATCGCGATCCAGCAGCTGATCGGCTTCGATGCCGGCGGACTGAACGATCGCCTGGACGCGCTCGAAGACCGCTTCGATGACGTCGATCGCCGCATGGATCGCCAGGACCGTCGCATCGACCGCATGGGCGCGATGAGCGCGGCGATGCTCAACATGGCGATCAACGCCTCCGGTACCCAGAGCGAGCGCGGCCGCATCGCGGTCGGCGCTGGCTTCCAGGGCGGCGAGAAGGGCCTGTCGATCGGTTACGGCAAGCGCATCGGGCGTGCGTCGTTCTCGCTGGGCGGCGCGTTCAGCGGCAGCGATCGTTCGGCCGGCGTGGGTTTCGGCATCGATCTGTAACGCGTTGGTCCGCGCCAGCCCGCCATGGACGGCGAGCGGGCGACAACCCGTGATGACCCTGCGCCCCGGCTTCGGCCGGGGCGTTTTTGTTTCCGCTTCCGCGCGTGGTGGGAAGCGCCGCACTTGCGAGTTGGCGGGATGCCGCCTGCGAGTGTCATTGGGCCGCGAGCTTCGGAGCCGGCGAAATCGTTGCGCAGGGGCGGGAGCGAGTGCGCCTGGGTGCGAATGTCCTCCGGCGCCTGTCAGTTGCGGGCGCCAAATCTCGTGGATGGGGTGCCCGGACCCACCGGGCCCGGCCGGGTCGCCGTTCGACCCCCCTATCCGGGTGGTTCAACATGCATCGTCCTTCTTCCCTCGTCGCCTCGACGCTGGCGCTCGCCCTCGCCGCAACCCAGCCCGTGCCCGCAAGCGCCCAGGCGGTGCAGGCCGACCTCTACATCGACGTCGCCACCCACACCATGCCCGGCATGGGGGGAATTGGCGCGCTCGGCCGCATGGCCGGGGCGATGTCCGGCGGCAACGCCAGCTACGGCCAGGCCCGGCATCCGGGCATGCCCGGCAAATACCTGGACGTGGCGCTGGACAACCGTCGCCGTCCCGGCGCGCCGGCCAGTCAATCCATTCCCGATGGCCTGCGACTGGGTGACCGCATCGACCTGCTGGCGCCGCAGCACAAGCAGGCACATGCGGTGCCGGAGAGCTCGGCAGCCGGCGGCCAGGGCCTCGCCGACGGCGGCCCCTACACGATCCACTACTACTGGGGCTGCGGCGAACAGGTGCGCGCCGGCCAGCCGGCCAAGTACACGCTGACGATCCGCAACGGCAAGCCGATCCAGGGCGGCCGCACCATGACGCCGCGCAACGTGCCGCAGCATGGCGTCGACCCCGGTCCCACCCACGCGCTGTGGCCCAACCAGTCGAGCCGCAAGTCGGTGTCGGCGAAGGCATCGCTGGTCGGCACGCATCGCGTCTCCGGCGACGGGCTGCCCGATGCGATGCAGTTCGAGCTCGGCCGCGACCACGATTTCCTGCCCGAACTGAAACTCGAAAACGCGGGCAGCGCCGAACAGGGCATGGCGCTGCGCTGGAACGGCGTCGACGGCGCCCGCGCCTACTTCATCCATGCCACCGCGATGGACGGCAACACCATCGTGATGTGGAGCAGCTCCGAGGACGGCTACGCGGGGCCGGAGCTGATCGACTTCCTCCCCGAACAGCTCGTCACCCAGTGGACCGGCAAGCGCACGCTGCTGGGCGCCGATGCGCGCAGCTGCCAGGTGCCGCGCGAGGTGTTCGCCGGCAGCGGCGGCGCGCCGATGGTGCAGATGGTCGCCTACGGCAACCAGCGCACCATCAGCCAGCCGGGCTGGCGCGTGCACGTGCGCAACAAGTCCACCGCGATGCTGATGCCGTCGGCTGGCGCCATCGCGCCCGGCGCTTCGCAGGAAACCGCGAAGCCGACCGCCAAGGATGCGGCGAAGGGCGTGCTGCGCGGACTGTTCGGGCGCTGACCGCATGGCCCTCTCCATGCAGGCTTCGAAAC
>Ga0182747_1003798_pt1 | contig 10049 bp, 6 predicted proteins | sample eDN3rd30CBELigBY_FD_128526 | JGI IMG/M metagenome (GOLD analysis project Ga0182747, IMG submission 128526) | Enriched backyard soil microbial communities from Emeryville, California, USA - eDNA 3rd pass 30_C BE-Lig BY (version 2) (version 2) | ecosystem: Environmental > Terrestrial > Soil >...
CGCCTACGCCGACGCGCTGCGCGGCGGCAGCCGCATCGGCGACTGGGGCTGGGTCGACATCCTGCGCAGTGCGCGCCAGGTGCGCGGGAACGATCCGCAGCGGGCGGAGTTCGTCGCCCTGGTCGAAACCGCGCAATCGCTTGTCGACGCCGACCGACGCGAGACGGCGGTGGCGGACTAGCGAATCGGCGGGCGAAGGGGTGCGCCGGCCGGGGGCCGAGTGATGGGGGAACAGGGTGTCGGGGCATGACCCCGACCTACGCACTGTGGTTGCGGTAGCGGCTTCAGCCGCGAGCTTTTGATCTCGCCGCGTTCCTTCCGAACAGCTCGCGGCTGAAGCCGCTCCTACCAAGGTTTGTTTGCTTCTGTTGTTGCCTTGCTCTTCGCCCTTGACCTCCGGGGCCCCTCCGAAGCGGCGGAGACGGCTGGCCAAACCCCGCAGGGGCGCCGCACATGGATGTGCGGCGTTTTCCGCGAGGGCAGGATGCCCTCCCGGAAAATTCCCGCCGGCTCCGCGAACCCGGTGCGCAGCGCCGGGCGCGCAGGCGGGGTGTGTTTCTTCGGGCCACGTTTCTTTGCACAAGCAAAGAAAGGTGGCTCGCGCCGTCACGGCGCGAAACGCTCTCGCTCCAGGGCAAAAACAATCATCGTCACACGGCAAACATCGCAGCCGTGGACTGCAATCGCTTGCAATCCAGGCCACTAGGTGACCAGACGGTCGTCTGTTGAAAACCCCGCGTTGGCGGGAATGACGATCGAGAGCGTAGTTGCCCACGCCTTTCCCGGCTCTGGCTCGCGCGCCGGCCGCGGAATGGCATACCCCTAGCGCGACTTGCGGGACGACTCCCGCTCCGCATCATCACCATCGCTGCCACGCAGCTCAGGCGACGGCTTTCCATAAAGGAATCCCTGCCCGTATTCGCAGCCCAGCTGGCGCAGGATGTCGCGCTGCTCGACGGTCTCGATGCCCTCGCCGATCGCATCGATGCCCAGCGTCCCGGCGAGCGCAAGGATCGCGCGCACCAGCGCCAGGCTTTCGGCGTGCATTTCGCCGCCCAGGCCGGCGACGAAGCTCTGGTCGATCTTCAGCGCCTGGATCGGGAACCGGTGCAGGTACGACAGCGCCGAGAACCCGGTGCCGAAATCGTCCAGCAGCGCCAGCACGCCACGGCCGCGCAGCACGTTGAGCATGCGCAGGATGCGCGGCGCGTCGTCGAGCAGCGCGACCTCGGTGATTTCGATCCGCAGCCGGCGCGGATCGGCGCCGGCGTCGTCGAGCATCTGCAGCAGCCGCTCGGCGAACGTTTCGGAATGGAAATGGCGCGGCGAGACGTTGATCGAGACATAGCCGCGGTGGTGCCGGGTCATCCAGTCGAACACGCGGCGGTACATCAGCCAGTCGACCTGTTCGATCAGCCCGCTGTCTTCGCCCACGCCGATGAACTCGCCCGGCGGCAGAGGTCCGTGCAGTTCGTGGTTCCAGCGCAGCAGCGCCTCATGGCCCACCACTTCGCCATCGGCCAGCCGCACGATGGGCTGGAAATGCGGTTCGAAGGCGTCGTTGAGGATCGCTCGGCGCAGGTCGGCCTCCAGGTCCAGCAGGCGCGTGGCCTCGGCGCGCATCTCCTCGTCGAACAGCGCGCTGCGGTCGCGCCCATGGGCCTTGGCGCGGTACATCGCGGCGTCGGCGTCGCGCAGCATGTCCTCGCCCTGGCGGTAGCGCGGCTCCCACAGCGCGATGCCGATGCTGGCCGAGGGAAACAGCTCGCGGCCGGCGATCCACATCGGCTTGCCCAGCTCCGCCAGCAACGCCGCGGCCAGCGCCTCGGCGGCAGCGTGGTCGCCGACCTCCTCGACCAGCACCGCGAACTCGTCGCCGCCCAGCCTGGCGACCAGCGTCTTCTCTCCGAGCGTGGCGGAAATGCGGCGGCCGGCCTCGACCAGCATCTCGTCGCCGGCCGCGTGCCCGGCGCTGTCGTTGACCAGCTTGAAGCGGTCCAGGTCGAGGAACAGCACGACGAAGCGCTCGCGCTGCGGGTCGCCCATGCGCGCGATCGCGGCGTCCAGCCGTTCGAGCAGCAGGACGCGGTTGGGCAGCCCGGTCAGGCCGTCGTGGCGCGCCAGGTGGGTGAGCTGCTGCTCGGCGCGCACGCGCTCGCCGATCTGCGCGCGCAGTTCGCGGTTGGCGCTTTCCAGCTCGCGCGTCCGTGCCTCGACGCGGAATTCCAGCTCGGCGTGCGCGACCTTGAGGTGCTCCTGCGCCCGCTTGCGCGCCAGCGCGCCGTCGATGTGGTGGGCGACGAAGGTCAGCAGCGCCTGGTCGCGCGCCTCGAAGCTCACCTCGGACGTGTAGCTCTGCACCACGATCACGCCGACCACCATGTCCTCGCGCTTGAGCGGCACGCCGAGCCAGCAGTGCGCCAGCGGGCCGAAACTGCGCACCGTGCCGCTGGCCTCGAGGTCGGCGATGGTGGCGCGGTCGGCCAGCAGCGGCTCGCCGGTGGACAGCACGTACTCGGTCAGGCCCTTGGCGAGGAGGCGGGATTCACGGCTCCGGTCGCGCTCGTCGACCGAGTACGGGAACTCGATGTGCTCGCCGTCGCCTGACAGCAGGGCGATGTAGAAGTTGCGCGCGTACAGCAGCTCGCCGACGATCGAATGCACATCGGCGTAGAAGCGCTCCAGGCTGCCCGCGGTGACCGACAGCTCGGTGATCCGGTACAGCGCCCGCTGCAGCTTCTCGGCGCGCTGGCGCTCGACGATTTCGGTCTGCAGGATCATGTTGGCCTGCTGCAGTTCGCGGGTGCGCTCCTCGACGCGGCGCTCGAGCTGCTCGCGCGCCTGGCGGCGGTCGAGCGCTGTGAGGATGTGCTGGGCCACGTATTCCAGCAGGGTGCGGTCCTCGTGGGTGTAGCGCGCGGCCTGGAGGTAGCTCTGCACGACGATGGCGCCGCTGACGCGGCCCTCGCGCCGCATCGGCACGCCGAGCCAGTCGGCGCTGTCCGGGCCGTGGCTCGGGTCGTGCGGCACGTCGAGCGCTTCACGGATCCGCGCCGACGGCCCGAACATCGGCTGGCCGTGCCGCAGCAAGGCCACCGTCAGGCTGTTGCCCATCGCGTCCAGGCCCAGTTCCTCGTCGGGCTCGGCGACGTAGGGGTCGCGCTGGTCGGCGAAATACAGGAACCGCAGCGTCTCGCGGACATCGTCGTACAGCACGATGTAGAAGTTCTCGGCCGGCATCAGCCCGCCGACGACTTCGTGGATCCGCCCGAGCATGTCCTGCATTTCCAGCCCGGAGCCGGCCAGGTCGGCGATCTCGTACAGCGCCTGCTGCAGGCGCTCGGACTTCTGCAGCGATTCGATCCGCGACTGCGCCTGCGCAGCGGTGAGCGTGGCGCCGATGGTGCGGCGCGCGAGTTCGAGCCACGCCGCGTGCAGGCCGGGCGGCAGCGGCTGCGAGAGGTCGGCCGCCAGGGCCATGCGCGTACCGGCATCGCTCCAGGCATCGACGATCTCGGCATCGTGGCCGCCGGGCAGGAAATGCTCGAGCGAATCCCGGGCGCGGGCAATCAGGGCGTGCGACGCGGCGCCGGCGTGCGAGAGCCCCCCGCCGATGCGGACATCGCTCCACGCCACCGCGAGCCGGGATTCGGGCGGCAGCGTTGCAACCAGCAATTCGGCGAGGCCGGAAGCCCCATCTTCCGACGCCGTGGTTCTCGTTGTCTGCGCCAAGTTTCGCAAGCCACTGTTGCCCCGCCGCCATCATTGAACATAACGGGCGTTTTTTCCATTACCTGCAACCCCGATGCGCGCCGATGGCCGTTTGGTTCGGGCATGAACGGTGTCCACGCGAGCATGGTGGCGATCAGGCCGGGCGTGCCGCCGGGGGCGCGCCCGGCCGCGGGCTTTTCCTGCGTCGCGGCAACGCTTAACCTGCGGCCAATGAATGATGTCGCCACCCCGCAAGCCGATGCCAGCGACGACACCAGCGACGAGACGCTGATGCTGGCCTACGCGGCCGGGCGGATGGCCGCATTCGAGCAACTCTACGCACGCCATCGCGCCCGCCTGTACCGCTTCCTGCTGGGCCAGCTGCGCGATGGAGCGCTCGCCGACGACCTGTTCCAGGACATCTGGCAGCGCGTGATTGCCGCGCGCGCCGGCTGGACCCCGGACGCTTCGTTCGCCAGCTGGCTCTACCGCATTGCCCACAATCGCATCGCCGACCACTGGCGCGCCCAGCAGTACCGCCCGCCCGCGCCGGAGAACGCCGACGAACGCACCGCACGCATCCCCGATCCCGACACCCCGGAACGCACGCTGTCCGAATTCGAACAGCGCCGCGGCATGCAACTGGCGCTCGACGAGCTGCCCGATGAGCAGCGGGAGGTGATCATGCTGCGGCTGGAACAGGAACTGACCCTGGAAGAGATCGGTGCCATTACCGGCGTTGGCCGGGAAACGGTGAAGTCGCGCCTGCGCTACGCGATGGACAAGCTGCGCGCGCGCCTGGGAGACGCCGGATGAGCACCGAATCCCGCCACCCGGATACAAGCCGCGACGCGCTCACGCCGGAGGAGCGCGCGCTGGCGCAGCGCCTGTCCCGCCTCGGCCCGCAAGGCGAACCGTCACCGTCGCTCGATGCGCGCATCCTGGCGGCCGCCCGCGCCGCAGCCGAAGCGCCCTCGGCCGCCGCCGCCGCGCGGACCACGCCGCGACGCAGGCAGCGGCGCTGGCCGGTTGCCTTCGGCGCCGCCGCCACCCTGGTCATCGTTGGCGGGCTGGCGTGGCAGCTGCGGCCGGTCGATGACATGCACGTCGAATACTCCGAAGCGCCGCGCGTGGCCTCGGGCGTGCCTGCCGACACGGCTTCGGCCGAGGTGCCACCGCCGCATCGCGGCGATGAGGCAATGCCCGCCCCCGCGCCGGTGGCGCTGCCGGCACCGGTGGAGGACGAGGCTGCGCGCGCGGCCGGCAGCGTCGCACCGCCGCCGCCCGCTGCGCCGGCAGCGCGGCACGAGTCGGCTCCAGCAGCCGAACGCTTCGCGGAAGCGCCGGCCGAAGCCGGTGCGCAGGCCGCACCGAAGGCATTCGCATCGAAGCCTGCGCCCGCTCCCGCGGAACCGCCGGTGGTCTTCGACGAGCCGTCGCCGATGGACACTCCGCCGCCGCCGCGGGAGATCCGGCAGCTCGCGCCGCCTCCATCGCCGCCTTCCGCGCCCGCGGCGGCACCCGCGCAGGCAGCCCCGGCAACCGCCTCGATCGTCGTGCCCCAGGCGCCCGCCTCCGGCAGCGCGTCCCGGGCGGCAGCCGCGGCGACTGCGGAACAGGCGGCGCGCGCGCAACGGGCGATGCAGGTGGAACCACCGGCACGCCGCACGCGCGCCGCGCAGGTTGCGTCCGGTGCCACGGCGCAACCGGCGAGGCCGGCCAGCGCGACGGCCGCCGCCGATGCCAGCACGCTCGATCGCATCGATGTCGCCAACGCACCCACTGATGCATCCGGCGCGGAACGCGATGAGGTCGATGACGACGCCGGCGACCAGCCGCTCGACGACCAGCCGCCGGCATCGGTCGATTCGCCGCAGGTTCGGCAGGCCTGGCTGCAGCGCGTGCGCCAACTCGTTGCCGAAGGCAGGCCCGACGCCGCGCGCGACAGCCTGCGCGAATACCAGCGCCGCTATCCGAAGGCCCCCTTGCCCGAAGACCTGCGCGCGCTGCTGCACCAGTGACCAGGCCCCCGTGAGCCTGCACACGCTGGCAGCGCCCGCCACGCATGCGATCGAGGTCAGGCACAGCCGCTTCGTCGCCAACGCCTTCCCGGTCGAAAGCGCCGAACAGGCCATGCACGCACTGGCCGCGGCCTCGGTCGCGGACGCCACCCACAACTGCTGGGCCTGGCGCATCGGCGAGGACTACCGCTCCAACGACGACGGCGAACCGGCCGGTACCGCCGGACGCCCGATCCTCGCCGCCATCGATGGCCAGGGCATCGACCGGGTGGTGGTCGTGGTCACGCGCTGGTTCGGCGGCATCAAGCTCGGCGCCGGCGGGCTGGTCCGCGCCTACGGCGGTGCCGCAGCCGAGTGCCTGCGGCTTGCCGAACGCGTGGCGCTGGTCGCGATGCGCGATATCGCCCTGCACGCGCCGTTCGAGGACCTGGGCAGCGTCCACGCGGCGTTCGCGGCCTTTTCCGCCGAGAAACTCGCCGAAACCTTCGATCCCCACGGCGTCCGCCTCACGCTGCGGCTGCCGGAGGACAGCGTCGATGCCTTGAAACTGCGCCTGCGCGACGCCACCCGTAATCGGGTGCGTTTCGACGACAATGGCTGATGGCTGAAATCCCAGAGCACGATACCGACGCCGGCGCGACGGCTCATTCCCAGGCAGGGCAGGACGCGGCGGGCAAGCCGAAGCCCCGTCTCGGCAGCCTGCGCGCGCTGTGGCCCTTCGTCATGCGCCAGAAGGGCCTGCTGGTGGCGTGGCTGGTCGCACTGGCCGCATCCAGCAGCGCCACCCTGAGCCTGCCGCTGGTGGTGCGGCGGATGATCGACCACGGCTTTTCCGGCGACGGCAACATCAACGCCACCTTCGCGCTGGTGTTCGCGGTCGCGCTGGCGCTGGCGATCGCCACCGCGGCGCGCTTCTTCTTCGTCTCGCTGCTGGGCGAACGCGTGGTGGCCGACCTGCGCGAGCGGCTGTATTCGCACCTGGTCGGCCTCGACCAGGCGTTCTTCGAGCGCAACCGCAGCGGTGAACTGGTCTCGCGCCTCACCGCCGACACCGAACTGCTGCGCAGCGTGGTCGGTTCGACCGTCTCGGTGGCGCTGCGCAGCGTGGTGATGGTGATCGGCAGCCTGGCGATGATGATGGCCACCAGCCCGCGGCTGGCCATGTACACGCTGATCGGCATCCCGCTGTGCGTGCTGCCGCTGGTACTGGGCGGACGCCGGCTGGGGAAGATCTCGCGGCAGAGCCAGGACCGCGTGGCCGACGCCAACTCGCTGGCCACCGAAACGCTCGGCGCGATTCCCACCGTGCAGGCGCACGCGCGTGAGCCCTACGAGCGCGGACGCTTCGCCGCCGCCATCGCCGCGTCGGTGGCCACCGCGCGCAGGCGCATCGGCTGGCAGGCCGTGGTCACCGCGATGGCGATCTCGCTGGTGTTCGGCGCGGTCACGCTGGTGCTGTGGTCGGGCGCGCACGATGTGATCGACGGCCGGCTCACGGTCGGCACGCTCAGCCAGTTCGTGCTGTACGCGGTGCTCGGCGGCGGCTCGGTCGGCGCGCTGGCGGAAACCTGGAACGAGCTGCAGAAGGCCGCCGGCGGCATGGGCCGGATCGGCGAACTGCTCGACGAACGCGCGGTCATCGCCCCGCCGGCGCAGCCGCGATCGCTGCCGTCCCCGGTGCACGGCGCGCTGCGCTTCGACGACGTCACGTTCCACTACCCCTCGCGGCCCGATGCGCCTGCGCTCGAGAACTTCAGCCTGCAGGTCGCGCCGGGCGAGACCGTGGCCCTGGTCGGCCCGTCCGGTGCCGGCAAGAGCACCGTCTTCACGATGCTGCTGCGCTTCCACGATCCGCAGAGCGGGCGCATCGAGGTCGACGGCGTAGACATCCGTACGCTCGACCCTGCGCAGCTGCGCGGTGCCATTGCCCTGGTGCCGCAGCAGCCGGCGATCTTCGCCAGCAGCGCGCGCGACAACATCCGCTACGGGCGACTGGAAGCCAGCGATGCCGAACTCGAAGCCGCGGCGCGCTCGGCCGAGGCGCACGAGTTCTTGTCGGTGCTGCCCAACGGCTACGACGAGCAGCTCGGCGAACGCGGCGCACGCCTGTCCGGCGGCCAGCAGCAGCGCATCGCCATCGCCCGCGCGCTGCTCAAGGACGCGCCGGTGCTGCTGCTCGACGAGGCCACCTCGGCGCTGGACGCGCAGAGCGAGCGCGCCGTGCAGCAGGCGCTGGAGCGGCTGATGGAAGGCCGCACCACGCTGGTGATCGCGCATCGGCTGGCCACCGTGCTCAAGGCCGACCGGATCGTGGTCATGGACCACGGCCGCATCGTTGCCCAGGGCACGCACGACGAACTGCTGGCCCAGGACGGGCTGTATGCGGAGTTGGCGCGGCTGCAGTTCCTGGACTGAGCGCTTCACCCGGTGGGAGCGGCCGCTACATCGGCCACGCGCGCGCGATCGGCATGGCGAAGTCGGCGTCCGCCGGCAGCGTCCCCAGCGCCAGCCCGTGCCCGCCGCCCAGGCGGCTGCGGCAGAACAGCCCGGCCAGCGGACTGTTCGCCCGCAGCAGCAGGCCGGCCTGGAGCGCCAGGGCGAGGCGCTCGACCAGCATGCGCGCGCCGGCTTCGTCCGTGCTCCGAAGAGATTCGCGCAGCGCGGGGAGCGCCGCGTCGTAGTCCCGGTCTTCGCACGAAGCGGCATCCAGCTCCGCCACCAGCGCCTCCGCGGATTCCGGCTCGCGCGCCAGCGCGCGCAGCACGTCGAGGCACTGGATGTTGCCGCTGCCCTCCCAGATCGAGTTGAGCGGCGCCTGCCTGTACAGCCGCGGCAGGATCGATTCCTCGATGTAGCCGGCGCCGCCCAGGCATTCCTGCGCTTCGTTGACGAAGGCCGGCGCGCGCTTGCAGATCCAGTACTTGCCGATCGCGGTGGCGATGCGCGCGAGGGCGGCCTCGCGCGGGTCGCGTGGCGATGCATCGACCGCTCGCGCGACCCGCATCGACAGCGCCAGCGCGGCCTCGGATTCGATCGCCAGGTCCGCCAGTACGTTGCGCATCAGCGGCTGCTCGATGAGCCGCTTGCCGAACGCCATGCGATGGCTCGCATGGTGCAGCGCCTGCGCCAGCGCCATGCGTATCTGCGCCGCCGAGCCGAGCATGCAGTCCAGGCGGGTGAGCATCACCATCTGCAGGATCGTGGCGATGCCGCGCCCTTCGTCGCCGATGCGCCACGCCCGCGCCTCCATGAACTCGACTTCGCCCGACGCGTTGCTCCAGTCGCCGAGCTTGTCCTTCAGGCGCATCAGCGCGAAGGCATTCTTTGCGCCGTCCGGCAGCCGCCGCGGCAGGAGGAAGCAGCTCAGCCCGCCCGGCGCCTGCGCCAGCACCAGGAAGCCGTCGGACATCGGCGCCGAGAAGAACCATTTATGCCCGACCAGCGCGTACTCGCCGCCGACGCCGAGCGACGTGGCGATGGTGGTGTTGGCGCGCACGTCGCTGCCACCCTGCTTCTCGGTCATGCCCATGCCCAGGGTCACGCCGGGCTTGCCGTCGATGGCGACGTCGCGCGGGTCGTAGCGGCAGGCAGCGACCTTGTCCGCCCACTCGCGCAATCCCGGCGCCTGCCGCAGCACCGGCACCGCGGCGTGGGTCATGGTCAGCGGGCAGCTGGTACCGGGTTCGGCCTGGTTGTGCAGGTAGCACAGCGCGGCGCGCGCGACGTGCGCGCCGGGCGACCCGTCCGCCCATGACAGCCCGGCCACGCCGTGTTCGACGGCCGCGGCCATGATCCGGTGGTAGTTCGGGTGGAACTCGACGGTGTCGATGCGATGCCCGAAGCGGTCGTGGCTGCGCAGGCGCGGCCGGTCGCGGTGGGCGTCGAACGACAGCGCAAGCAGCTCGCCACCTGCCAACGCGCCGTAGCGCGCGACCTGCCCTGCGTGGGCATCGCCGCCTTCGCGCGCCAGCGCCTCGCGCAGGGCGATGTCGTCCTGCCACGGGTCGCGCGGCGCGAACTCCGGCGGCTGGTTGTCGACAGCGTGGGTCTGGAAACGCGACATGACCGGGACCCTCCATGCGATGCGCCGATTCTGGCGCAATCCGCGCGGCGCCGCCGTTATCGCCGTGCGTGGCCGGCAAGGGCGTCGACGAATGCAGCCTCCAGCCCGACCTTCCCGAACATTCCGTGCTGCGTGCCCCTGAGCACGTGCAGCATGTGGCCGCGACCGCCCGGCAACCTTCCCAGCGGCAGGAATGCGATGTCGCGCAGCGCGGCCACGAGGTCGCGGTCGGACTGGAAAAGCGGCGTGAGCCA
>Ga0182747_1003800_pt1 | contig 10042 bp, 10 predicted proteins | sample eDN3rd30CBELigBY_FD_128526 | JGI IMG/M metagenome (GOLD analysis project Ga0182747, IMG submission 128526) | Enriched backyard soil microbial communities from Emeryville, California, USA - eDNA 3rd pass 30_C BE-Lig BY (version 2) (version 2) | ecosystem: Environmental > Terrestrial > Soil >...
AAATAGCAGCGCTTGCCGCAGGAGCGGCTCCAGCCGCGAGCTTTTGATCCTCAGCGCCGACCGAAAAGCTCGCGGCTTCCGCCGCTCCTACACCGCTCCTGCGCCACTCCTGCAAGCGCCGGCGACGCCTGGGAATCGTCGCCCCGCTACACTTGCGCGCATGACCGAATTCATTCCGCCCGGCACACGCTGGATCGACCTGCCCTCGCCGTTCCCGATGAAACGCGGCGGCGAGCTGCATGGCGCACGCATTGCCTACGAGACCTGGGGCGCGCCCGACGCCGCGGGCGACAACACGCTGCTGATCCTCACCGGACTGTCGCCCGATGCCCACGCGGCGGCCAATGAGGGCAATCCCGCGCCCGGCTGGTGGGAGGCGATGCTCGGCCCGGGCAAGCCGATCGACACCAACCGCTGGCACGTGGTCTGCGTCAACGCGCTGGGCAGCTGCAAGGGTTCGACCGGGCCTGCGTCGGTCAACCCGGGAACGGGGCAGCCCTATCGGCTCGCATTCCCGGAGCTGTCCATCGAGGACGGCGCCGACGCCGCGCATGCGGTGCTCCGCGCGCTGGGCATCGAGCGGCTTGCCTGCGTGATCGGCAACTCGATGGGCGGCATGAACGCGCTGGCCTTCCTCGCCCGCCACCCGGGCATCGCCCGCAGCCACGTCAACATCTCCGGCGCCGCGCGCGCGCTGCCGTTCTCGATCGCGATCCGCTCGCTGCAGCGCGAAGCGATCCGCCTCGACCCGAAGTGGAACGAGGGCAACTACGACGAAGCCAGCTACCCGGAAAGCGGGATGCGCATGGCACGCAAGCTTGGCGTGATCACCTACCGCTCGGCGCTGGAATGGGACGGCCGCTTCGGCCGGGTGCGGCTGGATTCCGACCGCCGCGACGGCGAGGATCCGTTCGGGCTGGAGTTCGAAGTCGAAAGCTACCTCGAAGGCCACGCCCGGCGTTTCGTGCACAACTTCGACCCCAACTGCTACCTGTACCTGAGCCGTTCGATGGACTGGTACGACATCGGCGAATCATGCGGCGGCACCGTCGACGAGGGCCTGGCCCGGATCCGGGTGGAGAAAGCGCTGGCCATCGGCGTGCACACCGACATCCTGTTCCCCCTGCAGCAGCAGCAGCAGATCGCCGACGGCCTGCGCGCGGGCGGCGCGCAATCGCACTTCCTGCCGCTGGAATCGCCGCAGGGCCACGACGCCTTCCTGGTCGATTTCGACCGCTTCGGCCCCGCGGTGTCCGGCTTCCTCGATTCGCTGTAGGCCGGAGCTGCGCACCCGACGCGCCCTTGGCAATCGCTGCTCCCGCATCCGGCGTTTCCCGGGTTTCCGGGGCACCGGGGAGCAGCCCCGGCCTGTGCCGGCGAAGACCGGGGAAATGCATTCTTCCGGCGCGCTAGAATGGCCGGCAATGAACGCCAATGCCTCGACCGACCTTGCCTTCCCCGGCCGCGACAAGCTGATCGCCGCCGTCGACACCGCCCTGGCCGGACACGACGAACATGCGGTCACTTCCGCGCTGCGCAACAGCATGTGCGCGCTGATCCGCGATCGCGACGTGCACCTGCCCGACTGCGTCTTCGACTCGATCGACGACCACTACGCGCGGCGCGAGTTGTATCGCAGCGCCGAACACGGCTACAGCGTGGTGGCGATGACCTGGGCGCCCGGACAGGGCACGCCGATCCACGACCACTGCGGCCTGTGGTGCGTCGAAGGCGTCTGGAATGGCGAACTGGAGATCACCCAGTACGAACTGCTCGAGCGCGACGGCGAACGTTTCCGCTTCCGCGCCGCCGGCGGCATGCACGCGGGCCCCGGCAGCGCCGGCAGCCTGATTCCGCCGCACGAATACCACACCATCACCAACGCCAGCGACGACAAGGTGGCGATCTCGCTGCACATCTACAAGGCGCCGATGGAGAACTGCTCGAAGTTCGAGCCGCAGTCGGACGAATGGTTCCTGCGCGTCGACAGCACGCTGCGGACCGACAACGCGCCCGCCTGACCGATCGATCGTTCCAGGGGCATGCCCGCCGGCAGGCGGGCGGATGCCACCAACGTGGCCACTTCCGGCCCATGCAACCACCGCTAACCCGATACCTTCCATGCCCAATCCGACAGCTTCGTCCATGCATCCGACCGAGCGGGAGCAGGCGCCGTTCCGGTCGCGTCCGGAGGTGGAATTGTGCCGGCGCGGCGAACTGCGCAGCGAGCGCTTCCTCGACGCGGCCACCGATGCCTTCATCGAGAAAGGCTACCGTCGCGCGTCGCTCAGCGAGATCGTCGGGCGCGCAGGCGGCTCGATGTCCACCCTCTATCGCGCCTTCGGCGACAAGCAGGGCCTGGCGCACGCGATCATCGAGCGCCACATGTCGATCGTCACCGAGCGCCTGCAGGACCTGAGCCTGTCCGGGCTGCCGCCCGAGACTGCGCTGCTGCAGGTCGGCGAAAGCATTCTTGACGCCAGCATCAGCCGCGAATCGCTGCTCGTGCATCGCATCGTGATCGGCGAAGGCCGCGATTTCCCGGATCTGCGCGACTGGTTCTTCAACAACGCGGTGCTGCCGGCGCAGGCGATCCTGACCGACTACCTGGAACAGGAGATCGCTGCCGGCCGCCTTGCGCTGCGCGCGCCGGCGGTCGCCTCCAGCCAGTTCTTCATGATGATCTTCGGGGAAATGATAATTCGCGTGGCCAGCGGCAACCAGGCCAACCCGGACCCGGTGATCGCGCGCGAGGAAGCCCGCGCGGCCGTCGACCTGTTCCTGCACGGCGCGCTGCCCCGCTGACCCTCGGCCCGGTGCCCGCGGCCCGGGCTTGACGCCCGCGGCCCGAGCCTGCACTCTCGGCGTAACGAAGATTACGCCATGCGGCACGCCAGCGATCCGGCCAGCCAGGCGCATTGGGGAATGGAACGATGCGGGTCTTCATAGCCATTGGCTTAGCCACAGCGGGCGTCTTTGCGATCGCGGCATCGCTGGCGCCGATTGCCGCACAGGAAGGCGCATCCGCGGCCACCCCCTACCAGCTCCCGCCCACCCACTTCGGCAGCGAGAATCCGCAGGCAGTCCACGGCTTCGACGCCGCACCGGGCTTCGCCAACGCGCCCGTGCCCCGGAACCCGCTTGCGCCCGACGCCAAGGTCGTCGGCCAGCAGACCTGCACCGCCTGCCACAGCAAGGAAAGCCAGACCTTCGCCCACACCACCCATGCGCTGGGCATGCAGGTCGCCTTCACCGCCAATCCCGATACCGCTACCTGCGAGGCCTGCCACGGACCTGGCTCGACCCATGCGCAGAACCCCGGCCAGCGCGGCGCGATCATCGCCTTCACCAAGGACGGCGGCACACCGGTCAAGAACCAGGCCGAAAGCTGCCTCGGCTGCCACGCCGGCGGCCCGCGCGACCACTGGCTGGGCTCGATCCACCAGCGCAACCAGCTGTCGTGCAGCGACTGCCACAACCCGATGGCGCAGTTCTCCGGCGAGGGCCTGCAAGCCAGGCAGTCGATCAACGAAACCTGCGCCACCTGCCACAAGGACATCCGCCAGCAGTTCAACCGCCGATCGCACATGCCCCTGCCCGAAGGCCAGATGGCCTGCGTGGATTGCCACAACCCGCACGGCACCATCAATGTCGCGTTGCTGAAGACCGATACGGTCAACGAGACCTGCTACCAGTGCCACGCCGAGAAGCGCGGCCCGTTCCTGTTCGAACACGCACCGGTGCGCGAGAACTGCCTCAACTGCCACACGCCGCACGGTTCCAACCAGCACGCGCTGCTGGTGGCACCGGTGCCGATGCTGTGCCAGCAATGCCATTCGCACACGCGCCACCCCAACGACATGTTCAACGAACAGATGCTCGGCAATGCGATGGCGCCGGACGAGCGCCTGATGGGTCGTGGCTGCCTGACGTGCCACTCCCAGATCCACGGTTCCAACAACCCGGCGGGCCCGCGGTTCCACAAGTAGGGAGCACGGCGATGCGCAAACGCGAACGCAAGACCGTCCTGCAGCTTTCGCTGCTCGCATCGGCACTGTGGCTGGCGGCGCCCGCGGCCCTTGCGCAGGACTCGGGCCTGGGCACCGACCTGCAGTTCGGCAATGCGCTCGACCCCAGCGGCGGCACCGCGCTGCTGGGCTGCGACCCGGACGGCGCCACCTGGCTTGCGGCGCAGCGCAAGCGCACACCCACCGGCTTCCTCTACCCCTGTCCGCCCGCGTGGCCGGCATTCTCCGCCGACGGTACGTGGCGCCATCGCGGTTCGCTCACGCTCGGCTACCTCGGCGTCTGGGGCGACGGGAACAACACCGACTGGCGGCGCTTTTCCAACTGGGACGACGATGTCTACGTGGGTGCCGACCTGCGCTTCGAAAAGGCCGTGGACGGCAGCTACTTCGACCTGCGCGCCAGCCACCTCAACGAGGACAGCCAGTATGTGCGCGCGGTGTTCGGCCGTGCAGGCAAGTACAGGGTGCAGGCGTTCGCGCGCAGCCAGGCCAATGTCACCAGCGCCAACGCCCGCTCGATCTGGGATGGCGTGGGCAGCAACCATCTCACCCTCACCGGCGGACTGGTCCCGGCCGGCAGCACCAGCGCGCAGGTCGCGGCCGTCTCCGCGGCGCTGCCCGAGCGGATCCTCAAGGTGGTCCGCGAAAAACAGGGCGTGGGCATCAGCTACATGGTCAACCGGCGCTGGACTGCCTACGCCAACGCCAGCCACGAGAGCCGCGAAGGCGCGCGCCCGTTCGGCGGGCCATTTTTCTTCAACTATCCCTTTGCCAACAACGGCGGCATCTACGAGATCCCGCGGCCGGTCGAGGACAGCACGGTGAACTTCAACGGCGGCGCGCGCTTCGTCGGCAACGCCTGGCGCATGGATTTCAGCTATTCGGGATCGTTCTTCCGCCACGCCAACGCGGCATTCGACTACGAGGTGCCGTTCGGGCTGTCGCCGGTGGTGCCCGGCCTGGTGTCGCCAGCGCTCACCACCGGCCAGTTCTCCTACGAGCCCGACAACGACTACCACCACCTGCGTGCCAGCGTCAGCCGCAAGATCGCGTGGAACGGCGATTTTTCGCTGACCGCCACCGGTGGCCGCATGCGCCAGAACGACCGCATCGTCGCGCCGATGACGTGCCAGGGGCAGTTCGGCATACCGGTCATCCCCGGCGCGCTGCACGACTGCAGCAACTGGAACACCACCGACGCACTTTCGCGCAAGCGCGCGGACCTGGGCATCGACACCCAGATGGTCGATGCGCGCGTGGTGCTGCAGCCGACCGACACCGCGACCTGGCGCGCGAACGCCAAGTTCCAGCGCGAGGACTACGACGGCACTTACTGGATGTACAACCCGCTTACCGGGCAGTGGGGCTATCCGGCCGAAAACGGCTCCCAGGGCAGCGTCGTTCCCGGTGAAGCCGGCATCTGGGATCCGGGCTTCAACTCCGCCGCGCCCACCCGCATCCGCAACCTGCCGCTGGACCGCGAGTTGCACCAGCTTTCATTAGGCGGCGACTGGCGCCTGGGCGACAAGAACACGCTGGGCGCCACCTACACGTTCGAGCGCACCGAACGCACGCATCGCGAGGTCGCGACCACCAACGACAACTCGCTGAAGATCAGCTGGCACAACCGCGCGCTTGACTGGCTGACCTTACGCGCCAACTACACCTGGCTGCGGCGCACCGGCAGCGAGTACGACTACGATCCGTACGAGTTCACTTTCTCCAGTGCCCTGCCCGGCTATACCGGAGGGGAAGTCGCGCATACCGTCTCGGCGCTGCGCAAGTACGACGTCGGCAGCCGCACGCAGAACAAGCTCGACCTGATGGCGACTTTCACCCTGCCGCGCGAGATGACCCTTTACGCCTCGGTGCGCGGCGACTGGAACGATTACGACGCCATCCTGGGCCGCCGTGGCTACGACACCATCGGCGGCAGCCTGCAGTGGGAATGGCAACCCTCTGCCTCCACCGTGGCCAGCGCGTGGTACGGCTACGACCGTTCGGTGCTGGACATCGCCAACGTAAACGACGCCGCGCTGACCGCAGATCCGACGCTCGGCGGCACCACCTATCCGGACGCCAATCGCTGGTGGATCAATGATCGCCAGCGCAACCATTACGCCGGTGCCAACCTGACCCGGCGCATGGGCCGGGTGACACTGGACGCGGCCTGGGACTGGACCTATTCGCGCGGCACCACTGGCTATCGCTACAACTCGCCTGGCGCGCTCACCCTGCCGACGCTGGACCCGCTGCTGACCGGGCAGTTCGCGCCGATGATCCATCGCGTCAACGCGCTGACCGTCGGCGTGACGATCCCGCTGCATCCACGTGTAAGCCTGCGCATCTTCGATCGCTATCAGCGCGGCCGGTTGTTCGACTGGCACTACGCTGGTTTCGAGGATGGCCAGGTCTATGACCACCGCGTCTACATCGACGGCGGCCCCGAGAACTACAGCGTCAACATGGTCGGCGCACTGCTGGAGATGCGGCTATGACGCGCCTGCCTCGCCTGCTTGCGTTCATTGCCGCGTGCACCATCAGTGCGCTCGCCATCGCCCAGTCGCAGGACCCGCCAGCAACGGCGGAAGCCGCGGAAGCCGTTGAAACCCCTGCACCCCAAGCGGAACAGGATGCACCCGCTGCCGATCCGGCCGGCGAATCGACCGGCAAGCCGTCCAGCAAGCCTTATGTCGACCTGCGCCGCGCAAAGCCGATTGCCGGCAACGCCGCGGCGGGCCAGGCCAAGTCCGAACTTTGCGCGGCCTGCCACGGACCGCAGGGCATCTCGCCCGTGCCCACGTTCCCGAACCTCGCCGGCCAGCGCGCCGACTTCCTGTATTGGCAACTGGTGGAGTTCAAGCGCAATCCCGATTCGCCGATGTCGCCGCTGGTCGCCGAATTGAGCAACCAGGACATGCTCGACTTCGCCGCCTATTACGCCGGCCTTGCACCAACCGCCACGCCTGCCGAGCCTGATGCCGATGTGGAAGCCGAAGCCGCTCCAGCAGATGCGACGCTGGCCCGGCGTGGGGAACAGATCTACATGTCCGGCGACCCGTCCAGGGGCATTCCCCCGTGCCAGGGCTGCCATGGTCCGGATGCGGGCGGGCATGTCAACGCGCTCCACGCCGATCGCGACGGCCACGCGCCATATGCGGCCTACCCCGCCCTGCGCGGCCAGCAGGCGATCTACCTGCAAACCAAGCTTGCCGAATACCGCAACGGCAAGATGCGCGACTCGACCACGGATTTCGTGATGACCGGCGTCGGCGAACGGCTGGACGACGACAGCATCGACGCGCTGTCCGCCTGGCTTTCATCACTGCCGCCCGGGCCATAGAGCGGGCGGAAAACGAACCCTCGCGGCAGAAACATATCGAAGCGGACCGGTGTCGTTTCGGCGGCAGTGGGATTGGCGATCGGGAGGTGTCCACGGTCCCCTGCGCGCATCAAGCCCCGAATCGGGATCGCGGGCTGCCATTACAACCACGAAGTGACTTGCAGCACCTCGCATCGCGGGCATGCGTTGCTAACCTCGCCGTTCCCGGAACGCGAATCACTCCCGATGCTCACCGACCTGCTCCTGGCGTCCATGCATCACCTGCTGGTCTTCGGCCTGGTTGCGATGCTCGTCGCCCAGTCCGTGCTGCTGCACGGACACATCGACGCGATCGCGCTGGCGAAGCTCGGCGGCATCGACCGCGGCTACGGCATCATCGCGCTGCTGCTGTTGGTGGTCGGATCACTGCGCGTCTTCCGGGGCCTCATGGGCGCGGACTTCTACCTGCACAACCCGTGGTTCCACGCCAAGCTCGGCACCTTCCTGCTGGTCGGCCTGCTGTCGGTGTGGCCCACGCTGCGCTTCCTGTGCTGGCGCAAGGCGCTCAAGGCCGACCCCGCATTCCTTCCCGCCCAGGACGAGGTCCGCCACCTGCGGCACATCGTCCGCTTCGAGCTGATCCTGATCGCGGTGATCTTCGTCTGCGCCGCCGCCATGGCCCGCTACGGCGGATTCTGAGCCCCATCCATCCGCTATAATCCGCCTCCGCGCCGAAGTGGCGGAATCGGTAGACGCAGCGGACTCAAAATCCGCCGGCCTTAAAACCGTGTGGGTTCGAGTCCCACCTTCGGCACCACGCACGAGGCCACGCCGCAAAGCGTGGCCTTTTTGCTGGCGGCCTAGCCGTATTGCACGGCGGTGACGCTGGTCGTGCTGTCCACGAAAACCGTCAGCGCACTCGGGGTGCCGCCAAACAGGAACAGCGCATAGGCCTTCACTTCCCCGATGGCCACGGCACTGCGCATGGTCCGGAACCATTCGATCGGCCGGTCCTCGTCGGCAAGCACCCAACCGCCGCGGTCGGGCTTGACACTGAGCATGTGACGCTGCATTTCGCACTCCGCAATGCGGAAGATGTGCCCCGGCCCGGCGACGACTTGCTCAAGGTCGCACCCGATGTCCGTTGCTGAGCGGCATCCAATGCCGTTGCATGGGTGGGCCGCCGGGGCGAAACCAGCATCGCCGGTTCCGCGGGCGAATACAGTCGGTGAACGGCGCGTCGTCGGGTAGGAAAAACCCTACCCCGCGTGGTCCGTGCCGACGGCGACGCGTGCGGGTACTTCATCCGGAGCGCAGTGGACCCGGCTGCACCGCCCGTTGCCGGGCCGGCCGGGCCCGGCAAGGCCATTCGCCTGCGCGGACGGCGCCGCCCCCGGTGCGCTGGAGGGCACCGAACTAGCGGATTTCCTGGATATCGACGACGCGGCCGTCGCGGATCTCGAAATTGACCTGCTTGTTGTCGAGGTAGTACTCCCAGCGCTCGCCGACCGCGGCGCCGTGGCGGTTCTCGAGGGTGACGATGCGGTCCGGCTTGCGCCCGGCCTTGCGGATCACGGTTGCGCCGCTGTCGCCGGTGGCGACCACGGCGTCGCCGAAACGGAACGAGAAATCAGCCATCGCCGGCGCCATGGCGAGCACGAGAAGCATTGCAAGCAACCATCGCATGGATTTTCTCCCTGGCCCGACCACCGGACCCTGCACCTGCGGAACGTCGCGGCAGGCGGCCCGTTGACGAGCACCTCGCAATCATTGTCCCGCTGTCAGGTTACATTGGGCATCACAAGGGGGCAGCACGATGCAACGACAGAACGGTCGGGAACGTCAGTTCCAATGGTTCGCCGGCGCGGCGATCGCGCTGGCAGCCTTTGCCGCGCTTGCGCGGGAGGACTCGCCTGCACCGAGCGTCGACGCGCTCGCGGCAGCGGAAGACGGCACTGGATGCGCGGACCGGTTACGCGCCCTGCTGGCCGCGCAGCCATGGCCGCTGCCGGGCACGCACCTGCGCGCCGCGCGCTGCCTGGTGCGCGCCGGCGACACCGCCGGGGCGCTGGCCGAGGTGCGGCACGCGATCGACCATCCCGCCTTTCGCGAGCACGACAACCTGGTCGCCGACCCCGACCTGGCGCCGCTGCACGGATCGCCCGAATGGCCGGGTCTGGTGGAACAGGCCTCGTCGAAAGCGGCGCTGCCCGAACCCATGGGATCCGGCGTGCACATTGCCTACATGCGTCGCCACCCGCCGCGCGCGCCGCCGAGGGGCCTCCTCGACAGGACGGGGCCGGTGAACGTGGTACTCGTCGTCTGGGTAGCCCCCGATGCCTCGCCTGCGCAGGTGGACGTCGAGGAATCGAGCGGCTTCGCCGAAGTCGACGCGCGCGCCGTCGCGGCCGCCGGGAAGTGGCGCTACTTGCCAGCCCACGCGGGCGGAGAAACCTTCGGCTACCCGACGCGCATTCCGGTCAGGTTCGATCCCTGACCTGGTCGCGGCGCCGCGCCGCGCTACCTCAGCTGCCCAGCCGGTCCAGCACCGCCAGCAGTTCGGGTGCCAGCGGCGCATTGAGCACATAGGGAACGCGGCCGGCGTCGAGTGCGAACTCCATCGAGGCCGCGTGCAGGAACAGGCGCTTGAGCCCGATCTGTTCGCGCAGTCGCTTGTTGACGTCCGGGTCAC
>Ga0182747_1003802_pt1 | contig 10040 bp, 17 predicted proteins | sample eDN3rd30CBELigBY_FD_128526 | JGI IMG/M metagenome (GOLD analysis project Ga0182747, IMG submission 128526) | Enriched backyard soil microbial communities from Emeryville, California, USA - eDNA 3rd pass 30_C BE-Lig BY (version 2) (version 2) | ecosystem: Environmental > Terrestrial > Soil >...
CACGCAAATTTTCCTCTTGCAATTTATTTTAAATAAGTGTAAATTGTGGATAACAAGTAAATGAACGGAAATGAAAAAGCCGGCTGTCTAGGTAGCGCGCCAACGCTCCTAAACCGTCAATCGTGATCCTGACTCACGACTAACACTTGCCGACTTTCTTCTTACATATATGATATGTTTATTGTAACGGCATTATACATATTTGTAAAGAAAAAAGTTGAAATAAAAGCGTTATGTCGTAGTAAATTTACGATGTAGCGCTTTTTCGTTTTCCAAAACGGAGGAGAACGAGATTATGAGACTATTAAACACGGAATTAACGTATAAAACTTTGCAACCATTCGAGACAATCGAACAATTAAACGCTAATGTAAAAGCAATTCGCGATCAATTTGCGCATGAATTATCGACAGCAGCTAAAAAAGTATTGGACGTGCTTAACCGCTATGCTTCGAAATATTACGGCGTTTGCTACTTATCGAAAAATAAAATAGCGGACATGCTAGGCATAACTCGCCGTACGGTGATTCGCGTTTGCAATCGTTTAGAGGAGTTGGGCGTAATCGCTCAATACGAAATGGATCGGACAGGCAATAGAGGGCAGACCGTAAATGCTATCGTATTTGTAACGCAAATTGTGGCGCGTGGAGCGTTCTTAGAGGAAACTGAGAGCCTGTCGGATAATGTGCAAGAAAACGACAATGTCACGGGGGATGTCACGCCCTTAGAAACACCTAATAACGCTAAAAAGATTATTAAAGATTATACAAATGACACAGAAAAAGCGTCGTTAATTAAAAAAGGGTTAGTAACGAAATTACCAAAAACATTGCAAAGAGCATTAGCGCCATTCTTTGATACGGACACGCTATACGAATTAACTGGAATAGTATTCAAGGCAAAAGCGTCAGTGGATCGTGAAATTCGTATCGAAGAATACGAGCAAGAATACTCCGAAGCAATATTAGCAGCTATTCACACTTTTAAACGCGGTAAGGTTGCTAACTTTGCTGGCTATTTGTACAAGTCAATCGTAAATGTAACGACTTCTCTAAAACGCAATACACTGTTTTGGGATGTATTTGGGAGGGACTAGCCAATGGAAAATCCGTTATTAGCTTATTTAAAGGCCAGTGATCCGCAGATAGTTTTAAAGGATTTGTTAAACGGATGGCAGCCGTCTGATTCTCACTTAAATACGCTAGAAGAAATTCGAACACAATACAGACTTTCTGACGAAGTATTAAACGTATTGATAAACTACGTTGTATTAACTCGTAAATGTTTTAGAAACGAAGATGCACACGCAATAGCAAAGTTCTTATCGCGGAGAAATGTCGCATCAGCCGAGCAAGCACTTGCCTTTATTCGTGAGTCTATCGCAAAGAAAAAAGACGCCAACTAAGACGTCCCAGGCGGTTGATATGCGACAATTGCGTCTAATCCGTATGTCTTATTTTGCTCGGCGGCTAAGCGGTTAATCGCGTCTAATAGCGCATCCATCGTCTCAACTCGCAAGGCATTTGCGTTCCCTTTGCGGATTTCTGAAATAGTATTCGGACGAACTCCGCTTATTTCGGCCAACTCTTTTTGGTTGATCGCGAGCTCTTTCATCGTCTCATTAAGCGTAAAAACTATCGGCATAATTGCGTCCTCCTATGCGTTTTATTGCGATTATAACATAAATAACGAAATTCGTTAAATAACTCTTTACGTTAATAACGTAAAGAGTTATTATAGTCTTAACAACGAAATTAATCGGAGGTTGAACGACTATGAAACATATCAAATCTGCTAAACGCAAAATTGACGCATACTTTTTCGCAATTGAGGAGGACGAGTGCGTCTCCGTTAGCGACCAGGCGATATATTACGGAGGCATGACGGTTATGACCGTTATCGCATTGGCGACAGGGCTAGCGGTATATTAAAAGAGACGGCGCGCGATTTCTCCGTCTCTTTCTTTTTCGTATCCTTAATCGAGCTCAAACGGATACTTTTCGATATTCTGCGACCAAAAACGCGGTATTATCGATACCTCGTAGAAGCCCGAATAGCCGGAAACCTTGCGAGGCTCTTCATCAATTCCGAACTCCTTAATGAACGCAGCAGGATCCGTATTGCCTTCCGGAATAAACTTAACGCTTACGATTGCTCCGTCTTGAAAGATAACGCTAGCATTTCGATAGAGGTCCGTATCAGCTAGCGAATAATAATCCGCAGTTTCCTTGCGGTCGCCGATAAGTATAAACGCCCCATCGATATAAGGCGGAATGTCCTCGTCGATAGGAAACTTCGCCAATACTTCGTCTTTTGTTAGCGGAGTAATTGCTGTGGGCTTAGCGCTTGTCGACGCTGATACCGTTACTTTCTCCGAATTATTTTCCGCAATAGGCTCCGACTTCTCTTCGGCTTTCGGCGCATCGGGCTCCGCAACAGCCACCGATTCAGCCCCATATCCCATCTGCTCTAACGCGTAACCGCCAACTGCTCCTAATGCGGCGATGAACGCTATGACTCCGAATATCCACTTCCACTTTTTCATTCGATATACACCGTCCTATTTTCCGATTATTTCCTATTGTAGCTTATTTACGTAGAGTTCACGCAGATGGTTCGTAGGACTTTAGGCGGATTTTAAATAATTTTTAAAAATACCGTTACATATTGTGAGGCCCAAGTCCGCTTATAAGAGTAAGGAGGTGGTTGATATGCATACCACTAAGCAGGAGAAGGTACTTTCTAAAATTGACGAGATTATAGATAACGAAGTTAGTGGCGAGATACCTCTAGATAAATATATTCGAAGCGTAGATTCTTTACGGAAAATGTGTGAAAGGGCGTTTGGCGGCGTCAAAGAAGCACTAGACGCATACGGTTACTTCACTGAGAATTATATCGATTACACCGATGAACAAGTCATAGACTTCGTATTGCCTTGTTTTAGAATAGTAGGTTTTGGCGAAATCTTAGTGGACAAAGAGCTTTTTAATCAAAAAGTTCAGCATATTAACGCATTTAACTCTCAATATACCGAAAGCAGTATACTAAAACTGATAACTAAACATTTAACGCACGATCGCATTGAGCATTACACGTTGACATTCGGCGAGCTAGGCGTCTCTGCCTTCTACTTCAGACCTTCTTTAGGGACTGTTAGACAAATCGAAAAGCTCATAAGTAATACCTACGGAAACATTTCAGAATACCGTAGAATTTACGGGTTGGATATGAGGTTACTAGACTCCTCAAATAGTGCATCAAAACGCAGAAGGTTTTTAGACTTGGGAGCGGAATTTGAGCAATTGACGTATGCAACTCTTACTACTATATACGACGGAGTTCAGTATCAAAGGAAGATAGCGGACTGTATTCCGGATTTTATAGTAGGAAAGCGTTGGTATGACGCAAAGTTATCGAGAAGTACGGCACTTAATCCGAGCTGCGAAACAATCGAAAAGTATCGCAAGCACACGGACTATCTAACGATAATATACGCCATTGACGACACAACCGCGACCGACGACCGAGCCAGCTTCGTACACATCTCAGAATACTATCCGTACATCAGCACCGAACTCCAACGCGAAATCGACGCATTTATCCGCAAAGCATCGAAAGTTAAATTCGGAGGTGAGTCGCTTGGAAATATTTGACCAACGGAAAACTCGCTTTGTCATCGTGCCACGCTCGTTAGTAACGGATCAAGGCGTAACCTATCGTGACAAGGCCGTCTATATGGCGCTTTGCTTATACGCGAATAATACGACGAAACAGGCGCGACCTAGCACACAGACTATAGCAGACGTGGTCGGCTGCAGTAGGCGGAGTATATTCGAATCGCTAAAACGCTTAGAGGATTGCGGATATGTGAAGCGGAAAACTAGGCGGGCGAGGAACGGCAATCAGCTTGCTAATACCTACTACCTACTCGATAAGTGAGTGACGGTATGAGCCGTGCGTCATAGGGGAGGGTGACGTAGTAGACACACGAACTATACTAAGATCTTTGAACTAAACTAAGTAATTAAATAATACCGCCTAAAATTGCTAACGCAATTATTAGCCGGAGTCAATTACTATATAACGCTTATATCGCAATATAAGACCATGCGATAAATATATAAATATTAAATGCAAGGAGGAATCGCAGATTGTGAACAATCTAACTACTACACCAACGCCTCGCTGCCCCGACGGCGACCACGCGTTCAAGCACGAATACATCACGCTCGATACGGACAGCCTCGGCACACACGTATTCACATGCGAAGTTTGCGGATACTCGGTCTTGCCGACGACTATCGTAAACAATCAGCCTTTCAAAACGCCGTGCTAAACGTGGCTAGAAACGGTTTTAATGCGGAAGTCGACTCGTTCTTCATCTGCGAGGGAATAACGCAAAATTGACGGGAAATTAAAGGAGGAATTAACGGATGGAAAAGGTAACAGTTTCGAAGGAAGTAGCGGAGGCTATCGGATTTCAACTATCTAGACGTAGCAAATCCGACCTTTTGGACGCTAAAGCTAAGCATATTAACTGCGGTGGGTATTTCTTAAATAGCAGTGCTGTATTAAACGACGTATCGCTCGAGACACTTGCGAAGGCACTTTACATCGGATATGAGCTCGAGAAATCGCCAGAGGTAATGGTGCGCGAGTATTACGAAGGATTAATCGCAAGCGAGGAAGCACTCGAAAGCATCGGAAATAGTGGCGCTCAATTCCGACAAGGTTGGCAATCGGTTAGGGAAACGTTGCATATTCTCGGCATCAAAATCGAAGGAGTAAACGCATGACACTAAACATCGAAATCAGCGGACAATACCGCATCACATCCGACTCAATGCAAATCGTAGTCCAACGCAAGCACACGGTCGATCCGACGAAGTCGCCAGCGTTCAATCCCGCTAAGCACTCGGCAGAAGTCCGCGAGGAATGGCGCGATTGGAAGTTCTGCGGAAAAGTCGAGCAGGCAATCGAATTGATTGCGAGGCAGAACGTGCTCGACTCGGATGCAACGACATTGGCGGAATTGCACAGCGAAATCGTGGCGTTTAGGCGTGAGATTAGCCGTTTAATGCGCTTAGTGGATTAATTGCTAGGGCGGAAGTAAAACGCCTAAAACGATGGGATTTCGAAGGGAAAAACGAAAGGGGCGATATTATGAATACGGAACAATTAAACGCGATTAAGAAGAGAGCGGAAAAGGCGACGCCTGGACCGTGGAAATCCGGCGAACAATACGAGCAGATGGAGCCGGGGTATTACGTAGCAAGTGAAGCAAACGGATTAATCGTACTAGCCGAAGAGGAAGGTATTTTACGCAAAGATGACGTAGATTTTATCGCAAATGCTCGCCAAGATGTGCCAGCGCTTATTGCGGAAGTTGAGCACTTGGTGTCCGCAATTATTTACGCTTGCGAAATGATATCAATCGGAGAGAGTCGGAAAGCAAACGATAAGCTAACGGAAGCGATCGGAATCCCATACGACTATTTCGAGGAGGACGACGAATGACAACCGATCAACTAATCATTGACTGCGAGCGACTCCGCTTTGCCCTCCACGGATGCTTAGTCGCAGCACGGAACGGCAAGCGAGATATATGCGTTTACAGTGACGCAAAAGGAATCGCAATGACGCAGTTTAAGTATATCGAGAATGAGGCGGAGAAGGCGCTTTATGGCGGAAAGGAAGTGGAGGAAAATGGCGACTGATTATACGCAAAAGCCTGTCGAAAAGTGGAATGTACGCGATTTCCACGGCTACTTGCAAGCGGAACACTTGCGAAGATTTGGCGTAAGTTACGCTCCAATGCGGTCATGGCGAACTGAGCAGGGATTGCTCGGAAACATCGTCGGGACGGCGAAGAAAGAGGGAACGCATGATAAGGCGCTGATTAAGGCGTTCATTGATCGCTGCTTTGCGAATTATCAGCCGTCGGCTCAATACCCCGGTATCAGCTTCGGATTTATGTGGACGTGGATGCGGCGAGAGTTGCAATTAGCGGAATTGGATGCGAAGAAGGCGGAGGAGAGCTCGCGAGCAATGGCTAAGGCTGAGACGGAATTGGAGGGATTATCGGAATGGCTGTAAATTGCATACTAAACGACCGTAATAAAAACGGATGCGCCAACTGTCCAACTTCGTGTCAGCACCGGATAGCACTCGAAGGCTTTAACGGAAAAGGCGGAAGGCTAGCAACCGCAGGCGCGCCCGCTGACTATCGACATTTAACGCTAGCCAACTCTCCAGCACGCGAAAGCCAGGCGAAAGTATATGGCGCATTATCCGATTATGTGGCGACATTCTCACGCATGTTTGACGTAAATAGTGAGCGCATTAAATCGTTATATCTATTCAGCGCGAACACAGGCACCGGTAAGTCGACATCGGCGGTTTGTGTTATGAACGAATTTATTATCGCCAACTATCTCGGAGCATTAAAGAACGGGCAACAGCCTCTACAGCAACCGGCCTATTTCCTCGATGTGAACGAATGGCAGACGCTCTATAACGGATTCAATCGAGGCAATATTCCGCAAGATGTGGCGGAGAAATACTCGCGACCATACTACGCCATGATGGAAAAGGCGAAGCTAGCGCCATTTGCGGTGCTTGACGACATAGGTTTGCGCGATGCAACGGCTCCATTTAGGGCGGATTTGCATACGATTATTAATTACCGATGCGCGAACGCATTGCCTACGGTGTATACGAGTAATATTCCAATCGAGGAATTGGCGACGGTATTTGACGTGAGATTATACGACAGGGTGCGAGATCAGTGTGCGGTGATTCCGTTTGCTGGCGAGAGTAAGCGTGGGCGACGTAAGTGAATAGTTGAATCAAATTACGAAGTAAGGTGGCTAAATAAATGAAGTGTCACAAATGTGAAACTAACGAGAATTTAATTAAATTTAGTAAAGATGATTATAGTCATTCAACATTAGTTAAATACAGTGAAGATGGGATTTATTGTTGTACTAAATGCTATAAACAGAAAAACGCAATGACACGCTTCGTATTAATGTTTCAAACAGACAAAATTAAAAGTTTATATGGTTTAGAAATTTAAAACTGAACAATACGAAGATTTAGCGAAATAAAATCCGAAAGGGGATCCAATTGGCAACGGAATCTATCCCGATGCTGACGTTTGCGTTAGAGCATCCGTATCTATATACGATTATTAAGATTAAACCTCCGTTAATCGCGATAGCAGTCTATGTGCTCGTTAGATTGGCGATGAGGCTGACGGTAAAGGGGCGATAGACTATGAAAAACGTTTTAGCGTTTATGCTCGGAATGGCAGCGACCATTGTGACGATAAAACTTGTAACTAAAGACGGTGACGATCACGATTATTACGATGATTGGGAGGATGACGATATGTTCTTTAATTACGGTGGCCAAAATAAACCGATTGAGACGACTAAGCAAAAGGCGGAACGTGAACGTAAGCAAGCGAGGAAAGAGCTATTGGCCGAGCTAGATTACGAATTGCAATCGCTAAGTCACGCAATATCAACGCAAGATATGACGGAGCAAGCACGTGCAAAGGCGAGGCTAGAGGAGATACACGAAGAATTGGAGGCTTTAAAGTGACAGGTAATCCCGTAACTGACGCAACAATAACGCTATTAGCTGTGCTCGGATTTACGATATTAATCGTGCAAGAGTACGTGAATATGAAGGATAGACGGAAGGGGCGGAGACGATGAACTTGGAATATTACGAATGGCTGGTCAAGAACGGTCAAGCGCGAGTAGTCAGCGTACAAAACGTTTGGTCTAACGGAAAGTCGATTCGTCGATATCAAGGGCAAGGCGAGGAATCCAATCGCTCGCCAGCGAATGGGTATCGTCAGATGACCGCAATTTTAATCGAGAAAGAAACAAAGTGAGCACCTATGCAACAATTAAAACGCTTAAACTAAGGAGGTAAGAACGAATGAGCAACTATGGAACGCTATTACTTTCGAAAGTAATCGAAACGAACGACGTCGGCGCACTTGCTCGTCATAATATCGGAGCCGATCATTTTAAATCGGTCGCTGACCGCAAGGCTTACGAGTTCATTCGTGACTATGCGGAGCAGAATCGAGGGCAGGCGCCTAGCTATGCTGCAGTGACGGAGAATGTGACGGATTTCATGTTCGTACCGCAAGTGTCGGACTCATACGAATACTTGACTCGTCGCTTGTTAAACGATGCTGGGCGAGCCGAGTTCGTCGAGTTTGTGCAGTCGCCAAGCGGTTTGTCTGCGCTATTTGACGAGCACCAAAATAATATTCCGGAATTAATTGACAAGCTGACGGAGAAGTTCGATAATATTAAATACCGAACGGATGTTCGTGATAAAATAGGAACGGACATTAAACGAGATACGGAAAAATTTATGGCGGAGTTCGATCGTCGTAAAGAAGGCAAGTCGTTTAAAACTTGGCGAAGCAATTTCTCGAACATCGGCGAGTATGTTAGCGGAAATATGTACGTGTTCTATGCGAAGTCCGGCCGAGGCAAATCGATCATTGCAGCGGTAGAGGAGGCACTTGAAATGGCGTTGCAAGGCGCGACCGTTCTTATTTGGTCGATGGAGATGCCGTGGTTCGAAGTCCTGGTCCGCTTTTATGTATCGCTAAGTGGACGCAAAGGGCTGACGTCGGTAAACGTAGCGGGCATGGATTTAACGGGAGGGTTCGACGCAAATGACGTTCGTAATGGTCAAATGGCGCAAGAGTTCGAGTCAGCCTTCCGATTCTTTCTCGATAATATAAACGCTGAGATTCCGGGCAATATCATCGTTAGAGGCGTGGATGACCACGACTTTAATAATCGTAGCCTGCGCCAATTAGAAGCGGATATATTGCAAACGAAGGCGGACGTCGTTGTAATCGATCCTTATTACTATCTCGACTACGAGAAGAACGTGAGCAAGACGGCTGGCGGAGATGCTGCGGAAACTTCGAAAAGGTTGCGCCGATTAACGGGAACTCACCAGGTCGTAACGATTGCTATAACGCAGGCGGACGAAGGGAAAGAAACGAGGGATGACGATGGTGAGCGAGAGTTGGCGTTGCCAGAACGTGAGGCCGTGAAAAAAACTAAGGCGTTGCTGGAAGATGCGTCGATGCTTATTGCGATTGATACGGACTACAAACAGGGCCGAGGTCTTATCGGAATCAACAAAGGGAGAAATGGCGGAGAAGGTGAAATAGTAGAAATTATCTATTGCCCACAAGTCGGAGTTGTTCGCGAAATCGAAACGGGAGTAGCTTCGGTGGCTCAGTTCGATTTCTAAGTGTGATTTTTCTCACAGAACCGATATTCTACGTTTGTTATTCTTAGTAAACGTGTAGGATTATCGCAGAAAAATATTTTCTTTCAAAAAGGGTGGAAAATTTTACGTAGCACGGGTAAGTTAGTAAGATAAAGTAGTGAGAAAATTTAGAAATAGTTTGTAAGCTTCCGGGGATGTATCTCATTACTTATTTTGTGAAATAGTAGATAACGAGAATTTACTTGCTGGAGGTAAATTTGGTCAAGGTGGATATAAAGTATTTGGCGGTCTGCACGGTCTTGGTCAGCTATTAAAAAGGATTTGCAAAGGTTCCAGTCTATACACAGCAATAATTTCGGGCGCCATCAATATTGGTGAAAATGCTCAAGGAAATCCCTACAAAACCAGTAATACCAATGTTTTAGCTATGGCGAAATCCCATCGAACAAGTAACGATAAAGAATTAATCCGTTATGACGTAGAATATCGTATAATAGAAAGGCAGGCGGAAAACAATGCCAATCGTTAGAGTAAGTGGCTACGACGTTAACGTAGACGTTAGAGCCGAGCTAGAAGAGTTCGAGTGGACTCGCCCTAAGTGGTCGTATGATAAGTTGATAGCAGCGAGCCCTTTCCGTTATGATCGTTCGCCTTCGTTCTTTGTGCGATTAGAACCGTTTGGCGAGTTTCCTGCGGGCACATGGGCCGATAGCGGTTATTACGACGAAGAATATAAATCCGGAAATTTTGTCAAA
>Ga0182747_1003810_pt1 | contig 10033 bp, 7 predicted proteins | sample eDN3rd30CBELigBY_FD_128526 | JGI IMG/M metagenome (GOLD analysis project Ga0182747, IMG submission 128526) | Enriched backyard soil microbial communities from Emeryville, California, USA - eDNA 3rd pass 30_C BE-Lig BY (version 2) (version 2) | ecosystem: Environmental > Terrestrial > Soil >...
TGGAAGCAGCACGAACTTTGTTGTACCGTGCGGGTATGGCCGCCGCAAATAATAAGCCGGATAAGCATGCAGCAAGTGTTGCTAAAGTTTATGTAGCAGAGGCGGCTAAAAAGATTACAGATGATTGTTTACAGCTTCATGGTGGATACGGATTCTCCAAACAGTATCCCTTGGAATGGTATTACCGTTGTGTACGGGCTGCATCCATTGCCGGAGGTACTGTTCAAGTTCACCGCACGATGCTGGCTGCTGAAGTATTAGGAAGAAAATTTGACCAGCGAAAATAGAATCTTTTCTTTTCCGGGACAGATCCGATAAACACTGCGGCTGTGCACACAGCACAGCCGGGGGATGCCCCAGCTGCTTCATACGAAACACTAAGGTTAGCAAATTATAAATTTAGAAAGGGGAAAACGAGAATGCTTACTACTACGAAATCAAAGGTAATCTCTTTCGAAGAAGCCGTCAGCAAAATACCAAACGGTGCCAACATTACAATCAGCGGCCTTATTTCTGTTCTTTGTCCGGAAAGAGTAATGGCAGAGCTGGAGAAGCGTTACCTTTCCACTGGAGAACCAAGAGATTTAACGGTCATCACACCCGTGCGAGTAGGCTGGAGCAAAACACACAGCACCGGATTAGAACATGTGGCGAATCGTGGAATGCTCAAAAGATTAATCAGCGGCAGTTTTAATGTAAAAGAAGGACCACGGCTTACTGAGATGATCCGCGAAAACGAAATCGAGGCCTATGGCTTTTCAATGGGAACGATCTTTCATTGGATTCGGGCCATGGCTGCAGGCGAATCAGGACTTGTGACGAAAGTGGGATTGCATACATATGTGGATCCACGCTATGACGGCGGACGCCTGAATGAGCATACAAAAGAGAATATATCAAAAGTCATAGAGGTTGGCGGCGAGGAGAATCTATTTTACCCCAGCATTCCTATCGATGTAGCGATTATTCGCGGTTCAACAGCGGATGAGAACGGAAATATTACGCTGGAAAATGAACCTGTTACATTAAGCGGCTTGGAGATGGCCATGGCAGCCAAAGCCAGTGGGGGATATGTAATTGCCCAGGTGAAACAGGTAGTGCCAAACAATACCCTTAATCCTCATGACGTAGCCATTCCTGGCATTCTGGTGGATGCAGTGGTAATCGATCCGGACCAAAAACAAAGCTTGCTTGATGAGGACGATCCAAGCTGGACCGGCGAAATCAAACTTCCGTTAAAACAAGTATATAAGCCGCTCCCATTGAATTCCAAAAAGGTGATATTAAGGAGGGCGGCCAAGGAACTGAAGCAGGGGGATGTCATTAACCTTGGAGTCGGGATTCCTGTAGGTTTACCGCAGTTAGCTATAGAAGAAGGATTTTTTGATGATGTTACATTCTCTTTGGAGCACGGGGCGATCGGTGGTGTCCCGATGGGTGAAGAGGTGTTCGGGGCTCATATTAATCCTACCGCTATCATAAGTTCTCCTCAAGTGTTTGATTTTTACCATTGTGGGGGATTATCAGCTACATTATTAGGGTTTGCACAAATCGATCGTGTAGGAAATGTAAACGTGAGTATGTTTAACGGTGTTTTTCGAGGCTCCGGCGGTTTTATCGACATTGTCCATAAAACCAAAAAAATTATGTTCTGCGGAACGCTCACCAGTGGCAAGTTGGAAGTTGCGATCGAACAAGGAAAAGTCGATATATTAAATGAAGGAAAACATAAGAAATTCATTCCTGAGGTAGAGCAATTAACGTTTAATGCGAAGGTCGCTCTGAAAAACAAACAGGAAGTCCTCTATTTAACGGAACGAGCTGTATTTAGATTGGAAGACCAAGGGATCACATTAATTGAATATGCCCCAGGGGTTGATATTGAGCGTGATATCCTTTCACATATAGATTTTAAAGTAAATATTTCACCAAACCTGAGAGAAATGGATGCAGATATATTCAAATAAGCAAATGGAAGAAGGTCAGATCATTGGGAAAATGGGAAATAACAAGGACGATTACATGTGATGTTTTAGTAGTTGGAGGCGGCGGTGCAGCTGCAAAAGCAGCATTAACCGCATATCAGTCTGGAGCACAGGTTCGAATAGCTGTTAAATCCCCTTGGCTTAAAGGCGGATCCACAGCAACAGCGTTTTCGGAGCTTCTTGCGATTGCGGCCGCGATTGGCCATGGGGACGAGCGGGATGAACCGGAAATTCATTATCAGGACACTATGGATGCGGGACGAGGTTTTATTGACCCTGCATTAGTGCGAACGTTAGCTGAAGACGCTCCCAAAAGGATAAATGACCTGATCGATTTAGGGCTTAATTTTGATAAACAAAAAAATGGCAAACTTGTTCAGGGTATGAGTGATTTTGCTACTTATCCCCGTACATGCAGGGTGAATGGTGTCACGGCAAGACATATTCTTAACATCATTGCGAAGGAATTAAAAAAGAATAACGTTCCGATTGATGAGCAGATGATGGTTTTTCAATTAGTAACAGATAACGAGAAGAGAATCGTTGGTGCCATCGCTTTTGATATTGACAAAAATGAATTTGTCTTCTATCAAACATCGTCTGTCATCTTAGCGTGTGGCGGCGCCCACTTCCTTTACACTTATGGTGTAGGTACGCCGGATATGACGGGGGATGGGTATGCAATGGCGTATCAGCAAGGGATTCCGCTTGTAAATATGGAATTCGTGCAAATCGGCCCGGGAGTGATCAACCCTCCGGTGACATTACTTTCAGGACCGGTTTGGAAGACACATCCGATTCTTTCAAATCAGAAGGGGGAGCGGTTCCTGGAGCGATACCTCCCAACAGGTGTAAATGAGAAGGACGTTAATAACCACAAGGCCTTTCCATTTACCATATCCAATCATTCCTTCTATTTGGACACATCCATCCAAAGAGAATCGGAAGACAATCCATCACCGCACGGAGGCGTATGGTGTAAGATGGCTCCCGGATCTGAGGCGATTGTTGAGGAGAAAATGCCGAAGACAAAACGTGTGTTAAAATCCAAAGGCATTGATGTACACTCGGAAAAATTTGAGGTCGGTCTAGTGGCTCAATGTATGAACGGCGGGTCACAAATCACCTCTCCAGATGGTGAAACTGACGTATTGGGTTTATTCATCGCCGGAGAAACGGCTGGAGGTTTACGAGGCCCGGATCGGCCCGGGGGGAACTCTCTCGCAGAGGGGCAAGTTTATGGCTACCGAACAGGTAAAGCAGCTGCACACTATTCAATGAAGCACGGCAAGGAATTATCGTCACAAGAATGGTGCATCCAGGAATTTCAAACGATCAAACAGTGGATTGAAAATAGCCAAAATGGAACAAAAAATGTTCTTGAAAGCATTGATGAACTTCGCCGGAATATGTATCGGAATTGCCTGGTTATTCGCAATGAAGTCCGATTGATGGATGCATGGGAGTATTTACTGAAAACCGAACAAGACCTCGAACAGGGTAAATATTCTGTAAGATTGGATACCATCAAGTCCGCACTTGAATTGCGTAACATGATCATTACAGCCAAATCGATTGTGTTGGCTGCACTAACCCGAACCGAAAGCCGAAGCTGTCATTATCGCGAAGACTTCCCGCAAAAAGATGATGCCAATTGGAAAAAAAGCATTCGAATTAGGCAAGTGGACGGAATCATGTCTGCGGAGGAATATGAGTGGCCGGCAGAGCAAAGCAGGATAGGAGCAAATGGGTAATGACAGTTGATTTCTCTGTTCAAAATGGAATAGCCAAGGTAATGCTCGATCACCCTCCGTTGAACATACTTTCTGAAAAGGTGAAAGAAGAGTTGACTGAAGCGTTCCATATTATTGCCGGTAATTCTGAGGTTCGATTGATCCTATTCGTAGCCGAAGGGGACCATTTTAGTTGTGGTGCCAACTTAAAAGAGTTCCCGGATCGTATTGCCAATAAATCGGCCGGTGAGGTATGGACGCGGGGACATGAGATGCTGGCAGAAGTAATGAATGCACCTCAACCTACCATTGTCTATATTCAAGGCAATGCTTTAGGAGGGGGTGCGGAACTTGCCAGTGCCTTTGATATCCGTATCTTTTCATCCACTGCTCAAATCGGTTATCCAGAAGTATTGCGCGGTGTCTTCCCTGGAAATGGAGGATTGGAGCGATTAATCTCACTGGTGGGTCCAGCTATGGCGATGAACCTGGTATTGACCGGCAAGCCAATCTCGGCCGAGAGGGCCCTTGAACTTGGGATTGCTTCTGAAATCGTTGAAAGTTCGGATGGGGTAAAAAAAGCCGAAGAATTGGCGCAATATTTAGCCAACTTGCCAGGTGTTGCCTTAAAAGCCATTAAAAAAGCCATCAATCTGTATGCAGCTGATTCTTCAACATTTATGGATAAAGGGAAAGAGCTTTTCTACATGCTGCATGAAACCGAGGATGTGAAAGAAGCTGTCAATGCTTTTCTTGAGAAGCGAAAAGCTTCTTTTTTACACAAGTAACAGGAAAGGAGAAACGAATATGGTGATCGGTCTCATAAATTTTATAGCTTTTCTGGGTATCACAGGTTACGCAATTTATCTGTTTACCAACATTGTATATAGCCGGGTAACGTTCATTAAAATGGGGAAACCAGCGAACTTGAGGAAAGACACTCAGAAGCGGGTCAATGAAGTACTGGTGAACGTCTTCGGACAGAGAAAACTTTTTAAAGATCGGAAGAGCGGCGTCATGCATTTGATTATGTTTTATGGATTTATTATCCTGCAGTTTGGGGCCATTGAGCTGATTATTAAAGGGTTTTTTAAAGGGTTTGAATATCCAATTGGCACAGCCCAAAAGTTTTTTAGCGTATCTCAGGAAATAACCACTTTTCTCGTTTTATTAGCCGTCCTATATGCCTTTTACCGCCGCTACATAGAAAAGCTAAAGCGGTTAAAGCGTGGATTTAAGTCGGGTTTGGTTATCATTTTTTTAACCACTTTGGTATTATCTATCTTTTTAAGTCTAAGTTTTGAACATATATGGTTGGGGCAAGAAGGTTTCCTTCCATACGCACCTATTTCCAGTACGATAGCCGGATGGTTTTCGGGCTTGAGCCGGGGGGCAGGCGGCGTAGGCTTTTATGTTTTTTGGTGGCTTCACCTTATTACGTTACTTAGTTTTGCTGTTTATGTACCGCAGTCAAAGCATGCGCATGTTTTATTTGCTCCAGTTAACGTGTATTTACGTGATACAAAGCCGGTGGGAAAACTGACATCGATCAATTTCGAAGACGAATCCCTGGAGACTTACGGGGCAGGGAAAATTGAAGATTTCCGTCAAAACCAGTTAATTGATCTTTATGCCTGTGTAGAGTGTGGGCGCTGTACCAGTATGTGTCCTGCATCTGTAACGGGAAAAACCCTGTCTCCGATGGAATTAATGAAAAAAATGCGCGATCATTTGACCGAAAAGGGAGCGGCAATTACCTCGCGAACACCATGGATGCCTTCGTTTGCTTTTCCAGGTCATGAGGCAGCGGCAACGTCGGAAGCTGTAATGGCAAATCTAATTGGAGATGTGATTACAGAAGAAGAATTATGGGCTTGTACGACATGCAGAAATTGTGAGGATCAATGCCCGGTAGCCAATGAACATGTTGAAAAAATTATCGATATGCGCCGGTTTCTTGTATTGACTGAAGGGAAAATGCCGCATGAGGCCACACGCTACTTTCAAAATATTGAACGTCAAAGCAATCCTTGGGGACTTAATCGCAGGGAGCGGATTAAATGGCGTGAAAGCAGAGACGATGTCAATGTCCCAACGGTTGAGGAGACGGAGGAATTTGAATACTTGTTCTTTCTCGGTTCCATGGGCTCTTATGATAATCGAAGTCAAAAAGTTGCCCAATCGTTTGCAAAGATTCTAAACCTTGCGGGCGTTAAGTTTGCCATTCTAGGAAATGAAGAACGGAATTCAGGAGATACAGCGAGACGATTAGGGAATGAATTCTTATTTCAACAGCTTTGCCAAGAAAATATAGCAAACTTTCAAGCTAACAACGTGAAAAAAATCGTCACCATCGATCCGCATGCTTATAACACCTTTAAGCACGAATACCCGGAATTTGGGTTGGAGGCAGAGGTCTACCATCATACGGAAGTGATCCACAAGTTAATAAAAGAAGGAAGAATAAAACCAACCCGTGAAGTGAATGAAACGATTGTGTACCACGATTCGTGTTATATAGGCCGTTATAACGGAATCTATAATATTCCGCGAGAAATTTTAAAAGCCATTCCTGGAGTCAAAGTAGCAGAAATGGAGCGAAATCGTGAAAATTCCATGTGCTGCGGGGCTGGTGGCGGAATGATGTGGTTAGAGGAGACACAGGGGAAACGAATTAATATCGAGAGGACAGAACAAGCCTTGAGGTTAAATCCCACCGTTATTGGAAGCAACTGCCCATATTGCCTAACGATGCTCAGTGATGGGACTAAGGCAAAAGAAGTAGAAGAACAAGTTAAAACGTTGGATATTGCTGAGATTGTAGAGCGTTCTTTAGTAAGTTAATCGCTTTGTCAGCACTGCCATGGAGAAAATGACCAGGAGGAGAAACTATGAATCTAGGATTTTGCATTTATCCTATTGAAGCCCGTCCAAGCAAAGAATTAATACAGGAGTTTGAAAATGTGGTCACCCCGCATATCAGTGATAATTTAAACCGCATGCATGCTATTGCTTCCGGACTTCGACCATATCATAAAGAAGGAAAACTCGTAGGTACTGCTGTTACGGTGAAAACACGGCCTGGCGACAATTTAATGGTACACAAGGCCATTGACTTGGCCGAACCGGGAGATGTCATTGTTGTCGATGCCGGAGGTGACCTCACCAATGCAATTGTAGGAGAGATCATGCAAAAGTTAGCAATTAAAAAAGGAATTGCAGGTTTTATTATTGACGGTGCTATACGGGATACAGGGTCCATTAGATCCGAGACTTTCCCGGTATATGCGAGAGGAGTAACCCACCGCGGTCCATATAAAGATGGACCTGGCGGGATCAATACACCTATCTCCGTTGGCGGGATGGTTGTACATCCAGGAGATATCATTGTTGGAGATGAAGATGGCCTTGCGGTTGTACCTCTTGAACATGCAGAAGAACTATTAAAATTAATAAAGCAGCAGCAAATTCGTGAGGAGGATATCCTCCAGTCAATAAAAGATGGTACGGTTGACCGTTCATGGGTCGATCAAACTCTGCAACAGAAAGGGTGTAAAAGTAATCATCTAGTGAAGAACTAATGTGCCTAAATGACACTGTCTAAGAATAGTCTAAGCCATTAAATAATAAGAGAGGGATTGATAGTTATGAATATTTGTATTTTAGATGGCTACACCTTGAACCCCGGTGACTTAAGTTGGGATAAATTGTCGGAAGTCGGCCGTTTAGAGGTTTACGATCGGACTCCGGAGGAGCTCGTAATCGAAAGGGCTTCAAACGCAGAAATTATTTTGACAAATAAAACCCCATTAAGCAGAGCAACACTTGAGCAGCTGCCGAACCTCAAGTATATTGGGGTTTTGGCAACAGGCTTTGATGTAGTGGATACGAAGGTTGCAGAAGAACGGGGGATCGTCGTCAGCAACATTCCGACTTATGGCACGGAATCGGTGGCCCAAATGGTATTTGCACTGCTGCTTGAACATTGCCATCATGTTCAACGCCATAGTGATGCAGTTATGGAAGGAGAATGGGGACGGAATCCTGATTGGTGCTTCTGGAACTACCCGCTTGTTGAATTGGCAGGCAAAACAATGGGAATCGTCGGTTTCGGGCGAATCGGGCTCCAGACGGCACGGATCGCTTCCGCTTTTGGTATGCGCATTCTTGCATTTGACTCCCATCCTCGCGATATTGACTTGCCAAATTTCGAGTGGGCGGAGCTTCCTGATCTGTTGAGGCAAGCGGATTTTGTCAGCTTGCACTGCCCGCTAACCCCGTATACAGAAGGGATGATTAACGCTGAAAATTTATCGCTGATGAAACCGTCCGCTGTTATTATCAATACCTCACGCGGGAAACTTGTCAACAACAAGGATTTAGCTGAGGCTCTCAATGCAGGAGTTATTGCCGGAGCAGGATTGGACGTGCTGGCGGCGGAACCTCCAGAAGATTCCAACCCTCTGCTGCAAGCAAAAAATTGTATTATCACACCTCACATTGCTTGGGCTACCAAGGAAGCACGAAGCCGTCTATTGGATTTGGCAGTGGATAATATACAGGCATTTGTGGCTGGAAACTCCAAGAACGTGGTGAATTCTTTTTAGTGCAGAGGGACCTGGGCGTAGGTGTAAATATCGCAGGGGTTAATAAGGATGCGGATGCAATGATGGCACAAGGAATTATTTAGAAGTCTCTTTGTAGTATTTGGGCTTCCTAAAAGTGCAGAAAAGCAAATCTATAGAAATGGAAATCTATTTTTTCAGTAGACTGAGGTGGTATTATGAAAAATCCAGTATTTGTTTTGGCACCTGATTCATTTAAAGAAAGTTTGACAGCAAAAGAAGTGTGTATGGCAATGGAGAAGGGAATTAAAAAGGTATTGCCTGAAGCAGTCTGCATTCAAGTTCCTATGGCGGATGGCGGTGAAGGAACAGTTCAATCGCTAATTGATGCAACAGGTGGGGAAATTCATCATAGGACGGTAACGGGTCCGCTCGGCCAGCCTGTAACGGCCCATTTTGGTATTCTTGGTGACGGTCAAACCGCTGCTATTGAAATGGCATCCGCAAGCGGTCTTCATTTGGTAACAAAAGAAACAAAAAATCCGCTTATTACCACCACATATGGTACAGGAGAATTAATAAAAGCCTGTTTAGATAAAGGTGTTAAGAAAATCATTATCGGTATTGGTGGGAGTGCCACCAATGATGGCGGGGCCGGGATGGCACAGGCACTAGGTGTGAAACTACTTGATGAAAATGGCCTGGAGCTTGGCTTTGGCGGCGGTTCACTGGGAAGATTGGCAAAAGTGAACATGGCCCACATTGATCCTAGATTAAAAGATAAACAAATTTATATTGCATCCGATGTAACAAATCCCTTATGCGGAGAAAATGGAGCTTCAAAAATTTTTGGTCCACAAAAAGGGGCAACACCTGAAATGGTCGAAATACTTGATCCAAATCTGACCCATTATGCAAATATTTTGATGAAGGAGCTTGGAAAGGATATGAAAGATTTTCCGGGCGCAGGTGCAGCCGGCGGCTTGGGAGCCGGACTTCTTGCATTTACGAATGCTGAATTAAAGAAGGGCATAGACTTAGTAGTTGAGTATACAAGATTGGAGCAAAAAGTGAAGGATGCAGATTTTGTCCTTACTGGTGAAGGAGGGATTGATTTCCAAACGCAATTTGGAAAAACCCCCTATGGTGTGGCCCAGACTGCCAAAAGGCACGGTAAAACAGTCATTGCAGTTGCCGGTTATGTTGGAGACAAGATTGATATCCTTTATGATAAAGGAATAGATGCTATTTTTGGTATTCTTCCTAAAGCAATGAGTTTAGAAGTAGCTTTAAAAACAGGTCAGAAAAATATCGAGATTACTTGTGAGAACATTGCACGACTTGTAGCTTTGGCGGGGGCACCCGCAAGGAGGTGAATAACTTCCTGGCACTATTGACTCAAACGAATCAAAACTTTAGTTATATACAGAATCTAGATTTCTTCATTAGTTTATGCAGCCCGCTTAGATTTTCTGGAACCGAGGCTGTTTTTTGCTGCGTCATCGCAAAAATATATGTCACTTTGTTTTTTGTATAATCCACAAACTTAATATCCTATTCCTTAAGAATTCTAAAGCTATATAGTCCTAGGCTCTTACCACATGCTTATATTTAGCAATATCAACATCTTTATTGGTTCGAATCCTGCCTGCGGAGCCAAAGGATAGATAAAAGATCCCCGAATTAAGAGGCTTCTCACAAGACTGTGAGAGGCCTCTTATAGTGTTCATAAGTTATAAGCGATAGTGAA
>Ga0182747_1003815_pt1 | contig 10019 bp, 8 predicted proteins | sample eDN3rd30CBELigBY_FD_128526 | JGI IMG/M metagenome (GOLD analysis project Ga0182747, IMG submission 128526) | Enriched backyard soil microbial communities from Emeryville, California, USA - eDNA 3rd pass 30_C BE-Lig BY (version 2) (version 2) | ecosystem: Environmental > Terrestrial > Soil >...
AGCATTACCGACGACCCCTGGCTTGGGGAAAACGTCTACGGCGACCCACGCAACTTGATGATGTCGATCAAATACAGCTTCTAATGTACAAGGCAGCGCCTGATCCCGACTGTTGCGTAGCCGGGCTACAGGCCGTCTGCCGAGAGCGAGACCTGCTAGAGCACCGGGTTCGTCAGAACCTAAGACCACGGTCATGTGTTCGCATTTTTTTGGGGGGGGCAGAAGATCTCCCCTACACCGATTACCGCCCGGTTTTCCTGCGAGCGTTGAAATCTTATGCGAAAGTTTCAAGGAAACCGGTTATTGGAAAATCGAGGCAAAAGAGGCCGAAGTCCAAGGGCTGCTTCGGGTCCAGGCTGTGTGAAAACCCCAACGCCATTTCGAAGAACGCGTTCTTACGCGAATTCTGAAAAAGCCTGGCTACTCAACAGACCCAGAATCCACGTAGGAGCGCGATTTTTAGGTTGTTTTTTAACCAGTCCGAGCGCCGTCGAAGTTTTCACACAGCCTCGGTCGAAAGCAGTCCTCCATGACCAGCAGCCAACGACCTGAAGCGGACTGTCGCAGCTACTTCATTAGCTGCCCTCCCCTATATGTTCGAACCGCCGTGCATCGAGAAAAAAGCAGCAGCCCTCGGAAAGCACTTAGCAGCCTGCCGCCAAGGGCAGGCACATTTCTGAGAGCAGCCGTCAGGTCTTGATGGGTTTGGCTAGCAAGGTCGCTCGCCTAGCCATCAGGACGTAGTAGCAACCTGCCGGAAATAGCAGTCCCACCACCCAAGCCAGATCGATACCCTGAAGTGAGGTAGCGATCGGCCCCACGTAAAGGGAGGTATTCATGAATGGAATCTCCAGCGCGATGGTGGCCAGGAACACACCGATGGCGATCCAGTTCACCCGGCCGTAGATGCCCGACGGCTCGAAGATGTCGGCAATCTGGTAAACACCTTTACGTAGCGCGTAGTAGTCGACCAGGTTGATCGCTGTCCACGGAATCAAGAAGTAACTCATGAAGAAGATGAAGTTCAGGAAGAACTGGATGAAGTCATCTTGGGCAAGGGTGCACAACGCCGTCGCAACGGCACATATCACCAACATGAAACCAGCTCGTACCTTGGGTGTTACCTTGAGGGCCGCAAAAGGCTCGATGACCGTCACCGTAGACATGAAAGCGCCATACAGGTTGAACACATTGATCGCGATCTGCCCGTACAGCACAAACGCCACCGCCAGCAATGTCCCTCCCCCCAGGACACTGAGCAGGTGGAGGCCAACATTGTCGGAAAAGCCTGTGACTGCCTTGGCCAACACTGCGCCCAGCAGCATCATCCAGCTTCCACCGATGACGGTGCCGGCGTAGCTGTACCAGAACACCTGTCGCGTGGAGGTTCGGGTCGGCAGGTAGCGAGAGTAATCAGCCACATAAGGGGCGTATGAGAGCTGCCAGGTCACCGCAATGCTCACCGAGGCCAGGAAACTCGCAAGGTTGAAGCCTTCGGTGGTCCATAACCCGGCCTCCATCGGCAGTGCAAGGGCGAGCAGGGTCGCGATGCCGAAGACAGCTATCGAAACCAGCGACAGCAGCTTCTGCTGACGGTGGATGAGCTGGTAACCGAACAGCGCCACCAGGAAACACAACACACCTAGCAGGACGATGTTCCCCACGTTGCTGAGCGGGCTGGAGCTGGCAATCGCCTGGGCTGCCAGCAGCGTGTTGCTGACAAAGAAACCCAGGTAGATCAGCATGACGAACAGCAGCGGCACAATGGCGCCGAACACCCCGAATTGCGCGCGGCTCTGGATCATCTGTGGGATACCTAGCCTTGGGCCCTGGGCAGAGTGCGAAGCCATGAATATGGCGCCTACCAGAGACCCAAGCAGAATCGACAGTGCACTCCAGAACAGGTTGAGCCCCATGCTGACCGGCAGTACACCTGCCGCCACCGTGGTGATGTTGGCATTGGCGCCAAACCAGACGAAGAACAAGGAACGAGGCTCACCATGACGCTCGGCTTCCGGGATGAAGTCGATGCTTCTTTTCTCTACTTTCATGTCACTCTCCAGTCAGCGGTTAGCAGCGAGATGGCGTTCGAAGCGCGCAATCGTCTGCACGAACGCTTCTGGTTGGAAGGCGAGATGGTCGGGTTCTGCCGTAAGTAGAGAAATTGCTGGCTGGTTGTTCCATCGCCGCAGTAACTGCTCGGTGGAGAAGATTTCCAGGCCGTAGATCCAGTTGGAGAGAATGAGCAGCGCAGAGTAATGGGCAGCAGCGGTGGTCGCTGTGCAGGCATCGGCCACCAGGGTCAGTTGGAAATCGTGCTGATAAGCATCGAACAGGCTGCTCATCACGCAGACGTCGGTCAACACGCCAACCACCACCAGGCGAGTGATGCCACGACCTTTCAAGGTCTGGGCAAGACCAGTGCCATGGAATGCGCTATAGCGTTGCTTGTCGATCACGACGTCACCGGCCTTTGGGGCCAAAGCGTCTATGACCTCGATAGCGGCTGTGCCCGCGCGGTAGGTAGTTGGTCTGCCTTGGTTGTCGACCGGCTCGCCGATTGCCAGATCACGGCCTTGGGCATCATTGACGTGTCGGGTGTAGAACAGCGGTATGTGCTGACTGCGGGCGCAGTTCACCAGCTTCACAGCGTTATTGATCACTTGGTCGAACCGCAGCAGAGGGAAGCCGTCTTCCTTTTGCATGTCGATCACGAGAATAGCGGTGTTTAGGGTCATCGGATTTCTTCCAGGTGCAGAACACCGGGCGTTGCACAGAAAGGCTCGCCAGAAAGTTCTTAGGGGCTGATACGCAGGTTCCGCAATAGCGTTGTCTGCGAGGGTCGAGAGGTACTCTCGTGGAAGAAATCAGCTGACTATTTGCCAGAAACCATTTTGTTTCGCGGCCACAGAGGCTGGAAGACGTTGTAGCGTGATCTGCAAGGGAGCAGCCGCTCGCCTCAAGAACCCCTGCATGGCCCCACATGGCAAAACGAGCACCCAGCCGAACAGGCTGGTGCGAACGCTGCCAAAATTGGGTGTACGGCGTGCCATGACAGAACTCTCAAGGGAGATTTAATAGACGTGCAGCAATTATTGGGCCAGAACTTTGAGAGCCAGAGCATACGGCTTGCAGGCATGTTTACGACCCAGCGTTACCGATAGGTATGCGGTATACCGTAATACTGTGCTACGAAGCGTAGCATCGGTCAGCACTAGAATAGATCTGCCGTTTGACGCCACGCGCGTACATATTTGCTCAATGACGAATGTTCCACTTAAGCTGGCCACAGGGTTCTATTAAGGATGGATTCGATGATGCATATACCGCTCGGGCTGGGCCTGTTACTTGCCGCTGCTCTGGTCGAAGCGGCTCCGCTGCAGGTGCCCACCCCGGCTGAACTCAGGAGCCAGCTCGAAAGCCTCAAGCCTGGCCAGTTTCTCTGGTACCCGCAGGTCTCGCCGGTGGGGCCCGTGACCGTAGTGGTCAGCCTCACCGAGCAACGTGCCTACGTCTATCGCAATGGCATCGCCATCGGCGTCAGTACCGTGAGCAGCGGCAAGGCCGGCCGGGAAACCCCCACCGGGGTATTCAGCATTCTGCAGAAGAAGGTCGAGCATAAATCCAGCCTCTACAACAGCGCACCGATGCCCTACATGGAGCGGCTGACGTGGGACGGCATTGCCCTGCACGCCGGCCATCTACCGGGGTACCCCGCCTCGCATGGTTGCGTGCGCCTGCCGCTGGCATTCGCCAAGAAGCTGTATGAAGTCACCGGTTTCAGTTCGACCACCGTCATCGTTTCCGATACCCACAGTGCACCGGTGGAGGTCTACCACCCCGGCGTGCTGGCGCCTACGGTCAGCGAAGGCAAAGCCCAAGGCCCGCTGGTATTGAATAACCAACAGTTCTGGAACGATCCAGACCCGACGGCGGGGCCACTGTCAATCCTGATCAGCCGTGCCGACCGGCGCGCCTACGTGTTTCGCGGTGGCCAGTTGATCGGCTCGGCGCCAGCACTGTCGACTGAAAGCGGTCAGCATCGTAGTGGAATGGCGGTGTATTCCCTGCTGCAAAAACCATCCGACGTGGCCCTCGATGCCGCGCTACCATTACGTTGGTCGGTGGTTGGCCTCAGCAACCCGGAGTACGGGGATACACCCTATGAACAATTGGGGCAATTGACCATGAACCCGGAATTCCGCCGTCATTTACGCGCGGCGATGGACATCGGCACGATGCTGGTGATCACCGATTGGGCGTCCACGCGGGATACCCGCAGCGAAGGAAAATTCACGGTGATCAGCACTGAAGGCAGTGAATAACTTAAACCATTGGTCAAGAAATGATCGGCAATGCCGTAAAAATCAAGCAAAGTAGTGGCCTTTGGCTTCAATCAAGCTGATTTTTCGCCTCGAAAGCATGCCATGACGCAAGCGAGGAAAGCCGCCCGGATCAACGCCATACGGCCAACCTGCTTTCGATCGCAGACAGGTTTTTAACAGGGTAATCCATGTCGATGTTCGAACCATTGCGGGGAGCCATCCGGCTCTCAGTGGCCAGTATTGGCCTGTTTTTCCTCAGTGCCTGGCACACCGCCTGGGCGCAACCCCTGCCCAGCGCCGCCGAACTGCAGCAATTGGCGCCCAGCGCCAGCCTTTCGACCCTGGCCCTGGCACTCACCGCCTACACGTGCGCCAGCCACAGCGACGCGGACAAGTTGCTGACGGTGATCGATTACTCCAAGGCCTCGCGGGACAAACGCCTGTGGGTGTTCGACTTGCGCGCCAGGAAGCTGTTGTTCGAGGAGTGGGTTGCCCATGGCAAGAACAGCGGTGCCGATGTGCCGACAACGTTCTCTAACGCCCCGAACAGCTACCAATCCTCCATCGGCCTGTATGAGACCGGCCAGACCTACAGCGGCAAGCACGGCCGTTCGCTGCGCCTGCAGGGGCTGGAGCCGGGGTTCAACGACAACAGCATGTCACGGGCGATTGTCATGCATGCCGCCGCGTATGCCGACCCCAAGGTGGTTCCCGGCCTCGGTCGCTTGGGTCGCAGCCAGGGGTGCCCTGCCGTTCGGCCGGCAATTGCCAGCAAGCTGATCGATACGCTGCAACGCGGTAGCTATGTATTCGCCTATTACCCGCAGCAAGACTGGCTGAAAAAATCGCGCTTCCTTAACGCCCAGAGCTGCCCACTGGCTAATCAAGCGTTCGCCAGCAAGTAAGTGCTGCTGTCAGGGCATGGCAATTCATTGCTGGAGGGTGAGTTCATGGTGGGGAGAAGCAATTGTCTTGGCCGCAGCCAGCACCAGGCTGCGTAGCCACTTCGACGCCTGTGACCGATGCTTGCGTGCATGCCACAGTTGGTAATACCGCAACGGCTGCGCCGGTACCGGAAAAGGTTCGATACGTAGCGGCAACAGTTCGGTGTAATGCTTGGCAAAGGATCGCGTGGTGGTGAACAGCAGATTCGATTTGACCAGCGCATAGGGCGCGAGACAGAAGTAAGGCAAGGTCGTGGTAACGCGCCTTACCAGGCTGCTTCTTGCCAGTTCGGTGCCGATCGTGCCTTGGCCGGAGGCATTGTGGGTCATGACATCAAGATGATCTGCGAGTGTATAGGCTTCGGGGGTCAGCTCTCCTGGCCCTATGGGATGCCCTTCTCGCATCAGGCACACCAGGTCATCGTCACACAGCGGTTGCAAATGGAGATGATCGGCAGGTGTTCGCCAGTTGCCTATCACCAGGTCCAGGTAACCCTCTTCCAGCCCGCGTGAATAGCCGCCCTCGGCTTGAAGGTGCTTCAGTTCCAGTGTGGCGAAAGGTGCCTGCGCATGAAACCGCTCGATAATGGCCGGCACAAAGAAAACGCTTAGATAATCGGGTGTGCTGATACGAAATGTCTGCCTGGTGGTTGCCGGGTCGAAGGCGTCGACTGGGTGCAGAATCTGTTCGATACCGGCCAATGCCTGCGAAACAGGGTCGATCAATGCCTGGCCGTGAGTCGTCAGCACCATGTGGCTGCCGCTGCGCACGAGCAATGGGTCGCCCGTGATCTCACGCAGGCGTCGCAGGGCGACACTGATGGCCGGCTGAGTTTGCCCAAGCAGTTCGGCAGTGCGCGAAACGCTGCATTCCGTGAGCAGGGTATAGAGCGTCCGGATCAACTGGACATCGCAGCTTGGTATGGACTTTGACACGGCAGCCTCGAATGTCATGGAGCCATCCGCACGATGGTCCTTCGTCTCGATGTGGCATGGGGGAACACGCTATATAGTTGATCATATAGCGCACCCCTAGCGTGCGTCCATGCGAGCACATCCGTGTGGCGGGTTACTTCCAGTCCGGCAGGGCTTTCAAGAGTTCGGTCTTTTCCTGCGTTACGGCACCCATCAGTACGAACCCCTGCATCTGGTTCTGCTGATCGCGGTAGACGGACCGCACATTCGCGATGCCTTTGTCACACCGGCCTACCAACTCGGTCGACCACAAACCGTCATCGTCCATCGGCGAGGCAACGACCGTGGGCAACACACTGGTTTTGATGGTCACCGGCATGGCGGGATAAGCGACTGGAGTGGGCTTGCCAGTGAGTGTCCGGGCCATCGCGCGCGCTTGCAGCATGATGGGCATCACATAAGGCAATACCAGGTCATGCACCTGAGCACAGTCACCCAAGGCATAGACATTCCGGACGCTCGCCCGCAGGTAGGCGTCCGTGACGACGCCACTGGAAACCGCAATACCTGCTGCACGCGCCAGTTCGACCCGTGGCATCAACCCAATGGCGCAAAGCACATAGTCCACTTCAAGCGCATGACCATCAGCCAACTGCAACCGCAGGCCTGTGTGATTACGCTGAACCGCCGTGGGGGCGTTACCAAGCGCCAGGTGCACGCCAATGGATCGAAGCGCATTCGCCATTTCTTCCGCGGCCTCTGACGGTAACAGGCGACTCAGCAGGCAAGTCGCGCGATCGACAATGCTCACCGCGTGGCCGGCATGACGCAGGTCATTGGCAAACTCACAGCCGATCAGCCCTCCACCGAGGATGGCGATTCGGCTGTTCATGCCGATCTGCTGGCGTAGGTTCCGGTAGTCCTCCAGGTCATTCACGGTGATGATTGCATCCACCCCATCGCCGTCCAAGGTCGGCCGCCTTGCATCAGCACCCAACGCCAGCACCAATGCGCTATAGCGCTGTGGATAGCCGTCGACGTAGACCTGCTGCGCTTCGGTATCGATTCGTTCGATAGCGGTGTACGTGCAGATTTGAGCTTGTAGTTGCGCAGCCATTTCCCCGGCGCTGGACGTCACGAGCTGATCTGGCAGGCGCCCGCTCTGAAAAGCGTTGGACAACGCCGGCTTGGAGTAGAACTCACCGCCATCACGGGTCACGATCATGATCGGGATGGTACTGTCCAGCTTGCGTAGCTCACGCGCCACGGTATACCCGGCCAGCCCTGAGCCCAGGATGACCACTGGGTCCGGCTCTGCACGTGGCTGCAGCGCCACCTGGCTTGCCTCGGCACCTGTCGGGAGCTGGGTTGTCGCATGCTCGTCCAGCGTTATTTTTCGCATTTCGAAGTCAGCTTTGCCCACCCCGCACTCTGGGCAGTACCAACTGTCCGGCACATCCTCCCAGCGGGTTCCCGCCGGGATATCGTGCTCAGGCATGCCCACGGCTTCGTCATAGATGAAGCCACACACAAGACATTCCCACTTATACATGGTCGATACTCCTTCAATCGGTTACGGCCAAGTCTTCAACTGATGAAGGCTCGACCCAGACCCAGCGCGCTCAGGGCACGGCGATAGGCGGTGGAGGAACGATCGGCAGGAATGTGGATTTCCAGCGAAAGGTCCAGCGGCAAGTCCTCGGGACGACACAACTCGACGATGTCCCGGTCCTCTTCGAATACCTGTTGATTGAAGGCATATACGTCCTCCAGCGGCATCTCCTTGTCGAAGTTGCGCGTGATGGCGCAGAACATGCGAGTCTTGCGGGCCGAGATCGGGCTGGCGGCGTTCAGAATCACCAACTGGTGTTCCGGGCTAGGGAAATTGACCGCCAGACGGGCAGTGAACGGCGCGAAGACATCGAAGGTGCGGGTCCAGAGAAAATCGCTCGGCGCACGATGCTGCATCTGCTTGGGGAAGTTGCTGACGCTGCTGACGTACTCGGCGTGTATCCCGTAGGGCGTGAGTTCGGCCTTGTAAGTCGGCACCACGGGGTTGTCGCGCTGGGCGAAAGCTTCATGGTGAATCCAGGCGAAGTGGGCAACATCGATGAAGCCTTCCACCTGGCGACCGGCCGAAGCGGCAATGTCGATAGACGGCGGCAGGATGCGCTGGAAATCAGCGTCGTGCCAGGAAGGCATCTCGGCAAACGGCGCGTTGGTGCCCGACATCAATACCCAGATCAGCCCAAAATCTTCGCGTGTCGAGTACATCTGGATACGGTGGCGTTCGGTCAGGTTGGCGTTCGGCTCCGAAGGTATGCGAGTACAGCGCCCATCAGTGCCGAAGTGCAGGCCGTGATAAGGGCAGATGATGTTTTCGCCCTGCACCCAGCCTTTGCTCAGTGGTGCGCCGCGATGGCTACAGATATCGCGTGCGGCATTCACCTTGCCGCCCGCACGGTAGAGCACGACCGGTTCATCCAGCAGCGTTACGGCGTAGGGCTTATCGGTGACGTCCGCAGAAAAAGCGACGGGGTGCCAATGCCGGCAGAGGATCTCTCGGTCGTGTGCCGTAAATGTGCTGTTTCGCGTGATCGGATTCCAGGTAACGTCCTGGCAGGCTATGGCGGTAGTGGACATTTCGGTTCTCCTTATTATGGAAATGGCACCGGGTGAGCGTGTCCGCGAACTGCCTAGCTGCTTGCCAGCCAGGCGAACACCGGGTGCCAAACCCATGCTAGAGAGCCGAATCAGCCCCGCCTATGTCGGCAGGAACATGTTGTTTATATGGAATGAACCATATAGGTGTGGCCCGCACTGCCACTGGACGCTCTGTGCTTGCGCACCGTCCGTGCATGCGCCAATGCAAACAACAGACGCTGGCGGAAAACCACCCAGAGCGTGCAAGATAAATTCCGCTCAAGCGGGGAGAAGATTATCTTCCGAGCGATCTTGCAACACAGGAGCGACGATGAAAGAACACACTTACGCTGTGACCGTAAATTGGACAGGCAACACGGGTGAAGGTACTGCAAGCTACACGGCGTACAAGAGAGACTTCACCGTAGAGGGCCTAGGCAAGGCACCTATCCTTGGCTCCGCCGACCCTGCCTTTCGCGGTAACTCCGAACGCTGGAACCCTGAAGACATGTTGCTGGCCTCGGTCTCGGCCTGCCATAAGCTTTGGTATCTCCATCTGTGCGCTGTCAACGATGTGAACGTACTGGAATACGTCGACTACCCGGTGGCCCGGATGGTTGAAGGCGATGGCCAGCGGAAGGGTCATTTCAAGGACGCAGAGCTACGGCCGCAGATCGTCATCAGTAGACAATCGGATATCGACCTTGCAATGCGCCTGCATGACGATGCTCACCACGAGTGTTTCATCGCCAACTCGGTCAACTTCCCCATCAGATGCAGGGCTGTCATCAAACATCAGGGCTAGATCCCACGCGCGGCACCCTTGGCCTGCTGCTCCAGGTGCACCTGCAAGGTCGGATCTATTTGCAGTGCGCTGGCCAGTTCGTCAAGGTAGGCCCGCTCTGCGTCCTGCTGGTCATCCACCAGCATCACGCTGGCCAGGTACATTTCCGCGGCCATGGCCGGGTCCTGGGCCGACCGAGCCACCTCGGCAGCATCGAGTGGCTTGCTGACTTCCTCATCCAGCCATTGCTGCAGTTGCGGGTCGCTGGTTTGACGTTTGATTTCAGCGTAGATCAACCGTTCTTCTTGCTGGTCGATGCGACCGTCAGCCTTGGCTGCCGCGATCAGCGCGCGCAAGATTGCATGGCTGTGATCCTCGGCCTCGGGGCCGGACAATTGATCGACAGTA